>Ga0315274_10005928_pt1 | contig 17864 bp, 15 predicted proteins | sample YL17G02_20_MG_FD_203700 | JGI IMG/M metagenome (GOLD analysis project Ga0315274, IMG submission 203700) | Sediment microbial communities from Yellowstone Lake, YNP, Wyoming, USA - YL17G02_20 | ecosystem: Environmental > Aquatic > Freshwater > Lake > Sediment | place: USA: Wyoming | collected...
TAACCTGGCGATTGCGCACCTCTTTGTCGAAGGCGCGGTTGCCGCGGGCGTTCCGGAACACGCCGTGCAGATGATCGCGACGACGGACCGCGAGGCGGTGGGCGAGATGCTGCGGATGGATCGCGACATCGACGTGATCGTGCCGCGCGGCGGCAAGAGCCTGATCGCGCGGATATTGGATGAGTCGCGAATCCCAGTTGTCGCGCACCTCGACGGCGTCTGCCACACGTACGTGCATGAAGATGCGGATCTGGCGATGGCCAAAAAGATCTGCGTCAACGCCAAGCTCCAGCGGCCCGGCGTGTGCAACGCCATGGAAACGCTGCTGGTTCACGAGGCCGTGGCGGGAGAGTTCCTGCCGGACCTTGCCCGGGCGCTTCACGAAGGACAATGCGAACTGCGCGGATGTCCACGCACACAAGGGATTATTGAGTGCCCTGCGGCTACCGAAGAGGACTGGAGGACCGAATACCTTGACCGGATCCTGTCCATAAGGGTCGTCGGATCGCTCTCTGAGGCCATCGAGCACGTCAACTTCTACGGCTCGCACCACTCGGACGCGATTGTCACGGAAGGCTACGCCGCGGCGGAGCGTTTTCTCGACGAAGTGGACAGTGCGACCGTTTACGTGAATGCATCTACTCGATTCACGGACGGTTTCGAGTTCGGTTTGGGCGCGGAGATCGGCATCAGCACCAACAAGCTTCATTGCCGGGGGCCTATGGCGTTGAAGGAACTGACCGCGCTGAAGTACGTGATTCGAGGATCGGGCCAGATACGTGAGTAAGCAGGAACGGATCGGGATTTTCGGGGGGACGTTCGACCCGATACACAACGCCCACTGCGAGATTGCGCGTGCCGCGTTGGAGAAGGCGGGGCTGGGTCGCATCATCTTCGTGGTTTCTGCTCATCCTCCGCACAAACAGGGCGGGCTGTATGCGTCTGCCGAGGATCGATTTTCGATGGTGGTGGCGGCAGTCCAGCCGGAATCGAGGTTCGAGGTTTCGCGCGTCGAGCTTGATCGCAATGGCCCTTCGTACACCGGCGACACACTCGAGGAAATGCGGCGGCTTCACCCCGGCGCCAGCCTGTTCCTTATCATCGGCTATGACTCCCTTCTCGACCTTCCGAGATGGAAAGATCCGGAAGGGATCGTCGCGCGCGCGCGCCTGCTTGTCGTGCCGAGGCCAAACGCTTCCCAACCGGCGCCTGCCGAGTTGAAGGGCCTTTACGACATACTGCCGTTTCAGGAGACGGCTCTGTCGTCCACGGAAGTCCGCGAACGGATCATCGCAGGCGAACCTTTTGAGGATCTAGTGCCTCCGCCCGTCGCCCGGCTCATACGCGAAAGAGGTATCTACCGTGCCCATAGTTCAGACCGCGCGCGCTAGAGAGTTCGTCCAGTTACTGCGGAACCGCGTGTCCGATCTCACGATGCAGCACTGCGTGTTTACGGCCGAGTATATGGCTTCGATGGCCGATCAGGCAGGGATCGCGAACGACGAGGCGGTCACGTCGGGCCTCTTGCACGACCTCTGCAAAGACATGACTGACGAGGAACTGGTGGACACCGCTGCCCAATATGGGATCACCGTAAGCGAACCGCAGCGCCAGAATCCTGGCTTGTTGCATGGACCGGTGGCCGCGGAAGAGTGCCGCCGCCGTCACGGCGTTACAGATGACGCCGTGTACGACGCAATCTTCTGGCACACGACGGGCCGTCCCGGATTCGGCAAGCTGGGCTTGGCGCTTTACGTGGCGGATTTCGCCGAGCCTTCGCGCAAGTTCGCGGAGGCCGTCGAGGCGCGCCGCCTTCTTCGCTCCGAGGGCTTTGGACCGGCCTTGCGATACGTTTCCGCAAGAAAGCTGGAGCACATCCGCACGAAACCCCACGTCGATCCGTCAACGGAGGCATTCCACACCTGGCTCGACACGGAGTTCCGGCAGTGAGCCGCGACGACGCTTTTCTCGAACTTGCCCCGTACTACGACCGGATCATGGACCACGTGAACTACGACCGATGGTACATGGTCACAACCACTGTAGCGGGCATGCTCCCGCCGAGTTTCACGCATCTGGACGCCGCGTGCGGGACCGGCACGCTGATCAAGCGGCTGCGATCGGAAAACTGGAAGAGCGTGGGCACGGACATCTCTTCCTCGATGATAAAGGCCGGAAGAAAGGCCGGCGCCAAATTCCCGGCGGCGGCGGCGGACTTGCGCGCCTTGCCTGTTTGTGGCGGCGTCGATTATGTTACTTGCCTGTTCGACAGCGTCAACTTCCTGCTAACACTCGAGGACGTGACCCAAGCCTTCAAGGAGATCCGGAACGCGTTGTCACCCCAAGGGATCTTCTACTTTGACATCGTCACTGAGCGCATGGTCACCGAACACTTTGAAGATCAAGACTGGACAGAAGACAACGGCCGCTTCTTAACCACATGGCGAAGCCGTTACCGCCGCGAGACGTGTGTCGCAGAGACAACAGTGAAGGTGGACAACGGCCCCGAAGGAACGGTGCGCGAACGAATATACACGCAGGCGGAGATCGAAGAGGCCGTCGGACGCGCGGGATTCCATCTACTCGGCGCGTTTGATGCGCATACTTGGAAGCCGCCGCACAAGCGTACGATCCGGATCGATTTCGTTGCCGCGCGAGAAAAGTCGCGCGCGTTGCGTAAGAGGTTCGAATCGGTTTACGCTAAAGTGCGGCGGCAGTTCGACTGATCTCACACCGGGAACCAAACCTATTCGGTAAAGGAAGACCCAGCATATGCTGCGAGTATTGAGACAGGTCCTTCGGCAGAACGGCGCCCGCGGATCTCGCACGGAGCGAAGATCCAGTATCCCTATGCGTGTCGTCGGTTCAATTCTGCTTGTCGTTCTGTGTTCCGGTTGCGCCACGCGAGCCGACAGCGCCCATGTGGTCACAAACGTGGCCCGGGTTACGGACTTTCAGCCGCACTGGGAACCGTTGTTCAAGGGAATCGATTTCGCGGAAGCGCGGAAGATGGCGCCGGACCCATTGGCTGTCTATGCGGTGCGGATCGATCTCAAGGAACCTTCCATCGAGTTCCTCGCAACGCCGTCCAACGGCGATCGCCCTCTCGAGACGGACGGCAGGACGACCAGCACGTTCTTGAAGGAATTCCGGTGCCAGCTTGCGATAAACGCCTCACCTTTCTCGCCCGTCGAGGAAGGTGAAGGTAAGCCAAAAGACATTCTCGGCCTGTCGGCGTCACGAGGAGATGTCTATTCAAAGCCTCACGGCTCCCATTGCGCCCTGCTGATCTCGAAAGACAACAAGGTATCGCTTGCAAAGCCGCCCATTGATACGCGCAACGTCTATAATGCGGTAAGCGGATTCGGAATGCTCCTGGAAAAGGGGCAAAGCGTGGGGAGTAACGATCAGCGGCACCCGCGGACCGCGGTCGGAATCTCGCAGGATCGCCGCTATCTCTACTTCCTGCTGATCGATGGCCGCCAGCCCCTTCATAGTGTCGGGACAACCACAGGGGAAACCGCGGAATGGATCCGCCAAGTCGGCGCCTACGACGCACTGAACCTCGATGGCGGCGGCTCGACCACGCTGGTCATTTCCGATAAACAAGGCGGCGCTAGAATCCTGAATCGTCCTATCCATAACAAGATCCCCGGCGCCGAGCGCGTCAACGGAAACCACCTTGGCGTTTACGCAAAGCCTTTGAAGGACAAGTAGGCCATGCCGCTACGGCGTTGGCGCTCGCACGAACGCGACGCAACGCCGAAAGGCGACGCGCAGCACGGTTTCGGTTTGTATCGGCCATGTACTGGCGCGTCCTTGAGCGTGGATCGCGTAGGTCCGAAATGGTTTCGGACCTACAGGCGGCGAACTGATGCCAGATTCGCCCTCCCGCACGCGTCACCACTTCGTCAACGTTTGAGGGCGAATTGGTGTGAGAGTCTCTCCCACGACGCGGTGTCGGCGCAGATCTCCGGGATCCCGATGTCGGCAACAACCAACCGTCCCACGTACGCACGTGACGCGGGATTCTCGAAGGCGCGTTTGGCAAACTGAAACGTCACGGTAACATCGGCGCGCACACAGCAACCGCATGCTTCTCCCGTATCTGCGTTCAGTCCGGAGGGCAGATCCACGGCGACCGTTCTGACATTGGGCCACGCATCGATGGCGGCACGCATCGCGCCGCGCACCTCGCCCGAGATGCCCGTGCCCAATAGCGCATCCACAAGGACGGCGCAATCCGCGAGGCCACGGACGGCCTCAATCACGGCGGTTTCGTCCTGCACGCTGTGTATGCTTCCGCCGAGACGCTCATAGACCCGCATGAACGTCAGCGCGTCGCCCTGGATGGCGGCAGGATCGCCTACGAGCACTACGCGCGTATCAAAGCCGGCCAGGATCGCGAGACGCGCCACAACGAACCCATCGCCGCCATTATTCCCCTTGCCGCACACGACGCCCACGGGCCCGCGATCTATCTCGCGGAACACGGCAAGGCCCGCGTTGTTCATCAGCACTACGCCGGGTATTCCCAGCTCTTGAATGCAACGCCGATCCGCTTCGCGCATCTGCTCGGCCGTGAGTGTTCGCATGGCACAGACGCCCTCGATGATCAATACTTCACGCGCACCCGGTATTTGACCACGGTCTCCCCGTTCACCTGAACCGGGACGGAGAACACGACCGTGCGTGCGTCCTTTTTCACGAACTCGTGGGACTTCTCGAGGATCGTCCAATCGTCCGGCATGGGTTCTACTATGTCGACGATGATGTTGTCTTCCTTGTGATTCCGGATCTTGATCTCGAAGGCCGCCTCATAGACTCGGTCAGAGATGCGTTGAAAGTCCGTTTGAGTGCGTTCGCCGACGACGTCGAAGGCGTTGCCCAGCCTCAGACGCACCTCCTCATCCTTGGGCGTGTGTTTGATGCGGTCCTCGCCGGCAAACTGGAGCATTCCTTCGGTGTCCTCCTTGTAGACGCGCATGATGCCCTCGGGCAAAGGCATGCCGAGGTGGTTTGCCTCCTTGTTGAGGAACTTCAGGAACACGCCGACCTTCTCTTCTTTCTGCGGCGGTATCGGTTGGCTGTAGAATCCTTCATTGCCGCGATACTCGTAGACTTTTATGACGGCAATGCCGCTGGCGGTCAACAGGCTGACCTGTTTCGACTCGTTCTGTTTGATAGTGGTCCGCCGCGGAAGCGTGTAGAGATGGTATTCGGCGAATGTCTCCTCGCGCATGGGCGCGGGCATTGCCTTCGCGGCGACACCAGCTCTCATCATGTCAAGCCTCTCAACTTGCGCCTCCCTTATGATATTGACCTCGCCGGCCACGACTTTCATTTGAGCATTCGTGTATTGCGCGCCGGATTGGTTGTTCAAGGTAACCCAGCCTTCAAGATCCATATTCGTCTCGGTCTTGTCCAGCGTCAGAACATAGTCGGCGCGCCACCCGATGCCGCCAGTCAGATACGTGACCTCGATCTGGTGGTCGGTGCCGCTGTTCTGGAGGATCCAGATCAGCGTCGGCTTCGCGATGAGATTCTCCGGGATCTCCGGCAAAACGACCTGCCCAGGATGACCCAGATAGATGTCTCTTCCGACCTTGAAGATGGGACCGTCGTTGACGCTCAGGAGTTCCGCGTCCACTTGTGAGAAGCTGACCTCGGTGCTCAAGTTGACGAGCCGGACTTCCTTCCCCACATACTTCTCCATCAGCTTCGTGGGGCTCATGAGGTCGTATGCGTAGTTCTGCTCAAGGATCGCAAGGGTGCCCGGCGCGCTGATCGACTTCAGGCTGACCGTTTCAGGCCGGATCTTCTCGGCAACGTCCATGAACTTGAGCGACTGTACCCCCGGAAGCAGCTTTACGTTCCGCCGATCCCGGACAAGCGCCAGATCGTTGTTGTATATGGTCACGGCCACATCGGTCTGATCCTGCAGCGTGGTCCCCGCTGAAACGACGGAGTCCTTCAACCGATCATTGAGTTTCGTTTCGGGTGGGGCGGCAACACCCGGGGCCGACTGCGGAACAGCGGTCTCTTGTGCAAGCGCCAGGCCCGACAGCGCGACCACACAGGCCAACATCGCGGTAAAGTATCTGCTCATGACGCACCTCCTTTTGACGGTGAAGACCGTTCTTACCCATCCCATTCTACCACTGGAGCTTCGGGGACTTTAGACACCGAATGACACAAAAGGTTCGGATAAACAACAAGGGGCAACGGAATCCGTTGCCCCCGCCTGGAACGATGCTCGGATACTATTTCTTCGGCGGATCGTCCGTATAGACGCCGTTCACCATCCACGACAGCTCGCCTTCGAGGAACTGCTTGCCGACCTTGTCGATGAGGTTGTCATGGCCGCGGTCCCACACGAGCTTGAAGTTGCTCTTGACGCGGCGGCGTGCGATCCTGCAGAAGAGATCGGCCACATCGTTGATGCTCTTGTTACTGGGATCTTGCGCGAGCAGCATCTCAGCGCGAGACAGGCTGGCGGCCATCGCGTAGAGGTCCGTGCCGACGTCGACGAACCGCGCCAGGATGAGCGTCTTGCGCTCGAGCTTGGGTCCGTAAACGGCCATCGGATAGAAGATGCGCCGCGCGAGGTACTTGCAGTTCCGCGCCACAAACCCGAGGTGCGCGCGATTCTTCGCGGACAGGTGTTTCACATCCGCCGGGGCAAAGGCCGGCATGAACGTCGTCGGGAACCAGGTCGCATAGAAGCCCATCGCCTTGAACGCCATGGAAATCTTCTGGCCCATCGGCGTCTTTGGATTCATGATCGGCATGACCTTGCTCATGTGCATATCGGTGGCTTCGCGGGCGATGATGAGCTGCATGATCTCGCTCGTCCCTTCGAGGATGCGCGACACGCGCGCGTCGCGCATGGTGCGCTCGCACACAACCGGCTCCTCGCCGCGGCCGCGCAGGGAGTCGAACGACTCGTAGCCGCGTCCACTGCGCACCTGCATAAGGTCGTCGCCAACGCGCCAGCCCGTTTCCGTGCAGAAGTATTTGGCCATAGCCGCCTCGAGGCGGATGTCCACGCCGCCCTTGTCGGCCAGCGCGCAGGCAAGCCAGTTAATGCTTTCCATCGCGAAGGTCTCTGCGGCCATCCGCGACGTCATGTTAGCCACGGCCTGGTGTTTGCCGATCGGCACGCCCCATTGAATGCGGGCGTTGCACCACTTGTGCGCATAGTGGAGCGCGTGTTTTCCTCCGGCGCTCGAAAGGGCGGGAACCGTCAGACGGCCGGTATTGAGCGTCATCAAAGCGATCTTAAGACCTTCGCCGGTCTTCCCGACGATGTTCTCGGCGGGCACCTTCATATCCGTGAAACGAAGCAGGCCGTTCGAGATGCCGTGCAGACCCATGAAACGGCAGCGGCAAGCGACCTCGAAGCCCTTTGCGGTCTCAGGGTCTTTGCGGTCAACCACGAACGCGGTGATCTGAGGACGTTCCTTCCCCTTGATCACGACCGGGGGCGTCTGCGCCATGACGATAAGGATGTCCGAGTCAGGACCATTCGTAATCCAGAGCTTCTCGCCGGTGATCAGGTAGTATTTCCCGTCTTCGCTCGGCACGGCACGGGTCTTCATCGCTGCGGGATCCGACCCTACGCCCGGTTCGGTGAGGGCGAAGGCTGAGATTTCGCCCGCGGCAAGACGCGGGAGCCATTTCTTCCTCTGCTCTTCCGTCCCGGCGAACTTGAGCGGCTGCGGCACGCCGATGCTCTGGTGAGCGGATAGCCAAGCCGACGTGCTTTGGCAGTAGGTGCCGATGTAAGCCACGATTCGGCTGTAATTCGTCTGCGACAGCCCGAGGCCGCCATATTCCTTCGCGATCTTCAACCCGAAGAAGCCAGCCTCCCCCATGGCCTTGAGTGCCTCCTTGGGATACTCGTAGGTCCGGTCGACTTTGTCTGGATCGAGGGTCCTTTCGAGGACCTCCTTCGCCTTCAAGATCATCTCGTCGCCGATCTTCTTGTCTTCAGGGTCCTGGACAGGAAATGGATGCACCAAGTCCCAGCGGAACTTGCCTCTGAACATCTCTGCAATGAAACTTGGGTACTTCCACTCCTTCTCACGCGACTCTTCGGCCAGATCCATTGACTTTTGTTTTTCTTTGTCCGCTACTTGCATGGCAATATCCTCTTTTCCTGCGTCAACACGCCCCTACCACCACTTCCAAAACCGCGCCTAGTCTAATGCGCATAATCACAAAAAGTCAAAGCAAAAACTGCGCTAACATCGAAAGTCGCGCGCCGAGCGACGCTCAGCAAATGGGTTACTGGCTCGGTATGGCCCCCGCCATTTCACGCAGCTTCCGTTTTAGCAGTTTTCCCGTTGGCCCCTTCGGCAACGCAGCAAGGATCTCGACCTCTTTCGGCACCTTGTAGCGGGCCATGCGTTCCTGGCAGTAGGCCCGAATCTCCTCGGGCGTTGTCGGAGCGCCTTTTCGCAACGCCACGTACGCCTTAACCTCCTCGCCGCGAGCCTTGTCCGGGACGCCGATGACACAGACCTCAACGACGTCCGGATGTGCGTAGATAACCTCTTCGATCTCTCGCGGGTAAATGTTCATGCCCCCACGGATAATGAGATCTTTCTTTCGATCGACAATGAAGAAGTAGCCGTCTTCATCCATCTTTGCGAGGTCGCCCGTGTGAAACCAGCCGTCGACAATGACGGACTCGGTAGCGCCCGGTTTCTTGTAGTAGCCCTTCATCAGATTGTGGCCGCGCAATACGATTTCGCCGACCTCGCCCACGCCGGCAAACGCGCCATCGTCGCGCATGACTTTCATCTCGCAGCCCCAAATGGGCGTGCCGATAGAGCCGGGCTTACTGGGCCTATCGGGCATGTTGAACGAGGCCACCGGACTCGTTTCGGTCAAACCATATCCTTCGAGGATCCGAATGCCGAACTTCTTCTCGAACCTCTCGAGGACTTCGACCGGAAGGGCGGATCCGCCCGATACCGCAACGCGGACTGTTGAGAGGTCATATGAACCCGCGTCCTCGTAATCGAGCATCCAGAAGAACATGGTCGGAACGGCGGCTAGGAACGTCACCTTGTCGCGCTGGATGATCTCGAAGGTCTTCTTTGTATCGAACTGCGGCATCATGGTCAGGGTGGCGCCCGCTAGAAGCCCAACGTTCATCACACAGGTCTGCCCGAAGGAATGAAACAGGGGGAGGATGACGAGCCCAACATCGTCCGGAGAGACTTGCACAATATGATCCTTCGAATAGAAGGCGTTGAAAAAGACGTTGAAATGCGTGAGCTCGGCGCCCTTCGGCGTGCCGGTCGTGCCTGACGTGTACAGTATGACCGCGGTGTCCTCGGGCGTGGTCTGCACCATGTCGAACGTGCTCGGCGCGGCGAGGAGCAGCGGCATCAACAGCTCACCCACAGGTGGGGGTTCCATATCTGTTGGAGTGCTTACCACGAAGAGATGGCGGCAAGTTTCGGTTTGACGGAACGCCTTGCCCGATTCCTCGAGGAAACCCTTCCAGGTGAAGAGCACCTCCGCCTCGGAATCCTCGAGCTGGTATTGAATCTCGGTGCTCTTCAACAGGCAGTTGATCGGAACCACGGTTGCTCCGCAATTAAGGATGCCATAGTAGATGACGGGAAAGTGTGGCGTATTCGGCACCATGAGCGCGACCTTGTCGCCTTTCTTGACGCCCCGCTCTCTGAGGATGTTGGCGACTTTCTTGGCGGCGATCGACAGTTCCGTATAGGTCATGCGGAAATCGTCGAGAATCAATGCCGTCTTGTTGGGATATGTTCGTGCGGAGGCGTCGAGGAAATAGGCGAGGTTCAAGCTCATAGCATATCTCTCCCCATTGGGTTGGTGGCTTACGTCGGAAAGATTACTCCAAACATGCAACAACACCCGGTATCAAATGCGATCAAGCGGAAGGCGTCTATACCCAGGAAAACTCGCTCAGCAGCCCAACGCGCTACCCGCCAACTTCTCCCGGTCAGGAAGTCTTCTACCACTATGGCGCGGCGGATGCAAGTTTCGTGGTATGTTCCGACCGCCGTTTCGCAGCACCGGCCCAAGGCTCTACCCGCGAACTTCTCCCGGTTACTGATGAACGTCATGCCAGTCCATCTTGAAGGCATCGGCGACCGCTCTGTAAGTGATCTTGCCGTGATATAGGTTGAGGCCCTTGCGCAGGGCGGGATCCTCGTCCATGGCGCGTTCGATTCCCTTGTCGGCAATGGCCAGACCGTACCCGAGTGTCACGTTCGTTAGGGCGTAAGTCGAAGTCCGGGGCACGGCGCCGGGCATGTTGGCGACGCAGTAATGGACCACGTTGTTTACGTGGTAGATGGGATCGTGATGGCTCGTGGGCCGCGAAGTCTCGCAGCAGCCCCCCTGATCGATCGCAATATCCACGATCGCCGCCCCCGGCTTCATGCGTTTCACGAGATCCCTCGTGACAAGCCGCGGCGTACGGGCGCCGGGGATCAGAACCGAGCCGATTACAAGGTCCGCCTGCGTCACCTCTTCGGCAATGGTGGCCGCATTGGACATGATCGTCGTCACGCCGCCGCCCATGATGTCGTGGAGATAGCGAAGACGCTGCGGATTGACGTCAAGCACCGTAACATGAGCGCCGATGCCTACCGCCACTTGACAGGCATTGCTGCCCGAAACCCCTGCGCCGAGGATCACGACTTTGCCGGGCTTGACGCCCGAGACGCCGCTCAGCAGGATGCCACGACCCTTAGAGGCGGCTTCGAGACAAAAAGCGCCTTTCTGAATCGCGAGCCGCCCCGCCACCTCGCTCATCGGCACCAGCAATGGCAGGCTGCCGTCCGCAATCTGGATGGTTTCGTAAGCCACTCCCACAATCTTCTTCTCGATGAGGGCATGCGTGAGAGCTTCATTTGATGCAAGATGGAGGTACGTGTAAAGAATCTGCCCGGGCCGAGTCCACTTGAGCTCATCACCCAGCGGCTCCTTGACCTTGATGATCATGTCGGAGCGTTCCCAAATGGACTTCGCGTGCTTCACCATCGTGGCGCCGGCGGCACGATAGGCCGCATCGGGAATCCCGCTGCCCAACCCGGCGCCCTGCTCCACCAGAACCGTGTGACCATGCGCGATGAACGCCGATACCCCCGAGGGGACCATGGACACACGACCCTCATTCTCCTTAATCTCTCGCGGGACCCCAACAATCATTTCCGTCCTCCCTGCTTTGAACCCCTGCCTAGCAGATCGGTACGACACCGCAGGTCCGCGCCGCCGAGCCGCAGCCATTCTGAACAAGGACCGAACGGATGTCAACTGGCACAGCGCAACGCAGCCGCAATAGATATTATGGCCTGGGGTCTACGGTTTATGGCATAAGGTTCAAGGTGCTCGTCATGATGGGAACGCACCAGGCTCCCGACCCAAGACCCAAACCCAAGACCCTGATCACGGGCCTTATTCCCCGTTTTCTCAAGCACAGACGTGCTCTCATTGCGTGGAATTCCGTCGGCTGAACAAAGTATTCCACGCGTGACATACTTTTGCCGGAATTCCTGGCGCCATGTCCGGAACGCAGGCCCGCAATTGCCTGCAAATGAACGGGACAACAGCGAACCATCTGTTGGCATCAGTCTTGCTCTCTCTTAACGGAAAAAGCGGGGGCCGGTACCGCCAGACCCGCCAGTGCCCGAGCCCGCAACGCTATCCCTCCTGGGCATTGGCTTGGTAGGATTTGCCCTTCACCGCAGGTATCTTACGTGATCCTGCGTTGTGATTCCCAGGACAGAGGCCGCTCACCAACGTGAGGAGAGCGGCCCTTGTCGTTTATGGGACGCCGGGGGGGGCCATCAGAGGACAGCCGTCTCGAGACAAGCCGCTCGTCCGAGTCTTTATCGCGAAACGATAGCTTCGACGGCCTGCTTCACAATCTTGGCCACGGCTCGGCTCATGGCGGCGGGCAGCGCGCTGGTCTGGTTGCGGTCCAGGGGTTCCGTTGCGGTAAGCGTGGCCGCCCATAAGGCTTCGGGCTGCTGGATGTCCCGGAGTTCGAGGCGCACTTCGCACTCCGCGGCCCACGGATCGGTCGTATGCACCTCGTCAAACCTCCGGAGCGTGCCCGTAAGAATCAGGTCCGGGCTGGGCAGGTTGCTCGCATTCCCCACGTCCTTGAACCGGTGCGCAGCCGCGATTGCATCGATCAGGGTCCGCGTGACCACGTCCGCGGGAAGCTCCGCCCACTCGATGGTGTCATAACTGCCCACTACGAACCCGCTGTCGCGGTACACGACCCTCTGTTTGTAAGGCCGTGCCGCTTCAATCGTCCGAACGCCGAGGGTGGTGGGCAGCGCGCCGGCTTCCGAGACGCGCACCTCCGGTTCGAGCGCGTACCGGGTGACCGGGGTATAACGCACCGTGGCGCAACCCGCCGCGACAACCGTGATGAAAAGGACTGCCGCGAGGCGGCCTGGCCGGAACGCCGCGGCCAAGGGGATGACTTTCTTGTCAGCAACATCTTCGTTTCTCGCCCGGACGTTGCCGGCAAAGAAGCTCACTGGGGCTGCAAGGATTGGCTCACGACTTCGCATCATTTCTCTCCCGTGGGTTTGCCCTTGCCGCGGATCAGCGCAGAGGGATCTTCACGCAGATATTCCGTCAGTTCGCGCACGGCGTCCAGCGAATCGTTTAGCGTGCGCAACGTCTCCCGCAGGTTGTACTCGACGTTGTCGGCCTCATGGAGGGCTCGGCGCGACACGGTATCGATGGCCTGCGCGGCTTCCTGGAGGCGCTTCGACAGCGCGGAGATGTCTTTCAGCGTCTGATTGGCTGTGCCTCCCAGATCGGAGACCTCAAGGGAATCGATCTTGCTCGTGGCCGTCTTGACGGCCTTGTCAGTATCCTGCACGAGCTTCTTGACCTCTTTGGCGAGATCGCGGAACTCATCGAGGCCGGTCTGCGCTTCGCCTTTCAGATCGCCGAGCGTCGTGTTGGCCTTGTCGAGGAACTCCTGACCGCGCAGAATCAGGCCGTCCGCATCCTGCATGAGTAAGGCGATGTCTCCCTCCTCGACCCCGACGAGCCCGTTCTTGACCGTGTCCATGATGGAGCGCAGATCCTCAAGAACGCTCTCGATCTGTGAGCTAACCGCCTTGACCAACGAGCGCCGGGAGGGGATCTCGCTGTGCGCGGGCAGGATCGGCCCGCCCCCGCCTTCGAGCGAGATGCACATCGTGCCCGTGGCCAGGCTGTACAGAACAAGCTGTGCCGTGACGCCCTCGTGTAGTTTCACCTTGTCCTGCAGAATCAGGAGGTCGCAGTGGGCCTTGTTCTCGCTCGTCACATAAACGTTGCTCACCTTGCCGACGTCCACGCCCATATACACGACGAGGCCATCCGCACTCAGGCCGAGGACGGATTCGTCAAACTCGACCCAATAGTGGACCTTCGGCTCGTACTGAAAACCTGAGACCAGCATCAGCCCGCCGGCGATGAGCACCACGCATATCACCACGAAGAGCCCCACCTTCATTTTCTGTACGCGCGTTGCCAAGACTCAGCCTCCCATCGTTCCGGCTACGCCGGAAAACCTTCCGCCTAGGCGGGGCCCGCATGATGCGCCGCCTTCACGAGTTTTGCACGTCAAATGTTCCGCTACGCGATAAAATCGTCAGCACGCCGTTCAAAGAACTGACGGACTCGGGCGACCGTCGTCGTTGCGGCCTCCTCGAGGTCGCCCATGAATATCACCCTACCCCGATCGAGCATCAAGACCCGGTCGGCGACCTTCCGGATGGAATCGAGCTCATGCGTAACGATGACAAAGGTTGTGCCGAGTAACTTTCGCAAGTTCAGTATGAGGTCGTCAAGTCCCGACGCAATGATGGGATCAAGGCCGGCGGACGGCTCGTCAAAGTATACTACGGGCGGGTCGAGGGCGATGGCCCTCGCCAGACCCGCGCGCTTGCGCATCCCTCCGGACAGTTCATCGGGCATCAGGTGCTGCGCCGCCGCAAGCCCCACCAGGCTCAGTTTCAGCCGCACAATCGAGTCGACTAGCTTTTCGTCCATTTGGCCGTACTCGCGCAAGGGCAGCGCCACGTTGTCGCCGACCGTCATCGAGTTGAACAGGCCGCTGGATTGGAACGCGATGCCGATATTGCGCTGCATCTTGGACAGCTCGTCTTCGTCCATCCTGGCAATGTCGTTGCCCAAGAACAGAATGCGGCCGGAAGTGGGTTGCAGAAGGCCGGTCATGTGCTTGAGGAGCGTGGTCTTCCCACAACCGCTGCCGCCGATGATGACGAAGATCTCTCCCTTCCTTATCTCGCATGACACGTGATCAAGAACCTGGGTCTCGCCGTAGTGCGTCACCAGGTCCTGCACTTCAATGATCATGTTGTTCGTAGTCACGTTCATCTAACGAGGCAGGTCCAGAATGTAGTAGAAAACCGCTGCAAAAACGATGTCTATCACGATGATAAAGAAGATGTCCATGACTACGGCCCGCGTAGTCATCAGGCCGACGCCGCGGGACCCGCCCGTCACGCGCAGGCCGTTGTGGCACCCGACCATTACGATTATCAGGGCGAACGCAATGGACTTGAGCATGCCCTGGAATATGTCCATGAACTGGACGGCGTTGAGCGTCTGCCGCATCCAGTTGTCCGGTCCGAAACCAAGCACCGCAATGCCCCATATGGAGCCCCCCAATACGCCCGCGATCATCCCGAGAGCCGTCAGGCACGGCATGCAGATCAACAGCGCGAGGATCTTGGGCACAACCAGGAACTGCGCCACATTGAGGCCCATGCCGCGCAGCGCGTCGATCTCCTCCTGCACGCGCATCGTGGCCAGTTCGGCGGCAATGGCGGCGCCCGTCCGTGCCGAAACGACCACGGCCGTCATGATGGCCGCCAGTTCCCGCGCGAATCCGATGACGATCAGGTTCGCAACGTATATGCCGAGACCGTATTGCGCCACCTGCGCGGCGGAGAGCATGGCAATAATCAGGCCGAGCAGGAAGTTCATCAGGCAGGTGATCCGCACGGCGCGGACGCCCATCTCGTGCATCTCGTCAAACCACAGGCCCCACCGAAAACCACGGCCCTCAAAGGGAGCGATGAATAGCCAGTAGATCGCGTCGATCAGAAGGTTCCAGAAGTCCCGTAATTCGTCCGTGTATTTGAAGACGCGCCCGCCCACCTCTTCAAGAAGCCGCTCTTCCTTCCGATGGCTTTTCTCAGGCGGCAGCAATCCAGGCTCGATCATCGCAATGAACTCGGCCACGGCGCCGCTCTGACCCTCACAACGCATCTCGCTCTTGCGCCCCGAGAGGAGATCTGCAATCGCCACAACCCAAGCCCCGCCCAGCGCATCCATCTCAGTGGTGCCGCTGAAATCGAGAACGACGGCGTCGCCCTTCGAGGGCTTCTGCTTACGCACGTCCTCAAGGAGGGCGCGTCCCGTTTGTTGGTCAAGCTTCGGCGGACATGGAATCTTCTTCATGAGGGCTGTCCCGCCGCCGCCATCGCCTCGAACTCATCTTCGCTGATGATGGCCACATTCAGCTTCCGCGCCTTCTCGATCTTTGAGCCGGGGCTCTCGCCCGCCAGCACGTAATCGGTCTTTGCGCTCACACCCGAGGCAGCGCGGCCGCCCAGTTGCCGGATCCGCTCTTGCATCGCCTCGCGCGCGCAGTTCCGGAGCGTCCCCGTCACGACGAACGTTTTGCCATCGAACGGGAGTGACTGCCCTTGCGTCGTGGCCGTCTCATCGTGCAGGGTGAGGCCGGCGCCACGCAGTTCCTCGATCAGTCTTGCGTTTTCCTCGGTGCTGAAGAAATCGCGGATGCTGGCGGCCACGACTTCTCCGATCTCATGGATCTCCGTAAGCTCTTCAACCGGGGCTCGCGTCAGCGCGTCGATGTCGGCGTAGTGCGCGGCGAGGATCTCCGCGGTATGTGTCCCGACATGGCGAATGCCAAGGGCGTTCAGCAAGCGGCTCAGCGGCCGCGATTTGCTCCCCTCGATCGCCTTGAAGACGTTAGCAGCAGCTTTTTCGCCCATGCATCTGCGTTTCAGCTGCACCTGCGCCAATGTCTGCACGTCAAGCTTGTATATGTCCCCAACGCTGCGAAGATGCCCGTCGTCAACAAGCTGCTTGATAACCTCTGGTCCCATGCCTTCTATATCCATCGCCGATCGCCCCACGAAATACTCGATGTGCTGCTTCAACTGCGCGGGACACCCGGCGTTCAGGCATCGCAAAAACACGCCTTCCGGATCCTTGTGCACTTCCCCACTGCACACGGGACACTTGTCCGGTATCGGAAAAGGCTCTGAATCGGCGGGACGCTCTTCGGGGATGTACCGGATCACTTGCGGGATGATCTCGCCGGCCTTCTGCAGTTCGACAGTATCCCCGACGCGCAGATCCTTCCGGGCCAAGTCCTCGAAATTGTAAAGGCTGGCGCGTTTGACAATGGTGCCCGCCAGGGGCACCGGTTCCATCTCCGCGACGGGCGTCAACGTGCCCGATTTGCCCACCTGCACGGTTATGGCGTGCAATTTCGTACGCGCAATCTGCGCCGGAAACTTGTAGGCGATGACCCATCGGGGCGATTTCGATGTCGCCCCTAAGCGGCGGCGCTGTTCGGCCGCGCCGACCTTGATCACCATGCCGTCGATCTCGTAGTCGAGTTCTTGCCGCTTGGTTTCCCACTGATCGCACACCTTGACAACATCATCGATCGTGCGGCACCGCTTGCGATGCGGACTAACGGGCAGACCGTATCCATCGAGTCTGTTGAGCGTGTCCCAATGAGACGTCAACGCTTGGCCGGCCGTCGGCGCTACATCATAGAGAGTGACATCGAGCCGGCGTTGGGCCACTTGCTTCGGATCGAGCAGTTTGAGCGTACCCGCGGTGGCGTTCCTCGGGTTCGCCAAAGGCGCTTCGCCGGCCTCCTCGCGGATCTTGTTCAGTCGCTTGAGTTCCCCGTGATGCATGAAAACCTCGCCACGCACCTCGAGCACCGGCGGAGGATCTCCTTTTAGACGCAACGGAAGCCTCCGTATCGTGCGCACGTTTTCCGTGACGTTGTCACCTCGCATCCCATCGCCACGGGTTGCAGCGCGCACGAAAACACCTTCCTCATATCGCACGGATATCGCCACACCGTCGATCTTCAGCTCAACGACATAGGATGGTTCTTCCGCGCGGCCAAGCCCCTTGCGAACGCGTTCGTCAAATTCACGGATCTCGTCTTCGCCGTACGTGTTGTCGATTGACAACATCGGCACTTGATGTTCGACGCTCTCGAACCCGGGCAGGGACGCGCCGCCGACCCGTCGCGTCGGAGAATCCGGCGTTGCCAGGGACGGATACTTGGCCTCAAGCTCCGCCAACTCGCGCATGAGCGCATCGAAAGCAACATCCGAGATCTCCGGAGCCGCTTGGCCATAGTACAGGTAGCTGTGCCGTTCAACCTCGGCGCGCAATTCCACGCAACGCTTACGGGCGCTTGCAGGGACGTCCTCTCGCTTTCCGCTCATGATTCGATTATATATGATCCCGAGAGCGCCAAGCACAGTTCCCGGCCGAGTCGTCGAGCGACAGACGCGGCTCACTTGATGATTGACTTGTCCCACCCTTTTCGGCAACAGTTGAAGTGCGCAGGCGCTTGGCGCGTATATTACCGGACAAGGAACCGAACGGCGCTGAGAACGTGGACCACGCCAGTAGGTCCCATGGAGTTTGAAGTTGAGCAAGCGAGGTCTCTACCATGCACAGTGGCCGCGGCGCGCGATCCCGCGAGGGCGGCGGAGGTGACGGGCCGGATTGCACAGGCCGATCTGGGGTGCTAGCATGGC
>Ga0315274_10005930_pt1 | contig 17862 bp, 19 predicted proteins | sample YL17G02_20_MG_FD_203700 | JGI IMG/M metagenome (GOLD analysis project Ga0315274, IMG submission 203700) | Sediment microbial communities from Yellowstone Lake, YNP, Wyoming, USA - YL17G02_20 | ecosystem: Environmental > Aquatic > Freshwater > Lake > Sediment | place: USA: Wyoming | collected...
TTGCCGCCTTGTAAGCATCTATATCCCTTATCTGTACAGGGTTTATTTCCATGCCTATTGTAAGCCCTGCGCCCTGCTTTGCGGCAATGTCACGGAGGGCATCGGCGATGCGCTTCACCTGTTCGGGATTGTCCTTTTCAATAAGCGACAGAATAACTGGCTCCGGCATGAATTAAGTAACCGATGAAGCGCTATTTAAAATTTGCGTTTTTATGGTTTCCCTAAAACAGTGTTATTGGAAACAAAAAACAAATTTATCGAAAGAAAAAACAAATCGTATCTAAATATATTAGAAGAAAAAGTAAAGGAAAATCCATGCATTGGAAAGCCTTCTTTTGCGAAGCTTTTTTTTCGCAAGCCTTTTTTCTCAAAAGGCTTAGAGAAGCCCGTTCGTTTGTGTTCATAAAGAACCCTCGGGCGCTTAGTACTGGTATGCTGAATGCGTCGCCTAAGCTCCGCACTTACACAGCCAGCCTATCAAACCGGTGTTCTACCGGCGCCCTCGTCCCTACACAGCCCCTTGCGGAGCCGCTTCAGGAATGATTGTCTATTTTCAGGGATTGCTTCGAGCTTAGATGCTTTCAGCTCTTATCAACTACAGCGTAGCTACCCGGCATTGCCCTGTCGGACAACCGGTACACCAGAGGCTACGATGCCACGTTCCTCTCGTACTCATGGCACCTACCCTTCAGACAATCCACAATCCCAACAGATAGTATCCAAACTGGCTCGCACCGTTCTCAACCCAACTAACGAAAGGCTTTAATGAGTTAACACCTCCACCCTTGGCTGCTTATGCACAGCCAGGATGCCTTGAGACGACGGCGAGGTCGCAAACCGCGGGGTCGATGTGGACTCTCACCCGCGACCACTCAGTTACCCCCAGGGTAAGTTCACTGTAAGACCAGGGCCCCATTAAAGGGCACACTGGCGTTCGCTAAGCCCTTCTTTCGAACCCACATTTCTTGCTGTGCGAAATATGGTTAAGCCTGCTTTTGCCTTTGCACTCTAAAGCGAATTTCTAACTCGCGTGAGCAGACCTTTGGGCGCCCCTGATACCTTTTCAGGGGCGTACCGCCCCAGTCCAACCGCCCACCTAATGCTGTTCTTTTGCAAGTTAGCAACATACTTTTTAAAGGATGGTGTTCCATTGTCGCTCCACAACTCCTTGCGAAATTGCTTCGGCGCTCCCATCTACACTGCACTCCAAAAACCACGCTGCAACATCAGGCTGCGGTAAACCTCCGTGGGGTCTTCTCTTCCCGTTGGGATCTCCCCGCATATTCACTGGGGAAGCAAGTTCATCAGGCCCAAATTAGGGACAGTGGGAATCTCGTTATTTCCTTGGTGCAAGCCGGCATTCAACCGGCAAGGTATTACGCTACCGTGAGAGCCTCAGAGTTAGGCCCGCTCTTCACCAGCGCTTAGACCCCTTGGAAGAGGTTTTCACGTACTGGCAGTGAGCAGAAATCGGCGGCTATTCGCACCCTTGCGGGCTTGCAGCCACCTGTGTTTTTACTAAACAGTCGGAATCCCCGTGTTATTGCAACCTGCCCTCTGCAGAGCAGGCACCCTTTATACCTAAGATACAGGGCTATTTTGCCGAATTCCCTTAATTTGGTTACCCTGATACGCCTTGGCCTTCTCAGCCAGGGGCACCTTTCTCGGTTCTTGGTACGGTCGCTTTCAAATCCTTTCTGCCTCCCTTTTCACGGGCGCCAGGCCTCAACCGGCCTTGCGGCTGTTCCCGGATTTAATCTCTTTCTCACCCTTACGGTTCTCCAGAGATTTATTCCGGTTAAGCATGCAGACGAGCATGCCCGGCTTAGCCCAACGCGTCAGAAGACAGACTATCGTTGCCGAAGACGTATTAAAGCGGTACAGGAATATGAACCTGTTTCCCTTTCGCCCTTACCGTGTTGCGGTAGGACTTAGGACCGACTAACCCTTAGCTAATGATTAGCGCTAAGGAACCCTTGCCCTTTCGGCGGAGCCGATTCTCACGGCTCTATCGTTATTACTAGTGCAGGGATCCATATCTCTAACAGCTCCACCCCTCGTCACCGAGAGGCTTCTGTGCTATCAGAGCACCTTCTTACAGTATGGCACCCAACAGGATGCCACCTTGGGTATCGGCAACTGGTTTAGCCCAGATTATCTTCAATGCCCTTATCCGTGGGTGGGTGAGCTGTTACGCACTCTTTAAAGGGTGGCTGCTTCTAAGCCAACCTCCCCACTGTCTTAGGACAAGGACGCTTTTCGATTCACACTTAACCAGTATTTTTGGGCCTTAACCCAAGTCTGGGTTGTTCCCCTCACGGACACCAAGCTTACCCCGGCGCCCCAACTCCGGCCTTCTTCGCAGCTAACGGATTCGGAGTTTGACAAGAAAGCTAAACCTCTCGGTCCAGTACTTTCTAATCAGTATCTCTACCCCTCTAGCTTGCTCCAGCCAGGCTAGGCTTAGACCTATTTCAGAAGGAACCTGCCATTACCAGACGCGAATCGTATATTGCGCCTACACCCAGGTTACCCGAACAGATAGACTAGAACCGGTAACAGACTTCCACCGCCCTGACGGGCGGCTTCATCTTACCCAGGCGTAGATCGTCTGGCTTCAGGTCTTAAAATAGTGACTTGAGTTATTACGCTCGCCGCCTCATTCCTTGCGGAACTGCGCAGCTTTTGGTTTCCCTACGGCTTCTTCCATGATGGAATTAACCTTGCCACTACCTTAAACTCCCTTGCTCGTGCTTCGTGACGAACGATTCCACCCCGATCCACCCCGCTCGATTGCGCGGTTTCCCACGCTCTCTTCACAGGGCTTCGACTCTTTCGGGCAGAATCCGATTATGACCACCTAGTTTCAAGCGCTTTTCATCTCCCGTTAGGGATGCTTTTCAACTTTCCTTCACAGTACATAGTACGCTATCGGTCTCAACGAATGTTTAGGGTTGGAGGTTAATGTCCCCCAGTTTTCTTGCGCAATAACAGATGCACAATACTCCTGGCTCCGGAAATCATCCAATCGGCTTTCACCTACGAGGCTGTCACTCTCTATGGCGGGGCTTTCCAGCCCACCTCGGCTATGCTCTTCGGATGTAACCGGGCCGACACCACATCCCCCGCATGTTGCCACGCGGGATTCGGTTTGCCCTATGCTGTTTTCGCTCGCTGCTACTAACAGTATCCCAATTGGTTTCTTTTCCTGCAGGTACTAAGATGCTTCAGTTCCCTGCGTTTCCAATCCTTTCGGATCAATTCGGGTATCCTTGGCTCAAAGACTGCATGCGTCTCGCCAAGGCTTATCGCAGCTTGCCACGCCCTTCATCGGTTGTTGAGCCTAGTTATCCACTAAGCGGCTTGCACGGTTCCTTGTATGGAACACTAGCTCTTGCAAAACCACGCGAAGCTTGCGCAACGCAAAGTTCTGCAAGAAAACGAACTTGCTTTTTTTATCAGAGAAGACTTTCCAATGCATGGATCAAAAAATGCCAAAAACAAAACAACTGGCCGCAAAAGCGGCCGCCTGCATTGCCCCTGCATCCTCCCCCTTCAGTCGCAAAAAAACTTGCGACCTGCATCACCATAAAACCCCCGCAAAAGCGGGGAAATAATGAATGATGAATGTAACCGCAGCGCGAAGCGCTGCTTTTCTTTCCCATTTTTTTCCCGAGGCTTTTTTCCCGCAGGAAAAAAGGCTCTTGGACTCGACGGGATTCGAACCCGTGGCCTCCTGCTGTTTTGTCGCAGCGCGAAGCGCTGCTTTCTTTTGTTAACTTTTCTTTTCTAAAGAAAAGTTATTGCAAAGCAGGCGATCTAACCAGCTGATCTACGAGCCCAGCCAATTGACATGCCTTGCAAGCCGTTTGGCTTGCGAGGGGCCGCAAATGCTTTTGCAGCCCGGCATCTTCGGACAACCTCGCTAATGCTCGGTTGGCCTTGCTCGGCCTATGCCTCGCACAGCTGTTTCGGTCGCCTACCACGGACGCCCGTCACAAGAAAAAATGGCCTGTGTATGCCGCCAATCGGCAGCGATTTTGCAACGCGAAGCGTTGCTTTTTTTGATCAAACTTTTTTTTCCCTTGCGAAACTTTCAGTTTCGCGAGGCCTCGTGAAGCCAATGCTTCACAAGGTAAAAAAAGTTTGAAGGAGGTGATCCGTCCGCAGGTTCCCCTACGGACACCTTGTTACAACTTAGCCCGTCTCGCAAAACTCAGAATCGTGGCCATCGTGTGACGGCAACTCATCCAAGCTTTACTCAACTGGCTTGATGGGCGGTGTGTGCAAAGCTCAGGGACTTATTCACCGCGCTTTAATGAAGCGCGATTACTGGGGATTCCAAACGTTCATGAGGGTGAGTTACAACCCTCAATCCGAACTGAGGCTGGGTTTAGGGGATTACCTTGCCCTTTCGGGTTCGAGACTCATTGTCCCAGCCATTGTATGCCGCGTGTTGCCCAGGGCATTCGGGCCATACAGATCTACCGTTGCCCACTCCTTCCTCAGTGTTTCCACTGCAGTTCCCATAGAGTGCCCAGCCAAAAATTGGCTAGTCGCAACTATGGGTGTGGGTCTCGCCCGTTGCCTGAGTTGACAGGACGCTTCATAGTACGAGCTGACGATGACCATACAACACCTCTCAGCGCGTCAGGAAAGCCCTTCAGACTGTCCATCATCCTGCTGTCGGCCCTGGTAAGATTATCTGGGGTTGTATCCAATTAAACCGCAGCATCCACCCCTTGTAGTGAGCTCCCGCCAATTCCATTAAGTTTCACCCTTGCGGGCGTACTTCCCAGGCAGTGGACTTAACGGCTTCCCTCCGGCACCCCCGCACCATGTAGGTGCTAGGACACCAAGTCCACATCGTTTACGGCTGGGACTAACCGGGTATCTAATCCGGGTCGCTCCCCCAGCTTTCGTCCCTCACTGTCAGGACCGTACTGGTCAAGCGCCTTCGCTACTGGTGGTCTTTCAGGGATCATAACATTTCACCGCTACCCCTGAAATTCCCTTGACCTCTTCCGGCCTCTAGCCCGGCAGTTTCTTCGGCCATTCAATCGGTTAAGCCGACTGCTTTCACCAAAGACTTTTCGGGCGAGCTACGGGCGTTTTAGGCCCAATATGAGCGGATACCACTTATGGAGTACGTTTTACCGCGGCGGCTGGCACGTATCTTGCCCCCCATTTATTCGCCAAGCTGTTTAGGCTTGGCAAAAGCTAGCAAAGCTAGCACTCGAAATCCCCCTATCGCGCTTCCGCGCATTGTAAAGGTTCCGCGACTGCTGCACCCCGTAGGGCTAGGACCCTTATCTCAGTGTCCTTCTCCGGGCTACCTCTCTCAAGGCCCGTATGGATCAACGGCTTGGTGGGCAGTTACCCCGCCAACTACCTAATCCACCGCAGGCTCATCCTTGGGCGCTTGCTTGCATGGTGCAAGAGCTTTTGGGCAAAGAGACATTCCAGTTCCCTATGCCTATCTGGCATTATCCCCAGTTTCCCGGGATTAACCAGTCCCAAGGGCAGATTACCCACGTGTTACTGAGCCGTCCGCCAAAGGCGCCGTATACGCCTTTGAGACTTGCATGTCTAAATCGGATTTCGATAGCAGTATCCTCCAGCAGGATCAGCTGGAATTTCATCGAATAGAATCGCATTGCCGAATTTGGGATGAATCGCGTCCGGCTTTGCCGCCGATTGCTGTTCGATGTTTTTGAAACTAACGGAATTGGGTTATTTTTTTTTGTCGCTGCTTCCTTGTAAAGCAATCGCTCCTTGGAAAACCGCTGGTTTTCCGAGGCGTCGGAAATCCGATGGATTTCCAACGTTACGAGGCATCGCAAGCCTTTTGGTCGTTGAAAAACCAAGGGGTTTTTCGACGCGTCGGAAACCAATTGGTTTCCAGCGTTGCAATGTTTAGCAGACAAACACAGGCCTGCATCATGCCAAAAAAAACTCTGGCACTCATAACCACGGCTTTTCGCCGCAGTGGTCATCGAGCCTTACAGCCAAGCACACTGTGTGCCTGGCACTAGAAATTGCTCCCAGCACGAAGCTGGTTAAAAACCGCAAAAAGATAGCCACAAGTTTCAATTGAAATTGCAGCTTGGCTCTCTCAATTAGTAATATTTACATATTACACGTATATAAATACTTTTCTGTAAGTTTGTTTTCCATAGCTGCGAGCCCGCAACGGCATTTTTTGCGTTCGCCCAATATTTTTTTTCCTAAAAACAGGGTTTTTTCACTCGCTTCCGGAGACAGCGATTTCCGCGGTTTTTTCCTGCCCAACAAAGTCCCTGTAGCTGATTATTATTGTTCCATTGAAGCTTGTTTTTTGCTCAGCGTCGATGTTGTCAATCCGTATTTGACCGCCGCTTGGGGCGCTTCCCGGGAATTCTGCGCCGTTCAGCCTGGGCGGGGCGCCAGCGTTTGTGTTGATGTCGCCTGTCGCGTTTACTGCGGTTATTTTCATCTGGCCCTGTGTCGCGTTTTTCAGCAGCAGCCTTACGCTGTCCGGGCCGCCTCCCTGGGCTATGCTTCCGGTAACCACAATCAGCGCGTTGCTGCTTGACTTGAACTCAACTGTTGAATGCGGCGCAAAAAGAAGCATTGACGCGCCGATGATTGTGATTATTAAAACAAAAGCCCATCCGTAGGTTACAAGAAACTCCATTCCTGCCTGGGCTTTTCTCTCCATTCAGATAACCTGTTGTTTTTTGTCTTATTTTAACTTTTTGTTCAAATCTTATGCGCTTTTATTATTATATTTGTCGCCAAACTGCTTTTTTTGCTCAAAATTTTTTCTGCCACAAAGAACAGCTTTTTTCCGAACTTCAACATCCCTTTTTCATATTCTCCCATTCTTGTTTTGGCGAAGCCCGTGCCGCTTACTGTGTCGACCCCGAAGCCGTTTTCTTCAAGCATTTCGACTATCGACCTTTTTGTGAATGCTTTTACATGGCCGTTTATTTCGCCAAAAGGCGTTCCATACGATTTTCTGCTGCCGGATTCGATGTAGTGCGGCAGATAGCCGAAGAGCATTATCACCCGGTTGTACCAGCTCGCGACATTTGGGACAGTGAGCAGCAGCGTGCCGCCCCTGCGCAGCACCCTTCCCATTTCAAGCAGCAGCCCTTCGCTGTCCACAACGTGCTCGAGGATTTCCCCGGCAAAAACGCAGTCGATGCTGCCGTCTTTGAACGGCAGCCGGTCCCTGTTTAAGTCAACTTGCGTTGCCGGAATACCGAGCTTTTTTACCTTGTCCACGTTTTTTTGGATCAGGTCAACAGCCTTGACTTCGCAGCCGAGAGTTTTCTTAAGCTGCAGGGTAATTGTCCCGTCGCCGCAGCCAATGTCCAGCAGAATTCCTTCAGTCCCGCTTAGCGTTCCGACTATTTTTTTTACCCTGCTGTCAAATAAACCATAGTACCTGCCGTTAAGTTTCCCGCCGCTTCTGTAAATAGCGCTATTGTAAGCCGAAGCGTCCATGTTTTGCTCACCAATCGGGCCGGTGGTCCGCCCAGGTGTATTTCTTTTTGAACAAAAGATACATGAGCCCGTGCAGGGCGTACCTTGCGATTCCCATCTCTTTCATCCGCCTTGACGATGTCCCAGCGAACATTTTTTTGTTGAATTTTACTTTTCCAAGCTTCCTTAATTTCAGCGAAAGGTCGAAATCCTCGCAAACCATGTTGTCTTCCCTGAATCCGCCCACTGCATTGAATGCCTTTTTCTTTACTGCGATATTGAAGCCGGGAAAAAGTGGGAACCCCGCGGCTGCCGCCAAGCGGTTTTCAAGGCTCCAGCCAAAGTAAAAAAGCGTTACCAGCAGCGAGTCCTTCTCCAGCGATTCAAACGGCCCGGTTAACGCGACGCAGCTTTCTTCGCCAAGCCCCTGCTTTATGCCGGACAGCCAGCTCTTTCCGGCGATACTGTCGGCATCGATGAATGCGATAATGCTGCCTTTTGCTTTTTTCGCGCCGGCGTTCCTGCCGAATCCGGCGCTGACTTTTTTGCAGACGACAACCTTGTCAGCGAGTTTTTTTGCAACAGCAGCGGTGTTGTCCGTGCTGCTGCTGTCGCTCACGATTATTTCAAATTCGTTGCGCGGGAATTTCTGGCTGAGCAGCGAGTGCAAGCAGTTCTCGATGTTCGTTCCCTCGTTGTAAGCCGGCACTATTACCGAAATCATAAACTACATTTCTCTGAAACAGTTAATATAATTAATTCCGCACCGCACAAAAGCAAACAGTGCTGTATTTATTCTTTTATTGCAAAAATAACCTTATGCTCCCCCTCTTCTCGGGTTTGCTGCGGCTGATGCGGCCAATGGAATGGAGCAAAAGCTTCGGCAACATGGCTATTGCCGCTGTTGCCGCGCATTATGTTGCGGGCGTGCAGCTGGACTGGCTGCGTTTCCTGGCCGGGTTTGCGTCAGTCGCACTGCTCTGGGGCGGCCTGTACGCGCTGAACGATTACACCGACAGGAAAGCCGACTCTTTGCATGCTGTAAAAAGGAAGCGGCCCCTGCCGAGCGGCGCGGTTCCGGCAAAAGCCGGGCTCGCTTTTTCCCTTGCGCTTATCGCAATTGCCATTGCGATTGCAGTGCAGATTAGCGGCGCGTTTTTGTTCCTCCTCTGCATCCTGGCAATGCTTTTGAACCAGTGGATGTACACAATGCCGCCGTTCAATTTGAAGAAAAAGCCCGTAGTCGACCTCATCAGCGGCTCTCTTGTGAACCCGATTTTCAGGTTCTACAGCGGCTGGGTGCTTTTCGTTCCCGCCTTCAACGCGCCGCTGCCAATGCTATTGTTCGTCCTCGGATTGCAGTTCGGCGGCTTCGGGCTTTACAGGATGGCCAGCAAAGACCACGAGAAAAAGCTCGGCATGAAAAGCAGCGTTGTGCTTTTCGGCGAAAGGAAGCTTAGGCGTTTGGCGTACTTTTCACTTCTTGCCGGCGGGCTTTCCTATGTTTTCTCCGCGCTCACTGTGCTGCCGTGGCAGTATCTGGCCCTTGGCATCGCAATGGTTATTCCCGCGCCTTTGTACAAAACCGCGCTGAAAAATCCCCAGGGGGCCGACATGCGGCGCATGTACCATATCCTGTACATTCACTACATCGCTTTCATAGCCGGGTTTATCGCGCTGCAATTCTTCATCTAGCCCAGCAGAAGGCAGAAGCGCTTGTTTTAATGGCTCCTGGCCCGGCCTTCCGGCTAATCCCTAAAAAAAAGAATAAAAAAAGTTTTTTGAAAAAAACCGCGCAACAACCCTTATGCTCTGGCTCTTTGCCTGAGGTAGCGCTTTTTTCTCTTTTTCCTGCGCATCTTTTTCTTGCGCCATTTCCAGCGCTGTATGGCCCGTGTTTTCTTAAACCTGCTGCTGTCGCGTTTCCTTGTAGCCATTCAAAATCGTTTGAGTCGGTTAATCAGACAAACTAAAAGAAAAAAGAATTTAAAAACGCTTGCTTTACGCCGCCGCAGCTCAGAACGCACGCTTTTTCAGAAGCGTGGTGAATGGGCTGTATGGCGGCGGCGTGATTTGCGCTGCCGGTGCAAGCCTTAGATGTAGCCGTACACGTAAAATCCCGGGGAGTAGCTGTATGTGTTGTAGGGGTAATAGCTGTAGTACGGGGCGTAGTAATATACCGAAGGCGCCGGATAACTCCAATAGCTTCCGCCGTAGTAAGCGCCGCCGTAGCTGGCGTAGTAGTACGGGTTGTAGTAAGTGTAATTCGAGTATCCGCCATAGCCGCTGTAAGCGTTATTGTAGTAGTACATGTTGTAGTAGCTGTTCGGGTAATGAAGCGGGCTGTAAGAGCCGCCGCAATAATAGCCCTGCAAGCAGGCGCTGGCGTTCAGCGCCATTGCGAGAATAAAAATTGCCGGCAAAAAAAATATTTTTCTCATAATAATATTACTGTACCGAGGATATATTTAAACTTAACGAATTCACGGAAAAAGGTTAATAAGTGCTTATTTTTGGGTTTCTAGGGGAGTTTTCGGGCGGGTTTAAATATAAGCTCAGGGCAAGACCTGAACCAAGGAAGCCTATTCTGCAGCCGCAGGCCGGCAGGCATGTGCCGCCCCCGAGAGGCCCGATTACTTTTTCTGAAGCTAAAAGAAAAACAAGGCCAGGAATTCTCACAAGCAAAAGGATGCCGTACATTGAAAGCCTTGGCCATAAATTCAAAAAAGACAAAAAAAGGGCCCTATTATTATTTGGTCTTAATAACTGCAATTAAAGGCGGGTAATCTTTTTTAAAGGAGAGCCTGAGGGCAAAGAATTAGTGGCTAATGCCCCGACAGAGCATCTTCCTTCAAATCAGGTGCCCAACCAGCTTTTGGTTCGGCGTGAATTTTTTCTGCTGAAACTATATAGTGCAAGGTTGTTAATTAAATTATCTTTTAGTATGCGATTGTCTGCGTTTTTTTATTCAATCTGTGTTAGTGGTTTGTCGAAGTTCTCATCTAGATAGCGCCAATAACTACCTTCGATAAGGCTGTTGTAAATACGTGGACTAAAATGGTAAAGGGGAACTAAAGTATACTTTTTCCCATCCAAAGAAACCTGAATCTTTCTGCCGTGGTTGGAACGAAGCGCTTTTTTTTCTAATGGAGGAAACTTAAAAATTTTAAACAGCGCCTTCCATGTTCTTGAACTAAAACTAAAGATATAATCAGGTTCACAATTTTTTACTTCTTTTTTGAATAAATTAAACCATTCTTGGTCCTTATTTGATTCTTTACGATAATCGTCAAGGTTTGTTGTTGTCATCCTCAATTTAAACAAGTCAGTTACATAAAACTCGCTTATAAAGTGGTTTTCATAGTTATCAGAACATTTTTTGTCACTCTTCCAAAATTCTTTGTGTTCAAGAAACTCAACAAACTTCTCTGAGAATTCCTTGTTTGCTTTGCTTTGTAACCATTTTGCCAGATATTTTTGATGCATCTTAATTCGTTCTGAGAAGTAATTTGGATTGGTTCTTTGCAAACTATTTATCCTTTGACATTCTTCATCTTCCAAGCCGCTTTCTCCTACAGCTGGGTTTTGCATTACAAACATCAATTTCTTGCCATCCAGACCATAAAAAATGTAGAATGTGGGTTTACCTGGGTGGCCTTGATTATATTCGTTTTGTAGACGCTCAGTAGCCTCGACAACTTCAAGAACTTTGGAGTCCATACCCTATTCTCCACAATTTTTTTTATTTCTCATCTTCCAATCCAACAATATGCCCTTCTGGATCCCGTCTTAATATTTGTTTCCATTTAGCACCGCATTAGGCATGGTCGGTTCTTTCTGCGCCTGCTACCTTGTGCATTTTTTCTGATGGTTCTGTGAATTGTTTTAGTGCTCTTGCTTTGCTTGCGCATGCAAAACAGAGTATGGTGTTCGGTATTGAATCGGTTACGTCTATTTCCAGTGCACCGTTCTCGTTTTTTATGAATCTTTCCTTGTTCGCCAGCCAGCAGAAGTATTCCTCGTTGGGCAGGATTTTTTTGTTGCACTTGTCGCATTTGTAGCCGGTGGATTTTGGCTTGTTCATTCTCTGGTGGACTTTTATTAGTGTTGTTCTGGCGTATTCTGAAATGCTCTGGCCGGATTTTGTCGCGGCTTGGCTAAAAACTTCCTTTTCTTTTTTTGTTGCCCTAAAGTTTATGATTTCCTCTCTTTTTTGTTCTTCCTTGCTTCTGTCTTTGAACATGCCGTCAACCCCGTGCTATTTTTTCAAATCTATTCTTGTTTTTTGTAGAATTTATTCTTTTGTGTTACATTTTTTGGCGGTGTGTTTTACACAGGCTTAAAAATCCCGTAAAGAAGTTCTTTGTGGAGAGGTGGTTTTTTATGTGTGAAATAAAGATTTCGGGGGAAGAATGTGATGCCCTGCTTCGCCTGACTGAGAGAATAGCTGGCGCAATGTCAAGGGATGACGGACCAACTAAACCAGTTGAGTGTTCGGCAGCAAGGCTAACCAGCCTTCGTTGTGAGAAGTGCGGCAAGGAAATAAGAGAGGGGGAAAAGTATTTTGTGAGGGAGGACTCAATAGCTCGCATAACACTCGAAAGCAGTGGCAGGTTGTCCGAAACGAAAGAGAGTGCTTGGACAACAAAGATGTTGTGTATGAAGTGCCATTACGGCAATCAAGATATCCTTGTCAAGGACTACGACCGGGATGTTGATGAAGAGGAATGTTAGGACTGGTAATTCAACAACCACTCACACCGTTTCATTTCTTTCCCTGCTCCGAATCTGTTGGCTTTTTTGATATTTCTTCTGCCAAGCTTCTCCATAGCACGTCGTCCACTTCTTCTTGTAATAGTTCTTCGAAGAATTTGTCCGTGTTTTTTCTCCATTCGAGGAGTTTTTGGATTTTTTTTGATATTGTTTCGAATGCTGTTGGGGCTGGCTGCTTGTCATCTAGTTCTGCTTTGATTGTTCCGTCGTTTATGCTTCTGCGCAGGCCGATGTATCCTATTGCGACTTTTATTTTTTCGGGTGGGATGTTTTTGGATAGCGCGTAAGCCTTTTTGTAGACCGCGAGTTGCTGCCTGTAGCCGGCTGAACCGTCGTCTTTTGCGCTTGTTTTCCAGTCTACTATGAAGTATTCGTCGCTTTTTTTGAATACGCCGTCGATTACGCCTTTGAAGCGGATTGTGTCCGTTGTTTGGATTATTTTTGAGAGTGGCAAATAAATTTCGAGTTCGGCGGCAACTACTTGGGGGTAATTTTTTTGTATTTGGGCGAGCAGTGTTTTCATGTTTTTTATGTAAGGTTCTAGCTCCGGCCTTATTTCGGGTTTTTCTCCTTTTAGTATTTTTTCCGCTGCCTTGTGGGCATCGCTGCCCAGGCTTAGGGCTGTTGTCGGCGTCTGTATTCCGAGTATTCGGCTGGTAAAGTAGTCGTATGGGCTGTCGCTTAGTGCGGAGAAGGAGATGTGGTCTAGGCTTTCGAAGTGTTTTTTTACGAATTCTTTTAGCCATGGTTTTTTTGTTTCGAGCAATTGTTTTGCTTTGTCGTAGTTTCTGTTGACAAAGAGGTTGTATGCTCTTTTTTCCAGTTCGTCCAGCTCTGATGGAACCGGCTGGCTCACTGCGGCTTCGGCTTTTGCCGCGAAGTCATTCAGATAGTTTGATGGCTTTTCTGTTATGATAAAAAGCTGTTTTTTTGCCCTGGTTAGTGCAACGAAGTCTGTTCTGAGGCTTTCCTCTTCTAGCTCTTCGTCCGCGTTTATGCCGTGTGATTTCAGGATAGCTTCCACTACTCTATCTTGAAAGTTTTTCATGTCTCTTATTTTTTGCGGGACGTAGATGACTGTTTCGAATTGTTTTCCTTTTGCTTTGTGTACTGTGGTAAGGATGACTTTTTGTTCTATGTCTGATTCTTGTGCTAGAAGGTCTGATGACTCAAGGTAGGCTGCAAATGATTCTAGGTTTTTGTTTTCGAGCACGCTGATTGCTTCTGCGCAGGCGTCTTGCACGCTTAGTGCGGCGAAAACGTATTCTTTTCCATAAGCAATCGCAACGGGGAGTATTTTTTCCCTGAAAAGAGTGTGAATGTCCTCTATTCCTGAGATGCTTTCGCGCAGTTTTTTGAATTCTGGGGCTTTTTCTAGGATGTCTTCGATTGAAAGCTTTTTTGTTGAAAGTTCGAATGCTTCCTGCAGTGATAGTGGGAAGAATGGCGTGAACATGGCGTTTTTCACAAAGTCGCATTCTGAGCTGAATACTCCGCGCAGGAAGGCGATTATGTTTTGTTTTGCTTCTGTTGAAGCCGAAAAGTGTGTTGAGGAGTGTTCTATTCCTTGGTTTGACAGTTCTTTTGATAGAGCCATTATCTGGGTGTTTGTTCTTGCTATGACAGCCACTTTTCCTTCGCCTTTTACTAGCTCTTTTACTAGGTTTGCTGTTTCTGGGAAAACGTCTTCTTTTATCTCGACTATTGTCGGTTTTGGACCGTTTTTTCCTTCGGCGCTGCGCAGGTTTTTGAGTGCTTCGCGGTAGCTGTCTTCTGTTGTTTTTTCTGAAAAGAATTTTTTTGCGTATTCCAGAATCTGGTCTGTGCTCCGGTAGTTTTTTGACAGCACGAATCTTTTTGAGTTCTGGAACTTTTTAAAGTTTATAATTGAGCCGCCTTGGAATCCAAAGATTGCTTGCTTTTGGTCTCCGACGGCCATAAATGTTTCTCCGGACTTTAGCGCTATTTCTGCTTCCAGCTCGTTCACGTCTTGCAGCTCGTCAACCAGAACGTATTTGAATTTGTCTACTTTTCGGAGGTTTAGGAATTCTATTAAGAGGTCTGCATAGTCCAGTCCCTTTCCGTGTTTTATTTTTTCGTAGTTTTCGAAAATCTTTACGAACTGTCCCAAAAATAATTCGAGCTCTTGTTTTGTGAATTTGTTGTCATCCTGCAAAAACTCTTTTGCTTTTGAAATGTTTATTTTGTCCGGGAGGATTCCGAAGCTTTTAAGGTAGCGGATGAGGTTTTCCATTTTTGGGACAATCGTTTCCAAAAGGCGCACGTCTCCATAGTTTAGGACCTCGTTTTCCTTTAAGTAGCGGTAAATTGAGTAACGCAGGAGGTTTGAGGAAATAATTCCTGATTCGTCGATTCTGTCCAAACAATAGGCGTGGAAAGTGAAGACATTCAGCCGGCTCAAATCTATTTCAATGCCGGCTTCCTTTAGCATTTCGATTATTCTTTCCTCCATCTCGGACTTGGCCTTGTTGGTAAAAGTCAGGCAAAGAATCTCTTCCGGCTTCAAACCATTTTGAATCAGGTCAACATACTTGCCTGCCAAAAGAAGAGTCTTGCCAGTGCCGGGGTTGGCAGTAACCAAAACACTGCCCTCACAGTCAATTATCTCCTGCTTTTCCGAATCAAGTTCCATTCTAATCAATCTTTTCTGTCTTTGATAGTTTACTGTAGTACTCTTCTGATAAATATTGCTTTCCCGCCAGCAGTTTTTTCAAGTAAGCTTCTGTCGGCTTTAGCCCTTCTTTCACTTGTCCCTGGCACGCAATGTACGCTTCGCATTTCTTTTCGCCTTTTTCAGTTTCAATTGGCAACAGCTTTTGATAGTAATTGCTACTGGAAACACCTTCTCTGCAATCAAGCCTTTTCATGCCGTTGTCATCGACTTCAAAAACAATGCCTTCAACAACAGAACCTTCTTCTGGAACAATGTTTGCATATCCCTCTCTGGGACCAGAAGCCGACTTATTGAATTTTAGGGCATACCCCTTCAAAACGCCTCGTCCAATAAGTTTGCAGTTTCCAACAAGATAATCGCTGCAACACCACCCCATCTCATCCTTCATCCTTTTTCGCATTTGTTTCTCATCCATGTTCGACCCGTACGCGAAATACAAAACCATTTATTTTCCCTCCTTGTATTTTACCCAGTCTCCACCTGGAATTAGGTTTGCCTCATTGACTGAACCCTTGTAAAAATAAGTGAACGCCTTAATTTTTCCTGCAGTGGTTTCAACGACAACCTCTTTTTTCTCATAGCCGGCGCCGGTTTCCATTTGGTCAATCCTCCGCTCAAGGTCGCCGTGTAACTCATAAACTTCGCCAAAAACCCTTCCGTTGCCATCAACTATTCCGGGATAAGAACCAAGAGAATACATCTTTGCCGTTATCCAGCCATTCCCAATATGCTTCGCGCTGCCCATACCGCAGCGCTCAAAATTGTATTGGCCTTTTCGCAGACTTCCGTAAATAAAATAATTTGGCATTCTTTTCACTCCTGTTTTTACATTTGTTCCCATCTTTTTTTCTCTTTTATTGTCAGTTGCCGGGGTTATTTTGCGTTTAATACTTCGAATGGAACGGTAATGTAAGTATTGAAACTGTTGCTGTCGTCTTTCATCTTTGCCGCGTTGTCCGAGGCTATCTTTCTTTTCATTGAGTTGATATCCCAACAGAAAGAATATCCGTCGATTAAGTAGGCAAAGTGTTTTTTTGTTTTAATTTTTTTGTATTCAAGGTCTAATGCTTTGAGCGAGCTTTCAACTGTTTCTATATGCTCGGGGCTGCAGGCTAGCAGGCATTGCAGCAGTCTGTTGCCAGGCCGTTTTGCGTTGTATTTGCTCCAGTGGAAGTTGTTGAATTGGGCGTAGCTTTTGAATAATAGGTTTATCAGGCATCTGCTTGTGCTTTCGCCGTGCTCTTTTTGCAGTATTGATTCTAATTCTTCTGGCGGCAGCGACTTGTGTAACTCTAACGGGTAAATGTGAATCAGGTAAGGCAGCTCTTCTGGTATTGTTTCGAGGTTTATCATTATCATGCAATAAACGTTTTCTTTGTCATAGAATGCCAATTCCGGACAATAGCTTTTTGGCAAGCCATACTCGCCCCCGCTTTTTTGCAAAAGTGTTATAAAATGCGGCATCTCGTCATTATTTGAGTCGAAAAGCAATTTGCTTTCTGGAAATTTGTTTAAGATTTCTTCTTTGAATCCTGAGTCCATAGCAAATCTCCTCAAACCATTTTAGCGAACTCTTTTATGCTGCCGCAGACCATTATGTCAAGCTCGCTCAGGCTTGCTATCCGCTTGTCTTTCAGGTTGTATTCCGCGAGCAGGCCGCTGATTGCTTTTATTGTTCTTTTGTTTCCTGCTATCGCGGCTATTGTTCGCGGCATTTTTTCCATTTTGTTTTTCCCCTTTCACGATACATTCGATACGACGGTTGAGTAAAATGAATCTCTTCAAGTTTTTTCAGCAGTGCTTTCTTTTCTTTTTCGTTGATCTTGCATCACCTCTTTTTTTCTTTGCGCTTTGTTTTGGCGTAAGCCGCTATTTCAAACATTACTGCGCCTTTTTCAGCGAGCATTTCAATCGATTTGTTTACTTCGTTCCAGTCCACATTGCAGACTGCTTCTTGGAAGTTTTTGCCTTTTGCTTCGTGCCAGCGAAGGTCTAAATATAGATTATCACCTACAAAATGTTGCTTGCAGTCAAAGCCTTCGACAATAACGCAGACCTTCAATCTTCTTTTCCCCCTGCGAATTTTTTTTCCTCAAGCTACAAAACTCTCTATTTCGAATCTTTCTTCCTTGTGTTCCATTGTTCCCATTGCCTGTTTGTTTCTTTTTGTTATTTCTATCGCCTGTTGGAAGTGCGTTTGGCTGACTTTTTCTGCTTTTTCTTTTAGGGCTATTCTTGCCGCGTTTATTACAATGTTTTTTATGTCGCCGCCTACGAGCTCTTCTTTTGCCAGCTCTTCAAAGTTTACTTCCGGTGTTGTCGGAAGGGTTTTTGGCACTAGTTTTCTGAATAGTTCCGCGCGCTCTTTTTTTCCTGGCTTTTCAAAGAAAACGTGAAGCGAAACCCTGCGCTCGAAAGCTGGATCGCAGTTGAGCGGGAAGTTTGAGGCAAAAATTACTGTTCCGTTGAATTTTTCCAGCTGTTGCAGCAGCGTGTTTGTTTCGCTGTTGTGGTGCGCGTCGCCCGAATAAGTAATCTGCGTCCTCTTTGAAGCAAACGTGTCAGCCTCGTCAAAAAACAGTACCGCATTCCTTTTTGCAGCCAGCCTGAAGACAGCCGCAATATTTTTTTCCGTCCTTCCGGACCAGTGGCTAAAAACTTTTTGCGGGTTTACGACCAAAAGCCTCTTTCCAATGCGCCCTGCCAGTGCTTCTGCGCAGAGTGTTTTTCCTGTTCCTGGCGGGCCAAAAAAATTGATTGCCAGTGCAGTTCCGTATTTGAATTTTTTTCCGAACCCCCATTCACCCATTATTTTCTGGTTGTTTTCTGCGTGGGCAAACGCCAATTCTAGTTGCCCCCTTGTTGTGCTGGTGAGGACAGTGTCTTCCATTGAAAAGCGCGGCGAAATCTCTTCCGCAAGACGG
>Ga0315274_10005931_pt1 | contig 17861 bp, 10 predicted proteins | sample YL17G02_20_MG_FD_203700 | JGI IMG/M metagenome (GOLD analysis project Ga0315274, IMG submission 203700) | Sediment microbial communities from Yellowstone Lake, YNP, Wyoming, USA - YL17G02_20 | ecosystem: Environmental > Aquatic > Freshwater > Lake > Sediment | place: USA: Wyoming | collected...
CGTCGAGAAGCACGCGAAACAGGGCGCCATACTGGAGATGGGCTGCGGTACGGGGCGGCTTGCCGGCGCCCTGCGGCCCGACGCGTACACGCGCTACGTGGGAATCGACGTATCCGAAGAGGGCCTGAAGCAGGCGCGAGAGCGCCAAATCCCGAGAGCCACGTTTGTCCAAGGAGACATCGAGGCGTTTTCGACAGAGGAGACGTTCGATCTGATCGTGTTCGAGGAGACCCTTTACTACGTGAATCCCTTAAAGCGACGCCGCGTGCTTAGACGTTACGCTCAGATGCTCCGGCCGCAAGGGGTGCTCCTCATCACGATCCATGACCCAAGGCGCTTCCGGGGCACCGTCAAGATGATCGAAGACGAATGTGACGTGCTCGAGCATGGTTCGTTTCCCGACAGCGAGCGATGCTTTCATGTCTGTCGGCGAGGTCCCTGATCTGACGCCTTGTCGGATGTTGCGCGCGTCTTGGAGGGTTGCCGAGAGACAGATTCCCCGGTCGAGTGCGACGCGGACCGGGAGGGGAAGGCCCGCTCCGTCGACCGATTCTGAGCGGGGTCGGAGGGGACAGCAGATGCAACGAGTTGCCATGGTGGTTCTCTCTCATTACCCGAACGATCCGCGGGTCCGCAGAGAAGCGGAAGCGCTTGCGAGGAACCACATCGGCGTTGACATCATCTGCATGCGCGGTCCGGGAGAAGAACGCGTCACGACATGGGGCCCGATCACGGCGTATCGCGTTCTGAAGTCACGGAACAAGGAGAGTCTACTCGCCTATCTGTTGATTTCCGTGCAATTTACGTTGCTCAGTTTTCTGGTGCTGCAGAGGCTTTCGCTAAGGAACAAGTACCAACTCGTCCAGGTTCACAACATGCCCGACTACCTGGTCCTTGCCTGTCTCTGGAAGAAGTTGCGCGGCATACCCGTCATCCTGGATTTGCACGACCTGATGGTGGAACTCTTCGATGCGCGGTGGAGCGCGCGTAAGGCTCGAATTCTGAGTCCCCTTGTCCGTTTCGTGGAGAAATGGTCGTGCCGGTTCGCGAACCACCTGATCACGACGAGCGTTGGTTTCCGGGATTGCCTGACTCGCAGGGGCGTGAATCCGGAGAAGATTACGCTCGTCCTGAATTCCGCAGACAATCGCATCTTTCAGAGACAGGAGAGAGCCTTTGCGAGAATCGACCGCGAGGCCACGATCCTGTACCACGGGACCGTGGCTCCCCGCTTCGGGCTGCATGTGGCGATCAAGGCTGTCGGTCTGCTCCAGAAACAGCTTCCAGGATCCAGATTCCACATATACGGCGAGTACGACCCCGGTTACCGCAGCGAACTCGAGTGCCTCGTCCATGCTGAGGGACTTGAGAAGCATGTCGTTCTCGGGGCATACCAGAGCCTCAAGGAAATGGTCCGGATCATTCGCGCGGCGGACATAGGCCTGGTGCCGTACCTGAGTGATCCCTTCATGGACATTGCTCTTTCCACCAAGCTATTCGAATACGTGGCCATGGGTCTGCCCGTTGTCGCCTCCCGGCTGCCATCGGCCACGTCGATATTCAGCGATGCGTGTGTGCGCTACTTCGCGCCGGGCAACGCCAGAGACCTAGCCGATCAGATTCATTACGTCTGCACGCATCCTGAGTGGGGGACGCGCAGCACGGAATGCGCGTCTTCGGCCTATGAGGCCATTTCGTGGCCCGTTATGGAAGAGAGATACGTCAATCTCGTTCAAAGGGCGGTAGAGCAGAAATGACAGGGGCCGTGGCAATAGGACAGGTGCTGTTTTGGGGTGTCTCTGGCGCCCTTTTGCTGTATATTGGCATCCCCTGGGCGGTGCGCAACGCGTGGCGCGCGACGTTTCGGTCCACCGTGGCAAGGTCAGATTGCGTTTGCCTGACCTTTGACGATGGACCGGATCCACGGGCCACCTCGCCGATATTACAGATGCTGGAAAAAGCCGGGGCCAGAGCCACATTCTTCCTACTGGGAGAAAACGTCGAACGCTATCCCGATCTGGCCCGGCAAATCCTTGAGATGGGACACGAGATTGGCGAGCATGGCTATCGCCACGTCCACGCCTGGAAAGCCGGGCCTTTGCAGTCGGTTAGGGACCTGCAAAGGGGGAGAAAAGTCCTTCGCACGACCTTACTCTTGCGCGGACCTGTTTTGCTCCGGCCGCCTTATGGGAAACTCAATCTGGCGACGCTGCTGTACGTTCTTGTCTTGCACAAGCGGCTCGCCTTCTGGAGCGTTGATCCGAGGGACTACGATCATGACGCCGCGGAGTCCGTCGTGCAAGACGTGATGGAGCGCGTGCGTCCTGGCGATGTTGTCCTGCTTCACGATGGCAGGACGGGTGCGTCTGGAGGAGAGAACGTGACGTTGATGGCCACAAAAGCCATTCTTGACGCAATGGCAACCAGAGGCTATAGACTTTGCACAGTCAGCCAGGCGCTGGCCTATGGCGGGGACAGAAAGGGGTGGGTGCATGACGGATGACGTGATGATTCTCAGGAAGATACCGCTCGATGTGCGCTTGGGCAAGGGCGTTAAGATCCATGACTTCATGAACTTGTATGGCCGGCACCGTGGGGACAGCACGAATTCGTCCATCCTGTGCGCGACCAGGCTGAGCGAGAACACCATCGTCGGGGCAAGCAGCGCTGTGACAAAGGACGTGCCTTCGGAAACGGTCGTTCCTGGGGGTCCGGCAGAAATCCTGCGACGGCCCCGCTTGAGAGGACCCCTTGCCAGGCATGGGATTGTGCCTGGCGCAGATGAAACGCATGGAGGCTGACCCATGAAAGTGCCATTCTTGGATCTGAAGGTGCAGTACGAGTCTATACGAGACGAGATCGGGGAGGCCCTGCAGGGAGTCCTTGAAAAGACGGCCTTCGCCAGCGGACCGTTCGTCGCCCAGTTCGAGGAGGAGTTCGCAAGGTACTGCGAATGCAAACACTGCGTCGGGGTTGGCAGCGGGACGGCGGCGCTGTGGGCGGCTCTCCTCGCGCTGGGAGTCGGCGGCGGCGATGAGGTCATTACGGTGCCCAATACATTCATCGCCACGGCCGAGGCGATCAGCTTTGCGGGCGCGACGCCGGTGTTCGTCGACGTGGACGAACGGACTCTCACGATGGACCCGAATCGGATCGAGGCCGCCGTCACCCCGAGGACAAGAGCCGTCATGCCGGTGCATCTGTATGGCCAAATGGCCGACATGGACCCCATTATGGAGATCGCGCGGGCTCACGGATTGTTCGTCGTGGAGGACGCCGCGCAGGCTCACGGAGCCAAGTACAAGGAACGGCCCGCGGGATCGATTGGCGACGCGGGATGCTTCAGCTTCTACCCGGGGAAGAATCTGGGAGCCTACGGGGAAGCCGGCGCCGTGGTCACGAACAACAGCGATCTGGCCGACACAGTCCGCCGCTTCCGAGACCACGGCCAGGCCAAGAAGTACTATCACTCCCTCGTCGGCTGGAACAGCCGGATGGACGGCTTCCAGGGCGCGGTCCTGAGTGTGAAACTGAGGCATCTGCCGACGTGGACGGAGGCGCGGAGGAGGAACGCCGCGCTGTATCGTGAGCTGTTGAGCGGCGCGGACGGCGTGGTTCCTCCGCACGAAGCCGATTACGCTCTCCACGTTTACCACATCTACGCGGTTCGCGCGAAAAAACGCGACGCTCTCCTCCGGGCTCTCGAGGAGAAGGACATCCATTGCGGGATTCATTACCCGGTGCCCGTGCACCTTCAAGAGGCGTATGCGGATCTGAGGCTGGGCAAAGGGAGCTTTCCCGTGGCGGAGCGATCGGCGGAAGAGGAGCTTTCCCTCCCCATGTTTGCCGAGCTCAGCGGGGAGCAGATCCGTTGCGTCGCGGATGAGTTGACGCGCCTGGTCGGGAGATCGGAGTGAAGATTGTTGCATCCGCGGCTCGGGTCGAGTAGAGTTGGCGCGCGGGTGGGTACGTCCGAGAGCAACGGCCCGCGGGACGGACACATGAGAGCATTGAAGGATGGGGATTGCCCCCATGTGTAGAGCGGTTGAGATTCGGGAATTCGTGATAGACAATTTCCTCTTTGGGGAGGACACGGGATTCGAAAACGCCGCTTCCTTCCGCGAGGCCGGCATACTGGACTCCACGGGGATACTGGAGCTCGTTGGCTTTCTCGAGGAAACCTATGATATCCATGTTGAAGACGAGGATCTGGTTCCCGAGAACCTGGACAGCATCGCGCGCGTCGTTCAATTCCTCGACCGAAAGATCGGCGGGGGCGAGGCGGGGCATGAGACAGCCAGCGGCCGATCTCGGGAGCCGGGAGTTGGGGATCGGGCGGAGGACCAGGTCAGGGCCCGTTAAGGCGACCGTTCTCCCCAATGCTCTCTCCAATCCGCGTCCCTAGTTGAGGGGAAACGCACTTCATGTGTGGCATCGCAGGCATCTGCTCCCTTCGGGGGCGCGCCTCCATCTCGCCTGAACTGCTTGAGAAGATGGTCGGCGCTCTGCGTCACCGGGGACCCGACGAGGCGGGCCTCTACGTGGACGGCCGAGTGGGCTTGGCGCACGCCCGGCTCAGCATCATTGACCTTGAACGCGGGACCCAACCCATTCACAACGAGGACGAATCCCTTTGGATCATCTACAATGGAGAGATCTTCAATTATCCCGAACTGAAGCGCGATCTGGTCGCCAGAGGGCACGTGTTCTCCACGTCCTCCGACACGGAGGTGATTCTCCACCTGTATGAAGAGAAAGGGGCCGCCTGCTTAGATGACCTGAACGGCCAGTTTGCGCTGGCGATCTGGGATTCCGTTAAGCAGGAGCTCTTTCTTGCGCGCGACCGCATCGGCATCCGGCCTCTGTACTACGCCGCCGACAACGATCGCCTTCTGTTCGCCTCGGAGATCAAGTCCATCTTCATGTGCGAGACGATCAACCGAGAGATCGACCCTCTCGCAATGACCCAGATTTTCACGTTCTGGACGACCCTTTCCAGCCGGACCGTCTTCAAGGGCATTCATGAACTCCCCCCGGGACACTACTTGTTGGCTTCCGAGGGAGAGATCCGCGTCAAGAGATACTGGGACATTCCTTTTCTCCCGCCGGAAGAGCAATCGGACGCTCCGTTGGCGGTTCTGGCTGAGGAAGTCCTGGATCTCCTGCGGGACGCCGTACGCATTCGGCTTCGGGCTGACGTGCCGGTGGGATGCTACCTGAGCGGCGGATTGGACTCATCCGGCGTCACCGCGCTTGTCGTTCGGGATTTCAACAGCAACGTGCGGACCTTCGGAATCCGGTTCGAGGAGAAGGCTTTCGATGAGGGCCGTTTCCAGCAAACCATGGTCGAGAGACTGGGCGTGGCCCACAAGGAGATCGAAGCCACAAACCGCAAGATTGGGGAGTCCTTTCCCGACGTGATCTGGCATTGCGAGAAGCCGATCCTGAGGACGGCGCCCGTGCCCTTGTACCTGCTTTCCCGGCTCGTTCGCGAGAGCGGCTTCAAGGTCGTCGTGACAGGCGAGGGGGCCGACGAGTTCTTCGGAGGGTACAACATCTACCGCGAAGCCAAAGTGCGACGTTTCCTGGCGAAGAGGCCCGATTCGAAGTACCGGCCCTTGCTTATCGGGCGCCTCTACCCCTACATCTTCGATGACCCGAGGCTCCAGCGCTCCCTTCAATCCTTCTTTGCCGCCGGTCTGGACCAGCTTGCCGATCCCCTTTTCTCGCATTTGCTCCGGTGGAACAACACGAGCAAAGCCAAGACGTTCTTCTCGGACGAGCTCCGGCAGGCCACATCCTCCTATTCACCTTACGACGAACTGCGCGAGGCCCTGCCGCCTCAGTTCGCGCGCTGGGACGATCTCTGCAAGGCGCAGTACCTGGAAGCCACTATCTTCCTGAGCAACTATCTCCTGTCCTCACAGGGGGACCGGGTGGCGATGGCGAACTCGGTGGAGATCCGCTTGCCTTACCTCGACTACCGGATGATGGAGTTGACGGGCTCGATTCCCTCGAAATGGAAGATCCTGGGACTGCGCGAGAAGCAGATCCTGAAACGGGCGTTCCGCGATATCCTTCCCCGGTCGATCACTGCGCGTCCGAAGCATCCGTACCGGGCGCCGATCAGTCGGAGCTTCTTCGGCGGCCATCCCCTGGAGTACGCCAGCGATCTGCTGTCTGAAGGCCGGCTGAAGCGTGTGGGCTTGTTCGACGCGCCAAAAGTGAGCCGGCTTCTCAGGAAAATCCGCACGGCGCCAGATCTGAGCGAGGTGGACAACATGGCGCTTGCCGGCGTCCTCTCGTCTCAGATTCTTCACTCCCAGTTCATCGATGATTTCCCACGGTCGCCGGCCCGGGCCGTTTCCTTCGACTTGGTTGTGGACAGGCGAAACGGACAAGAGAGGCGGAAGAGAGTGGGCGCCGCCGCCGGGCAGCGCTCCTGCGCGGCCCGCTCGGAAGCCCCCGGGTTGGGATAGGAGGTGCATGGCGCAGGTGTTCGATCCGATCCTCGTCCACGAATGGCTTTCCCGAGCGGCGTCCCGCCATCCGAGAAAGCATGCTTTGATCTGCGGCGAAACGCGATGGACTTATGAAGCCATCGATCGTCACAGCAGCGCGTTGGCTCACGCCCTGACCGACATGGGGGTCTCCCGCCATGACCGAGTGGCCGTTCTCCTGGACAATTCAGTGGAAAGCGTCGTCGCTCTCTACGGGATATTGAAGGCGGGCGCTGTTTTCAGCATACTGGCCGCCACTCTCAAAGGCGCCAAGCTGCGCCATATTCTGGACAACTCCGACGCATCGGTCTTGATTTCTCATACGAACAAGTCAAAGGTTGTCATAGACGCTCTCAGTGGTTATGGCAAGCCGTGCAAGGTTGTCTGGGTGGGACCCTCGGAGAGGATTCCGGCGCAGCTGGGGGCGGTTTCCACCCCTTGGGAGTCCCTCTTCTCGAACGGCTTCAATCCGGAGACGGATTCTGCGGGCAAGAGCTGCGAAAGCGCGCTCCCCCGGATAATCGACCAAGACCTTGCCGCCCTGATTTACACGTCGGGCTCCACCGGAGAGCCCAAGGGCGTGATGTTGACCCACGGAAATCAGGTCTCCGTCTGCCGCTCGATCACCGAGTACCTGGAGAACACGGCGTCCGACATTATCCTGAGCGTCCTGCCTCTGTCTTTCAGCTATGGTCTGAATCAGATTCTGACGGCCTTCAGAGTGGGGGCGACGGTCATTCTTGAGCAGTCCTTTCTTTACACCCACAGCATCATGCAGAAGCTCGTCCTCGAGAAGGCGACGGGGCTCCCCATTGTCCCGACGATAGCGGCGATCCTGCTCCAGCTAGACCTGTCGAAATACGATCTCTGCAATCTGCGCTACATCACCAACGCGGGCGCCGCGCTCCCTCCCAGCTATTCAAAGGAACTGCGCCGACGCCTTCCTCACGTTCGAGTCTTCGCCATGTACGGCCAAACCGAATGCACGCGGATCTCGTATCTTTCGCCCGAGCAGATTGACATTCGTCCCACCTCCGTGGGGCGCGGCATTCCTGGCCAGGCATCGTGCGTCGTGGACGAGCAGGGACTCCCCGTCGGCCCCGGCGTGGTCGGGGAACTAGTCGTTAAGGGGCCTCACGTCATGGCCGGTTATTGGGGGCTGCCGGATGAGACGAAGCAGAAACTCCGGCCCTTTCCCGGATCGGCTGAGCCGGCTCTCCACACGGGCGACCTTTTCCGAACGGACGAAGAAGGCTATCTCTACTTCGTCAGTCGAAAGGACGATATAATCAAGAGCCGCGGAGAGAAAGTCAGCCCCAAGGAAGTCGAGGACGTACTCTACGGGGTACAGGGCGTTGCGGAAGCTGCGGTTGTGGGAGTGCCTGACCCTGTGCTGGGCGAGGCCGTCAAAGCCTTCGTCGTGCCGCAGCCGGGCGCGGCCCTGACCGAGCGAGACGTTCTTCGCGCCTGCGCCCACCATTTGGAGGACTTCATGGTGCCTCAGGCTGTCGAGTTTCGAGAAGCCCTTCCGAAGACATCCTCGGGAAAGATCAGGAAAACGGAACTGAGGGAGCAGGCCGCTCAGGGAGGGGCCAGCCCGCGCTGATGCCGTGGGGCGACGACGTTTGGACTTCGCTCCCATGTTGCCTCCGCATGAGCATGGACAAGGAGTGTGCAGAGCAATGACAACCCCCCAGGGATTCTCAGCTGAATCACTCAGAATCGACCCCAAGCGGGAAACAGATCGGATCGTCGCTCTTCTTCGCCGACAGGCCAGGGAGTTCAAGCGCAGAGGCGCCGTGGTCGCCCTCTCGGGTGGCATTGACAGCAGCGTCGTCGGCGCCCTCTGCGTCAGGGCGCTCGGAAAGGGCAGTGTTTTTGGCCTGTCAATGCCTGAAAGAGATTCCTCGGACGCGACGCCGGACCTCAGCCGGCGGATCATCGAGCGCCTCGAGATCGACTCGGCGGTCATTGACATCACCCCCATTCTGGAGGCCTTGGGATGCTATCGAGCGCGGGATGAGGCGATTCGACGCGTGATCCCGGAGTACCAGTCCGACTGGAAGTCCAAGATCGTCCTACCTTCGGTTACAGACAGCAGCCGGTACCGCCTCTTCTCTGTTGTTGTTCAGTCTCCGGATGGCGCAGCGAGGAAAGAAAGACTGGCTCGGCAGGAGTACCTCGGCATTGTCGCCGCCACCAATTTCAAGCAGCGGGTTCGCAAGACGCTTGAGTACTACCATGCGGATCGTCTGAACTACTTCGTCGCGGGCACGCCGAATCGTCTGGAATACGACCAGGGCTTTTTCGTCAAGCTAGGCGACGGCGCGGCCGACATCAAGCCCATTGCGCACCTCTACAAGACGCAGGTTTATCAGCTGGCCGAGCATCTCGATGTGCCTGAAGTCATCCGCAACCGCCCGCCCTTGACCGACACGTATTCGATGGAGCAGTCGCAGGAGGAGTTCTTCTTCTCTCTCCCCTACGACAAGATGGACCTCTGCCTCTACGCCAAGAACATGGGTCTGGAACCCGCGGATGTCGCCGCCGCCGTGGGTCTCACTGCACGACAAGTGGAAGGCGTTTATCTCGACATCGACACGAAGCGCGAGAACGCCTGCTACTTGCATGCGGCCCCCGTGGTCGTGCGCGGCAATCAGGCGAGTAAAGTCGCCGGGAACACCGATTGAATCCGACCCGAAAAGTGTTCCGGAGTGCTATTTTCTGCTTGCAAAAGGCGCTTCGGAATTGGTATTATCGGGTCAGTGCACGGACGGGAGGCACACACGCATGCATAGATCGGAAGAAGGCAAGATGTGGTCGCGAATGGGCTTAAGCCGTCGGAAGTTCCTCCGGGAGTTCGGAATCGGGTCGACTGCCCTGACCTTCAGCCCCTTTTTTTTACAGGGTTTGGAGCGCGCCTTTGGGCAGGGACCGACGGTTCGGGTTTACAAAGTGATGAACGGCGACTGCTTTCAGAACACGGCGAAGATCCTCGAGATGATGGGGGGGATCGGAAAATACATCGGAGCGACGGATAGCGTCGTCATCAAAGGCAGCGCCCAGGCAGGATCCCAAGGCTACACGCATACGGGGTGCATCAAAGGGGTCATAGACCAGGTTCTGAATATCCAAAACTTCTCCGGCGAAGTGTTCATCTGCGACAATGCGCAGAATGTGTCTTCCGCACCGGGGTTTGATGCCGCGGCAGACGCACGCACGCATAACTGGCCCGATCACAATTGGACGACCCTTGCCGCCGAATACCAAGCGAACGGCAAACCGGTCGCGGCAAAACGATGGCACAACCAGGAGAACGAGGACACTCCCCAAACAGATATTTCGGGCCCCGCTGACGGCGAGGGGTGGATCCGCAGCTTCTTCAACGGCGTCAACGACCGGGACAACTACTTGTCCTATCCCATATTCGAGTCGCCGCTTACATCCGGGCGCATGATCGATCCGCGGAACGGCGTGTGGGCAGGCGGCGCCTATACGGGAGAGAAGGTCAAGACGATCTTCATGCCGACCCTCAACAACCACGGGCAGGGGGCTGAGGACACCATGGGAGTAACCAGCGCGATCAAGAGTTTCATAGGCGCGACGGAGATTCTTTACAGTATAGGGCACGCCTTCCGTGGTTACCTCAACATGCACGTGTCTGCCTACAATGTCGCCGGCTTCCCGTGGATTGGGGGCCTGACCGCACGCTACATCCAAACGCTGTATGCGCCCGTGTTGTACGTTACGGCAGCCATGTGGGCCGGCTACCACTCGCGGTCCGGCGCTGCGGCGGAGACGAAAACGGTTCTCGCTTGTGAGAATCCGGCCACTCTGGACTACGTGGCGTGTCGCGACGTGCTTCACCCGGCGGCAGAGGCCGCGGATTTTCCGGAGTACACGGGATGGCTGAATCCCGATAACGACAACAAGACGCGGCGCTCCATCCTGGGCGCAGTCAACAGTGGTGTCGGCACGATTACGCCTGGTGAGTTTGAGATAATATCTTACGACTTCGCCAACCCATCTGTCACGCGCTTGGACATCGATCGGAAAATCAAGGCTTACAGGGAGGGGGGCGCGACGGAGCAGGAGGTCAAGGACCTCATTCGCGAGTACATGGAGACGCCATAGCTCGTCGCTTCCACGATTACGCGGGACAGCGGTGCGTTTTCTGGAGCGATGAACGCTGTCGGGCGGGGACGGGAGAGATTGGGACCCAGTCCAAACAACGGACGCGAGGTCGGGGCCAAACAACCAGGGCTCGCTCACGGGGAGAATCGTGGCGCCGGGGCGCGACTCTCAGGGAGGTCACAAGCCGTCACGCCATGCAATGCCTGGGAGTTATTGCATCGAGCAGGTCCAGCAGACGGAGCTTTCACAGACTCTCTGTGCCTGCATGTGTTGGAAGACCATCCCCAGATTCAGGGAGGCCAGTGTGATCATGTCGCACTCACGCTACTGCCGTCTCGGCCTAGCTGTTCTCTTGCTCCTGACCGCCAATGGAGCTCTCGGCGCCACCCGCTACTACGTCGATTTCCTGGACGGGTCGGACTCCGACAACGGCACGACGCCCGCGACCGCTTGGAAACACTCGCCAGGAGACGCCAATGCCGGCGGGAACGTCGTGACGAGCCTTGACGACGAAACCACGGTCACGTTCAAGGGCGGCGTTTCGTACCTGGGCTACATAAACATTCAATGGTCCGGCACAGCTGGCAAGCCGATTGTTTTTGACGGGAACTCCGCGGGAACCTGGGGCAGCGGCAAGGCCATTATCGACGGGGAAGGGGACGCTCTCGGCCTCAACGCGAGACGGTACGGTTTCTACAGCTCCGCCCAAAGCCATGTTGCGATCAAGAACTTCCGAATCACGAATCTCCGCTACTTCTACCACGACACCCAGGGCGAGGAGGCATACGGCATCCGGATCCTCGGCGCGGGGACGGGCCTCGAGATCTCAGATTGTGAGCTCAAGGACCTGTTCAAAGCGCCCACGGCCGTTGTTTTTGGTGGGACGGTGGCTGGGACGTACCACTATACGGGCCGACCGGGTACTGCCGCGACGGCCACCACATTTCACGATAGCAGTGTGGACTTCGGGCCTTATGCCGGCGTTCCTGGGAACACGGCGACCCACAAGGTGCTAATTGGGTGGACCGCCAGCGACTATGACAAGTCGTGGGCCTATGTCGGTGCGACCGTTGACTCGAACACGGTAACTGTTTACAGAGATCTCAATCTCACGGCGCCTGGCTGGAACATGGACGACCCGGTGGGGCACGATGACGAGTATTTCTATTTTCTCTACGCTCTGGACGGCGGGTCGTGGATGCAGAACGCCGCTACCGGCATACAAGTGGGCTGGCACAGCGACGCCCTTATACATGACAACGTGATCCAGGACGCGAAGACGGCAATCACGGCCTATTCCAGTGGCGGCGTCCCGGTAAACAACGTGCAGATCTTCAACAATGACGTCTCGCGGGTTTCCTGGGGGATCCAATGCTCGGGAGAAAGCGGCGCCGTGCTGTCCGGACTCAGGATCTACAACAACGACATCCATGATTTCTACGAGTTTGTTAGGCACAATTGGGGCTGGCACAACGACGGCATCTTTGTCTTTGGCGATCGCTTCGGGGGAGTGGGTGTGACCGACCTCGAGATTCACAGCAATCATCTGTATGGCGATATCCGCCCAGGCGCCACAGCGCTGGTCTTTCTCGCGTTCGGAATCTCCCACGTCAAGATTCACAACAACGTGTTTGCCTCGCCGACGGGGATCGGCTATCAAATCGAAGTCGGCGCGGGACCGTTCGATGACGTGCTGATCTGCAACAACACTCTGGCAAAAGTGCCGGGGGAAGAACGACTCAGCATCTCGTTCAACTCGGCATCCAACGTTCGCTTCAGGAACAATATCTTCTATCTGTTCGATGGTTACGGCGCCTGTTTCTATGTGTACAATCTGATTACTCCCACCTTTACCACCGATTACAATCTACTTCATAGCGCTCATCTCTGGAATAAGGATCTGGGATATGCGGGCAGTGTTTACACGTTTGACCAATGGCAGGCACTTGGCTATGACCAACACAGTGTGATCAAGCAGACGCCCTTGTTCAGGAACTTCCCGGCCTTCGCCGCCAAGGCCAAGGCCGGCAGCACAAGCACGAGAATCTACTACACGGCGCCGTCGGTATCCGCCAGCTACCCAGTAACATTCGCGACAGGCGACTATGTTGAATTCGAGTATGACGGTGTTGTGAGACGGGTCCAGGTGTCTGGCGAGGGCTATATCGATCTTGACATTCCTTTGAACGAAACGCCGGTGGAAGGGGAATTCCTGCTCAACTGGAAAACCAGCAATGACTTCAACTATGACCTACGGCTGAGGGAGGAGTCACCCGCGAACGACGCCGGATTCGATTTCTCGAGCGATATCGGCAACAGGGACAAAGCAGGCGTGATTAGAGCGAAGGGTTCGGGATGGGACATCGGCGCCTATGAGTATGTTTCTGGAGTTGCTGACACGACATCGCCCACGCAGCCGCAGAACCTTACGGGGCAGGCTGTCTCAAGTTCTCGGATCGATCTTTCCTGGAATGCGGCTACCGATGAGGTGGGAGTGATTGGGTATAAAGTGTACCGGGATGGCGACGAATTGCCGTGGACTTCAGCGACACCGACCTACTCCGATACACGGCTTGATGCCGAGACGACTAGAGGGCTTGATGCCGACACGACTTACACGTATAGGGTTTCCGCCTACGATGCCGCCGGGAATGAATCACTCTTGTCGGACCCTGTGGAAATACATACTCTATCGGTCGATTCCGAGCCACCTACCACGCCTCAGAACCTGAAGGCGACGCCTTTCTCGTCGACGAGAATAGATCTGACATGGGGTGCATCGACGGACAATCGTGATGTGACCGGGTACCGGATCACCCGGGACGGCGCTGACATCGCCGCGACATCCGGCACGGACTACTCCGACACAGGACTCTCCCATTCCACGGAGTACTCCTACGCCGTACTGGCATACGATGCGGAGGGGAACGAATCAGCGCTTTCGGACTCAACTTCCACGAGAACGCACTGCATTCTGACTGTAGCGGCGGAGAACGGCGTAGTGACCAGGATCCCTGACCTCCCCGAGTACCCTGTGGGAACGGAGGTGCAGCTGATCGCCGTTCCTCTGCCTGGACACGTCTTCAGCGCGTGGGGCGGGGACGCAAGTGGCGCCGCAAACCCGGTCACGATAGCAATGGACTCGGCGAAATCCGTGACGGCCGTGTTCACGCTGATTGGCGGGGGCGACTTGGTGTTCAGCTTGATGTCCGATTCGGAACAGATCTCTCCCGTCACATTGTCAGGGAATGCTTTTTCAGCGAACGGAATGCGGGAAGTCGCCTTATGGGGAACCTGGTCCGGCGTTTGGCAAGAGGAGGCGTCGGAAGAGTGGAACGCTCTTTCTGATGAGATATTGAGCAACGGCGGGTTCGAGTCCTTCAGCGGGGGAATCGCTACAGGATGGAATCTGCAATCGGACGGCACAATCGCGTTCACGGCGGCTAGTGATGCCGGGCGCTCCGGTACGGCGCAAAGGATTCACGTTGCCGCAGCCGGTTCGTGGGGGCTCTTCTTCTACCAAACGCCGGCGTTCGAGCTGGGGAAGGAGTATGAATGGACGTTGTGGTACAAGACGAGCGGGGCCAACGGGATTCGTGCGCAAGTCTGCAACGGACCCCAAACGCAAGTGGTGTTTAACCAGAATCTCGACGGGACGAACGGGGCTTGGCGAAATGTGACCCTGACGTTCACTTACGATAATGCTCTCGCCACCCAACTTCGTGTCTGGGCCAACTCAGTGGGCACGTTCTGGATTGACGATTTTAGCTTGCGCGCGCTGGACGAATCAGGGGAATACCCGACGAACGTGGCGGCGTCCTTCGACGTCGCTCTGCCGCAGGGCCCATATTCCTGGCGCTTCCTGGGCACTGACACAGAGGGGAGCGCCTTTAGCGAGACCCGAAACGTCACTGTCTATCCCGGGGTTCGTCCCGAAGCCTCGATTGACGATGTCGCTGTCAGTGAGGGCGACAACGCGACGACCACCAGCGCCATTTTCACCGTGTCCCTCTCATCCGCCACCACTGCATCAATGAGCGTGGACTACGCGCTAGTCGACGGCAGCGCCACTGTCGCGGACAATGACTACCAGTCGAGCACAGGCACGCTCCAGTTTCCCCCTGGCGCGACCACTCGGACCCTGACTGTGGTCGTGAGAGGCGATGATTCCGTGGAAAGCCACGAGACTTTCATCGTGAATCTGTCGAATCCGACGAACGTGACTATTGCGGACGGTCAGGGCGTGGGGACGATTCTGAATGACGATACGTACAGCGGGAACCCCTCGGTTCCCCAGGACTTGGCCGCTACTGCCGACTCACAAACGGAGATCCGACTGACTTGGACGGCTTCTACGGACGACGTGGGGGTGACAGGGTACCGCATCTTCCGCGGTAGCGTGGAAATCGGTACGGACGCCGACACGGTGTACCTTGACACGGGCCTTCAGCCGTCTACGACATACACATATCACGTATCTGCTTTCGACGTCGATGGAAACGACTCCATGTGGTCTGCGCCGGCTTCGGCGCAGACCAACGATCCTCCTCCGTCCTCAACGCCTGGCATCTCGATCAGCGACGTCATTGTTACTGAGGGCGATGCGGGAATGAGGAGCGCTACTTTCGATGTTACTCTCTCGTCTGCTCCCACCTTGCCAGTTACTGTTTCCTACGCAACGGGGGATGGCACTGCGACCGCGGCGGGAGACGACTATGTCCCAACCTCCGGTACGCTGGCGTTCAATGGCAGCACGGCGGCGCAGATCCAAGTGATGGTCCAGGGGGACATCGCCGTGGAGTCGAACGAGACGTTCGTAGTGGATCTCTCAAATCCCACGAACGCGGCGTTTGTGAAGAGTCGTGGCGTCAGCACCATCCTGAACGATGACACAGGCGATGAGGAGGCGCCATCGGCGCCGACCAGCCTGGCGGCCACTGACGTCTCCGACACGCGGATCCGTCTGTCCTGGACGGCGTCCACTGACAACGTTGGCGTGGCTGGATATCGCATCTATCGCGATGGCGCTGCAATTGCCACGACGGCCGAGGTCAGTTACGAGGATACGGGTCTCAGCCCGCTCACGGTGTACGCGTACCGCGTTTCTGCTTACGACGCTGCCGGAAATGAGTCGCCACAGTCAGGCCCCCCCCTCTCGGTCCAGACAGACGAGCCGCGAGTGGGGGAGCCTGAGATCTCAATCAGCGACGTCAGTTTGTCCGAGGGCAATGATGGATTGGTCAACGCGGTGTTGAACGTGACCCTTTCCTTTTTCGATCCGTTCCTGCCCGTGACAGTCCAGTACGCCACATCCGATGGCACGGCGACTGCCGCCAGCGGCGACTACGATTCGGTCTCCGGAACCTTGGATTTCGATGAGCCGCTTGAGACTATCACCGTTCCGGTGCACGGAGATACAATCGCTGAGCCAGACGAGATTCTCTTCGTGAACCTTTGGAACCCGTCGTACGCGACCATCAAGCGGCGTCAAGGCGTCGGCGGAATCCTCAATGATGACACAGATACAGAAGCCCCATCCACCTCGACGCTCCATGCTCTAGCCGTGTCCGACACCATGATCTACCTCTCCTGGATCTCCTCCACCGACAACGTGGCCGTTTCGGGTTACCGTATCTACCGGGATGGCGAACCGATAGGGGCGAACACGCTGCCAAGCGCGGCGCCAAGCTACGTGGACGCCTGGCTCAATGAGATGACGACGTATACGTACCAGGTGTCAGCGTACGATGCCAGCGGCAATGAGTCGAGCATGTCGAATTCCGCGTCTGACAGAACGGGACCTGTTACGCCTACCGGACTGAGGGCTTCAGCAGGCGACGGATGGGTTCACCTGGTCTGGGACGACCCCGATGTGAATCCCTATGGCTATTCCGTTTACCGGTCAACTGTAAGCGGAGGACCTTATTCGCTTCTCAACACGGAGACCCACATCACCTCACCTGCTTACCTCGACACCAACGTGACCGGCGGCGCGACATACTACTATGTGGTCGCGGCCTACAATCTGCCGTTCCGGGAATGGCCCTATTCCGATGAAGTCTCAGCCGCCCCTCGGAACGCACCCACGCCGACGCCGACTAGTACGCCTGGCCCCCCCCTCACGCCGACGTCCACGCCGACCGCCACCGTGTCGCCGACGTCCACAAGCGCGCCGACGGTTACTGCGACGCCCGAAGAGCCGATCAGGGATCTGATCCACTCGTTCTACCTGGTTCTACTCGGCCGCGACCCCGAGCCGGGAGCGGTGGATGCGTGGCATCATGGTTACTTTGACTCCGCGGTGAGCTTCAACATCGACGTCCGGTTCATCCCGCGTGAGATGGCGCGGCTGTTCTTCCTCTCGGAGGAGTACGCCAACCGGGGTCGCACGGACTCCGAGTTTATCACCGACTGCTATCGCGTCTTTCTCAATCGCGACCCGAACCCGAACGAACTGGACGCCTGGCTCGCCGGCGCCTGGAATCGGTCCCAGGTCATGACGGTTTTCTCCGAGTCTGAGGAGTTCGCGAATCGGATCGCGGCAATGTACCCGGGACTGGAGGGCGATCCGACGCGCAACTTCGTCACGTTCATGTACATCGGTCTTCTCGACCGGCTTGTGGATCAGAATGGTCTGGAGTACGCCTCAGGGCTCTTCGACGCGGCCTTCGCCTCGGGCGGCATCGAAGCCGTGCGCGCGCAAGCCAAGCAGATGGCGCGGGAAGTCATTGTTTCTGAGGAGTTCCTTGGCAAGAACCCGACGACGGCCGACTACGTTGTGCGCTTCTACCGTGCGTTCTTGGGCCGTTTCCCGAGTGACACGGAGGTCGCTTACTGGTCAGGCGAACTCAATTCGGGCCGCCGGACAAGAGACAACGTGATCGATCTGTTCGCCGATTCCACGGAGTTTACGACGCGGCTGGAGGAGTACTTCGGTTGATCTCAGGAGAGAGTTAGGCGGGGCCTTTAGCCTTGCCGGGGACTCGCGCGAATCTTCACGAATCGGTCATGTGCTATTCGCCCGCGGGAAGGCCCCCCCCCGCGGGCTTGTCTTTTGGCGGCGCCAAGAATCCTCGGAGCTCGGTCTGATCGATCTCGCAGAGATGGATCCTGGGGGACAGATGGGAAGTGTGGGGGTCAAGAGGAAGGTGGCCCATGCGTCTTACGAGTTCCGCGGCGTTCGACCTTGAGGCTCTCCATGTCGGCGATCCGACTTTTGCGGGTTGG
>Ga0315274_10005932_pt1 | contig 17861 bp, 1 predicted proteins | sample YL17G02_20_MG_FD_203700 | JGI IMG/M metagenome (GOLD analysis project Ga0315274, IMG submission 203700) | Sediment microbial communities from Yellowstone Lake, YNP, Wyoming, USA - YL17G02_20 | ecosystem: Environmental > Aquatic > Freshwater > Lake > Sediment | place: USA: Wyoming | collected...
ATAATATTAGGGATAACAGAGGATCAGGTAGAGCACCCACTAAAGAAATGTTAGAACAAGAGTCAAAAATTCGTGCAAAAGAAGCTGCTTATGGTGGAGCATATGGCAATGGTGGTGGAATTGATAATCCAGGTTTTAGAGCATTACCAACTTATGTACAACAAGACATTATCAATAATATGGCTTATGGTGGTAGGTTTTTACGTAAAGCTCAATTTGGAACATATGATGATAACTCTTCTTACAGAGATAATCCAAATGATCCTAATTCTTCTGCATATAATAATTTTACAGCTACTAATGCTGGACAACCAAATCAATATCAAGAAGAGGTACAAATGGATAAAATGCCTTTAACATCTATTCAAAGTGGTTCAACTGGAAACAATCTTTATGGTTATGATAAAGCTAACCCTTTACCCTCTAATATGGATAAAGTAAATCCAGTGTACCCTATGCAATATCATGGAAAAAACTATGATACTAGTACTCCTTCTAAAACTAATAATAAAAATTCATATAACTATAATAGTCCTAGTGTAGGAGGAAGTGGTTATTTTAATAGAGGTATAAATAATTTAAATAGTGCAGCTAATTCTTTTATAAAAGGTTCTCAAATTAAAAGACATGGTGGCTTACATAGAATGGACCCAGGTGGGTTAGCTTTATCTAGTACAAGTAGCAATGCAACTTGGGGACAAGGTTTAGGTAATTTAGGTACAGGTACAAGTTTTACTTCACCACCTCCAACTGCACCAATAGATGGTTTTCAAATGGACCCTAATCAAATTCAAGACCCTAATCAAGCTCAAGAACAACTTCCTTTAGATAATACTGTTTTACCTCAAAATCAAGCTTCTTCACAAAAACCAAATGGTATGTATAAATGGGCTGCTGGTATAGGAAAAGCTTTTTCAAATAATAATGTAAATTATGGAAAAGGTGCACTAAAAGCAACAAAAGGTTTAGAAGATCTAAGTAAAGGTACAGTAGAAATATTTGGAAATAACATTTCTAATAGAAATGCATTAGGAGATGAAGCTAATAACCTAAGAAGTGCTATGAGAAATGATTATCAAAGAACTGGTAAAAGACCTACTGATGGTAATGCAATAATAAGCAAATATGGAGGTAGGATGATGCAAGATGGTGGTAAGTCTTCATTAAAAAATCAAATATTAAATACAAGATTACCTGCAACAAATCGACCAACCCTTAATCCTAATTTTAATCGTAGTACATCTACAACAAGTCCTTTAAGTTTACAGGCATTAGGAGAACAAGATTATGGTGTTTCTTTAAATAAAAATGGTTTAAATCTTTCAGCAGGATTAAACTTAGAGGGTAAAAACCCTGCTTTTAGAACAGGAGTAGATTATGGAAAAGGAAATTGGTCTGGAAGTGCAAATTACAGTACTGATAATAATAACTTTGGGACTCAAGTTGGGTACAATAATAACGGATTTAATGCAGGAGCTGGATACCAAAGAAACAATGGTAATAATTCCTTTAATACAAATGCAGGTTATAGCAATAATGGATTTAATGTAGGGGCCGGGTATCAAAGAAATAACAATAATAATTCTTTCAATGCAAATGTTGGTTATGATGGAGGTTCTCCAGTTAACTTTGGTGCTAATTATGCTTATGATAAAGGCCACTCTTTTGACACAAATGTGGGTTTAAACTCAGGTAGATTTTCAGGAGGTTTAAATTATGGTTATAATCAAGAAGGAGACAGAGCCCATAACTTTGGGGCAAATGCTAATTTAGGTTTAGGTAAAAACTTAAATGTTAATGCAGATGCAAACTTTGACTCAAATAAAAATTATCAAGTAAATGCAGGTTTAAAATATAATTTTCAAGATGGTGGTGCAACTTATGCTGATAAAATGAAAGTATCTAAGAATAGCCCTGAAGCAGATTTTATAGCAGAAAAAGGAGAATACATTGTAAACAATGGTGTAGCTTCTAAACTAGAAACAGGTGGTTCACATGCTTCAGGTAATGACACTGCTATATCTTTAGATAAGTCTTCAAACCCTAGTTATGTATTATCTGATACTCCAAGATTAAAACAATTACAATTTGGTGGTAAAAGAGTATCTCCTTCTAAGTATGCTGAAATGGCTACAGTAGAGGCACTAGGTAAAACTCCAGATCAAATCTTAAAAGGTTACACTGCTTTTACTAAAAGAGCAGGAACAGAAGGAAAAGTATTTGGAGATAGAATATCAGATGCAACTAACCAACTACTTGCTCAAAAGTATCAAAAAGATCTAGCTACAGTAAAACAAATAGCTGACCAAGCTTACCATAAACAAGAGCAATTAAAACATGCTATGGGAATGGATAATGACTTAGACCATGCACAAGAAGTAAATGGAATGAGTATGGCTAAATCTGGTGGAATGCAAGATGGTGTTCATATGAATTACTTTAATGCTCCTGCAGTTCAGTATGGTGGTAGCCCTCAATTATTTTCAGACCCTTCTGGATTAGGTTATAATACAACTCAAATGGCTTATGGGGGATTACATAAAATGCAAACTGCTGGTAAAGCTCCTCCTGTATATTTAAGTGACCCTAATGACCCTAGAATAAGAATGTACAGTGATAGTTTAGCTCAATTTAATACTACTAAACCTTTTATAAATGAAATAAATCGTCAAAATAGAACTGGAGTTTATGATGAACGTAAATTAGCACAACTTCAAGCTAACAACATAAGAACTTTTTCAACAAACCCTTTATACGACTCTAGAGGTAATGTTATAGGTCAATCTAGTGCATCTCAATTACCTGAAAGCACTCAAAATATGTACCCTACACGCACTAGAACTCAGTTTACTTCTACGCCTAGCCCAGGTAGTTCAGAAAATTTAGTACAACCTTGGAGAGTAGATTCATATCAAGAACCAACAAATCCATATTTATACAGACCTGAAGAAGAGGAAGTAGAATCTTTTGCTAAAGGAGATGAAATGTATTATCCACAAATTTCTTCATCTGTAAGTAATGGCCAACCTATGACAGCACAACCTAAAGATTATGTTACAATTACAGAAAGTCAAGGAAGAAGAAATCCTGCAACAGGGGCGTTTGAAAAGCAAACATACAAAATAGATAGAGTAACAGGTAAAAGAATATCAGAACCAGAATTTACAAAACAAAATGGTGGTATGTATAGAATGGCTTATGGAGGACAATTACCTAAAGCAGGAAATGGATGGATTAATACAATTTTAAATTTTGAATCAAATACAGGTAGTACACAAGGAACAGGTTTACAAAATTATGGTATACAAAAAGTTAAATGGAGTTCTAAATATCCTAAAATGTGGGAAGATGATAAAATAACACAAGAAGAAGCAATTGATTTTATAGAAAAAGAATATTTACCAAAAGTAAAAGATTATCCAGAAGATGTTCAAAAAAGACTCGTAGATTATGCTTATAACACAGGTAGAAATATTGAAGATGTACTATTATTAGCTTCTGGAAAAAAAGATTTAAACTCTATTCAAACTAAAAGTACAGATTTTAATTTGTTTAATAAAGAAAAATCTAATATTATTAAAAATATGTCCGATCCTTCTTTTTTAAATAAAATTGATGATGCTAAATCTGTAATTATGCAAGATTATTGGAAAAGACAAGGTACACCTGAAGTTTACAATGCCACATCTGCTCCAAGAATAGGTATGTGGAATAATCAAACATCTAATACAAATAATACTAATACTAATACTACAGCTACAGCTGCTGCAGCTCCTACATCAAACTACCCTACTTATAAGGGAGGTACATACCCTTCAGGTAGAAATACACCAGGGTCTATAAAAACAACAAATGATTTTAGAGGTACTGCAGATCAATACACAAAAGATTGGGGAGATTCTGGGTTAGACCTATCTGGTTTTAAAACTGCTAAAAAAGTACAAGAAGCGACTTACAAAGAACTTTTAAAAACACCTGAAGGTAGAGATAAAATTAGAGAAATGTGGAAGTATGGTAATACCAAACTTGGTCTAGATAAAGGAATAGGAAAAGGTTTTGATTTTGATAAATTAGATGACAATCAACTAGAAGCATTATTACCTGCATATACTGATGATATGTTAGGTGTAAGAACTTTAACTCCAGTAAAAAAACAACTTACAGCTACAACAACAACTACTACTACTAAAAAAGAAGAACCACCAGTAGTAAAAGGGGATGAACCTGTTGTACCAAAGCTTACTATAGATAAAGAAGAAGAAGAACCTTATTATGACTATCCAGCTATTAATGCTTTTATACCACAACCTTATGGTAGGAATCCAATAGGATTGGCTCAAGCTAAACCACAAACAATAAGACCAGCTAAGCTAAACATACAACCAGAGTTGAATGAATACAATAGAGGTATTAGAGGAGCTTTTAGAGGAACCCAAGGTAATACTTCAGTAGATGTAGCTCAACAAATGCAAGGACTAAACAACCTATACGGTGCTCAAAATAAACTATATGGTCAAAAGTATAACTTTGATGAGCAATCAAGAATGGGTGCAGAACAATTTAATGCACAAGCTATTATGAACACTGATGCCGGTAATCTACAAAGAATAGGTGTCCAACAAGATCTTATCAACAGAAGAGAAGGTGCTCTAGATACTCAAAGAAGAAAAGACTTTGAGAAAGGTATAGAAAATGCTAATAAACAAAATGCTTATGGACTATCTAAAGAATATATAGAAGATACTTTTGGACCTTATTTAAATAATAAAGGTAAATTAGAATTTGCTTATGATCCTAGAACTGGAGAAAAAATTAATAAAAATAAAGAAAAAACATATACTAGGGCAGAATATGATAAAATAATAGCAGCTGAAAAAAATGCAGCTTTACCTAAAAGATATGGAGGCTCACTAAAAAAGATTAAGTTAAAACTAAGAAAATAACTTATAAATTAATAAAATCAAGTGAAATTAGTTATATATTTGGATATGTAACTAATTTTGCTTATTATTGTAAACTTTAATAATTAAAAACAACTGCCAGGATTTTCAAGTTATTCCCAAGTAGTAGAACCAGCTGGGTACGTAGAACCAGTATCCCTAGATTTACTAGCTAAAGGAACTATGTATAAAGAGCAAATGCTAGAAAAGAACTTAGAAGAAGTACAAAGTCTTATGTATAATTCAGAAAATATCCCTTCTTTACAAGGTATTGATACTGAAAAAAAGAATGAAATTATAAAAAAAATTAAAGAACAAGCTTCTCAACTAAGTTATTCTGATTTGACTAATCCAGCTATAGCTAACCAATTAAAAGGTTATATTACTTCTGTAACTAAAGACCCTGATATGCAAGGTATTATGCAAAGAGGATATTCTTATGAAACGGAATTAAGTAATAAAAAAGAAGCAGCAAAAAAAGGTAATGGCTACTACTCTTCAATATTAGTTCAAGCTCAAGACTACTTAGATAAAGGACTATACCTAAAAGATAAAAGATTTAGTGGAGAAGGTGCTACTATTCCGGAAATAAGCAAATTAGTTACAGAAGCTTTAAAAAATGTACCTAAAGTTAAAAAGAATGTTTATAGTAATGGTAGGTGGATACCTATAGAATCTTACGATGATGATGCTTTAAAAACTTCTTTAACTGATGAAGTGTTTAATAGACCTGATGTACAGGACTATTTATATTTTCAAACAGAACAACAATATAAAGATTTTAACTGGGAAGATGAAGGTGTAAAAAAAATACAAGGTTATTTAACTGCATATGAAGATCAAAAAACTAAAGCAGAATTAGTATTAAAAACTGACCCAACAAATCAAAATGCTTTGACAGCAATTTCTGATGCAGATGCTTTTATTAATAAATATACTCCTCTAATAAGTAACCCAGGTGCTCTTGGAGAAAATTTAAAACAAGCTACAATGAAAGATATGGTAGCTAAAGTAGTACAAGAAAGAATAGCAGCAGCTGATTTTACTTCTGAAGAAGCAATTATATTTGACCAATTTGCTTTAAATAGTCAAAAATTACAAGATGATATATTAAAAGAAAACTTAAAATTAATTGCTCCAGGAGCTATAGCATTAGGTATAGACCCTCAAGTAGCTTTAAGAGATCCTGCATTAGCTAAACAAGCTTTAGCAGAAACTCAAAGAATACAAGTCTCAACAGCTGCAGCTAAATATCAAGCTAATGCAAATGCTAAATCTGCAGCCTTAAAACAAGGTGTAGCTAACATGGGTAAGCTATCAGATCAAGACCTTGTAAGTTATCCAGGACCAGATGGTAAACCTATCAAACTCCAATATGGAGAAGTTAAATCCAAAGTTATGACAGTTTCAAAAGATGAAGCTAAAACTATGGTAGCAGCAATATACAATCAAGGTAATCCTGATAACCCTATTATTGCAGAAGATATTATTGTTACTGGAGATAATGCTAAAAGAACTTTTAAAGTTAGAGGAAGTTATCTTAATGGTGATCAATTAATTGGAATTGAGGAAATTATAAATTTTAATAATTTTACCCCTCCTACACCTAATTCAAGTTATAAAAGTGTATTAGACACTTTTATGGAGGGAGAAATGATAGACTATGTAAAAGATCCATCTTTATTATTACCACTTGTTCATAAAGAAGAATTATTAAAAAGTTATACACAAGAACAAATAAAAGAAGCTGCTATAGCAATAGCTCAACAGCCAGGATTTGGTTATAATTATGTGAATATAGATACTATAAAAGAATATTTAAAAAGTAAATAATATGCCAATAGATTGGGATAAAATAAAAAGTGCAGCTGGGACACCAACAACACCAACAACACCAAGTACACCTACTACTAAAACACCTACAACAACTCCAACAGTTGATTGGGATAAGATTGCTAAAGTAGCAGATGAATATAAACTTAGCCATGCTGCAAGTAATAAACCTACTCCTCCAGAAGAAAAGACTTTTAGTGATATATTATTTGCTAAGGGGATATTTAAACCTTCTCCTTCAAATTTAACTATGCAAGTAGGGGAAACTCAATCTTTTTATCAGTTAATGTTAAAAGCTTCAGCTCAGGATTTAACAGGTAGCTCTAATCCTAATTTATCTAATATGCCTGAAGATGAGCAAGATAGGTTTATGATGCAGGCACAATTATTAGCTAATAAAAAAGAAAAAAATTATAACGAAATAATAACTTCTGATAAACCTTGGGAAGAAAAGTCTAAACAAATAACTGAATACTTTCAAGATTTCTCTTCTAAAACTTTAGAAGAAAAGAATAAAATTAATCAAGACATTGAATCTTCAGACAATAGGCTTGAAGCTATCAATAAAGATTTAACTTATGTTAAAAGGTATTTAGCTAAAGTTCCTTGGCTAGGATCTCCAGAACCATCTTATAGAATAGGTGAATACACTGATTTAGAAAAAAATAAAGCTAGGGATACTCATGACTTAAATTACTTTACAAATTTATTTAATAAAGAAAAAGCTAATAATCAATATTTAAAAGAGTCCTCTTTAAAACTACAACAAGATGTAATAGACCTTAAAGGAGAATTAAGTGCCCCGGCTTTTTATTTAAACCCAATAGCTTCAGCTACAAGAGAAAATCCTAAATCTCTTGTAGATATGAGTGATCAAGAACTATTATTTAACTTAGCTAAATATAAAACTGAAGGAATTAGTTTACTGGGTAGTGACTTAAAAGTTGGTGCTATGCACCCTTTTGAATCTACTTTTAATGGTAAACAATTAAAAGATATTCTTAATAATAAGTTTAATGTAACTGATTTATATACTGAAGATGAAATTGCAAAAAATGGTCTAGAGATACAACAAGGTATTTTTGGTTTCCTTGGAGGAAAAGAAGGAAGGGAAGAAGTAAATTTAGACTATGCAACTAAAAAATTAACTATAAACCTAGAAAACTTTCAAAAAACAACATTAGATGGTCTTAATGATTTTAAAGCTAATATAGAAGTAAATAAAAAGCAATACTTAGAAGCCATTAATTACCAAAAAGATGAACAGAAAAAAGCTCTTTTAAAAGCTCAAAAAGAAGGTAAAATTATAGATCCAGAATCATTAAAACAATGGAATGCTCAAATAGATGAATTACAACAAAAATATCAAGATCAATTTCTTTTAGAAAAGAAAGCTAATAATATAGATAAAAGTTATTTTGGAGACTATAGAGCATGGACTCAATATACACAAGATAGGGATGAAAGGTATAATCAATTAAAACTTAAAGGATTTGATAGAAAAGAAGATTTTGAATTACCTATCCTTAGAACAGTTTCTAAAGCAATATTTTCTGTACCACAAGCTTTAAGAACATATAAAGATGCTTCTTTAACTGGTTTAGGTTACATGAGTAAGGAAGAACAAGTTGCTAATCAACTGTATGCAAACTATGAAAATAATTATAATAAGTTATCATATGTACCTGAACCATTAAAAAATAAAGAGCCATTTAAACTTGGTTATGATAAAGATGGTAATGTAGATTGGAGTAAAACTGAATTTGATATGAAAAGTACTGTAAGAGAAGGATTAAGTACTTTTATAGAATCTATAATGTTATTTGAAACAGGTGAAATTTTTGGAAAAGGATTCTTAAAGGTTGCTAATAAAGGAGCAGCTGGTTTAGCTGCTAAGCTTGGTTTAGTGTCTGTTGGAGAGGTTGCAGGATTAGAAACCTTACTTGGTAAAACAGGTGGTAAATACTCTACTAAATTTTTAGGTGAGATGGCTGGTATAGTACCAGCTTCACAACTTCTTATGGAAAAAGACATTAAAAGTCAAAATATGGATGCCTTTCTTAGAGGTGACATAGAGTCTATTAATGATGTTATATCTATGGGCGAGCTTCAAAAGATAAATGAAGGTATAACAGAAATGATGTGGCAACCAGAATTTAAACTAATAAGACAATTTGGTAAAGTAGAAGGTGATGTTATAAGAGATTTTGCACTTAAAAAGTTATTTCAAAAGGCTGTTGGTAAAAGTTTAATACCTGCAGAAGGTAGATTCTTGTTAAATGTAATAGGTAAACATATTTTACAAACTCCTGTACATGAGGGCATAGAAGAAGTTGCAGGTAATGAAGGAACTGATATAATAAATAAACAATACTCTAAACGTAATTTATCTTATAATCCTGAAAAGCAATTTACTTTTAGTAATAACTTAGAAACTTTTCTTAATACAGCTTTAACTATGTTTCCTACTGTATTTGGAGGAGTTGCTAGTGAAAGTGTTGGGTTAGCTCAAGCTTTACCATCAATGAAGTATGATTTAGGGGCTTATTCTGATCATATGCTACCTTATGCTAAAGAGTTTATTTATTCAGAAAAAGTTTCAGATAAAGAGTTAAAAAAACTATTACCACAATATACTAACAGAGATCAGATTTGGAATCAAGTTTTACAAACATCTAAAGATTTAAAAAAATCTTTTGGAGATGCTTCTCCAATAACTTCTAAATTATTAAAAGATAGTGATAAACATAAGTATTTTGAACTAGTACATTCTTTTAATGAATTAACTAAAACTCCAGAATCTATTGAAGCTAATGCTGATAAGATACTTGCTGTAGAGGAAAAAATGAATGTTTATAAAAAGAAAGTTTCTGATAGAGAGGAATTACTTAAAACTAATATGGCTAAGGTTTTAAGTAAAGAACTTCCTGATAGAATAGAAGAATTAGATTTAGGATCTAAGAATTTAGCAACTCTTCAAGCAGTAGCTGAAGAACTAGAAACATATTTAGATATATTAGGAACTGATAAAAAATATGATGAACAAAGAGAACTTATAAAAAAGCATATAAGTGATATAGAAACTAGAATAACTTCTCTAGCTGTACAAGCTGAAGATTTAGCAAACCCTGAAAAGAAGTTTGCTAAAGAAGCAGAAGTAAACAATGCTAAAAAATCTATTACTTTTGAAAGAGAAACTGGTCCAGTAAATATTAAATTTGGCAAACGATATGTTATGTCAAAACAAATTGTTTTATCTGCAGGAGGAAGTCAAATAACAGAAAGACCCACTATTATTATAAACAAAGATAATGGAGATGGAACATTAGAAGTTCTTAAAAATGGTAAGCTTGAAAATATACCTATAGAAGATTTAGCTGATTTTAGATTTACCACTACTGACGAAATAGATAAATGGAGAAAAGATAAAGACCCAAGAGCTTTTATGTTTGACCAAGAGAATACTGTTTTTACTTACTCTTTCTATAAAGAAACAAAAAATAGAGTTAAAGAACCTAGGGGCAGGTTAAGGTATGACCCTGAAACTAAAAAAGTTTCATTTGTTTATTTAGATAATAATGGTGAAGAGCAATCTTACCCACTAAGCAAAAATCTTATAAAAGATTTTATGGATGGTAAGAAAACTTATTTATCTGTAGCAAGAATATTACAAACACCAGAGCAAGCCGCAGAGACTGAAGCTAAATATCAAGAAAGACAAGCTAAGATAAAAGAAGCAGGTAGATTAATGGATTTATCTAAAATTCAAAGTCAGACTTCAAGAAGATTAGAATTTCTTAATAATTATCTAGACTCTATTGTAGAAAATCTAATTAATAAAGAAGAAGAAGTAGAAAAAGCTAAAAAAGATTTAGAAGCCTTAGACAAAGAAATAAAATCTTTATTAGAAGCTTTAGATAAAAAAGAAACTAAAACTAAAAAAGGTACTGTAAGAGTTGATGTAAGAAAACTACTTACTACTTTAAATGATTTACAAAATACTCATAGAAAACTAGAAGATACTTTAGCTGAACTGCAAAGTCAAAAAGAAGATATTGACAGAGAAATAGCTTATATAGAACAATACAAAAAGAAAGAATTTGATTCTGAAACATCTATTGTAGATCAATTTATAGATGATTGGGTAGATTTAGGTGAACATAGAGATGCTTTAGAAAAGACTGTATTTTCTTTAACTGAATTGTCTACACACATAAAAAGTGTTATTGGTAATGTTATCAAACTTGTAAACAAACTAGTAGATGGCTTTAAAAATGTATATGGTAAAGACACTCTTCTCTCTTTTGATCATAATCAAATCTCTGAATTATTAGCTATTGACAAGTTAATTACTAGTCAATACCCAGACTTAACATCATTCTTACAAAGAAACCCTGAATACTTAAAAAACTTAAACAAGTTTAATGACTTGGTTAATAATAACTTAGATAAGTTAGAAGGTTTAGAAAAAGAATTAGACAATATTAGAAAGTCTATTACAGCTAATATGTCTTTAGTTAATACAACTAATGATAATATCAGGTATCAAGAGAAGTTAATTAATGAAGCACAAAAGAAAGAACAAGAGTATACTAGTGAAAATAATTTACAAAGATTATCTAACCTAGCTAAAGATATCTTTAAAGATCAAGATAATAATCAAACTAATAATGAAGTAGGAGATAATGAAACTGATTTAGAAATTGTGCCTAAAGAAGGAGCTAAAATACCTTTAACTGATTTATTTTCTTCTACAACTTCAGGTGCTGAAGAGAATACTTTAAATCTTGGTGTTCCTGCTGTTAAAAGATTACAAAACTTTTTAAATACTGTAGAAGACCCTCAAGCTTATAACTTGCTTATTATAACTAAAGATAATGCTAAAAAATATGGTCTTGAAGGAATTTTATATACTAGCACTAGTATAAAAAATGACAATGATGAAGAAGCTAATAATGATATTAAATATGTATTAGTAAAAATTGATGCATCTAATAAAGTAATATTTATTGATGAAAATGGCAATGAACTTACTACTCCTGACAAAGATAATGTAGTTTACACATCAATGAGAACTGCTAATCTTACTTATGCTAGTGGAGAAAAAAGATATTTTTACAAAGGTGACCCTGCTAAAGAAGAGGAATTAGCAAATAAACTAAGTGAGGCCCATTCTAAAAATAGACAAAATGTTATTGACACTATAAAAAGTGGTAGTGACATGGTTACTGAAATAACTTTTGTTTCAAGAGGTAGAGTTGTAGAAAATGGACAACCTAATGCTGTATCTGATGCAATAGATCTTGGTGGTGTAGATTTAGCTACTAAACAAATAATACAGATACCAGTACCTTCTGAGCCTAATTCTAAAACAGGTAGAATTATATACTTTGGCACTCAATCTATAGCTATGCCTATAGGTAGGCCAGTTATATCCCATCAACAACAATTTGGATTTCTTGACACTATGAAATTTAATAGTACTCATGGGGAGAAGTATCTTAAAATTTTCATGAAAATCTATAATGATTATAAAAATGGTGTTAAATTAGACCCAGCTTTGTTTTCATTTATAGAAAAAACTCTTTACTTTAGAAATCCTGAAAGAGTTTCAAAGACAACTCAAACTGCTCAAACTTCTGCTCCAGGTAGAAGTCAAGTTTGGATGAGTAAAGGGGAAGATGGTATTATTTATCTTAATTTAAGTTCAGACTACAAAATACCTTTTGTATTAGAAAAAGGAAACTTAAAAGCTTTAGACTCTATTAGAGCTTATTTTATAGGTAAAGGTGAAAAAGGAATATACCATAATGTTGATGCTAAGAATATGGCAGGTAAACCATTTACAGAAATTGTTGATATTAAAGGTAATGAAATAGTTAAAAGAGAATGGAATTCTTACCAAGAGTATTTAATTTCTAACACTTACCCAGATGGAACTAAAAGAGAAGTAGAAGATATACCTTTAACTATAAAAAGAAACCCTTCTACAGAATTACAACCTAATGTTGGTGGTAGATATATTGTATATGAAAATAAGATTAATGATGGTATTGTTAAAGCTTATAATACTGTTCAACCAACTAAAGTTGAAACTCCAGCACCTGTAGTATCAAATCCACCTCAAGCATCTTCAGAAATTATTTATACAGAAACTCCGGTATCTAATAATAAATCAGATTTAAAAGATGATACTATATATAAAATTACAACTCCTACAACTGATGGTAATAGGTATTTTACTATTTCTTTTAATAGAGCTAAAAAAACTATTGAAATATTAGGCACTAATAGTCCAGTACCTAATGATAAAATTAAAGATTTTTTCAAAACTATACTTTTTGGTAATCAACCTTTTCAAGATACTAGTAGTATAGCACAATTAACTCCTAATAAACCTGTTGCTACAAAATTTAAGAATACTTTTACAGAGTTATTAGGAGAAGCTCCAAAAGAAGAGACTCCTGAAGCTAATACTCCAAACCTTAGTAATATAATGAGTGAGTTAGGTTTACCTTCACAAGTTATCCCTATACCTACACAAGATCCTACAAATACTACCAACACTACTGAAGCAGCTCATGAAGCCTTAGCAAAGATAAGAGAAGCTGCTAAAAATAACCCTAATCCTGGTGCTAATGCCGGTGATTATAGACTAGCTCATAAAACTAATTATAAACTAGAAAACTTAGTTAAAGCTAAAGAATGGTTGGCTGAAAGATTACCTAATGTTAAATTTAGTACAGTTTTTGGACTTATAGATGGTAAAGCTTGGGGAGTTATGAGAGATGCATCTATTACTTTATCTAATCTAGCTGAAGAAGGAACTGTGTATCATGAAGCTTTTGAGATTGTACATAAGTATTTCTTAAACAATAGAAAATTAACTAACCTAAGAAAAGAGTTTAGATCTAGAGAAGGTTTTTTTATTGACCATCAAACTAAAAAGAAAGTTAATTATAAAGATGCTACTATACATCAAATAAAAGAACAGTTAGCAGAAGAATACAGAGAGTATGCTTTATCAGATGGCACTAAATTATGGAAAGGTGAAAAGATAAAAAAATCTTTATTTAGACAAATGATTGATTGGGTAAAAAACTTTATATTAAGACCTGAGACTATAGAAAGTGTATTTAAAAAAATATCAGAAGGTAAATACAAAGATAGAGTTCCTGTTATAGATACAAATGACATAAATAAAGATTATAAGATTTCTGATTTACAAAGGACTAATCCTGTTCTATATAATGACTTAATGAAATCCATGACATTTCTTATGACAGATATGATGGAAAAAGAAAATAAAAGTATTCCAGAAATATTACTTAATGAAAGTTATGACCTTAGAGCAGAACAAGAAGTTGTAAAAGCTAAGTTAGATGCTTTTTATGGTGGAAAGTCACTAAGAAGCTTAGCAGAAAGTTATAGTAAAGAGTCTTTTATAAGTGCTTTTAGCTCACCAAATGAAATAACAGAATTATATTCGGTAGTTGCTGAGTTTGCTCCAGCAATGATGTCTAATTTTACGTTAGTTGTTGGCCCTAATTCTACTGCGGAACAACAATTAGGTAAGTTGTATGATGTTCTTTATACATATAATTATTTAGCTTCTAATTGGGAAGATGTTAAAAAAGACCACATTAAATACTTAAAAAAGTATAGTATAGAAATTACAACTGAAGAAGAAGATGAAGAAATTAACATAGATGACCAAGATTCTCAAACCAATCAAAGTGAAATTAGAGATATATTAAAAATAAGTAGGAAATTAAATGCTAGTACTGAAATAAAACTACTTATCTCTATGCTAAGAGAACAAGAGTACATAGATGAGTCAGAAGATATGCCACAATTTGGTAGAGTTTTAAAAGCTGCGGAAGAAAGAAAAGCAAGATTTTCTATAAATACTTTAATGATGTCTAATTTAGTAGACTATAATAAAACTATTATTAACTTGCTTTATAAGTTTGCACCTGCTACAACCTTTGAGGAAATGGCAGATATACTTAAAAAAGAAGCTCTTGTAAACGCTTCTTTGTTACCTCTTATAAGTAAATTAAAATTAGTAGGTTCTCCTGTACTGACTAAATATGACGTAGATTTAAGAAATAAATTCTTTGTCACATTTAATAACATGGAAATTGCCACTAATAAAACAATTTTAAATACTGACTTAACAGGTTCTCTTATAAATATAAATAAGTTAGAGTCTGTAAATCAACTTAAGAATACATGGTTTAATAACATGAAAAGTAATAATGATGTATTTATTATTACAGAAGAAGGAACTAAGATAAAATTATCTAATTTAGGAGTTACATCTATCAAGAATTTAGATGATGCTCTTACTATGTTTAATGCTTTAGGTATAGATTTTTCTGTTAATACTAAAGTAATGTCTAAGGATGATAAAGAAAAATTATTAAAATCTGGTATAGATTTATTTAAAATAATAAGTACAAATAATCCTGATTCAGTATTTTATAATAGTGCTATAGCTGGACCTACTTTAACTAGTATTGCTACATTGCATAATAAGTATGTTGATAATTATAAAGAACCTCAGCATCTTAATATTGAAGGAGAACCTGTACAAAACATTATTTTACAAAACTTTGTAGGTTATATATTTAAAGCTTTTAATAATTCTCCTACTTTAAGTAGTTTAATAAACATGATACCTCAGTTAAACCCTGCTGCTAATAATAATGCATGGTTGTCTTATTCTCAAGTTTTAGGTGAAAATACTTTATTCTTTAAAGATGGAAAAAGAATTAAAGAACTTGCTTTAGAAATTGTAGATGGAGCAGAAGCTAAAGATGGTAAACAAGGTAAGCCAACTTCAGATTTATCTTTATCTGATAGATTTTTACAAGAGTTTTCTTATAACTTAAGTGGTATTTATTATGTACTTACACCTGCAGATACTAAAACTGAATGGGCTATTAAGTTTGGTAATTTTGTTAATAGGACTCAGGCTTCTAATGATGCTTATATTTTAGACATTTTTAGAAAGTATTTAAAAGCTGAAATAGAAACAGCAAGACAAGGTAATCCAGGTAACTTAAAAGAACTATCTAAGAAAAACAATAAATTAAGATTTTTTGCTGATATTTTAACTTCAGTAGATTTAGATATAAAAAGTACAAAGACTACTGACCAACTAATAGAAGAAAACTTAGAAGCTATTAATAAAGATATCTTAGCTTTTATAAACAATTCTACTAAAAAAACTAAGCAAACTTTAAAAGATTACGATTTAATACTACCTTATAAACCAAAATCAGAAGCAGATGTACAAGGATTTACTCCTATAAAAAGTGGAGAAGATAAAGAAGTTTATATTATTCCTTTTATAAGTAGTGAGTTTGTTGGAGAAGGCTTAGACACTAAAGAACTAGATGACTTAATACGTTTTAATGATATTAATTATATCTTCAATATCATGGAACAGTATAAAGTTCTTTATGGTGACCCAGCTCAATGGAAAGATCCTACTAAAAGGGTTAAATCTTTTGTATCTGGAAGAACATCTCTTGTGCATTCTGCACAATACTTTAATGATTTTAACAATCAAGCTAATAATAACCTATCTTATTTAACTAAAGAAGGAGTAGAAACTACTGTAACTTTAAAACCTGGTGATTTTGGTTATTCTTTTTATGATGATACTATAAAAACACAAACTTATATAGGACCAGTAGTATCTTCCCCTCAATACGAAACAATACTAAATGCATTAAGAAATAGCGTATCTCAAGACTTATTTCAAAAAAACTATGACGAATTAATTAGTGACTCTAACATTGCTAAAGTAAATGAATTAGTAGAAGCAGATGAATATCAATCAGTTGAGGAAGCTGATGGACAAGCACTAGCATTCCCTAATGGTTATAAAGAAATTAGACAAAGATCTAATACTTGGACAGATGCTGATGAAGAACAAAAACAATGGGATGATGCTTTATGTAGACAAGAAAAATTAACCGGAGTAGATTATTACACTAAAAAATCTATAAATAATATTACTGTAGAAAATTTATACCCTAAAGGAAAAAGAGGAGTTGATCTTAAAGCCAGAGATATACAAATATTAGAAAAAGGTAATCCTTTCTTAATAAGATCTAAAGAAGGGAAAAAAACCGGTATTATAAATGTTTATAAGCCTATTTACTCAGGGTTTAAAGATACTACTTCTGCTATACAGAACTTAGATAAAATGTCTATTGCTCCTATAAATTGGAGAATAGCTAGGGGTACTAACTCTCAAGATTTTTACATAGAACATTATAAGAAGAACACTACTTATATTAAAATGGAGTCTGCTAATAAAGTTGGACAAATTAACTCCCAGACTGAACTTTATAATAAAGATGGTAAACCTAATACTGATGTAAAACATGAGTTTTTATTGTTTAAGTATTTTGGTTTACAAGTAGAAACTATTGCACAAAAAAACAAATCTACTCTTGGAACACAGTTAACTAAGTTGGTTACCCTTAATTTAATTTCTAATGGAGTTCCTATTGACTTCATAAGAAAGCAAAAAAAGAATAACATAAATGTAACAAAAGAAGAAGTGCAAGATGCATGGGATAACTTAACACCTGAACAAAAACTTGCTCAAAGTGAATTATACAGATATATAAGAAGAAATACTGATCTTCTTAAGTATATGAAAATAATGGCTAAGGATAAGATTTTTAAAGATTTTGGTGTAGAACAAATTGTAGTAAATGGTGAATCTGTAATATCATTTACTAACTTTGAAAAATTTGCCGAACTAATTAATAATGAATTAGAAAACAGAGATGCACCTGAAAACTTAAAAAAAGCAGTACAATTAGACCCAACTACAGGTAAATTCTATTTACATTTTGACACTGTCATAGGTTCTGAAAAACTAGAGTCACTTTTAACATCTATTATAGATAAGAATATCTTAAGACCTAAGTTATTTGGTGGGCAAATGCCACAAATATCTTCAGCTCTATTTGAAAAGAACCCTAGGATTTATAAAAAGAGTATTAATGGTAAAGATGTTTTAGTATCTAATGATCTTAAATTTTACTCAAATAAAAAAGG
>Ga0315274_10005933_pt1 | contig 17859 bp, 14 predicted proteins | sample YL17G02_20_MG_FD_203700 | JGI IMG/M metagenome (GOLD analysis project Ga0315274, IMG submission 203700) | Sediment microbial communities from Yellowstone Lake, YNP, Wyoming, USA - YL17G02_20 | ecosystem: Environmental > Aquatic > Freshwater > Lake > Sediment | place: USA: Wyoming | collected...
TTTCGTTAAACGAGACGACTCTTCCATCGCGCTTGCGTATTTGCTTCAGGCTCACTTTACCCTCCCTCCCTCTCGCGCAAGATGCCAATACAACGCAGAACCTGATCAGCTGCCCGCTTTCCCCTGATCGTCACCGGTCTTGGCCGCACGGCCGGACTCCAGAAGCGGCCGCAATGCATCAAGGAATTCCCCTGCATCCTTGAATTCACGATAGACTGAAGCGAAGCGGACATAAGCCACGTTGTCCACCTCGCGAAGGCCCTTCATCGCAAGTTCGCCAATGTAGTTGGACGGCACCTCGCGGTCGAAATTCTCCAGGACCTCGCGCTCGACTTTCGCCGCGATGTCCTCGAGTGTGCCGACGGGAACAGCGCGCTTGTAACAGGCGGCAATGAGACCGTCAAGGATTTTCCTGCGCTCGAAAGGTTCCCTGCTTCCGTCCTTCTTGATGACGCGGACGCGAATCTCCTTTACCGTTTCAACGGTGGTGTAACGGCGGGCACAGGAAAGGCATTCGCGCCTGCGGCGAATCACAAGGCCGTCCTCGCTCATGCGGCTGTCGACGACCTTGTCTTCAAGGGCTTTGCAGAAGGGGCAACGCATCAGTAGGAATCTCCTTGAATCAAGGCGACCGAGCACGGCCTGTATATGAGTCTATTCAATGTGGACGCCTCCTCCCTCCAGCAAACGGCGTGCCACAGAATGTTGATATACCTACCAGCCCAACCACAACATATGGCTGGCAAGTATAAGTGCGTTGCAGCCCGCTGCAAGAGATTTGCGTGAGTTTTCTGAAAAAAGTTTTCGAGACGTAAGCCATTGTCCTAACAGCAGTTACACTGGCCCAGTGGAATCTCAAGGCCACTCGAGGAGAAGATTTCTTCTTGCCCGCGACGCGCTGCAGCACCTTCATATGTTGTATCACTGTGCACACCCACCACAATATCTTGTATTTCGACTACTCCAAATGCGGACTTTAGAGGATTCCACACCGAGAAGTAGTTCGCGTGAGCAGCCTCACGGCCCGTTCCAGGCGGCCGGGATCCAGAGAAACTGACGGAGCAGCCCCTCATCCGACAGACAACCGGGTCGCGCCATCAACGTCGTTTGAGTTCGAAGACCCTCCATAGCCTCGCATAGTCCTGATGAAAAACGGGAGCGGTGTATTCCTCATGGAGCGCCCCTCGGCCGGCAATCGCGTCCTTCTGGTTGTTGTCCATCTCGACAATGAGAAGTCCCCCGGGACGCAGGAAGCCGTGCGCCTCGTCGATGAGCCGGAAGTGGAACTCGGTGCCCTCGGGTCCGGCAACGAGAGCACCCTTCGGTTCGTGCTCACGGATTTCACGCGGGAGTCCGGCCCAGTCATCCTCACGAACATACGGAGGGTTGCAGACAATCAAGTCGACCCTTCCCTCCAGGCCTGTAGTCGCAAGAGGGTCGAAGAGGTCACCGGAGACGAACTCGATTCTGGCGGCGACGCCATGGGCCCGGGCGTTCGCGCGGGCGACATCGAGGGCGGCGGGGGAGATGTCGGTTGCGACGTAGTTGGCGTCGGGGAAATCAGCGGCGAGGGAAACGACAATGGCGCCGCTTCCGGCGCCGATCTCGGCGACGAGTTGGAATTCGGCCGTGTCGGACGCACGAAGGGCACAGAGGCCGTGCTCGACGAGGAGCTCCGTTTCCGGGCGAGGGATGAGGACGCGCTCGTCGACCAGAAACGCGCGCGAGTAAAACTCGGTTCGACCGATGATGTACTTGGCGGGGCGTCCTGCGGCGCGTTCTTTGACCATCGCGCGGTAGGCGGCCAGTTCCGCGGGCGTCACCACGCGCTCGAAGCCGGCGTAGAGCATGATGCGGTCAATGCCGAGGACCTTGGCAAGCAGAAGTTCCGCGTCAAGGCGGGACTCCTCGACGCCGTGACCGGCGAAGTAGTCCGCGGTCCAGTTGAGGAGCTTGAGCGGCGTCCAGGTTTCGCTTTCCACTTGTCGCTCCAATTCCCCGGCCCGAAGGGACCCCCATAGGCAAATGAAGGTGGAATAATAGACTACGGCGCGAGGTAAAGCAAGAGAAAGGCGCGGAAAAAAACCGATATCGGCAGGTTGCACTGACCGAGGGAGACACGGCTCAGGACGGTCGGCCGTATGGAAGATGCGCCCGCAGGCGGAAGGGGGGCAAGGAGCAGCACAAGAATCGCGTAAGTTCGGCCCTCCGGCGCTGCCGATCGCGCCGCTCAGAAGTCATACTGCAGCATCGTCTGCACGCGGATGTCGTCGCCGTCGCAGTCGTTTATGTAACTGGTCTTCATGTACGAGAGTTCCATTCCGACCACGGTCTTGTCGGAGAGGCTGTAGGTCGCGTTGGTAAAGTAGGTGGCGTTACGCGACCTGTTTACGGCGCCCGAGAGGTCGTTGTTGTCGGGGTCGTCGATGCCGGCGCCGACAGTGAAGAGCCACTTGGGCAGTTGTTTGGGCCTGTAACAGAACTGTCCCCAGCCGCCGATTGCGTCGACGGGCACATTGAGCGCCTTGGCGAAATTCTTAGCGCCTTGAGTCGAGCCGGTGTTGACGCCCTGGCCGATGCCGGCCATGTAAGCGTCGAGGTTACGCCCCGCCCAGAACTCACCGTTAAAGTCGAGTTCCTTGAGGACCGGGATTTTCCAGTCGATGTTGCCGCTGTAGGTCATGTACTCATCGCCCTTGCCGCTGGTGACTTTGAGAGAACTGCCGTCAAGCACCACCGTGTCGTACTCCTCCTGACCGAGGTGCCCCGACAGGCCTATCGTGAGCGGGCGGCCGACGGAGGTCGGAATTGAGATGCCGATGCGCGACTGCAGGACCGGCCATGCGGCGTCGGAAGCCTCGTCATCGAGGCTCGAAGCGCTGACAATGCTTGAGCCGATGCCGCGAACCAGGGCGACGCCGGTCTGGAGCGTCTTGTCGCCGAAGACCTTGTCGGTGCGCCCGTAGCGAACCATGGGCTTGCGATAGCCGGGGCTGCCGGAGAGGGCAAGGTACGCATAGTTGATGGAGTTCGGGAAAAGCGGCGATACCACTTCGCCCGCATTGCCGACGAGCAGGCTCCAATCGGGATAGGCCAACTGCCAGTATGCCTGGCGGAGCATCAACTCGGGCTTGTTTTCGACCGAGGCAGGGGCATAGAAGTCGATTTCGATCTTGCCCGTCTGCTTTCCGGTGCCGATGTCGGGGCCGAGGATATTGACGCCCAGACGAGCCTGGCGAACAGTGACGGAGAACTGCCTGTCGCTGCCGAAGCCGGGCTTCTCCGGCAACACGAAGGCGGCCAGGTCCGTGGCACTGGTCCTGGCATCGTCGTAGATCACGTCGACCTTGACGTACCCGTAAGGTTGAAAGACCAACGGAAATCCGGGCCTTGGAGCGCAGGCTTCTTTGCTCTTGCCCTCGAGGTCTTCCAGATGAGCGGAAAGCGAAGAGAAGCCGTCAGAAGCCGCGCCAAGGTTGCCATTGAGGCTCTCCAATCGCGCCTCGAGCTCTTCGATGCGGCGCACGGCGTTATCGAGGGCGGCCCGGGCCTTTTCCAGCCCGGCCTTTATTTCGTCGTCAGAGACCTGCGCGGCGGCAGCCGCAGTTTCCCGGGCCGACGACGCCCCCGCGACGGCAATCAACCCGAGGGCGCAGATAAGGGTCGCGATTGGCCGCATGCAACTCCTCCTATGGGCACCTGGTTACGAGACTACATGGACAAGGTAAGAATGAAGAGGGCCGGACGGATGGGTCCGGCCCCCTTGAGGTTCGCGCGGACGAGTTTAGAAGTTGTACTGCAGCATCGTCTGCACGCGGATGTTGTCGCCGTCGTAGTCGTTGATGTAGCTCGTCTTCTGGTATGAGAGCTCCATGCCGACGACGGTTTTGTCGGAGAGGCTGTAGGTCGCGTTGGTAAAGTAGGTGGCGTTACGCGACTTGTTGACGGTACTCGAGAGGTCGTCGTTAGCGGGGTCGTCGATACCAGCCCCGACCGTGAAGAGCCACTTAGGCAGTTGTTTGGGCTTGAAGCACAACTGGCCCCAGCCGCCGATCGCGTCGACAGGCACAAAGTCGCCCGTATTGACGCCCTGACCTATGCCGCCCATGTAACCGTCCATGTTGCGGCCCGCCCAGAACTCGCCGTTGAAGTCGAGTTCCTTGAGGATGGGGACTTTCCAGTCGATGTTGCCGCTGTAGGTCATGTACATATCGCCCTTGCCGCTGGTGGCGGTGTCGTACTCCTCCTGACCCAAGTGACCCGACAGGCCCACGGTCATCGGACGGCCGACGGAGGTCGGAATCGTGATGCCGACACGCGACTGGAGGACCGGCCACGCGGCGTCGGAAGCCTGGTCATCGAGGCTCGAACTGCTGAAAACGCTCGAACCGATGCCGCGGACCAGGGCGAGGTCGGTCTGGAGGGTCTTGTCGCCGAGGACCTTGTCGGTGCGCTCGTAGCGAACCATCGGCTTGCGATAGCCGGGGTTCCCGGAGAGCGCAAGATACGGGTAGTTGAACAGGTTCGGCGCGAGAGGCGACATGATTTCCCACGTCTGGCCGACCAGGACGTTCCAGGTCTTGTAAGACAACTGCCAGTAGGCCGAACGAAGCATCAGCTCCGGCTTGTTCTCGATGGAAGCAGGGGCATAGAAGTCGATTTCGACCTTGCCCATCTGCTTTCCGGCGCCGATGTCCGGGCCGAGGATATTGACGCCGAGACGAGTCTGGCGAACGGTGATCGAGAAGTACTTGTCGCTGCCGAAGCCGGGCTTTTCGGGCATCACGAAGGCGGCCTGGTCGGTAGCGGCGGTTCTGGCGTCGTCGTAGATCATGTCGACCTTGATGTAGCCGTAAGGCTGGAGGGTAAAAGGCGAAGCGGCCTTCGGGGCGGCTTCCTTTGCCTTGCCCTCAAGGTCCTTGAGTTGAGCCGACAGCGAGGCGGCATCCTTCGAACTCGCGTCGACTTTGCCGCCCAAGGCGTTGACCTTGGATTCGAGTTCCCCGATGCGGCGGATAGCCGTATCGAGAGCGGCCTGAGTCTTGTCCAACTGAGCCTTCATTTCGGCGTCGGGGGCAGGAGCAACAGTCTCCTGCGCCAACGCCCCCCCCGCGACAGCGATTATCGCGAGGGCACATACGACCAGTGTGCTTTTCCTCATATCAATCCTCCTACAGGTTCCAGTGACCAAGCCCCGGTTGGGCTATCCGGTTTTCGGAAAACAACGGTTAAGGTGCTCCTCGGACATAGGTTTCGTAATAAGCGCAACTGCGACGGCAACGATGAAGGACAACGGCAGCGCAAAGACGAGGGCGTCGATAAAGGGCCAGGGCTGCCGCCCCACCAAGGTCAGGCGAACAGGCACGGGAGGGGACTTGGCGGTGTCCATGCCGAACATGGAAGTGGTGACCCCGAGCGCCGTTGCGGTGTCCTTCTGCATGAAGGTCAGCCAGAAGGCGGTGAAGAGGAAGGCGACGAGCATGCTTGCGATTGCCGCCTTCCTGTTCATCCTGCGCCAGAAGAGGCCCAGGATGAGGGACGGTAGGAAGGTCGAGGCGCAGAGGGCAAAGAAGATCGAGGTCGCTCGCGCGATCACGGCGGCGTTGGGCTTTTCGGAATACTTCCAGGACAATAGCAGGCTCACTATGACGGCGACCGCGATGCCGACCTGAGTAATGAACCGGGTCCAGACGTCGGCCTTCGCCTCGCCGCGGCGAAAGAGGCGTTCATAGACGTCGCGGCCGATGGCGGCGCCCATAGTATGGAACTGGCTGGAGAGAGTGCTCATGGCGGCGGACAGCAGCGTCAGGAAGAAGAAAGTGCTGAACCACGCCGGCATGGCCTGCTTGATGAAGGTGGGGATGATCAACTCGGTGTCCGTCTTGTTGGTAACCCTGTCAAGCGCAACGTCAATGGCCGTCTTGCCGTTGAACTTTGCGTGGAAATAGACGTTCGACAGGGCTCCGACAACGAACGCGGTGCCGGTCATGGCGAGGATGAAGACGCCGCCGATGGCGCAGGCCCGGTTGATCTCCTTCCTGCTTTTCACCGTCATAAAGCGGACGGCCAACTGAGGCTGCGCAAGCACGCCGATGCCCACGCCGAGGACCAGGGACGATACGAGCCACCACCATTTGGGGCTCCCCGTCATGGGCATTTGGGTGTAACCGGCGATGCCGCCGTACCTGAGGTCCTTGGAAATGTGGTCGGACAGGTCGCCCAGGGCCTGATGGGCCGAGATGAAGCCGCCCGCGGCGGCATAGGCGTAGAAAAGCAGAACGACCATCCCGACAAACATCAGCAGGCCCTGGAAGGCGTCGGTGTACATGACACCGCGAAGGCCGCCGACAATGACATAGAAGGCGACAATGACGCCGAAAATCAGTATCCCCGCCGCATAGTTGATATTGAACTGGATGAAAAGGAACTTGACGCCGCCGAGCATTACGGCCGCGACGTAAATCGGCATGAAGATAAATATCAGGGCGCCCGCGAAGACCTGAACGAACTTCGAGTCATAGCGCTTGCCGAGAAGTTCGGGAAAGGTATGAGCCTTAAGATGTTGACCCATGCGCCGTATGGGAGCCCCCAGGACGGCGAAGGCGACGAAGATGCCGGTGAATATGTTGAGGAACGTCAGCCACAGAAGCGACATGCCGTGCGACCCGGCAACGCCGCCGAAGCCGACGATGGCCGACGTCGAGATGAAAGTGGCCCCGTAGGACAGCGCCATGACAAACGGGTGGGTGTCGCGACCCGCAACGAGATACTCCTCGGCGGTCTTGGATTTCCTGTAGGCAATCCACGAAAGCCAGCCGAGGATGAGAACATACAGGACCGCCGAGATAACGTCTAACTTGGTGATGTTAACCGTCATCGCCGCGGCGGGGGTCGAGGTCGAGGCGGATGGTTCCGCCGGGGGTACGGCGGTTGAAACCGTCTGGGCAAAGGCAAGGCCACAAGACAGCCACATCAGAGAAAGGCTTGCCAAGACACGTAAAGCGCGCATCCCAAGTCCCCTCGTCTATGGAGTTTTTTGGGCTTTTTCTTCTGCCTTGACCTCTTGGATGGGCTCGTCGCCCCTGTTCCAGTTGACAAGGCCCCAGACGACACAGAGGACGGTGCTCAGGATGCACAGGACATATGCCAGGCCGACTCCGAAGCTTAGTCCAAGCATTCCTGCTTCCCCCTGAGACACGACGCGCCGCCAAGCGAGTTGCAGGAAGGTCTGTAACCCGCGCACAAACCACAGACCGACACAGTACGGCAGAAGCCGAGGCGCGAGGGTCTCAACGTAAACGGCGAATAGTTTGACAGCAACAAAGCGTTTTGTCAACAGGCTTTAGGGAGATATTTCGCAAAAAACCTGTCAAGTCATTACCGAAATTGCCGCCTTTCACGGGTCCTTCTAAAGTTACGCAAGGCCTCCAGCGGCCAAACCAGGCTAAAACTTGTATATCAGAGAGGTCTGAACCCTGAAGTTATCTCCGTCGGGGGCGGCCTTATAGGCGGTTTTCATGTATGACAGTTCCAGGCCGGTGCTGAGTTTGTCAGTAACGGCGTAAATGGCGTGTGTGAAAAGAGTTGTGTTCCGGGTTCTGTCGCCGGCGCTCAGGTCGCTATTGTCCGGGTCGTCGATGCCGGCGCCAAGGCCAAAGGTCCAAGTCTTGAGGGGCTTGTAGGCGACTTGCATCCAACCGCCGGACGCATCGATGGGCTTACCGAGTTTGGTGTTGACGCCCTGGGCGACGCCGCCGACGAAATCATCAAGATTTCGGCCGCCGAAGACCTCGCCGGCCAGGTCCAGGGAAGCCGTCAGCGGCACAGACCAATCGATACCGGCGCTGTAGGTCATGTACATATCGCCCTTGCCGCTTGTGGGCACGGGGGGAGTGCCGGATGTGGGATCATACTCTTCCTGGCCGACGTGGCCGGAGATGCCGACGACTACCGGGCGCTTGAGGGAGGTCGGAATCAGGATACCACTGCGGGCTTCAAGAAGCGGCCATGCGGCGTCGGAGGCGGCGTCGTCGAGCGAGGAAGAACTGCTGACGGGGCCGCCGGTACCGCGGGCGATGGCGAGGTCATTCTGGCAGGTTGAGCCGCCGCGAAGCTTGAAGAGGCGCTGGTAACGTATCATGGGACGCCTGTATCCGATATTGCCGGAATTGTCGAGGTGGTCCCGGTTGAGGGTGTTCGGCGCGCCCGGCGACACCAGGTCGGGGGCCTGACCCACGAGGAGGCTGGAGTCGGCAAACAAGAGTTCCCAGTACGCGTATTTCATGCGCGGCTCGGGTTTGTTTTCGACGGAGGCAGGGGCATAGAAATCGATTTCGACGCGGCCCCTCTGTTTACCGCCGGCGACGTCCGGGGCAAGGATATTGACGCCGAGGGCGGTCTGGCGAACGGTAAGGGCGAAGCACTTGTCGCTGCCGAAGCCGGGCTTTTCCTGCTGGACGTAGGCGGCATCATCGGTGGCGTTAGTGCGCGTGTCGTCGTAGTTCATGTCGACCTTGATCTGGCCGTAGAGGCTGAACCTGAAGGCTGATCCGGTGGGTTTCGAGGCGCGGGCTTTGGCCTCGAGGGCCGTCACTTCGGCTCGGAGGTCCGAGGAAGCCGCGGATGAGGAAGTGAGGTTTGCCTCCAGAGCGCTGACCGTTCCCTCAAGCGCGGATATTCGGCGGTTAGCCGTCTCAAGGCGAGACCTGGCCCCCTCGAGTTGACGGGCGAGGTCTCCGGGGGCGCCCGCCTCTTGGGCCAAACATTGGGACGCAAAGGAAAACACCAGAACGCACAATCCGGTCAGAACGCGGCGCATCGACACCACCTCCAGTTCACAAGCAGCGCCATCCGCCGACCTCAGGAACTGCCGGGCGTCCAGGCGCCCGGACGGCAGCCGGCGGGCAGCGGCGAAGACACCCGCTGCCGCGACAAACTCACGGCAGCGCCGACACCATGCAGCGCGGAAGGGGAAGAAGGACACCCAATTCCCTATTAACACGATAGGGAATATAGGGAACCGCCTTTCCGCGTCAAGCCCCTTTTCCAGAAAACCTTCAAGAATCTGCGCGGAGTTCGGGGGACACGCTGGCGGCGTGAGCAAGGGAGGCTTTTACGACCTCCTCGGCAACCACTATCGCTTCGAGCCCTTCCCGGCCGCTGACGGGCGGTTCGGTCCCCGCGGCGACACATCTTACAAAGGCCTCCAGTTCTTTGGCCAGAGGCTCATGGTCGTCGAGTTTGAGTTCCTTAATGTCCAGAAGGTCCGGGAACGAAAGCCCGGCGAAATCAGCAAGCGAGGTTGCGCCGGCCCTGAGCATTCCGGCGACTTCGACGGTGAGCTTTTCCGACTTGCGGTAGAGGAGCGCCTGCCTGGCGCCGGTGTCGATAGTAATGTAGGAATCGCGGCTGAAAAGGCGGATCTTGCGCATCGACTTTGTCGAGACGCGGCTGGCCGTGACGTTCGCGACGCATCCGTTGTCGAACACGAAGCGGGCGTTGCAGATGTCCTCGTGGACGCCTATGACGGCGACGCCGCAAGCGTCGATCCTGCGGACTCGGGACCTGGCCAGGTGGAGAATGATGTCGATATCGTGGATCATCAGGTCGAAAACGACGCCGATATCGGCGGATCGGAATTTGAAGGGGCTGATGCGGTCGCATTCGATGAAAAGCGGCTGAACGGCCATGTCCTCGATGGCCATGAACGCGGGATTGAAACGTTCGATGTGGCCGACCATGAGGCGGGCGCCGGAGGCGGCGGCGATGCGGACGAGTTCGGCTGCCTCAGGGGAGGTGCGCGCCATGGGTTTCTCGACGAGGGTGGAAACGCCCCTTTCCAGGAAAAAGCGTGCGACTTCGCCGTGGGCGGCGGTGGGAACGGCAACCGAGACGGCATCCACACGGCCTTCGAGGCGGCGGTAGTCGGGCGCGACTTCGGCATTGCAGCGGGAGGCGACGTCGGCGGCGCGGGCGGCGTCTATGTCCGAAACAGCCACCAGCCGGACACCCGGAAGGGCGCTGAGGACGCGGGCATGGGAGGCCCCCATGCTGCCGACGCCGATAACTGCGACTCTCACGGTCACTTTGCACACCCTCAGGGCTGGTTGGCGCGGCCGTGCTTGCCGTCACACCGGGCTTTGAGGAACGCCACAAGGCGAGCGACATCGGGCGTCACGGCCCCGGACTGGAGTTTGAGAAGCGTCCCGGACATCGGCTCACCGGAGCGGAAAATGGCCCTCACGGCGTCGTCGAGGGCGGCGATACGTTCCTCGGAAAAACCGTTGCGGCGAAGGCCCACGACATTGACGGTGCGGGCTTCGGCGGGGTCGCCCTCGGTGACAAGGAAAGGCGGCACGTCCCGGACGACGCGGGACATCCCGCCGATGAAAGAGTATTCGCCGACGGTAACGAAGTGATGAATGGCGACGGCGCCGGAAAGCACTACGCAGTCGCCGATTGCAATGTGGCCCGCCAGAAGCACGGCGTTGGAGATGACGCAGCCGCTGCCTACGTGGCAGTCGTGCGCGACATGGCAGGTACACATCAGGAGATTGTCATTGCCGACGGTGGTGACCCCCCCGCCCTTCTCGGTGCCGAGGTTGATGGTGACGTATTCCCGAATGGTGTTGCGGTCGCCGATGACGACGCGGGTGTCGCCGCCTTTGTACTTGAGGTCCTGCGGGGCGGTGCCGATGACGGCGTAGGGGGAGATGGCGTTGTCGCGGCCGATGACGGTATTGCCCTGGACAGTGACGCCGTTGTCGAGGCGGGTGCCGGAGCCGATTTCGACTCCGCCGCCGACGACGCAGTAGGGGCCTATGGAGGCGCCGTCCGCGATTCGGGCGGCCGGGTCAACTATCGCCGCAGGATGAATTGACGCGCTTATGGGCATCCCCTTTCCATTCGAGCGCCCGCCGGCGAGATTCATTTGGCGGCGTCGACGAGCATAAACTTTATCCTGGCCTCGGCGGCGATTTTCCCATCGACGAGTGCGCGGACGCTGACCTCCGCGATACGGTTTCGCACGCGCACGGTCTCAGCCTCAAGGCGCAACTGGTCGCCCGGGACAACGGTCCTGCGGAGTTTAACTTCGTCAAGGGAGAGGAGGTAAGCCAACTGGCCGGAATGCTCGAGTTTGCGCAGCAGCAGCACCCCCGCCAATTGCGCCATTGCCTCTATCTGAAGAACGCCGGGCATGACCGGATGGCCCGGGAAATGCCCCTGGAAGAACTCCTCGTTGATGGTGACGTTCTTGATGCCGACAGCGCGCTTCCCCTCCTCCATTTCGAGGACCCTGTCGACCAGAAGGAAAGGATACCTGTGCGGGAGGATTTTCTGGATGCGGGCCACGTCAAGGAGTTCGGACTCGTCCCAGGTCTTGCCGGCCTGGGCGTTGAGTTTTTCGCGCAGCGCCCGGGCGAGTTTGACGTTCAGGGTGTGGCCGGACTTGACGGCGACGACGCGGGCGTAGAGGTCCGCGCCGAGCAGACACAGGTCTCCCAGCACGTCGAGCACCTTGTGGCGGACGAACTCGTCGGGGAAGCGGAGTTCGTTATCGATGACGCCCTTCTCGGAAACGACGAGGGTGTTCTTATAGGTCGCGCCCCTGCCGAGGCCGCGGCGCTTCAATTCGTCCACTTCGGTCGAAAGGCAGAAGGTGCGGGCCGGGGCTATGTCGCGGGCGAACGCTTCCTCGGTGAAGTTGAAGGCGTAACTCTGGGTCTCAATCAGGGGCGAATCGTAATCAAGCGTGTACGAGACGGACATCCCGTGCTCGTTCGGCAGCGCGAACATGGCGATGTCGCCGTCCTGGACGGTTATGGGATCGTTCACGAAGAGGACGGGCCGCTCGGCGGGATGCTCGACGGCGCCGGCTTCCTTGACGGCCGTGTAGAAGCCGACGGCGGAGCCGTCGATGTTGGGGACTTCGTCGCCGTCGATTTCGATTATCACGTTGTCGACCTGCGCACCCGAGAGGGCGGCGAGGATGTGCTCGACGGTTCCGACCTCGACGGGGCCGCGCTTGAGGAGCGTACGGCGCATCGTGGAGCCGACGAATTCGGCGCAGGCCGGTATGCGCGGCTTGTCCGGGAGGTCCGTGCGCACGAAGACGATGCCGGTGTCCGGCCCCGCGGGAAGCAGCCTCAGATCGGCCTTCGCGCCTGAAAAGAGGGCCACGCCGGAGAGGCCGGCGTTTCGGGCGATGGTGCGCTGTTTTCGTCTGGGCTTCATTTGGGGGGTTCCTGCTTTGGCTCTTCCATGCGGCGCACGCGCTCTTCGAGCGCCTTGAGGTGCTCAACGAGTTCGGGGAGTTTCCGGATGCTTGCCTGGACCCTGAGTTCCCGCTCATGGTCCTGCGCAGGGAAACCGCTGATGAACTTGTCGGGCGGGATGTCCTTTGTGACGCCGGCCTTTGCGCCGACGACGACGTTATTGCCTACGGTGCGGTGGCCGTCGACGCCGGACTGGCCCGCGAGGATGACGTTGCGGCCGATGCGGGTAGATCCGGCGATGCCCGCCTGAGCGACGATAAGGCAGTTGGGGCCGATATCGACGTTGTGGGCAACCTGGACGAGGTTGTCGATCTTCGTGCCGGCGCCGATGCGTGTCGTGCCGAAGCGGGCGCGGTCAATGGTGACATTCGCCCCGATTTCCACGTCATCGCCGATCTCGACAATGCCGATCTGGGGGATCTTGTGGTGTACGCCCGAGACGGTCGAGTAACCGAAACCGTCGGAGCCGACGACCGTCCCGGAGTGGATGATGCAGCGGCTGCCCACGGCGCAGCGTTCGCGAATGACCACCTGCGGGTAGATGAGGCAATTCGCGCCGACCCTGGCGAAGTGGCCGATGTAGGCCTGGGGGTAGATCACGGTGGAATCGCCGATCTCGGCGCCTTCCTGGACGACGCTGCACGCGCCGACGGTGACGTCGGACCCCAGTCTCGCGTTCGCGGCGACAATGGCAGTCGGATGAATTCCGGGCTCGAGCCGGGGAGGCGCAGGGGCGAATGCGCTGACGATCTTGGCGAAGGCCATGTCGGGGTTCTTCACGCGGACGCACGGGATGGGACAATCGGAGACATCCTCGCTGACCACCACGGCGGAGGCCTGACAACCTGTAAGAAGGTGGGCGTATTTCCTGTTTGCGATAAAGGTTATGTCCCCGCGCCTGGCCTCGCGGATGCCGGCGATGCCGGTGATGGAAGTCTGGGGGTCGCCGGCCACTGCGCCATCGACGAGTCGTGCGAGTTCACCAAGAGTCTTTTCCACCCGAAATCTCCATGCCGGACCGAGCACCCGCCGCCGGAGCAGGACCCGGCGACAGGAACAGGAAAGCATTATACCCCGGCGGGGGTGAGAGGGCAAACATTAGAGCGGCCAAACGAGGCCGGCAATCCCGGCCGATACAGCCGGCGCGCGGGAATCGGCCGATGCCGTTAGAACATGCGGCCGAAGGTGAAACTGATGACCTGGGTCTGGTCGTCCTCGTCTTTTTTCAGGGGGAAGGCGAAATCGATGGCGATGGGCATGTTGATGCGCCCGGGGATGACGAACCTCAGGCCGAAGCCGACCGAGTGCCGCACCCTGTCCAGCGAGACATCCGCAGCGCGGTCGACGAGAGTGCCGGTATCGTAGAAGAAAGCCGCCCGGAGGAACTCGGCGGCCAACGGGAATTCAAACTCGGCGCTGCCGCTTGCGGAGAGTTTGCCGCCGAGGGCTTCGTCGCCGTAACGGGGGCCGATGCCCCTGTATTCGAAGCCCCTCAAGTCGTAGGCGCCCCCGACGAACAGGCGCTCGAAGATCGGAGCGTCCTCGCGGCTCTGGGGTAACAACTGCGAGATGCGCGCACGCCAGGAGAATGTGAACGGCCGGTCGAGTTTGTCGCGGGAGAGAGTCCTGTACCAGTTGCCGCTGAGGCGGGCGCGCGCGAAGTCGAAGTCGGAGCCGATGGCACCGTGTGAGCCCTCGATGGTGCCGGCGAGGACATGACCCTGCGTAGGCCAAAAGAGATTGTTGCGTGTGTCATGGCCAAGAGTGAAACGCAGAAGGTTTACCTGGCTCGTGCCGCGGAGACCGCCGGTCCGGATTTCGGGAGGGGCATCCGGGTCGACCTCGTGAATGCGAACGGTATCGGCGGTCACCCCGGCCTCCCAGTACGCGTACCTGGCGATCTTCCTGCCCAGGGAGACATCGGGCCCCGTCCGGCGCTCGGAGTAGGTATGGCGCTGGCGTTCCGTCATGTGGAGCTCGAGGCCGAGGGAGTAGTCGGAATCGTCAACACGGGGGTCGCGGTAACTCAGGAGAAACTGAGAGGTCTCGGTGCCGGGCATGACGTCGAGTTCAAGGGACTGGCCGCCGCCGGTCCAGGCGCGCCCTTCGGATATGTCGGAGAAACGCCCGGGCAGGCGCCTGTAGTCGAAATTGTTCTGACGGACGCTCAGGGTGCCGACAAGGCCGGTATTGGAGTTGACACCAAGGCCGATGCTGAAGGTGCCCGTGGAAGTCTCCTCGACGGCAACGGTCACGTTGCGCGGGGTGGTCCCGGGCGGGACCTGGTCGGGCACGATGTCAACCTTGGAGAAGTACGAGAGGCGCATGAGGTTTCTGCGTGACAATTCGAGTTTCTCGACATTGAACGTCTCGCCGGGAAAAAACTCAAGTTCACGGCGGATGACATTATCGCGGGTCTTGTCGTTGCCGACGATCTCGATTTCGCCGATTTCCACCGGGGCGCCTTCGGAAATCTCGTATGTAACATCTACTTCGGGCGTCTTCTCGGCGAAGACGGCCGAGGGCATGATGGCGCAGTCCACGCAGCCGACACGGCCGTACGCGAGCCTGAGGACGTCAACGTCGGCGTCAAGGCGGGGGGAAGAGAACGGCGTGCCGTTCGTCATTTTCAGGGCGGATTCCAGGCCGGCGGAAGGGATTCTGGCGTTGCCGGAGATTTGGACCGACCGGACGGTGTAGAGGCTGCCTTCCTTAATCACGTAGTCAACGGTGATGCCTTTCCTGTCACGGGTTAGGTTCAGCGTGACGGCAACGGAGGCATCGAGGTACCCGCGGTCGCGGTAATACTCCTGCAGGCGCAGCCGGTCGTCCTCGACGGTGGCCTCATCGAGGCGGTACGGGAGGATAAGATACCTGCGCGTCGCAGTCCTGACGTTCTTCTTCAGGGCGGCGTCGGTGAAGGCGGTGTTGCCGAGGACGTTGACGACGGCCACCCTGAGGCGCGGCCCCTCATCGATTGCGAAGAGGACGCCGCCGTCCGGCTGCGCGGCGAAGTCGGCCTTGGCAAAAAGGTAGCCGGCCTTCTTGTACTTTTCGACGATGAGGTCGCGGGCCGCGGTGAGCCGGGCAATGTCATAGTGCCTGAAACCATCGAGTCCGGCCTCGCGAAGGAGGCTGCCGGATTTGAATTTCCTGTTTCCCCTGAAGTTGACGCCGCTGACGGCGGTCCTGGGCGTGACGTCATACGTAATCTCGACCCCGCCGGCGCCGGTGGCCTGCCTGGCGTGGGCGTCTTCGACGAAGGCCAGGTCGAGAAGCGCCATGACGTCGTCCTGGAGGATCTTGTCGGAGTAGAGGTCGCCGGCACGGGCGCGGATAACGCGTTGGGCGGCCTTGAGCTGCTCGCCCGCGAGGCCGGTGATGGCGACGCTTTTGATCCGCAACTCATCGGCAGAGGCCGAGGCGGCAACCAAGACAAGACAACAGGCGAGAACCAGGCCCGGCGCGACGCGCATATGTGCCCCTTCCCCTTTGCGGCGTGACATGGTCAGAAGCCCCTCGCCGCCGGTTCAAAGCGAAGCAGATTGGTCAGGAACGTGAGATGGACGATACCGGTAGGACCATTGCGCTGCTTGGCGATAATGAGCTGCGTGTCCTCCGCTGAACTGCGGGTCACCGACGAATCATCCGCCTGCGATCCTCCCACGTAATGTGACGGACGATGCAGGAGCATTACGACGTCGGCATCCTGCTCAAGAGATCCCGACTCACGCAGGTCGGCGAGGCGCGGCACGTGGCCCTCGCGGGCTTCCGGACCGCGATTGAGTTGTGAAATCGCGATAATGGGAATATTCAGTTCCCTGGCGAGGGCTTTTATGCCGCGGGAGATGTTGGCGATTTCGAGCTGGCGGCTTTCCTCGCCCGGCGAGGTCATAAGCTGAATATAGTCCACAATAATGAGTTCCACTTTGTGGCGTGCAACGACGCGCCTGGCTTTCGCTCTGAATTGCAGCAGCGTCATGCCCGCCGTATCATCGATGAAAATCGGCGCTTCGGAGAGAGCGCCCAGTGCAATGTTAATCTTTCCAAACTGTTCGTCACCGAGGTACCCGGAACGAAGTTTGGAGGCGTCTATACCCGCGCGCATGCAGAGGAGATTCTGGGCCAGCATCTGCTCTGACATCTCCATGGAGAATACTGCGACGGGCTTTCTCCCGTCGATACCCACATGGACGGCAATGTTCAGGGCCAACGTGGTTTTGCCGATTGACGGACGCGCAGCGATTATGATCATCTCGGCTTTCTGGAAACCCCCGGTCAGTTTGTCGAGGTCCTCGTAACCCGAAGGCAACCCCGTCGGCAGGCCGTGGCGGTCCTGGTACATTTCCAGGATGGCCATAGTCTGCTTGAGGATTTCCATCATCGGCTTGGCTTCGAGGCCGATTTGCCTTTCCGCAATCTCGAAAATCTTGCGCTCGGAATTGTCGAGCACGGTCTGGGCGTCGTCGCGGGCCTCGTGGGCTTCGCGGAGGATATTGGTGCAGGCGGCGATAAGCGAACGCAGGATGGCCCTGTCGCGGACGATGCGGGCGTAATGGACGGCATTGGCGGCGGAGGGGACGGATTCGACGAGTTCCGTCAGGAACTGGACGCCGCCGATCTCTTCAAGGACGCCCCGGCGGGAAAGCTCGTCGCGAAGCGTGATGAGGTCGACAGCGCGGCGCTGGTCGTAAAGCTGGATCAGGGTCTGGTAGATGCGAAGGTGCCGGGTGCTGTAGAAGGCCTCAGGGGAGATTATCTGAAGGATCTCGCCGGCGCACTCATTATCCAGCACAATAGAGCCCAGGACGGCGGCCTCCGCCTCGAGGTCCTGCGGCGGAACCCTCTCGAGAAGAGATTCGGTTGACATTGGCACCCTACCGCATCCTGGCGCTGGGGACAAGTCCGCCAACGCTTCCAGGCAGACAGAGCGAACTGATCACTCTGATTCCAGACCGACCACGGTAACCTTGACGACCACGTTGACATCCGTCGAGAGGTGAACCGGGACCTCGTAGACACCGAGGGCCTTTATGTGAGGTTCGAGCCTCACGGCCGACTCCCCGACGGGCGCGACCTCCCGCGTGAGGGCATCGGCGATTTCCTTCGGGCCGACGGAACCGAAGAGGTGCCCCTCCTCGTTGGCCTTGGAGGCGATAGTCAGGGACGCCTGGGATATCCGCTCGGAGAGGGCGGCGATTTCCATGCGCTCTTTGTCGACTATCTTGCGGAGACGGCGCCTTTCGGCCTCGATGGACTTGGTATCGCCTTCGGTGACGGCGACGGCGAGCCCCTTGGGCAGAAGGTAGTTGCGGGCGTATCCGTCCTTGACGGTCACTATATCGCCGCGGTTACCGAGGTTATCGATTTTATTCCTGAGAAGGACCTGCATGATTCCTCCCTTTCAATGGCCGGACAACATCACAGATTACCCGACGTAAGGCAAGAGCGCAAGGAAACGCGCGCGCTTTACCGCGCGCTTGACGGAGCGCTGGTGGTAAGCGCAGTTACCGGCGCGCTTGCGCGAGAACATCTTACCCTGAGGGGTGATGAGTTTCTTGAGCGCATTGATGTCCTTATAGTC
>Ga0315274_10005934_pt1 | contig 17859 bp, 17 predicted proteins | sample YL17G02_20_MG_FD_203700 | JGI IMG/M metagenome (GOLD analysis project Ga0315274, IMG submission 203700) | Sediment microbial communities from Yellowstone Lake, YNP, Wyoming, USA - YL17G02_20 | ecosystem: Environmental > Aquatic > Freshwater > Lake > Sediment | place: USA: Wyoming | collected...
CCAATCGTCAACTACGACCAGCTTCAATTCGTCCTGGTCATCACCAACTTCAAACCGGTGGAGCTCGCGCCTCTTATCCCGACAGCTTCTCCATAGAAACATGGATCAGGTTCGTAGTGGCGACTTTCGCGAAGCACCCTTTAGGGTAGTCGCTCAAAACGGTTGAAGCCGTCACTACAATGGCTCTAGAAATTTATGGCAACTTTGGTGGCATTTCCTATTCTCGTGCTGGCGCTGATGCTCCAGACAGCCGTGATCAGCCGGATCAATCTCTTGTATGGCAGCGCAGATCTCATCCTGGTCATTCTGGCTGCCTGGGCTTTACAGGAGCGCGTCACCTCATCCTGGCATTGGGCCTTGGTGGGCGGTGTCTTGGTCGCGTTCGTCTCGAGGCTGCCCTGGTTTGTGCCGCTGGCAGGCTATCTCATGGTCGTCGGCGTGGCGCGCCTCTTGCAGCGCCGCGTATGGCAGGCGCCGCTCCTGGCGATGTTCACGGTCTGTTTTACAGGTACATTGATGCTGCATATACTCTCGATCTTCTCCCTCCGGATTTTGGGCGATCCGTTGCCAGTGGGGGATTCTTTCAACCTGATCACCCTGCCGAGTGTTCTGCTCAACCTGCTGCTGGCGATTCCGATTTATGCAGTGATAAAAGACCTGGCCGGCTGGCTCTACCCGGCGGCGGTGGAAGCATGACCACGGCTGCGTCCCCTTCCCGTTTCCAGAACTGGCGCTACGGGACGATCTACGTAGTGATAGGCCTAGTTTTTGTCATTTTCCTCAGCCGCCTCTTCAATCTGCAGATTCTGCAAGGCGCGGACTGGACGGCCCAGGCGGAAAAGAACCACACGCGCCAGATCAGCGCCGCGCCGGCGCGCGGCATTATCTATGACCGCAACGGTTACGTGCTGGCACGCAACATCGCTGCGTACAACATCGTCGTCACCCCGGCTTACCTGCCGGATGAGGGATCCGATATCCAGCGCATCTATCGCGAACTTTCGGCCCTAACCGGCGTCCCGACCAGCCAGGGGACCGTGGAGGATGCCAAATTGCTCGAGGCGTGCACGCCTGGGCCGGGGATCGCGCAATGGGTGGCGCTGGGCGCATCCAACGCGCCGTACGATCCGGTCAAGGTTGACTGCAACGTCGGCGAGACGACGGCCATGGTCGTCCGCGAACGCGCCGTGGATTGGCCGGGCGTGAGCGTCGAGATCGAACCGCTGCGCGACTATCCAACCGGCTCGCTGACGGCTAACATAGTCGGCTTCTTGGGGCCGATCCCAGCCAACAAGGAACAGGTTTATCGTGACAACGACTTTCGCCCAGGCCGTGACAAGGTCGGCTATTCGGGCGTCGAAGCTTCGTTGGACGATATCTTGATCGGAACACCCGGCAAGCGCGTCGTCGAGGTGGATGTGGCTGGCCAGGAGCTTGGCAACCTGCTGCCGCCGGTCGCGCCGGTGGCCGGTAAGAACGTGATCCTGACCATTGATTCCCGCCTGCAAAATGCCGCCCAGGCCGCGCTGGTCGGTGAAATTGATTACTGGAATACCGTTGTTTATGGGGAGATTCGTATCACCAGCGGGGTGGTCATCGCCATGAACCCGAAGACGGGGGAGATCCTGGCGATGGTCTCCTACCCGACGTATGAGAACAACCGCATGGCGCGTTTCATCCCAACCTATTACTACGAGCAGCTCAGTCAGGACCCGCGCCATCCATTGCTGAATACGGCCATATCTGCAACCTTTCCGCCAGGCTCGGTCTTTAAATTGTCCGCTGCGACTGGCGCTTTGAATGAAGGTGTGATCACGCTCGATAAGATCATCAGTGCACCCGGCGAAATATTCCTGTGCGAGAAATATTCGCCCAACGAGCCTTGCACGGATCAGAACCAGCGTCCTTTCGTGGATTGGATTTTCGATCAAGATCCTGGAGGTTTTGGCCAGATTGATTTCCTGCATTGCATTGCCTGGTCGAGCAATGTCTGTTTCTACAAGCTTGGCGGTGGTTACAAAGACGAAATTCCAGAGGGGCTTGACATCGAGCGCCTGAAACAGTATGCACGCGCCCTGGGCTATGACCAGCCTTCGGGTGTGGAATTGCTGGGTGAAGCCTCGGGCCTGATCCCCGACCCGGCCTGGAAACGCATCAACAAAGGCGAGAACTGGTCCACGGGTGATACCTATATTGCCACCGTTGGACAGGGTTACGTTGCCGCCACACCCATCCAGGTTTTGATGTCAGCGGCAACCATTGCCAACAACGGCAAGTTGATGCAGCCGACGATCATCCGCAGCGTTCAGGATGGTGAGGGCAACGTGCAAGAGTGGTGGTGGAATCCTGCTGATCTGACCGTCACAGCCACACCGACCGGTGCTGGCAGCTACCAGATTTCCCCCTTCGTGCCAAACGTGAGGTGGGACATTACTACCGATCCGATCATAAAAGATTACCAGTGTAAGGATACCTATTGTACCGATACCGGCCTGATGAAGACGGTCCAATCCTGGGTAGTGAGCAAGATCCAAGAGGGGATGCGCCTAGCAGTCATGGACGCGCGCGGCACGCTCCACCGGGATACATCCTTCCTGAACTACCCGATTGCCGTGGCAGGTAAGACGGGGACGGCCGAGTACTGCGACGATGTAGCCCTGGCCCAAGACCGCTGTAAGTTCGGTTTATGGCCTACCCATGCCTGGACAGTGGCTTACGCGCCCTTCGACGATCCAGAGATCGTTATCGTCGCTTTTGCCTATAACGCTGGCGAGGGCGCAAGTGTTGCCGCGCCGATCGTCAAACTCGTCATGGATGCCTACTTCGAGATCAAGGCCATTGATATCGCGCAAGGTCTCACTGGGGGACCGTAAACTTGATTCGACCTAAGGACGAGATATAATCTCGTCCTACGAAAGGCAGTATAATCGCCAGAAATGAGCAAGGCAGCTTCATTAATTGACATAAAAGGCATTCGAGATGGCTTGCTGGTCAAGCTGGGCGATGCGCCCTGGCCAGACTTGCAAGTCGCGCTTATCCATGCCGTTGACGAACGGCAGGCTTTCTTCAAAGGCGCGCGTCTCGCGCTGGACGTGGGCAGCCAGGTATTGCACGTGGCCGAATTGGCTGCGCTGCGTGAGCTGCTCTCGGAACGCGGCATCTTCCTATGGGCCGTCTTGAGCGAATCTTCGGTCAGCGAGCAGACTACCCAAAACCTCGGCCTGGCAACCCGCATCTCGAAGCCGCGCCCGGAAGCGGCGCGGTCCGCCCCAAAATCTGGCGTGGACGAGACAGCGCTCTGGTTGGCGCACACGCTCCGCTCGGGGGTGCGGGTCGAATTCCCCGGTCACGTGGTAGTGATGGGAGATGTCAACCCGGGCGCGGAAATCGTGGCGGGCGGCAGCATCGTGGTCTGGGGGCGGCTGCGCGGCGTCGTCCATGCCGGGGCGCAAGGCGAGGCAAGCGCGGTGGTCTGTGCGTTGGAGCTTTCGCCTACACAGTTGCGTATTGCAGGCGAGATCGCCGTGTCACCCAAACGGAAAGGCAAGATACAACCGGAGATCGCATGTCTGCAGGATGGGGTTCTCGTGGCCGAGCCGTGGCAGGCATGATGGTTGCCAAGAACGCAGCCATAATGGTTGCCAAGAACGCAGCCATAATGGTTGCCAAGTGCGCAACCATGCACAGATCAGGACGGTGAGATGACAGCAAAGGTGGTGACGATAACTTCAGGAAAAGGCGGCGTCGGCAAGACGACGGCTGTCGCCAATATTGGCGTGGCGCTGGCCGCCAAGGGGCAGAAAGTCGTTTGTGTAGACGGCGATATAGGCTTGCGCAACCTGGACATAGTTATGGGACTGGAAAACCGCATCGTCTACGACCTGGTGGATGTGATCGAGGGCCGCTGCCGGCTGCGCCAGGCGATGATCCACGATAAACGCCTGCCTGAACTCTATTTGATCCCGGCGGCGCAGACGCGCGACAAGACCGCCGTCTCGCCGAGCGATATGGTACGCCTGTGCGACGAGCTGCGCCTGGAATGTGACTGGGTGTTGATCGATTCTCCGGCTGGCATTGAACGCGGTTTTCGCAATGCAATCGCGGCGGCTGATAAGATCATCGTGATGACCAATCCAGAAATCTCGGCGGTGCGGGATGCCGACCGTGTGATCGGCCTGGTGGAGGCCGAAGAAAAAAGCTCGCCCGAACTCGTCCTCAACCGGTTGAATTTAGCCATGGTAAAACGGGGCGATATGCTCTCGGTAGACGATGTGCTCGACCTGCTGGCGATCAAACTTCTTGGTATCGTTCCCGAAGACGAAGGCGTCATCGTGGCTTCGAATAGGGGCACGCCGCTCACGCTGGATTCAAAAAGTAAAGCCGGGCAGGCGTTTCATCATATCGCCCGGCGCTTGCTAGGTGAAGAGGTGCCGTTCATCGAACTTGAAACCCAGGGATTATGGCAGCGTCTGCTGGGGAGGAAATGAGATGAACTTCATTGACCGCATGTTGGGACGGAAGAAAAGCGCCGGAAGCGCCAAAGAGCGTCTGCAATTTGTCCTGATCCACGACCGTACCGACCTAACGCCAGCCGAGCTAGAAGCGCTCAAGGATGATTTGATCGAGACCATCTCGCGGCACGTGGATATCGATTCCACCGCTGTGAGAATCACCGTTGCCCAGGATGGACGTTCCCAGCGCCTGGTGGCCGATATTCCCTTGCGGAACACAACCCGCCGCCGTCCGCGCTGATTGCCGGGTGTAACCCTTCAGCGCGAGCGGCGTGAACGCCGCTCGCGACGGCGTTTTCTGGTCATTCCTATGTTACGTGGTGAATTTTGGAGGCATTTCGATTTCTGGCTGCTGGGGGCGGTCATCCTGGCCAATGCGTTTGGCATTGCCATGATCCGCTCGGCCATCGCTGGAAATGAGACCCTCCTGCCGCAGGTCAACCGTCAGATCCTATATGCCGGGATCGGCCTGGCCGTCATCGTCATCGTCACACTCCTGGATTATCGCTACTGGTCTTCATTGGATCGCGTCCTCTACCTGGTGACGATGCTCTTTCTCGTCATCCTATACATTTCAGGCATCGCCCGTTTTGGCTCAGCGCGCTGGTTCACGGTTGGCTCGATCTTGATCCAGCCGGCGGAAATCGCCAAGCTGGCGATGATCATCGCTCTGGCCGATTACTTTGCCCGCAGCCAGGATGCGCCGCGTGATTGGTTCTGGCTTGCCAAGAGCCTGCTCATCGCTGTGGGGTTGATGATTTGGATCCTCTTGCAGCCCAACCTGAGCAATGCGATCGTCATCATGGTCATCTGGGCGGCTATGGTATGGGTGAATGGGTTGCAGCTCAAACATCTGGCCGCGATCATCGTAACGGGACTGCTCGCTTTCACTGCCGGCTTCCCGTTCCTACCGACTTACCAGCAAGAGCGCATCCTCAACTTCATCTTTCCTCCTGCGAATGCCAGTTATGGCGCAACTTACAACGTTTCGCAAGCCCTGATCGCGCTCGGCTCCGGCGGATGGTTTGGAAAGGGATATGGTCTCGGAACACAGACCCAGTTGCGGTTCATGAAGGTGCGTCATACCGACTTTATTTTCTCGGTCATCGGCGAGGAGTTCGGACTAGTTGGCGCGGTGCTTACCCTCGCGCTGCTGGCATTCATTATTTACCGCTGCCTGCGTGCGGCGCGGCTGGCGCGCGATCCCTTCGGCTCGCTGCTCGCTTACGGCGTCGCAGTGTTGATCTCCTTCCAGGCTGCAGTCAACATTGCCGTCAACCTAAACCTGATGCCCGTCAGCGGCTTGCCGCTCCCGTTCATCAGTCAAGGCGGCAGCGGCCTGCTCTCATTGATGTTCGGTATTGGTCTGGTGGAAAGCGTCATCGTGCGCCACAAGTCGCTGGAATTTGCCTAACTGGAGACTATCATGGATACTTCGACTTTGCTCAGTACGGGCCTCGAACCTGCTCGCGTTCGCTTTGCGCCTTCTCCCACCGGGCGGATGCACCTCGGTTCCGCCCGGACAGCGCTCTATGATTACCTGCTGGCGCGTCGCACCGGCGGAAAGTTCATCCTGCGCATCGAGGATACCGACACAAAGCGGACAGTGCCCGGCGCGGAACAGGAGTTGATAGATGGCCTACGCTGGCTGGGTCTTGAATACGACGAAGGCCCAGACGTGGGAGGCCCGTGTGGGGCATACCGCCAGTCCGAGCGGCGCCAGCTATACCACGAACAGATCGCGATCCTGCTGGAGAAAGGCGCGGCTTACCCGTGCTTTTGTACACCCGACAGGCTGGAACGCGTCCGCCGCGAGCGGCAGAAGCAGAAAATGAATACCGGCTACGATGGCCTCTGTCGCACGATTGATCCCGATGAGGCCCGGCGACGCATTGCTAATGGCGAACGGCACATCATCCGCTTCAAGACGCCTCGACAGGGCAGCACCACCGCGCTGGACGTGCTGCGCGGGCCGATCACCGTTCAGAACAGCCAGATTGACGATTACGTTCTCATCAAATCTGACGGCCTACCCACTTACCATTTCGGGGCGATGGTGGATGACCATCTGATGGAAATCACCCACGTGATCCGTGGTTCGGAATGGCTCTCGACCTTCTCCCTTCATGCGCTCATCGTGCGCGCTTTTGGCTGGGAAGAACCGGTTTGGATACACCTTTCGATTTTCCTCAAGCCTTCCGGCAAGGGCAAGATGAGCAAGCGTGACACATCCGTTGCACTCGATAGCGGCTACTCGATCTATATCAACGATCTGATGGATTTCGGCTACATCCCCGAAGGTGTGCTGAACTGGATCGTGCTGATGGGCTGGGGCGTGTCCGAAGACGATGTGATGACCCTCGATCAGATGGTGGATAGATTCGATATAGCCAGCCTAAGCCCGGCGCCGGCTGCCATCAACTTTACCAAGCTCGACCACTTCAGCGGGACTCACATCCGCGCCCTGCGGACCGAGGACCTGGCCGCACGTACCAAGCCATACTTCACCTCGGCCGGCCTCACCGTGGAGGATGCCAGACTCCTGCGCATTGTCCCGCTCATCCGCGAACGCCTGGTCACGTTGGATGATTGCCTGCCCTTCGCAGCCTGGTTCTTCAAAGAGACCGTCGAGCCGAAGCCGGAAGAACTCATCGGCAAGAACCTGACCGCCGCCCAATCGGTGGAAATCACCCGAAAAGCCTATGAAATCCTGGCTGGATTGCCTGCAATCACCCGCGCGACTGCCGAACCGGCCTTGCGCCAATTGATCTTGGAACTCGGCCTGAACGCCAATCAAGTCTTCAGCATCCTGCGCGCCGCAGTGACGGGTCAGACCGTCAGCCCGCCGTTGTTTGAGAGTATGGAAATTGTGGGGAAGGAGAAGGTGCTGGAGAGGGTGAGGAGGGCGATTACTTTATTGGAAAAGCAAAGGTGATGGTTACTTAATGAATTGCCGCGCCAGGTAAATCATCCCCACTACGAACCCAATCGAGACAACAATCCGGCGCAAGGTGGCAGGCTTGATCTTGCTGGCTAGCCGTCCGCCCAGCGCGCCGCCGAGCAGCGCGCCGACAGCCATAAGCAGCGCGACCGTCCAGTTGACCTTGCCGGAGAAGACGAAGAAGAGCGCCGCGGCGACGTTGGTTGCGAAGGCGATGCCCTGCTTCAGAGCGTTCAGACGCGTCAGATTATCGTTCAGAACCAGTCCCAGGACGGCCAGCACGATCACGCTCAGCCCGGCGCCAAAATAACCGCCGTAGATGGCTGCCAGGAAAACCGGGATAAATGCCCAGAATTCGGATACAACCTTTGCTTTCCCTTGTTCCTGGCGGTGGGTCAGCCAGGCGCGCACGGGATTCTGGATAGCCAGCAGGGTGGAGGCCAGAAGAATAAGGTAGGGCACAAGATCAGAAAAAAGCTTCTCGCCGGTGTTTAGAAGCAGGATACCGCCTACCAGGCCGCCGAGCACTCCAGCGGGGAGCAATACCCATAGTCGTTTCTTCTGTTCTTTTAGATCTTTGGACTGGGCCAGCGTCCCGCCCAGATAGCCTGGGCAGAGCGCTACGGTGTTAGTCACATTGGCCGAGACGGCGGGAAGCCCGAAAGCCATCAACACCGGAAAGGTAATTAACGTACCGCCGCCAGCCAGAGCGTTGATCAACCCGGCCGCGACTGCAGCTAGGCCAGCAAAAACATATCCGATTATTGTCATTTCGTTATCCTCGATGGCGATATGTCTTACAGGTCTACAAGTCTGACAGGTATTACAGGTCGAGCGGCCTTTCGTTGTCGTAGGGAAAGTCAATAATGTATTCGGCGGGCGGTTCTTTTACCGCCTCGTTCTTCGAGTGGGATAGATAGGAAATCAGGGAGTTGATCTGGCGTTCAATCAAGTTGGCTTTCTCGTAGATGCTTTGGAAACGCTCTTTGGAAATGTAGTTCATGTCCAGGGCAATATAACACTGGGATAGTACTTCGGAGTTTGAACGCCGCGCAAAACCAAGGAATCTGACAAATTCGGCATCCGAACCGGAATTGAAACCCTCTGCAATATTGCTCATTACAGAGACTGCCGCCCGGCGAATCTGGTCTTTAAGACCGAAGTCTCGGCCAAATTCTTGTTGCCCGGAGACTTCATAAGCTATCCGCACCAATTCGTGTGCAGATTGCCAAACGCGCAGGTCTTCGAAGCGTTTCACCGTCGTCATGTTCGATCCTTAAGTCCTACAAGTCTATAAGTCTTGCAGGTCTTACAAGTCAGACTTGTAAGACGTGTAAGACTATCCAGACTTGTTAGACTTTTCTATCTTCGCCCACGTATCTCTCAGCGTCACCGTGCGATTGAATACCAGGTTGCCAGGGGTGGAATCAGGGTCGGTGCAGAAGTAACCGGTGCGCTCGAACTGGAATTTATCGCCGGGTTTGGCCTCAGCGAGAGAGGGTTCGAGACAGCAATCGGTCAGTACTTCGAGCGAGTTGGGGTTGAGGATGCTGTCGGTATTTTCGATCTCATCCGGGCGTTCGACGGCGAATAACTGCTCATATAGACGGACTTCAGCCCTAACGGCGTGCTGCACCGAGACCCAGTGGATAGTGGACTTGACCTTGCGACCGTCGGGCGCATCGCCGCCGCGCGTGGCTGGGTCGTAAGTACAATGCACCTCGTTCACCGCGCCCGTCCCTGGGTCCCGCACGACCGAAGTACAGGTGACGAGATAGGCATAGCGTAAGCGCACCTCGTTGCCTGGGAACAATCGGAAATACTTGGGCGGCGGCGTCTCGCGGAAGTCGTCCTGGTCAATATAGAGTACCTTCGAGAACGGGACTTTGCGCGTCCCGGCGGATTCGTCTTCTGGATTGTTGACCGCTTCTATTTCTTCAACCTGGCCTTCGGGATAGTTGTCAATGACCAGTTTTAGCGGCTTCAAGACTGCCATGCGGCGCGGGGAACGCTTGTTCAGGTCATTGCGGATGCAGGCTTCGAGCAGGGCCATTTCCACCCAGGAATTGGTCTTTGCGACGCCGATCCTGTCGTTGAAGTCGAGGATGGCCTCGGGGTTGACGCCGCGCCGGCGCAAGCCGCGCAGGGTGGTGAGACGTGGGTCATCCCAGCCGTGCACCACACCCATTTCGACTAGTATGCGCAGTTTGCGCTTGCTCATCATGGCGTAAGTCAGGTTAAGGCGGGAGAACTCGATCTGACGAGACTTGAACTCGCCCAGTTGCTCCAGGAACCACTCGTAGAGCGGGCGGTGGATCTCGTATTCGAACGAACAAAGCGAGTGGGTGATGCCTTCCATCGAGTCGTTCTGGCCGTGCGACCAGTCGTACATCGGGTAGATGCTCCACTTGTCGCCGGTGCGGTGGTGTGTTGCGTGCATGATGCGGTACATGACCGGGTCGCGCATGAGGATGTTGGGGTGGGTCATGTCAATTTTGGCGCGCAGCACACGGCTGCCTTCCGGGAACTCGCCATTCTTCATCCGTTCGAGCAGATCGAGATTTTCTTCGACCGAGCGGTTCCGGTAGGGGGATTCCGTGCCGGGTTTTAGCGCCATTTCCGTCTTGCTCCACTTGGCTTTGTACAGCGTGCCGCGGCTGACACTCATTTCTTCTGCGGACTGGTCGTCCACGTAAGCCAAGCCCTTTTTGACGAGGCGGACAGCCCACTCGTAGAGACGGTCGAAGTAATCCGAGGCGAACGTCACTTTGGCCCAACGGATGCCCAGCCACTGAGCGTCCTCTTCGATGGCTTCGACGAATTCAGTCTCTTCCTTGGTAGGGTTGGTGTCGTCGAAGCGCAGGATCAACTCGCCGCCGAACTCTTTGGCGGTGTTGTAATCAATCAGGAAGGCTTTGACGTGGCCGATGTGCAGGTAGCCGTTCGGTTCGGGGGGCAGGCGTGTGCGGACGTAGTCGAAGCGGCCAGTTTTCAGGTCCTCGGCGACGGCTTCTAGGATGAAGTTGGTGGGCTTGGATCCGTTGGTGTCCATGGGACTGTCCTTCTGGCGTATAATTTCAGCCGGAGCAAGAATGCCTTCGAGGTGTCTATAATGGTAGCCCGAAGTATGGCTACCATTATAACAAATAGAAATGGAGGTTGGAAAATGACAGAACAGCGCAGCGGTTACTTGGGAACGTATTTCAACAAGGATGTCGTTCTGCGGCTGGCGGCCATCGCCCGCATCTCTTCCTGGGTAGTTGTTGGGATTTATGCTGCCCAGTTCCTTGTACAGGCGGTGTCCATGATCCTGCAGATCGTGCGCGGCTTTTGGATGGGGATGGGCTACACCGACTACGCATTGAACTTTATCCTCCTGTTTGAACAGCCTTTGCGCGGCGTGGTCTATTTCATTGTGTTGCAGGCCATGGCGCAGGTGATGCTGATGTTCATGGACATCGAAGACAATACCCGCCGCGCGGCGAGGGAGGTCATCCAGAAGGTAGGATAGTTTTAAATTGCTGGCGCTGCCTGGACGGAGGTGCTTACGTATGATAGAATTCCCCCGCTTGCTCGGTGGGGGCTCGTCTAATGGTAGGACAGCAGACTCTGGATCTGTATGTGGAGGTTCGAGTCCTCCGCCCCCAGCCTTTTCTGGAGTTCAAATTCCCTCTGGGGGACGGTGTCCTCCGCCCCCAGCCTTGACCCTCGCGCGAGGGTCTTTTTCTTTCTGGAGATCAATCCTTATCATGCCTGCTATGCAATCGGAGGGTCAGGTCGCGCAACTGGGTGAAGCTGATGGGCTTGATGAGGATGTAATCAGCAGAATCTCGATAGGCGTCGCCCAGACGCGCGTCCGCAGTAGCGATAACGACGATCGTCTTTTGCAGCCGCTTGTCGGCGTGGATCTGGTTCAACAACTCATCGCCAGAAAGCCCCGGGAGATGCAAGTCCAGCAGCACAAGGTGAGGCGTGCCCTCTTTCAGGCGTTGGTGTGCGGTCAACCCATTGACGATCGTTTCGACCTCATAGTTGGCCGCCATTAAAGCTTCGGAAAAGATCGTGGACAGATCTTCATCGTCTTCGATAACGTATGCTAGATCACTCATGCTGTATTCCTCCTGTCTGGACGATTGGAAATGTTACGGTGAAGACACTTCCGACGCCCACCGTGCTTTTCACAGCTACATCCCCACCCATGAGAGCGACGAGCTGATTGACGATAGACAATCCCAGGCCAAAGCCGGCGTATTTACGGGTCATGCTGTTATCAACCTGACGGAATGGATCGAAAATGTGTTCCTGTTCATCCTCTGGTATGCCCATGCCGGTATCCTGAACTTCCATGGCCCAATGCTTCCTATCCGGGCAGAACAAGCGAATATGCACAGAGCCTTTTTCGGTGAATTTCAAGGCATTATTGACCAGGTTCACCAGGATCTGCTGCAACCGTCTGAGGTCGCCAATCAGGATTTCGGGTAATTCTGGCTCGATCTCGCCGGTCAGGGCGAGGTGTTTATCGGCAGCCGTTTTGAACATCAGACCGAGCACATTGTCGAGCAGATCGTTTGGTTTGAAGGGGTGGATCTTGAGGGACATTTTGCCGGCTTGGATTTGAGCCTGGTCGAGCAAATCGCTGACGATATCCAGCAGCCGATGCGTGTTCGAGATGACGCGCTCGGATGCCCGGGCCTGTCTCTCGTTGATCGGGCCGTAAACGGCCTCCTTGAGCATTTCCACGTGCCCGAGGATGGCGTTCAGCGGGGTGCGCAGCTCGTGCGAGACGGTCGCCAGGATGGTGTCCTTCATCTTCTCGATTTCCGCCTCGTGGGTATAATCACGGAAGATGGCCACCGTCCCGATGGGCGTTTCTTCGGTATCGAAGACCTGCGCAGAGCTGACGGAAAAAGTCTTCTTTCCCCAGTGGAGGCGGTAACTGGCTGGCTGTTGGCCCGGATTGGTCAGCAAATCACCCAATATGCTACGATTATTAGCATCCAGTCCTTTGGAGCGGGTCAGGTCGCTTATGGACGAATTGATCACCTGGTCGCGGGGCAGGTTGAGCAACTGCGTGGTGGCCGGGTTTACCACGATGGCCTTCCCATGAATATCAAAAACGATAACGCCATCGGTGATACTTTCCAGGATTGCGATACTGCGCCCGGCCTCGATCCGTTCACGGGCGAGGGAAGCAGAAAGCTCACGGGTGCGATCAGCCACGCGCTGATCCAGTTCGATATTGAGCCTGCGTAGGTCACGCAGGGATATTTCCACACCACGCGCCGAAAGCCAAGCCAGCAAAGAGATAAAAGCAAGACCAATATAAGTAGGGAATAAAGAAGAAAGCGGAAAGTTTTGCAATTGCCGTGCAAGAATGGCTAAAATCGCCATATCCAATAAGGCAGCAATAAAGGCGGTCCAGGAAGGTAAGAGCATGCTCGCCAGAAAAATTGGTATAGTAAACAAAAACAGACTGCGCCCGGTAACCAGTTGTTCTGGCTGGTCTGCAAAAGAAATTCCAATGATCATAAAAACTATAAACAACCCGCTTGCAGACCAACCGCGTACAAGACGATTTGCGACGAACAACAAAATACTGGTCAGGAGGAGTCCAGCTGTGGACCAAAAGAGAATCTTTTCGTCCGCCGACCACTCATTACTCGGCTTGGTGAATTGAAGCCAGATTAATAATGTCAGTAATAACAGAATACAAAGAACAATAAAGCCAGCCAGGATGATATTCAACAACTTCCGGCGGCGAGCATCATCCGGATCGTCTGAAGGCACATCCAACCAGTTCCTTATCCTCCTCAAAACAACATTCACAATTCACCTCCTAACGCTTGAAACACCATCCCCAAGGCACTCAGAATTGTTGCTTTTACGACACGCTCCGGGCAGTAAAGGCATTTTCCCAGCCAGAGCGGTGGATAAGGTGGGTCTAGATGCTGAGTAAGCCATTCGGCTCCAATGCGCAGTACTTTTTCATCCACTGGGTGTCCATGCCTCTCCCAAGCACACAACGCCTGTAATGCATAAGCCGTCTCCTCGGCAGTTGCCTGAAGTCTCCCCCAAGTGCCATCGGGATTTTGAGAAGCAATCAAATCCTGTACAGCACCTTCGACGATTTCGTCTTCATATCCGGAGCAAGCGATAATGGCATGCGCGGTGGGATAATATGGCGAGAGGTGCCATTTATCAATCCATGTTCCATTTGCCATCCGATTGGCAAGTAAAAAACGTAGAATTTTCTGGACGGAAGGATGTGAATGATCGTAGCCAGCCCCCTTTAGTGCACTCAGGAGATGGATATTCGTGCTAATAGAAGGGTCTGCTTCCAGTTTAAAGCAAAGAAAGTGTTCCTCTGACTCATATAATAACAGCGCTTTCGTGTCTAGGGTACGACCCCATCGCCGTAATGCCTCGAATGCCATTGCTGTATCATCGCCGTCTACCAGCGAGAGACCAGCCGCGGCTGCCACGCCCACACCCGGCGTCCAGGCTCGTTCCAGCATATCTATATGTTTCTTGCAAGATTCATTCAAACTTTCGCTCCAATCAGTCAACGCCAGATTCCACAACGACCAAGAACACTCAAAAATGTCTGCCGGACTAACGTAAGGAACTGCTCCATCCTTCTTTACTCTGCTTAAATATTCAAGCGCGGTTTGCTCCCCTGGTCGAATTTTTAGCAAATAGAATGCTGTTGCTGACGGGCTATAGGCAATCGAGCCATTGGCTTCGGGCAAATTATCTATATCTACTCGCGATAAATCCTCTCCTACCATCTCGACTGAAAATGCAGCTGTGACCGTACGGTCAATCTGCATCCCTTTCAACTTCGCTAGTTTGAGTTTGCGCTGCCGCTCTAGTCTCCCCAGAATACGGTTTCCCTGATCACTAAAGATACCTAACTCCTTCGCCTCTGCAATCAAAGCAGGGGCCAACATTTCAAACCCCACGGTAGCACCGGCAGGGTTGGCCATCAACCTGCGAGTTGGACCGAGAGTGAGATCTTCTAAGGCCGTCCGGCCATTGCTGATCAGTCTGCGATAGTGCGGCCGGCGGCCATAACGCGCCAGGGCTGTCAGGGCCGAGAGGGTACATATCACCCGGTCGTGATAGCAAATTGGCTCTTCCGTACCCCAGCTCCCATCTGCTAGTTGGTGGGCATACAACCATTCTAACGCGGCCTCCCCCAGATCCTGGTCTTGCTCTATAAGGCGGGCAACCCAGGCGGTATCATAGGCAGATGCAGTAATTAGGCCTGTTCCAATCTCGGTCAGCAATTGACGAGCATGATATTGCCAGACATCAAGCGTCCACGCAGAGGATCGTATTTCAATGGGCATACCCTCTCTCCAAAAGAAGAAATTTTACCTTCTACACAACTTGTTACTACCGGCATAAAATCCAGTATAAATGAGCATCCATCGCTATGCACGGATCCGAAGTGGCTTACATAGATCCTCAGCCGCCAAACAAGGATACCAGATACCATCGTACAGAACTCCCAAGCCAAATACATTCTCCTCGTTGGCACGATAAAAGGCCCGCATCCTAGTCTTGGCTTGCGGCGATAAAGTATCGTAATCAGGTTCCGGTGCCGAGCGTGCATACAGATAATCATAAAGGATGAGGCGTAACTGTCGCTGCGACAAATAGAGCGAGGGGCTGACCGTAAAATACAAGGCTTCTTCCCCCAGATTTAGCAAGGGGTAATCGAATGCAGAGAATTTGTCGAAACCAATGAAGAATGTAGCCGGTTCCACGTATTCCCCGTAATACATCGCGACGATAGCGCGCCGGTCAGGGCTCTTGCCATGCTGCTGATAATACTTCACCGCGAATTCCGCGACTGCCTCCGCCACGTCGTTGCCGAAGATGCCGAAGAACAGACGGAATCGCTTGTGGTTCCTTGTCCGCTCGGCAGCCTGGTCGAACAGGTCGGATAGGTGGGCGTACGGCGAGGATGCCAGCGCCTTGCGGTGGTCGCCGTAGAAATGCACGCGCACGTCGTACTCAGCGTAGAATTTCATGAAATCGGGACCCTGCGCCAGCCGCGCCAGCCCCTCGCTGCCGATGCGGGCCATGTACTCTTCGCCTCGCAGGAGGATATCGGGACCGAGTGTGGGGGTCAGGAGCGTGTCTATACCGTGGTCGAAGACGAGTTTGCAGAGCGAGATATGGTTGGCGGAGGCGATGTCCATGTAGGTGCCGATGGGGTCGTCCCACTGCCGGTCGCCGTATTCCAGCATAAACCAGCGCCGTGTCCCATTGATGGGGAAGACGCAGACCTGAGGGCCAGCGGCGCGGACGAGGTTTGCCACCTTTTCGGTTGGCAGTGCCAGGAATTCATCCAGTGTGATCATTTCCACCTCCACAAACGTGGCAGGAAACGTGGCGTCCGCTGCATGTATTCACGGTATTTCGGAAGGTTTTGAGAGAGCAGTTTTTCTTCTTGACGGGCAGCGTGCTCGAAATCCCAAAAAGTGTATATCATCATTGCCAGAGTTGTCAGTGCAGGATTGATCAGGAAAATACCGATCACCAGGCCAAAAAACGAAATGATTACTGGGTGCCTTACCAACATATATGGGCCGGTGTCGATTACTTGATGGTTGGGTAAAATTTCTACTCGCTCCGCGTAAAAACATTGTAAGTGCTGCCGTGCCCAGATATGCAGTGCCAGCGCACATGCTGCGAGTGTAATACCCATCACTTGTATCACCAGTCCCCAAACCTGTTTTGTGAATAAACCAAGCTGGGGTAGGAAAATTGGCTGGAGGATAACCACCACTGCCATACCGAGCATCAGCAGAGTGTAGTCCCAGGCTCGACCAGATTTATGCTGTTTGCGCTGTTTATCGTAGCGATGAATCATAAAAAAATCTATCGAGTAGAAGATGACGATGAGGATCAGGGTAACAATGGACTGAGCAGTGCCGAAGAACATAATGCTCCTTATCCAGCTAGCTTTATTGCCAGGCGGGTGCAGAAGTCTCTCCCCGCGAGAAGCGCGTTGTTGTTGTTTTCCAACTCGAACCCCAATCTCCGCTTGAGATCATACGCGCCGCTGCCCCAGCGAAGCAGGCGCATTTTCTTCTCGATGGCGAGGCGGATTCCCTCGTAACCCAAGGCGAGGTAGGTGTAAGGAATATCCTTTTCCAGGCCAAGCGCGGCGTGGATTTGAGCGTTCCCGTCATGGAGCACCAGTTCACTGCCTACCAGCCGATTGCCTATAGTAGCAGTCAGCCAGGTGCCATTGACCATTCCCAGATTCTCGAACATGCCATGCAGCCAGGGATTGGGCGCGTTGCGGTAACGGCGCTCGACATTGTGCGCCAACGCCTCAGCGGTTTCGACATCACTCACAGAGACCTGGCGATTCACACGCAGACCCATCCTTTCAATTTCCTTCCGGGTGCGCTTGTAATGCTTGCGCTCGTTCTTGCTCAACTGGTTCAAGTATTCGTCAAAACTATGCCAGCGAATTTCCATGCAGGTGCCCGGACCGGGGATTTGAAAATGAGTGAATCTTGACGGCCAATCGTCCCAATGCAATTGATCTTGCTCGAGGAAATCAAAGATCAGGAACGAGGCTTTAAATTTTCGCGCTTCGTCATGCGCGGCGGAGAGGATGGTGTCCAGGGCAGTACGGCGCAATGGCAGTTCGGGCAGGATCAACCCGGAAGAGTTGGATAAAGGTGAACGGCAGATCAACAGCGGCCACCGGCGTATTAATGGCCGAAGAAGGAACTGGGCCAGGGAGGGCACCGGCAGGGGTTCTTCGCGCACCAGCCAAAAGGTCGCGCGGGCGGCAGGTGTTCCATCCAGTGAAAGGATGATATAAACAGGCAGGCAATCGGCCATGGCGCGCTCGCCAAATGCGTACCACTGATAACTCTGGAAAGGCTGGCGAGCCGCCAGTGCATCCCAGGCATCTGCCCCGATGGCTTCCACCTTGTGTTCTATTCTAACGGAGAAGATGGTGTCTCCCTTTCAATGCCATATTGTACAGTCAACTGGTTCCTTGGGCAAGCGGATAGCGGAGGAAAATCAAGAAACCAGCCAGCATAAGAACGCCTGCAACGACGCCCAGCAGGCGAATCCCCAGCGGCCCTTGGGGTTGGCTGTGACTGCTGCCCAGCAGGAGAAACAACGGCAGGAGCGCGGATGCAGCCCCGCTGGCGAGTTGATCGAACACACCCCACCCGGCATAATAGATTCCCTGGCGGCGCTGGCCGGTAATCTGGGCGTCGTGGTCGGTGATCTCGGCAGCGATGGCATAGGGCAGCACCTGCAGCCCGGACATAGCCACCGCCTGCAGCGATACCCATAAGACTCCCTGGATAGGCAGGGGAAGGGGTAGTTCTTTGTGGATGAACAGTAGGAGAGGCAAAGTAA
>Ga0315274_10005935_pt1 | contig 17858 bp, 24 predicted proteins | sample YL17G02_20_MG_FD_203700 | JGI IMG/M metagenome (GOLD analysis project Ga0315274, IMG submission 203700) | Sediment microbial communities from Yellowstone Lake, YNP, Wyoming, USA - YL17G02_20 | ecosystem: Environmental > Aquatic > Freshwater > Lake > Sediment | place: USA: Wyoming | collected...
ATCGACGCCTACCGCCAGACTATCAACATGCCGATCTGAGACTGTCCCGGAGTGACCGACGGTGGCGCAACTACTGACCAACCTCAAGGAAATCTGGCAGAGGATGAGCCTGGCCCGACGGGTGATGCTGCTGGCGATGCTGCTTGCCTGCGGCGGAGCGGCGGCGCTGCTGGTCAACTGGGTCCGGCAGCCGACGATGGGACTGCTCTACAGCCGCCTGTCGCCGGAGGAGGCCGCCAAGATCGTCGAGAAGGTCCGTGACGAGGGCGCGCCCTATCAGCTCAAGGAAGGCGGCACAGCGGTCTACGTTCCGCAGGACAGGGTCTATGCCCTCCGCCTGTCGCTTGCCTCCCAAGGGCTGCCGGCCGGGCAGCAGGAAGGCTACCGCATCCTCGATCAGACGCAGATCGGGGTAAGCCCCTTCTTCCAGCGGGTCAACTATTACCGCGCGGTGGAAGGCGAACTGAGCAAGACCGTCCAGACCCTCGACGGAGTAGTCTCGGCGAGGGTGCACGTGGTCCGCCCTGAGAACACGCTGTTTGCCCCGGAAGACAAGCAGGCCTCCGCGTCGGTGGTGCTGAAGCTCAAGCAGGGGCACCGGCTCACCTCCGCCAACGTCGCCGCCATCGTCCACCTGATCTCGGGAGCTGTGGAGGGACTGCGCCCGGAGAGGGTGGTCGTGGTCGACAGCAACAACAATCTGCTTTCCGGCGAGGCGGACAACGAGCTGGCCAAGAAGGCCGGCACGTTCCTGGATTACAAGGCCCAGGTTGAGCAGTACATGGCTGAGAAAGCGGAGGAGATGCTGGCGGCGGCATTGGGGCCTAACCGCGTCTCGATCCGGGTTGACGCCACCATCGACACCACCAGCATCGAGCAGACGGTGGAGACCTATGACCCGACCAACCGCGTGGTGGCCAAGGAAGACATGAAGACCAAGTCTTCCGCCCCCGCCTCACCGGCGGGCGGCGAGCCGAACGCCAAGGTCGGGAACACCGAGAAGGAAGAGACCACCACGACCGAATACCTGGCCAGTCTGACCAGGAAGCGCCAGATGGACCTGCCGGGCAAGGTCACTGCCGTGACGGTGGCGGCATTGGTGGACCTTTCGCCACCGCCTGCGCCCCAAGGCGCCGCCGGAGCAGCCCCTGCAACGACGATCACCAAGGAGGCCGTGCGGGACATCATCCAGAAGGCCCTGGGCCTTCCCGATCCCAACAGCATCACGGTGCAGGAGACATCCTTCTACCGGCCGGTGGCGGCGACCGCGGGGGCTGCCGCGGAGGAGGGCCTGTTCACCAAGGACTTCCTTCTGGAGATGGCCCGGCGGGCGTCGCTGGGGATCCTGGTGATCGGGGCGCTGCTGGCGCTGAAGATCTTCGGAGGCGGCTCGGGCAAGAAGCTGCCCGCCGCCTCGACGCCCGCACTGACGGCAGAGGGCGCGCAGCCGGCCGGGTTGCTGACGGCCCCTCAAGGCGCCGACGCCCGTCTGCTGCGGACCAGGATCACCAACGCCTTGCAGGAGAACCCCGAGGAGGTCAAGCGGCTGTTCCTCAACTGGGTCGACAGCGAGAGGGGAGAGACCTAAGTGGCGATAGGCGGGACACGCAAGGCCGCTCTGCTGCTCAAGAGCCTGGACGACAGGACGGCCGCCGAACTGCTCAAGTCCGCCAGCCCGCAGGTGGTCAGGGAAATCGCCGCGGAACTGGCATACATGGACGCCTCGGGGGCGGGCAAGGACCAAGTCGCCGAACAGGCCATTCGCGAGTTCTTCACCCTCCTGGCCCAAACCACCGGCAAGGGCGGCGGAGAGACCTACGTCAAGGCGATGCTGGAAAGTGCACTGGGCAAGGACCGCAGCCAGGAGGTGCTCGACCAGGTCCGCCAGATGGTCGACGCGCGCGATCCGTTCATGCAAATCCGCACGACGGAAGTGGAGCTGCTGGCCCAGGCGTTGGCCGGCGAAAGCGGGGGCGTGGTGGCACTGGTCCTGTCGGAGTTGCCGGCAAAGAAAAGCACGCAACTGCTGGGGATACTGGATGAGAAGGTCCGCTTCGAGGCCATCAGCGGCATGGCCAGCGGCGAGGATGCCTCCCCGGAGGTCCGTCTCCGCGTGGCGACGGTGGTGCGAGAGCGTCTGAAGGCCCAAAGCGCCAGCCGCCGCGAAGGCGCCCCCGTCGGCAATGCAGCAGCCAGGCGGGAACAGCAACTTCGCAAACTGGCCATTGTCCTCCGCGGGTTGAAGACCGACCTTCGCGACGCCATGGTCAATACCATCGCCGAGCGCGACAAGGAGGTCGCTGCGTCGGTTGTCAAACTGATGGTTATCTGGGAGGACATCCCCGCCGTCATGCCCAGGTCCTTACAGGAGGTACTCCGCACCATCGATTCGCGGAGGCTCGCCCTGGGGCTGGTGGGGGCCGACCCGGCCATCCTTCAGAAGGTCCGCCAGAACATCTCCGAACGCGCCAACGCGATGCTGGAAGAGGAGACCTCGCTGCTTTCCTCCCCCAAGCCCGAGGACACCGTCGAGGCCAGGGGGGAGATTCTTGCCACTCTCCGCGAGTTGAACGCGAAGGGAGAACTGCGTTTCGAGGAGACCTAAGAGGCATGGACGAGACGTTGTCCATCAAGTTGACCAAGCCGCTCTCGGCGGTGCGCATTGGCAGGTCGGTGAGCAAGCGGGCGGGGACTGCGGCCCCCGGCGCGGGAGAAACCGCCGACCTGGGGGAGACGGCCGGCGACCGCTCCGTCCGGATTGAGGCCCTTCGGCGGGAACTGGAGCAGGCCTGCCAGGCGATGGGAAGCGCCATGGAAGGCGTCGCGGCGCTGAAGGACAAGCTGCTTAAGGAAGCGGAAGGGCAATTGCTTGAGTTGGCAGTGGAGATAGCACGCAAGGTACTGATGCAGGAGATACAGGCCCAGCGGTATCAGATCGAGCCGATTGTCAAAGAGGCCCTGGCCCACGTCCCGGCCCACCAGGAGGTGAGCGTTCATCTCAACCCGCAGGACCTGGCGCAGTGCCAGGCGGCGCTGGAGGCGCAGCACGCGGGGGTAGGCGCCAACGTCCGGTACGTCGCCGACCCGGCCGTGCCGAGAGCGGAGTGCGTCCTGCGGACCGGCCATGGGCTGGTAGTCTCCAGCATCGAAGACCACCTTCAGTGCATCGCCGAGGCGCTGACCAAGCCGGAGTGACCCATGGCGGTCGTGAACCTGGACAAGTACCTGCCGAAGCTGAAAGAAATTGACCTGCTGGCCTGCCGCGGGTCGGTGGTGCGAGTGGCGGGGCTGACCATAGAGTCCAAGGGCCCCCCGGTTGGGGTGGGGCAGCTTTGCGAGATACGCCTGGCCGACGGTCGGAGAGTCGCGGCGGAGGTGGTCGGCTTCCGCAACGAGCTGCGGATCCTGCTTCCGCTGGAAGGCATCGACGGGATAGCCCCCAACGACGTGGTGCTTGCTGGCTCCTCCCCGCGGTGCATCCCCCTGGGACCGGAATTGCTGGGACGGGTCATCGACGGGCTGGGCAGGCCCATCGACGGAAAGGGGCCGATCAATGCCAGGGAGTTCCGGGCGCTGGACAATTCCTCCCCGCCGCCGCTGAGCCGCAAGAAGATCACCGAGCCGCTTCCCTTCGGCATGCGGTCCTTCGACGGGCTGCTCACCTGCGGCAAGGGGCAGAGGCTGGGCATCTTCTCCGGCAGCGGCGTCGGCAAGAGCACGCTGCTGGGGGAGATAGCCCGCGTGAGTGAAGCGGACGCCAACGTCCTGGCGCTTGTTGGAGAGAGAGGCAGGGAGGTGCGGCAGTTCCTCGAGGAATCGCTGGGTCCCGAGGGCCTGGCCCGAAGCGCCGTGGTGGTGGCGACCTCCGACGCCTCGCCGGTGATGCGGGTGAAGGTGGCCTTCGTGGCCATTGTCATTGCCGAGTACTTCCGCGATCAGGGCAAGGACGTGTTGTTCATGATGGACTCGCTCACGCGCTTTGCCCAGGCCCAGCGCGAGATCGGCCTGGCCGCCGGAGAGCCTCCGACGACCAAGGGTTACTGCCCCAGCGTCTTCAGCCTGCTTCCCAAGCTTACCGAGCGCCTCGGCTGCGCGGAGCACGGCAGCATCACCGGGGTAATCACCATCCTTGTTGAAGGCGACGACATGGGCGACCCGGTGGCGGACTGCGTGCGGTCGCTGCTGGACGGGCACGTGGTGTTGTCGCGCAAGCTGGCGGAGCTTGGGCATTACCCGGCGGTGGACATCCTGGCCAGCGTCAGCAGGCTGATGCCGGTGGTGACGACTCCCCAGCACTTCCAGGCCGCACAGCGTTTCCGGGCGATCTACGCGACCTATCAGAACGCCGAGGACCTGATCAACATCGGGGCCTTCGCCCCGGGCAGCAACCGGCGCATCGACAAGGCCGTCAGCCTGATCGACAGGGTGAATGAATTCCTTGTGCAACCGGTGGGGACACGAACCAGTTTTCAGGAGACGGTCAAGAGGTTGTGCGAGATCACCAAGAGCTGGGAGTTCCTGATGCCTTCCGAGGAGCAGCGCAACGGCGCCCCGCGTCCCGGCCAGGGCGGTGGAGCGGCTAGATGAAGCGGTTCAAGTGGCCATTGCAGCGGCTGCTGGACGTGACCTTGCAGCGCGAGCTTGCACTGCGGGCGGAGCTGTTCGCACTCTCGCGCGAGATCGCGCGGCTGCGGCAGCGGATCGCAAGCCTTCGAGCGGCCTTGCGGGCGCTGCTGGCGGAACTGGCAAGACGGAGCATCGAGGAGCGGATCCCCCAGCAGGAGGTCTTCATGAGAAGCGCGGGGACGGATGAACGGAAAATCGCCCGCCTGCGGGAGCAGTTGCACGACAAGGAGACGCTGCGATCGGACAAGACGCGGCAGTTTCTGAAGGTCAAGGCCTCCAGGGAGACGCTGGAGCGCCTGCGCGAGGAGGCCCGCCTGCGCCACCGCAAGGAGATGGAGCGGGCCGAGCAGAAGCAGTTGGACGAAAGCGCCGGTGTCTCCTTCGCGCGCAGGACGCTGGCGACGCAGGTCAAGGGCGTGAGTTAGGAGCGCGGAAATGCCGATCAAGAGAATCATCATCTTCGCGGGTCTTGCCGTGGGCAGCTTCGCCGTCTCGTTTGCGTTGACATACTTGCTCAGCCCCGCCCCGGCCCCGCCGCGGAGGACAGGGCCGGAGCAGGCGCCCGCCACCCAGCCCGCCTCCGGCGCCCTTCCCTGGGCGGCGGCGATCATCCCGAAGGAAAAGGAAATTACTGAGCTGGTCCACGAGCTTCAGGCCAAGCTCGCCGACTACCGGCGCAGGGAACAGCGACTGGAAGAATGGGAGCAAAGGATTCACCTCACCCAGCAGGACCTCCAGAACCAGGCCGAGGAGCTGGAGGGCCTCCGCGTGCAACTGGTCGCACCGCTGAACAGCCTTCGGGAGGCCAGGGAGGAACTGCTGCGGACACGGGTGCTGGTGAGCAAGCGGGAGCAGGAGAACCTCAAGTTCCTGGCCGCCCGGTATGACAAGATGGACTCAGTCAGCTCCAGCAGGATCCTCACCGAGATGTGCGCCAGCAACCAGGCGAACGACGCGGCGAAACTGTTGTACTACATGTCAGAGCGTCCGGCGGCCAAGCTGCTGGCGGAGATCCCCGACAAGGCCTTGGCGGCCAGGCTTTCGGAGATGATCAAGAGGATTCAGGAAGAAGGCTGAGTCGTCCCGCCGTCGCTTCCCAGCTAAAGAAGACGATGAGTCGTTCCGAAACACAGGATGTGCGGGCGTTGCAGGCGCACCTGCCGGAAGCCGGAGCAGCCCCGGGAATGCGACCGTCGGGCCCCGTGCGGACACGGGCAGCGGGTGCTTTGGCTTGCAGGATGCCGCTGGAATTCCAGGAGGCTTGCCACTATGGCCGACGAACCGGAAAACAAAGCTGTCGCTGATGCCCCCGAAGGCGCTGCCAACCCCTCCAAGACGGCTGCGATCATCAGGCTGGCACTGGCGGGGGTCATCGTCGCCGGCGCGGCGGGGGGAGGATACTTCACGGCCAGGCTCTTTGCCCGCTCCGCAAAGGCCGAGCAGCCCGCCGAGGCGGCCGAGGAGCACAAGGAGACGTCGAAGAAAACCGACGAGGAGTTCTCCTGCTACAAGATGGAATCCATCATCGCCAACCTGGATGAGCCTCGCCTGGCCAGGTACGTCAGGGCGACCCTGGCGCTGTCGATCAGGACCCCCGATTATGCCGCAGCCTCCGCGGCGCTGGACAAGAACAAGGTCAAGATCAAGGATTGGGTGACGCGCTACCTCATGGGGTGCAAACTTGACGACGTTCGCGGGCGCGAGAACCACAACCGCATTCGCAAGGAAATCCAGGCCTCCCTCAACGAGCAGCTCTGGCCGCAGCAGAGACCGCTGATCGCGGAGGTCTTCTTCGAAGAGTTCAACGTTCAATGACCCTGTTGATGTCGCAGTTCGACGCGCAGCTTGTCGCTGGGCTTTTGAAGGCAGCCCGTGTAAGAACAGGCCCAGCGCCCCAGGAGCCTGAGGCGAAGGAATTCGATTGGAAGGCCCCGTCCCGGTTCACTCCCGATCAGCTCGCCAGGCTCGGCGATTTCGCCACTGGCCTGGCCGGGGCGGTCTCCGCCGCCTTGGGCGATCTGCTGCGAACCAAGACAGTCCTGGAACTCCACGGCGTGACGCAGCACTACGCGTCGGAACTCCAGGCCTGGCAATCGCAGGCCAGTGTCTATTGCGTGGCGCTGGCCGACGGCCAGACCCGCTGCGGGCTGGTCGCCTTGGCGCGGTCCTGCGCCGCGGGTTGGGTGGACCGATCGCTGGGGGCCAAGACCGGCCCCCAGGAGGCGCCAAGGGAGCTGACCAGCGTTGAGATAGCGATCCTCCTGGACATCCTGGGCACGCTGGCAGGCGCCTTTTCGCAGGCCTGCCAGAAGGCGGGGGGCAAGAAGCTCCCCAGCGTTTCGGGCCTGTTGAAAGCCGAGGAAATCGAGGAGCTGATCGGCCGCGAGGCAGCCAGGGAGTACTGTAAGATCGCCCTGCGGGCATCGGAGGGCAAGGGCGATCCCGTTCTGACGTTCGTGCTGACCTGCGACGCATTGGAGGGCGTAGCCGGCTCAGCCGCAACCAGGGCCTCACCGACATCCACGGAGGCGGTTCGCAAGGCGGTCATGGCGCACGTGGAACAGGTGCCCATCACCGTGCGGGTCAGGTTGGGGCAGGCCCAGGTCGCCATGGGCGAGCTGATGCGCCTGGAGCCGGGGGACGTGCTCCTGCTGGATAGAAGTTGCGACGAGCCGGCCGAGGTGCTGGTGGGCCAACGGGTCGTGATGTCCGGTTTCCCCGCAAGCTGCGAAGGTCAGTACGCCCTTCGTATAGCCGCAAGGGCCGGCGGGGCAAAAAGGTGACGCAGGGAATATCGCTGCTGCCAGACAAGGAAGGCGCACACCATGGCTGAGGCAACGGCAACGGAAGTCCAAGAGCAGGCCAAGCAGACCGAATCCCAGCCCCAGGCCGTCGAGGCCAGGCCGGTGGAGCTGCCCGAGGTGGCCGACAAGACCGTCAAGATCCCCTCGGGACAGATCGACATCCTTCTGGATGCGTCGATGACGGTGGAGGCCCGTATGGGCGAGGCGGACATGAGGGTCTGCGACGTGCTCCAACTGGGTCCCGGATCGGTGCTGAAGCTGGACCGCAAGGTCGGCGAGCCGGTGGACCTGTACCTCCGCGGGATCAAGTTCGCTTCGGGCCAACTGGTCGTGGTGGGGGACCAGCTCGGCGTGCGGATCAAGGAGATCCTCTCTGTCCAGTCCGCCTAGAAGGCCAGGACCAACGCATAGCGACTCCTGAACCCTCCGCCGGACCGGCCCCTGTAGCCTTGACAAGATCTCCAGAAGGCAACACGGACAGGCCGCCGGGGGGGGCAAAGCGGCTTGCTCCGCCCCCGCCCGCAAACTTTTTCGGCGCAGCGTCGTCTTTTCGCCCTTGGCGGCGCCAATGCGCCTGCGATAAGCACCTGTGGTTCAAGGTGATTACGTTTGGCACGCCTTATGCACTCTTCCCGCACATGACGAATCCCGGTCGATCTGTCTGCGCCGCCAGGACTGCGGCGGCGAGCCTTGTGCTGGCCTTGATGGGGTTGGGCTGCGGCGGGGCCGGTGCGTTTCAGGGAACACGGAACGCGATGGCGCTCCCCGCGGCGGAGTCCCCGGGCGCACAAAGCCAACCTGCTGCCGCCGGGACTACCCAGCCGGCGGCCAAACCCCTCGTCTGGGACGAGAAGGGCGGTTCCGCCCTGCCGCTGCTGTCCGAAGGCGGGCCAAGCCCGCTGTGGCAGATGCTGGCGGCTGTGGCGGTCATAGTTGTCCTGGGGGGCTTGGCGCTTCTGGTCGTTCGCAAGCTCCTGCCCCGCATCGCCCCACGAGGGGGCAAGAGGATGGCCGTTGTGGAGACCATCTACCTGGAACCGCGAAAGGCGCTGCACCTTGTGCGTGTCGGCGGGCAGAAGTTTCTCCTGGCCGCCTCGCGCGAAGGCCTGTCCGTGCTGGCTGAGGTGACGGACGTGACGATGGATGAACCGGACCGCCCGCAGCAAACCCCAAGCCGCGGGTAATTCGCCTCCGGCAAGATCATGAAGACTCACCGGATGATTCTTGTTGCCTTCCTTGCAGCCGCGTGGCTGCACGCGGGCGCAGCCCGTGCCCAGGCGCCGCCCGGCCCGGCTGCGCCGTCGCCGGCGCTGCCGGGGGTGGGCGACCTGCTGAATGCGGTGGAGAAAGCAACCTCACCGCAAGCGCAAGGCGGAAGCGCCGGCAAGGACTGGTCGGCGCCGGTGAAGCTGGCGGTCGTCTTCGGCGCCTTGGCCCTGCTGCCGAGCCTGCTTGTGATGATGACCTCCTTCACGCGGATCGTGATCGTCCTGTCGTTCATTCGCAGGGCGCTGACCACCCAGAGCATCCCGCCTACGGTGGCGATCGTGGGCCTGGCGCTGTTCCTGACGGTCTTCACGATGTCGCCGACCTTTGCGCGGATCAACGAGCAGGCGATTCAGCCTTACCTGGGCAACAAGCTTTCGCTCGAACAGGCCTTTGGCAAGAGCAATGACCTGCTGAAGGAATTCATGCTCCGCCAGACGCGCAGCGGCGACCTGGCGCTGTTCGTGGACCTGGCGAAGATCCCCAAGCCCGCCACGATGGCCGAGGTGCCTGTGCACGTGGCGATACCCTCCTTTGCCATCAGCGAGTTTCGCATCGCCTTTGAGATGGGGTGCATGCTGTTCATCCCGTTTCTGCTTATAGACCTGGTGATATCCAGCATCCTGCTCAGCGCCGGGATGATGATGCTGCCGCCCGCGATGATATCGCTTCCGTTCAAGATCATCCTGTTCGTGCTGGTGGACGGCTGGCGGCTGATGGCCAAGACCCTGGTGACCAGCTTCGTCTACTGAAGGATCCGCCATGGACAGTGACTTCGCCGTGTACATCGGCCGACGTACGCTGGAGGTGGCGCTGATGATGTCGGCGCCGGTGCTGGGGGTGACCCTCGTCGTCGGGTTGCTCACGGCCATGCTACAGGCGGTCACGTCCCTTCGGGACATGACGCTGGGACTGGTTGTCAAGATCGCCTGCGTGGGGCTGGCGCTGCTGGTAAGCGCCAACTGGATGATCCAGGTGGCGCTGGAGTTCACCACCGAGGTCTTCAACCACATGCAGGCGTTGGGACACTGAGTCGATGGAAAGCTGGATCGCGATATTCCTCCCGTTCGCCCTGCTGCTGGGGCGGATATCGGGGTTCTTCGCGGTGCTGCCGGTGTTCGGCAACCGCTCGGTCCCAATGCAGGTCCGCGCGGCAGCGGCGCTGCTGGTGACGATCTTCTTCGCCATGATCACGCCGGTAACGGTCAATGCAGCCAGGATGAGCGCCCTGGAGGCGGGGATGATGCTCGCCGGTGAAGTCCTGTTCGGCCTGGGCCTGGGCCTGGCGATCAACCTTGTCTTCCAGGCCGTCCGCCAGGGCGCCTGCATGGCCGAGCGGGAGATGGGCTTTGCCTTGTCCAGCATCATTGACCCGGTCACCGGCGAGGAAGGCGACGCGGTGAGCACGTTGTTTGACACGGCCTTCATGCTGCTTGTGCTGGCCGTGGGCGGACACAGGCTGCTCCTGTCGGCCATCGGCGGCAGCTTCAAGGTTTTCCCGATGGGTTCTCCGCCGAATCCCTCGGTCCTGGCCGAGGTGGTCGTCTCGGCCGGGGGGGCGATGCTCCTGTTTGCCCTCAAGCTGGCCGCGCCGGTGCTGGCGGCGCTGCTGGTGTTGGCGGTGGTGATGGCCCTGCTGGCCAGAGCGCTGCCTGAGATGAATATCCTGCTGGAAAGCCTCCCGCTGCGGATCGGGCTTGGACTGATGTTCGCCGCGGCGGTGGTGCCCATGATGAACACCTTCATTGCCGAACTGGCCGAGTGGATGAACCGGTCTCTGGCCGGTTAGGCCAACTCAATGAGAGGATATGCCGGACCAATCCGCGGCAGACAAGACAGAGCAACCCACTCCGGAACGGTTGCAGCGCGCGCGATCGCAGGGGCAGATACCCCAAAGCGCGGAGGTGTCTTCTGCGCTTCTGATCCTGGTGCTGCTGGTTGCCCTGACGATCTGGGCGCCCTCCCTGTACGGCTGGTTCGTCCTCCAGGTGCAGCAGGGCCTGTCCTGGCAGACAAACGGGGCGATGGAACACTCCCCGATTGGTGCGGTTGTCCACGCCAAGGCGACCGAGTCGTTGTGGATCATCGTGCCGGCCTTGCTGGTGGGCGCCGCGGTGTCGGTTCTTTCAGGGCTGCTGGTGGGCGGCTGGGCGCTGACGGCCGAGCCGCTGAAGCCGAACCTCTCCCACATCTCGCCGCTTCGAGGCCTGCGGAGCCTGCTGTCCTTCCGGTCGGTGGTGCACCTGCTGGTCTCAATGATGAAGCTGACGGTCATCCTGGCGCTGGTCTACCAGTACCTTTGCGACAAGCTCGGCGCGTGCCTTCAACTGCGCTGGAACACGCCGGAGCAGAGCCTCTTCGCCATCGCCCGGCTGGTCTTTGGAGTTTCGCTGAGGATCGTCATCGCACTAATGGCGATTGCGCTGCTGGACGTGGTCTACCAGCGCTGGCAGTACAAGCGGAACCTGAGGATGACCCGACAGGAGGTCAAGGAAGAGCGGAGGCAGCACGAGGCGTCTCCGGAGGTGCGGGGGAGGGTCAGGGCGATCCACATCGAGATGGTCCGCCGGCGGATGCTCCAGGAGGTCCCCGAGGCCGACGTGGTGGTGACAAACCCCACGCACGTGGCCGTGGCGCTGAAATACGAGGCGGCGACCATGGAGGCCCCGGAGGTCGTCGCCAAGGGCGCCGATCTGCTGGCGGAAAAGATCAAGGAAATCGCCCGCGCCCACGGCGTGCCGATCGTGCACAAGCCCCCGCTGGCCAGGACGCTTTACGCCACCGTCAAGGTGGGCCAGCCCATTCCGGAGACGCTGTTCGTGGCCGTGGCGGAAGTGCTGGCGATGATCTACCGCCTGTACAACAGGCGCCGCAACGCAAGTGGGAGCGTGAATAGGCGATGAGTCCCAACGGCGACAGGACGACCGGCGCCTCCCTGGCGGACTCCGGGCATCCCGGCATGGCCCGGCTGCTGGCGCACAATGACATCGTGTTCGCCGTCTGCGTGGCGGTGGTCCTGGCGACGCTGCTGATCCCGCTGCCGACGTTCCTGCTGGACATGCTGCTGTCGTGCAGCATCGCCGCGGCGCTTGCGACGCTGGTGGTGGTGCTGGCGGCCAAGGAATCGATTGAACTCTCGGCGTTTCCCTCGCTGCTGCTGTTCGTGACGCTGTTCAGGCTTTCGCTCAACGTCGCCTCCACCAGGCTGATCCTGATGCACGGGGAGGCGGGGCGGATCATCGCCACCTTCGGTCAATTCGTCGCCGGCAGCAACCTGGTGATCGGGCTGGTCATCTTCCTGATACTGGCGATCATCCAGTTCGTGGTCATCACCAAGGGCGCCGAGCGCATCAGCGAAGTGGCGGCCAGGTTCAACCTCGACGCCATGCCCGGAAAGCAGATGAGCATTGACGCGGATTTGAACGCGGGTCTCATCGGCGAGGACGAAGCCCGCGCCCGCCGCCAGAAGATCGTGCGGGAAAGCGAGTTCTACGGGGCCATGGATGGCGCCAGCAAGTTCATCCGCGGCGACGCCGTCGCCGGGCTGATCATCGTGGCGGTCAACCTCATCGGCGGCTTCCTCATGGGCATGACTCGCGGCATGACGGCGGCCCAATCGGTGCAGACCTATTCGATCCTGGGGATCGGCGACGGGTTGGTTACGCAAATTCCCGCCGTGGTCATCTCGACGGCCTCTGGCCTGCTCATCAGCAAGACCTCCACGCAGACCAATCTCAGCCAGGACCTGGTGCGCCAGTTCTTCGCGCGCAGCCGGCCGCTGGCGATCGCGGCGTTCCTGCTGGGGGCGATGGTTCTGGTTCCGGGCTTCCCCAAGGCGCCGTTCGTGGTGCTGTCGCTGGCGACGGGGCTGCTTGCCCGGCGGCTTGGCCGCTACGAGAAGGAGCTTGCCAAGGCCCAGGAGAAGCCCAGGCTCGAGCTGGCCGCCGACCAGGTGCCGGTGGAGGAACTGCTGGAGGTGGACAAGATTTCGGTCCAGGTGGGCCCGCGGCTAATCAAGATAATCGATCCGCGCAAGAGCGGCAGCCTCTCGCACCGCGTCGGGCCGCTGCGGCGGAAGTTCGCCCAGCAGTACGGCATGGTGCTGCCGCTGGTCCGCCTGCGCGACAACGTCGCGCTGGAGGCCAACACCTACGAGATCCGCATCCACAATCACGTCATCGGCACCGGAAGGCTTGAACCGGACAAGCTGCTGGCGATGGACCCTGGCACCGTGCAGAAGCCGATTTCCGGCCAGCAGGCGACGGAGCCTGTGTTCAACCTTCCGGCCTTGTGGATCAACCCGGACCAGAAGGAGCAGGCCGAGCTGAGCGGCTACACCGTCGTCGATCCGGAGTCGGTGCTCGTGACGCACCTGTCGGAAGTCCTTCGCCGGCACGCCCACGAACTGCTCAGCCGCGACGACGTGCAGAAGCTGCTGGACCGCCTGCGGGAGAAGCAGCCCACGCTGGTCAACAGCGTGGTGGACCAGGCGGCGTCGGTGGGGCTTATCCACAGGGTGCTTCAGAACCTCCTGAAGGACGGCATACCCATCCGGGACCTTACACAGATACTTGAGTCCCTTGGTGACCACGGCGCAAGGATCAAGGACCAGGCGTTGCTGACGGAGCTGGCGCGGAAGGTGCTGGTCAGGACGATCACCGAGCAGCACTCCAAGGACGGCCAGGTTGTCGCAATAGTCCTGGACCCGTCGCTGGAGTACGAGCTGCGGAACTGCGTGGCCAGGGAAGGCGAGGGCGAATCGTTCGCGCTTTCCTCCGGGCGGGCGATGGAATTAAGCCGCCAGATCACGGAGGCCTGGAAGGCGGCGATGGAGCAGGGGCAGGATTCCGTGGTGCTGCTGTGCGACTTCAGGATTCGGCCGCATCTTTCGGCGATGCTTTCCAGGCCGCTGCCGCAACTGCCCGTGCTGGCGTATGACGAGATTGCCGTCGGAAGCAAGATTCAGCCCGTCGCGACGGTTTCGCTGCCGGTGCAGCAAGGCGAACTGGTCGGCGAGGCGAGGCAGCCATGAGGCTTGGGCGCGTTGAAACGACAGGGGACCGCCGGTGCGAAAGACGGCTATCAGGGCGGCGGTGATGAGCTTCTTCGCCCTGGCGCTGGTGGGCTGGGCCTGCGGCGCCTCTCCGCTGCCCTGCGCGCTGAAGGCCCTGGGCGGCGCGGCAGTGGTCTATGTCCTGGTGACCGTGCTGGTGCGCGTGATGGTCAAGATGATCGTGGACACGATGATGGAAGGCCCGGGACGGACCGGCGATAAGGAATCGGGCACGTGAGCGAACCGGCCGCCAAGACCGCCGTGCAAAGCCCGCCCCAGCGGACCCTCCAGGCCCGCGCTACCCGGGCGTATTCGCACCAGCTTCGCGAGAGCCAGGAGGAGAAGTGGATCCTGGGCCACCTGCCGCTGGTCCGCCACGTGGTGCAGAAGGTCGTCGCGCAACTGGGGCGCAAGGCGGACCTGGAGGACCTGATTTCCTCGGGAACGTTGGGGCTGGTCAAGGCCGCGCGGGCCTATGACCCCACCAGGGACGCGGAATTCAAGACCTACGCCTACATCCGCATCCGCGGGGCCGTCATCGACGAGCTGCGCAGCAACTCCTTCGTCCCCTCGGGGGCATACCATCAGATCCGGTTGGTCCAGCAGGCCTACCAGCGGCTGGTCGGCGCAAGCGGCCGGCCGCCGGGAGATGAAGAACTGGCCGCGGAGGCGGGCGTCTCGCTGACGCAGCTCTATCGCGCGCTGGAAGAGGCCCGCAGGCAGCATTTCCTCTCGATCCACGGATTGAGCGATGAATCCCCGGGACTGGACCCGTTCATACCCCCAGACCGCGGGCCATCCCCTGCCGCCGAGGCCGAACGAAAAGAACTGCTGGAGAAGATGGCCAAGGCCATAACGGAGCTGGTGGAACGGGACCGCGTCACGCTTCTCCTGTATTACGAGCGGGACCTGACCATGAAGGAGGCCGCAGCCGTGCTGGGCGTGACGGAATCCCGCTTCAGCCAGCTTCACGCAAGCGCCTTGTTTAAGCTTGCCATGAAACTTAGGAGCCAGACATGAGCAATGGTACGGATTACTCGGTCAAACGCCCCGAAGCGCAACATGAGGTGACCGGTTTGATCCCGGTGGCCCGTCAGAACGACGCCTCCAAGCGCCGCAACGGCCTGGCCGGAAATGGCAGGCGCCGCGCCAGAAAGCCGCCGCGCCGTCCCAAGGCGGCGGCGCCGCCTTCGGTAACGCCCCAGGGACAGGTCCAGGCTCCAACCCCACCCGACGCCAACGGGCAGGAACACTCAGTTGACTGCCTCGCCTGACGGCAACTCGGCGATGGATCGACGGAGATGAACAGGACTGCCGCAATGGTCTTGAAGAAGAACGAAGTGAGGCTCGCCGAGCCGTGCCGGATCGGCGAGGATGCACGGGAAGCCGTTTGCGGTCCGGCTGCGTCGGCGCGGATCGTCGCGCAGGACGAGGCCGGTGCGACCGTAGAAGTGACCTGCCCCTGCGGCAGGAAGGTCCAGTTGCAGTGCCTATACGCCGCCACCGCGGCAAAGGCTGCTCCCGCGCAGGCTGCGCAGTGAAGGCGCGATGAGAATTGCTGACACACACCGGGAGATGAGGCCATGAATGCAGCAAGAACAGTCGCACTAGCCGCCGTCGTGGCGGCAGTGCTGGCAGGGTGTTTCGAGCAGGAACGAACTGTGCGCACCGCCACGCCGGTCGAAACCGCCCCGGTGAAGCCCTCTCCGGCGCCCGCGGGCCAGGCCGATTACCTCGGACCCGCCACACTGAAGGACGAGACCGGCCGGGAGATCCCCAGCGCCACCGATTCGGCCGTGGAGTGGTCCGTCAAGTACGCCCAGACCAGCGAGAAGCTCCTGGCCGCCCAACGGGAGAACCAGGAGCTGATGGAGAAGATACGCGCGTTGGCCGGCCAGGCGGCCAAGCTTCAGGCGGAACTGGACGGCTCGAAGAAGCAGCTCAAGGACGCCGACGCCATGCTGCTTGAGCTGCGGACAGAGCTGGAGAAATGGAAGACCAACGTGCTGGGCTTCCGCGAGGAGATGCGAGCCGCCGACCAGGCGCAGCTTGAGGCCCTGCACAAGGTGCTGAGGCTGTTGGGCGGCGAGGCGCCGCGCGTCCAAGGCTCCCAGGAACACCCGCCCTCCGCGGCCAAGGAGATCTCCAGTGCGCCGGCAGAGTGACTCGATAGCGATGCTTACCGGGGCGTTGATCGCTGTTTTGGCCGTGGCGGGCTGCCACGCGCCCCGGGACATTGAAGCGGCCAGGGTCAACTTCTACCTCAGTTCGCCCCGGGACCTTCTGGCGCTGAACCGCGTGGTGTTCGTGGAGATCGGCCAGGACTGCGGTTATCCGCAGGTGGCCGGGGACACCACCGAGGCGCTCTGCCAGGCCATCCAGGCTCGCAAGCTGTTCCACCTGGACTTGATTGACCGGACCGGTCCGGCCTGCAGGGACATCCCGATGGGGCTGTCGGAGACCTACACGATGCAGCACCTGGTCGCCATCCGCGAGGCGCTGAAGTGCGATGCGGTGCTGTTCGGCGCCGTCACTGCCTTTCAGCCGCACCCGCGGATGCGGATCGGGCTGTACCTGCGCCTGCTGGACCTCCGCAAGGGCAAGCTTCTGTGGGCGGTCGACCACGTCTGGGACGGCGCCGACAAGGCGACGGAGGCCCGCATCAGGGATTTCTTTGCGGATCGTCTCGGCAGCGGGTACGATCCGGTGGACTGGCGGCTGGCGCTGATGAGCCCGGTGATGTTCGAGAGATTCGCAGCGTACGAGGTCGCCGGCACGCTGCCTGTCCGGGGCGGGGACCAGACGCCCGCAGGCAATGCTCCCACCCGTGCGGTCCGCGCGGCGCGGCGGGGGCTGGAGAAGATCGGACAGGGAATGGAAAAGTTGCAGGATGCGCCTCAAGAGATCGCCGATTCCATCGAGAATTAGATTATTGAGGATGGAGCTATCGCCATGCGCGTGGATGGAACACATGGAATAGAGCCGCAGAGCCTCCCCGAAGGCAGGCCTCCCGCCCAGGCGGCAAAGACGCCCACCAGCGCCGCCGACAAGACCGGTGTGGATAGCTCGCAACTCCTTGCCGCTCAAGCGCCTTACATCCAGGCGGCCTTGGCGGCGCAGGACGTTGACGCCGCCGCCGTCGAGGAGGCGAAAAAGCTCCTCCGCTCCGGCCAGCTTGACACGCCCGAAGCCATCCAAAAGGCCGCCCAGCGAATCCTCGAGCTGGGAGTCTGAACCGTCCCAGATCGACGGCTGCACGGGGGCGCCACGCACCACGCAAACTGCCCACAATGTATCCCTGCCGCCGCCTACTACGGCCACGACAGGCAATGGTGGCGGTTCTTCATGGTCCACGGCGCCTCGGAGTACCAGTGGCTCTACGACTGGGCCGGCCCCGAGCTGGAACGCACCTACCGCCAGGCCGGGGTGACCTACTACATCGACGACGCCGGCCATCCCATGGCCGTCGTCATGCGACGATTCCTCGAAAGACACCCCCGCCTATTCCAGCTTTCATTCCAGACAGGGAAGACCTACTCCGTCTACCGCTTCACGCCGACGCAGGCGAGCACCAAGCCTCCCAATTCGTCGCGCGGCTGACAAGTTGGGTGCCCGAGAAGGTTTGTGGGCACAAAGGTAAACAGGTCTACGCTAGGTCATGCGAAACAGCCTCTTTTTTGCGGCTATCTTGGTTCTTAGGAGATTCTCTAGTCCTGCCTGATCACCCGCTAAACGTCTTACCTCAGAGTTCGTAAGTTCTGTCACAACTGTGACTAATAGCGACGTCTCTCCCGTGCCATATAACCTATCGTTCGGATGACGCAACCCCCATACACCGCGAGAGCTCTTGTAGAAGACATCCGGATTACCCGGAACGTATGCGGGGGAATCCGTTGAATATCGGCAGATCATCGACCTGACGTTGGCTTTCCAGTTGTAGGGCAGCCTCTTCTTGTTCATGGACAGAATACGGCGCTGTATTTGCAGGATACGTGCTTCTCCACCCAGTTCACGCAGTGCCAGCGTAATCAAAGGAAGCCATGGCATATTCTCATCACTGTTGCCCATGACCGGGTTCTCCTTACTGGGCTGCTATTCCCAAATCTTCC
>Ga0315274_10005936_pt1 | contig 17857 bp, 25 predicted proteins | sample YL17G02_20_MG_FD_203700 | JGI IMG/M metagenome (GOLD analysis project Ga0315274, IMG submission 203700) | Sediment microbial communities from Yellowstone Lake, YNP, Wyoming, USA - YL17G02_20 | ecosystem: Environmental > Aquatic > Freshwater > Lake > Sediment | place: USA: Wyoming | collected...
GCGCGCAACACGGTCTCTTCAAATGAGGCACAGCCATCACACTCCTCTGGGAAAACGGTGGGATACTATACTCTGAATAGTTGAGCCATGTTCGCCACCTTTTCTAAATTTGTTTCTTACAGTCGATGCTGCATTTTAGCATGTAAGTTTTTAACATTCAAAATCCGCCAGTTAAGAGACCGTAAAGCAGTCCGGAAAAGACTGCAGCAATGAAGGCTAAAACTGCATACGTGATTACGATCTTCCATCCCACTATTCTGGAGGCTGAAAGAACGTTAGGCACATCATAAGGCTGCCCCATTAGCCACGCTAACGTTGCGCCAGGAGCCATGCCTAAATTAACCAGCGCCCTGCCTATTGCTACCTCTATCAATGTTGGGGTGTAGAGAGGACCCGCCAGTATTGCAGCATATACGACACCCATTGCACCAGTCAAATATGTCTCCACCAGCTCAGAAGGAAAGAAGGCTTGGAAATAACTCACAGCAACAAGTCCCACAACAAAAGCAGGAATGATCCGTTTTGCAAGATACCCACCGAACTTCAGAGCACTCCAGAGCCGCTCATCCAACGGCTGCTCAACAAGTTCTATCGACGCAGTATGCGCTTGGGTTACTTGGCTTTTCTGATCGAACTTCTTTCCCCATGGCGTTTTCGAAACGAGGAATCCGATAATGACCGCGCTTATTCCTGCCGCGACAATGTCTGCAAGAGCGATTTGCCATCCGAGCACCTGTATGGTTACTATGTCCGATAGGAGATTGTTGGCAGGAGCTGCCAAAAGGAAAGTTAAAGCGGGGCCTATCCCTCCTCCTGCGTAAATCAGGCCTGAAAAGAGAGGCACCATTGTGCAGGAACAAACGCAGAAAAGCGGGGCGATCAGCATGGCTATTGCGTACGCTATTGGTTTTCCACTGCTCATGTACTTGAGCATGAAACTCTTGGGAATGAACTCTGCGAATACACCAGAGATTGTGAACGCAAAGCCAAGGCATATCCAGCCGTGCTGCGCGTAATCCCAAATGTACACCAGAGGTATCTGCCAGAGTGGCAGGCCTTGCAGATCTTCGGCAGTGGACGTTGGCGTAAGAGTATAAGCGCCCACGATTGCCCAAATCATCATTACTATGAAGAAAAGGATGAAAGCAAACATTAAGGCAGTCTTAAGGGCCTGTTTCTTGTCCAAAGAGTTTTTCCTCACAGTTCTTTGCGAAGCAGTCTTTCAATGACGCCGGCATCCAATTCTTTGCCCATGAGTTTCACCACGCCGTTTATCGCGATTGCCGGCGGTGTTATGACTCCGTATTTGGATATTGTTTCCTTTGCGGTTACGTCAAGCTTGGCAATTTCAACTTTCACACTTTCAGTTGCTAGCTTGGCAGCGGCTTTCTTCGCGTTTTCTTCAGTCTTTTTACATCGGGGGCATGGAGGATTTACGCCGATGACTTCGACCTTAATTTCTTTCATTCATGGCACTCTTCGATTAGGTTACATAATGGAAACATATTTATACTTTTTGTTACAGATTGTAACCTGAGAGTTTATGATGGATAAACTTGACAAAAAAATAGTCGCTATTCTACAGGATAACGGACGAGCATCCCTTTCAGAAATAGGTAAAAAAGTAGGCATCTCTCATGTGGGCGTAAGAAAAAGGTTACAAAATCTTTGCCAAAATGTAGCCAAGGTTTCTGTGGGGCTTAGTGCAGAGGAGCTTGGCCTTCGTGTTGCCATCGTGAATGCGGAGGTTGAAACGCCTGAACGTGTACGAGAACTTGTAGACATGTTTTCTAAATGCCCAAGAATTGTGTTTCTAACTAGAACAACGGGCAGTTACAATTTAATGACTATTATGATAGCTGAAGATGCTGACACGTTAAACGCCATAGTAGAAGTCTGCTCTGCAAGAGCGCAGAAGGGTATTAGACGTTCAGAAGCCACGATAGGCGAAGCACCAGCAATTCCAAAATATCTGCCAATCAAGATCGTTGCAGCTAAAGAAGATGAGGATGCGCCATGCGGAATAAACTGCGGTAAATGCTTACGCTATCAAGAGAAGAAATGTCTCGGCTGCCCAGCAACAAAATATTACCGAGGTCCTCTTTAACCAGAGGAGCTTAACGACTAAAACCAGATAATTTAAACCGATATTTTCTTCTCGTCAGCGCGCGCTGCTTGTACGTAATGAGAACGCTGGCAAAGACGGGAGGCTGAAGCTGTCGTCAGATGCGGGAGAAAGCGAAAAGGAGCTTGTAAATGAATAAGATGAAAGTTCTTTTTTTGTGTGAACACAATTCGGCTAGATCGCAGATGGCTGAAGGTTTGCTCAGGCATCTGTTCGGTGATAAGTATGAGGTTTTCAGCGCAGGTTCAAATCCGACGCAAGTTAATCCTTTTGCCATCAAGGTCATGGCCGAGATAGGAACAGACATTTCCAAGCAGTATTCCAAGAGTATTGAAGAGTTTCGAAACAAGGAAATCGACTTAGTTGTATCCGTGTGCCGGAGCAGCGCCAAGCTAATGTGTTCACTGTGTTCTTCACCGATAGTCATGGGTAGGCCAGAGATAATCAACACGACAATACCTGGAGCAAAACACTATCTTCACCATGGATTCGACGATCCTTCTGAAGTAGAAGGGAGCGATGAAGAGAAGTTGAATGCCTTTCGTCGCACAAGAGATGACATCAAACAGTGGATAATCGACAATTTCGTTGATCGAAAGACAGTAGGCTCCCACAGTGGCACATAGAAGCACAAGATTCTGCATGAGCTAGGCAGCTAGCAACCAGACTTAAATACTACTATAATATTACAGTTTTTATTATAATATTGGATCGAAACGCAAACGTGATAGGCATGTGCAAAGAAGAAGCCAAGTGTGATTTCAGAAATGATTTGAAAGGTTGCGCCTTGAAGCACATAAGCGAAGCACGAAAACTGATATCCAAAGGCAAATTTGAAGAAGCTGACATCGAACTGAGCTACGCTGAGAGACACCTGAGCGAAACATAGGTATATCCAATAATTCTTTCCTGAAGGAAAACGAAGTCTAGAGTGGAAGCTTGAAAGTGACCTAGAATGTGTGCCGAGGAATGCCCTAGCTGCAATACCAAGGAATTCAGCAAATTCCAGAAGTATTTCAGGGCTCTACATTGCCCAACCAGATGGGTGATCATTCGCCTCATCGGGGAAGAAACAAAAGGCACCAATGAAATTTTCGACGGACTTGAAAAAGCTAGAGAAGGTCTCTCAAGATCAGGGCTCTACTATCATCTCTCCGAACTTGAAGAAGCAGGCATTATTGAATTGGCTGAATATCGTGAGGTCGGCGGCGGTGCACCTGAAAAGGTATGGAGACTGAAAACAAAGGAACTCCGAATTAACCTCCTAAAAGACTTGCCAGAGGCGAGAAGTCACGAACACTGAAAATGCCATAGAAGTCTCAAACCTAACAAAACGTTATCGCGACATCCTCGCAGTGGACCATATAAACTTCGAGGTGAAGAAGGGGGAAGTCTTTGGCTTCTTAGGCCCTAATGGTGCTGGCAAGACAACCACGATACGCATGCTAACTGGAATCTCGATTCCCACGGAGGGAACAGCCACCATCATGGGCTGTGACATTCAAAGCGAGTCTGTTGAAGCAAAGGAGCAGATGGGGATTGTTCCAGACGTAAGCAACGTCTACAATGAACTTTCCGCTTGGGACAACCTCATCTTCACAGGGAAACTCTATGACATGCCCAAAGCGTATCGTGAGAAACGCGCAGAAGAACTACTTAGGATGTTCGGTCTGTTTGAGCGATGCAAGGAGAAAGTGCAGGGCTTTTCCAGAGGCATGAAAAGAAGAATCTGCATTGCTATGGCGCTCATGAATCGGTCTCACATTCTCTTTCTCGATGAGCCTACCTCGGGGTTAGACGTCCAAAGTGTCCTAGTAATCCGCGATCTGATCCGTAAACTGAACCAGCAAGGTCTGACAGCTTTCTTGACAACGCACAACATCGAAGAAGCAAGCCAAATGTGCGACCATGTGGCCATCATCAACCACGGCAAAATAGCAGTCATCGATACTCCTGAAAGACTCAAGAGAACTGTGGAGAACTTGCAGTCTGTGGAAGTGGCCTTCGAGACAGCATCTCCAAACATGCTGGAGGAATTGAAAGAATTTCCAACCGTCAGCGACGCGGTGAAGGAAGGGGACAAGTTCAGACTCATCACCAAAGACCCAACAAGTGTTCTTACATCAATCTGGAATTACGCCCAAAAAAATAACCTCAAACTCATAACAGTCAATACTCTAGGTCCGAGCTTGGAGGACGTGTTCGTGAAACTGACTGGCATCAAGCTTGCAACAGAGGAAGAAAGAAACAATCGAATGAAAACACAAGAAGCGCCTAGGAGAATAGCGAAGCAATGAGCAACGTCCATTCAAGCCATTACGGTAGAGAGATACGAGTAGCTTGGGCAATCGCCGTCAAGGACATGCGTACATACTACACAAAACCACCGTCTCTAATGTTCGGTATACTTTTTCCATTCAGTCTTTTTCTCTCGTTCAGCATCGGAAGAAACATACCATTAGCAACACAGATCCCAATTCTCATTTCGCAGACACTCTTCTTTGCTTCCTCATCCATCGGACCCGTAGTAATACCTATGGAACGCGCCAACCAAACCTTCGACAGATTTTTAACCTCACCAGTCTCACTCTTTTCCATCCTCCTTGGCAAGACTCTTGCTGGAATCATCTACGGTGCCGGAGTCTCGGTCATACCTGTCCTAGTTGGTATAGCTTTCTTCAGCTCTCAGATAGTCAACATCGGAGCCCTAATTGCATGTTTTGCGTTGTCGTCTCTCGCTTTCTCGGCCTTAGGAATAATGTTCGCCTCGATTCCAGGCCAGACGCCAGGGCAAGTAATGATGCCTCTCAACTTCGTTCGCATACCCTTACTTTTTATCAGCGGAGTCTTCACACCGATCGGAGAGCTGCCAACATGGATGCAGGCAGTGTCTATGTTTTCACCATTGACTCATACCGTTGAACTTGCAAGGTACGCCTCAGGCGCGGACGCTTTCTTCGGCCCAGTCCTCAACATAACGATTCTAAGTGCCTATGCAGCAGCTTTTCTTTTCATGGGCATCCGTTTCCATATCATGAACCAGCGTAAGGAATAGTGTGCAGGAGGCAGTTTGGATTTGGATACATGGAACTTGACTGAGCTGGCAGAATTTTCAAATGCTCAGAAAGTCAAGAAGGACCTCTGCAAAACTAAGTGGTTCAACATCATCCTTGTTTGCCTTGAAACCGGTCAGGAAATTCCTTCACGCCCAGAGCCTTATGATGTGTGTTTCTATGTTATTGATGGACATGGAACAATCACCGTAGGTGCTGAGAAAGTGGATGTGGCTCAAGGCAAGATGGTCTTCGCTCCGGCGGATATAGCGAGAGGCATCAAAAGTAGGAATCAGCTGACCATTCTAGGGATACAACAACCACATTAGGCTGTCTGGGTAGCCAAAACCGCACATTTCAGCGTGTGCTAAACTGATCTCGCTCGAACAGCTCTTCAGACATTCTGCACGCGCACATCTATTTCTTCACGTCCATTCTTTGTACGCCTCTGGCAGCAAGACCTGTAATCAAAACTATGCCGATGAATCCTCCAATAACACCGCCGAGGGCGTGCAGTCCCGCCCAGCCAAGAGCTCCACCCCATCTAGCCAAGGCTGGCGTGTCCATGAAGAACGTGCCTATGATCAAACCTGCCGCTGCAGCTGACAGCACCGAAACGGGAAGCATTGAGACTGTAACGAATATTGGCTTTTTGAAGCATCTATCATATCCGATGAGCTTTGCTGTTACATCAAAGACCATGCTGGCTGCCGCAAAACCCAGAAAGTGAACCCCAGCTGGATTAAATACGAAGTTGACGACGGTTGCGATAAGTCCTACCACAGTTGCGGCCCCAAACTTTCTAGTCCACCATACAGTAAGGGTAAGAACTGCGAAGCCGATCATGTCACAGAGAATCGGCAACCCAAACACACGGAATACAATGGGAGCAAAGATAGAGTTCAGAACGCCCCAAAGGGCCGCGAATATGGCGATAGCGGCCACCATGCGACTGTTAAGATGAGTCAAGACCAGACCTCCAGTGTTATGAATCAGCAAAATCGTAACACCACATATAAAAGCATTTTGCATCTAGTAACTATCCAATATGGTGGTTGAATGTCTCAGAAAATGAAGGTAACTCGCTTCAGCGTTTCACTTCCTCCTCCTCTCGTAGATAAGTTAGATGAAGTCTGGAAGAACATGCAATACGAGAACCGTTCAAAGGCCGTCCATGATGCAGTGCGAAGTTTTATCACAGAATTTGAGTGGATGCAAAAAGATTCGGGGCGAATAACCGGTGCCATCCTTGTGCTATATTATCTAGACAAGCCAGGTCTCCTGGACGAGATCACAAAAGCCCAACATCAATTCAAGAATGCGATTTCTTCGACTCTGCACGTTCACTTGGAAGATAACAAGTGCTTAGAAATCATTGCAGTTGAAGGGAGCGTCAAGGAAATCAGAAGCCTTGCTCAAGTTATTATGACGAAGAGAGGAGTAAAACAAGTGAAGGTCGCCGCCATAGCACCATAAGTCTCTGGAATGCCCATTGACATGCTGAGGTCTTCTGCGGCCTGACTTCAACTATATTATGCTTGCTCAGTCTCACTTTAGAACTTGGGCAATTTGACTACTGAGCAAGAAGTGTTAAATATACGAGTCGTCGTAATTTCTATTTAGTATACTCGCAGGAGTGCGCGATGAGCGAAGTTACCGAAGTTGTTGAGGAATATCTTGAGGGCATTTATAGGCTTCAGGAAAAGAGCGGAGTCGCAAGAACAAGTGACATCGTCAAGGTGCTGCAGGTTGTTCCTGGCACTGTCACCAACACCGTGGAGCGTCTAGAAAGAGAAGGCATGCTGAGACATGAACCTTACAGAGGCGTGAAATTGACTGGCAAGGGCCGAAAGATAGCTCTAGATGTAATTAGGAGACACAGGCTTTCAGAGCGTCTGCTCACAGATTTTGTGCATGTGGATTGGGATAAGGTGCATGATGCAGCCTGCAAGCTTGAGCATGGCATCAAAAATGATGTGATCAAGAAACTCGAAAAGGCACTGGGTCATCCGAAGACGTGCCCCCACGGAAATCCAATACCGACAGCGTGCGGAGGAATAATCGAAGAAAAATCGGAACCTCTGCCCACTCTCAAGTCCAAAGAAAGCGGTGTGGTAGCCAAGATAAAAGACGAGACACCTGAAGTGTTGAAGTACATTGCTGCGTTGGGACTCCTGCCAGGAGCGTCGATAGAGATTGTCGAAAAAGCGCCTTTTGACGGACCCATAACCGTCAAAGTGGGCGGAACCAATCACGCACTCAGCCTTTCGATGGCCTCAAACATCTGGGTCAAGAGAAAACAGTGAAGAAGTGACATTGACATGGAAGGCGATGCGGTGACTCGGAATCCGGAACTGCCTCTGACTGCTCTGAAAGACGGAGAGACTGGAATCGTTGTTTCCATAAATCCAGGCCGAGAAGGGTGCGGCAGAGGCTGGGGGTTCGAAAAGCGACTCATGGACATGGGTTTAACCCCTGGTGCCGACGTAGTGATGGTTAAATCAGCTCCTTTCCATGGTCCAATAGAGGTTATTGTCAGAGGCTCAAGACTTGCTTTGGGTCGAGGCATGGCCGAGAGGATTTTCGTGGTGAGAAAAAAGCGTGCCTAAGACAAAATTGACCATTGCGCTGGCTGGAAACGCGAACGTAGGGAAATCTGTCATATTCAACCAACTGACTGGCTTGCACCAACACATCGGAAACTGGCCAGGGAAAACCGTTGAAAGAGCCGAAGGAACACTTCACTTCAAGGGCTACACGATAGATATAATCGATCTACCTGGAATATACTCACTTTCAACCTACTCGCTGGAAGAGCTAGTCTCAAGGAAATATATCGCAGTTGAGAGGCCGGATGTGGTGATTAATGTAGTGGATGCTTCAGTTCTTGAGAGAAACTTGTTCTTCACGCTCCAGTTGATAGAGCTTGAAACGCCAATGATCATAGCCCTGAATCAGATGGACATTGCAAAGACCAAAGGTATCAAAATCGACGCAGAAAAACTGGAGAAACTCTTGGGAATACCTGTAATGCCTACCGTTGCAGTAAAAGGCATCGGCGTTTTCGAGCTCTCGGAGAAAGCCGTAGAGATAATTGAAAATGGAAAAAAGGCTAAGCCTCTTGAGGTAAAATATGGAGAAGAAGTTGAACTTAGAATCGCAAAAATCACCAAGATGCTAAAGAAAATCCAATTTTGGTATCCTCCGAGATACGTCGCCGTCAAGTTGCTAGAAGGCGATGAGGAGATATCAAGAGAAATTCAAAGAATAGATCCCCGAATAACATCTGCAGTTGAAGAACTTGCAGCTGAAATTGAGCAGCTTCACGGTCACTCCTGCCCAACCGTGATAACCTCTGAGCGATATGAGATAGCCGGACGCATTGCCAGGCAAGTTCAAGAGCTCGTTTCTCCAACGCGTCCTCCATTGGAAGAGAGAATCCACAACCTGACAACTCACAGGATTTTGGGGTATCCGATTATGGTAGCGTCACTGCTTCTGGTCTTCTGTTTCATTTTTGTCTTCGGCAACTTCACTTCAGAACTTCTGGGCAACTTCTTCCACAGCTGGGAATCTCTTTTCAGGAACCTGTTTGGAACAGGGATCACACAAAAGCTGATCTGGGGCGGCGTCATTGAAGGACTAATAGCAGGAATCACCATAGCTCTGCCCTACATTGCTCCATTCTATATCATATTGTACATCTTGGAGAACTCTGGCTACCTCAGCAGAATTGCGTTTCTGATGGACAATACTATGCACAAAATAGGGCTCCATGGAAAAGCTTTCATACCCATCATGCTCGGCTTCGGCTGCAACGTTCCTGCTTGCCTAGGCTGCAGAATTATGGAAACAAAAAGGGAAAGGCTCCTAGCCGCCTTCGTTACGACATTGGTGCCATGCGCTGCACGAACGGTCATAATACTTGGTCTAGTCGGCCAGTTTCTAGGTATTCAATGGGCCTTAGTCTTGTACATGGTCAATCTGTTATTCGTTCTCGTCCTGGGAAGGTTGGCTTTCAAGATTCTTCCCGGCGAACCCACTGCTCTAATCATGGAGATGCATGCTTACAAAGCTCCTCATTTGAAGACTGTTTTGAAGCAAACATGGTTCAGATTGGCTGAGTTCATCAAAATCGCCTTTCCACTGATAATAGTCGGAAGCCTTACCGTAAGAATCGCAGAAGTTGCAGGCTTGTTAGATCCAATCGCGACTGTGCTCAGTCCCGTAACGGTTGTGTGGCTTGGACTGCCCGCAATTACAGGTATAACGTTGATATTTGGTGTGCTGAGAAAAGAGCTGACATTGATCATGCTTGCTACTTTTCTTGGAACAACAAATTTCGCCCAAGTTCTGACACCGGTTCAAATGATCGTGTTCACTCTAGTAGCAATGTTCTACATACCGTGCATAGCAACAATCGCTGTTCTAACTAAAGAGTTTGGCTGGAAAAGAGCATTATCCATAACTATTTTCGAAATAGTGTTTGCAATAAGCATCGGCGGGATCGCATTGAGAATATTGACACTGCTAACTTGACAAACCCTCAGCAGATCATTTCTGCACTAAGAAACAAGAAAGCCTTCAGCTACTACTTGCCCTTTAGAACGAAACAAGCATACCGAAAAGAAATCGCTCACTCAAGTATGGAAAAGCTCATTCTCAACAGCCTGAAGGAGGGTAGATAGCAGTGGAGCGACCTTGAACGCGAACTGGTTAACTCGGAAAATGTCCGTGTCGACTCTGTCGGCCCGTCTCGCACGCGCCAAAATCGTCTGGAGGAGCTGCCTCTAAATATGCGTGAAAGGCTAGATTATGCTAAGCACTTGGTTTTATTTCTCCTCTGAAAACGTGGTAGCACCTATCTGAGCAGAAGCCTTGAAAATCGTTGTCCGGCACAAACAGCTTTCCACAAGCTTTGCATTTTCGCTTAGCACGTGAGACTTCATCAGGTTTACTAGTACATTTTTCATTCATAGAAATCATCTGCTATAGTGTTCCTCTGTAGTAATGTGTAGTCGGACAACCAACGCATTTGTTGTTCTGATACCGAGAGCAAGGCCTGCAATCGACATTGCATGGTGCAACGCCTTTGTCCTTGTGAGTAAGATATTCTCTGACCGGAAGAAATGGAGAGAAATAGATGTCACCGATAGGATAAAATTCTGATCTACGTATCCCCGTACCACTTCGTAAAGAGCATTTCTCTACAGATATGCTTTCGAGAGTGTCCTTGTCCTCAGCGATGACCAGGCCTATTAGGTTGTAGCCTCCCATCGTCTTGAAGATTTGGATAACTCTTGGACAGTCTTTGAATCGATCCAGAAGATTTTGCATTGCTTCCGCACTTTCCATCTCTAATAATACAATCGCTGGCGAGAGTTTAAAGGAGAACGGGTTGAGCATGGCTGACACTTTGAGAGAGTCATTACTCAGAAGTTTCTGCAATCTTTTCTTGATTCCCATACTCGTGAACCCTGCAGTCTTGGCCAATTCTTCTAGTGTTGTTCGTCCGTCTTGCTGAAGTTGTGAGACTATTTTTCGATCCACTGCGTCCAAATCTTGCACCTGTTTGTTTTCTAAACGTAAAGTATTAATATGGTTTACCTATTAAACTATTTCTCTACATCATGATGAACATAACACGGCAATCACGACAAGAGAGGATAGACATGAATGGAGAATGCGAAGGAAAACATGATTCTTGTTCAAAAGCTAATGAACGGGCTGACCCAGGAAAAGAGAGGTATGGAGAAGAACAGAGACTCAAGGTCAGAATGAATAAGATCAAGCGCAAGATAGCGATCATAAGCGGCAAAGGCGGCGTAGGCAAAAGCACGGTCACAGTGAATCTAGCAATGGCTTTTGCAATACATGGATATGCCAACAATGTTGGCATCCTTGACGCCGACATAACCGGCCCATGCGTGCCGAAGATGCTCGGGTTACACGGGCAGAAGCTTCAGGCCGGTCCTGCCGGCATCTTTCCTGCGTTAGGTCCTATGGGAATCAAGGTGTTGTCCATGGACTTCCTGCTTCCAAGCGATGAATCACCAGTCATCTGGCGTGGCCCCCTGAAGATGAAGGCGATCAGTCAGTTCTTATCGGATATCGTCTGGGGAGAACTCGAATTTCTCTTTATAGACCTTCCACCAGGAACCGGCGACGAGCCACTAAGTATCATGCAGCTTATCCCCGAGATGGATGGAGTAGTAATAGTTACCATGGCTTCAGAGGTATCACAGATTGTTGTTAAAAAGGCTGTGACCTTCTCTAAACAACTGGGCATTCCTGTCATCGGCGTTATCGAAAACATGAGCGGCTTCGTCTGTCCAAAATGCGGAACGGATATCGACATTTTTAAGGTAGGAGGAGGAAAAAAGATAGCAGCTGATTTGTCTGTTCCTTTCTTGGGACGAATTCCAATAGACCCCGAAATTTGTCGCGACTCTGATGACGGAGTGCCTTTCATAATCGAACATGTGAATTCTCCGGCATCAAAATCCTTTATGGAAATCGTCGAGAAGGTTGAGGGCTTCTTGAAGAACAAAGAAAGAACGAAGAAAACGGAGGTAAAATGAGTGAAAATATGTGTGACTGCGTCGGGAAACAATCTAGACGCTTCAATTGATCCAAGATTTGGCAGAGCAACCTACCTTGCAATAGTTGACTCTGAAAGCATGGCTTTCGAAACAATTCTTAATGCGGCAGCAGGCGCCATGGGCGGTGCAGGAATTCAAGCAGCTCAGGCACTGGCAAAGAAGGGAGTGGACGTACTGATAACTGGAAACGTAGGGCCAAATGCGTTTCAAGCGCTGTCAGCAGCGGGCATAAAAATCGTTACAGGTGCTTCCGGAACTGTAAGGGAGGCTGTTGAGAAATACAAGAGAGGTGAACTGACCGAGACTGGCGCACCTACTGTCAAGGGACATTTTGGCATGGGTAATGGTAGAGGAAGCGGCCGAAGACGCGAGGATCTGGGCAGATTGGCTTGAAAAGGAGGTGATCAAATGACAAATAGAATTGTGGTTCCAATAGAAAGTGACAGCGGTCTGGACTCGAAGATTGCAGAGCATTTTGGAAGAGCACCATGCTTCGCAGTTGTCGACTTGGACGAGAAGGGCGCAGTTTCAAATGTTAAGACAATGCCAAATGCAGGTGAACATTGTGGTGGACAGGGGCAGGCTCATGACAACATCCTGAAGCTAAAACCAAATGCAATAGTAGTCTATGGAATGGGCCCAAGAGGTTTGACGACGTTTCAAGATGCTGGAGTGGCAGTGTTAAAGGCTGATGGAAACACGGTCAGAGAAGTAATTGCTGCTCATAACGAAGATAGGCTACAGGAACTCACGGAAGGTTGCCATGAGGCGCACCATCATTAAGATGTTGTCGATTTATCCGCCACTGCAGGCATGTAGAAGTGGAAAAACCAGTTACTGGGTATGAGAAGGAGAACTTTCGTACAAAAGGCTAGTGGAGAACGGTAGAATGACTCTTATGCCTCAATGTGCCAATTGTCCAGGGGCCTATTGCCAACGCGTGCCTCTGGGAATGATTAAAAAAGATACGTTGCCTGAATTCTGCCCCATGAAAACAAGCGAGGAAACAATCAAGAAAGTGATTGAAAGATACGGAAAAGACGACGTAAAGAGGATCTATGTTCCTGCCACTATCACGGAAAAAGAGGCTTACGAATGTGTCAGAGGCGTGCGTATGGCGGTACGACCCAGAATCAAAGAATTGATAGAGTTTGGCAAATTGATCCGTGCCAACAAGATTGGAATGGCCTTCTGCGCCGGAATGCGAGATGAGGCAAAGAGAATAGTGGGGTTTCTTGAAAAATCTGGATTTTCTGTTGCTTCAGTCCTGTGCAAGTGTGGCGGAATCGACAAGACAAGGCTTCATGTGGAAAAAGAATACAAGATTGATGATCCCTTGAAATTCGAGGCTGGCTGCAATCCCGTTCTTCAAGCTCAGCTTCTGAACGATGCTAAAACAGACATAAACGTGATCGTTGGGCTTTGTCTAGGACATGATATGCTATTTGCCATGAATTCCAAAGCGCCGGTTACTACTCTCATAGTCAAGGATCGTTTGCTGGGTCACAACCCAGTCATTGCTCTTTACAGCAACTACCACAAGGGCATAATAGAATCGCAGGAAAGAAAGTGAATTCAATCTCTAAGCGCGTGCGATCTTCGACAGTGACTTTATGATAGTCTCAGTAGCCAGCGGAAAAGGAGGAACAGGAAAAACATCAGTAGCCGTGAACATGGCGCTCTCAATAGAAAATGTTCAACTCTTAGATTGCGATGTTGAAGAGCCGAACGCTTACCTATTTCTAAATCCAAAGACAAACCAGCCTCGTCCAGTCACTGTTTCTGTTCCGTTCGTAAATGAGAAATTGTGTGATCATTGCGGAAAATGCGGCGATTTCTGTCAATACAATGCGCTATTTGTCGGTTCGGACAAAGTTTTAGTCTTTCCAGAGTTATGCCACAGTTGTGGCGGATGTTTACTCGTCTGTCCCAAGAAGGCAATAGGCGAACACAAGCACAGAATTGGAACTTTGATGCTTGGTTCTGCTGACGATTTGGAGCTTGTCTATGGAGAACTTGAGGTAGGCGAGCCAATGGCCGTTCCAATCATAAGAGAAGTCAAGAGGCATATTAAGAGCGACAAAAACGTGATTCTTGATTCGCCGCCAGGCACCTCATGTCCGGTCATACAGACGATTAGCGGCAGCGACTTCTGCGTTCTCGTAACAGAACCGACGCCATTTGGTCTTCATGATTTGAAAATAATCGTTCAAGTCCTAGAAAACATGAAAATTCCTTTAGGTGTCGTAGTCAATCGTGCAGGCATCGGCGACAGGAAAATATACGAATACTGCAAAGAAAAAACCATTCCAATATTGCTTGAAATTCCCTATCAGAGACGAATAGCCGAACTCTATTCCAGAGGCATACCTTTCAGTTTGGAAATGCCAGAGTGGAGGACAAAGTTCCAGACCCTTTTCAGCAACGTAATGAAGCTGGTTGGCAAATGAAGCAACTTACTGTCTTGAGTGGAAAGGGCGGAACGGGCAAGACAACGATAACCGCCTCTTTTTCAGCTTTGGCTCGAAATGCTGTTGTGGCTGATTGTGATGTGGATGCGCCTGACCTGCACATGCTTCTGCACCCGCAAATCAGTGAAATGAAGGAGTTTAAGGGCTCAAAGTTAGCCGTGATCGATGAAACAAAATGTACGGGATGCGGTTTATGCAGAGAAAAATGTAGATTCGACGCAATAATAGAAAACATCAAAGTTGACCCCTTTGCTTGTGAGGGTTGCGGTGTCTGCACTGTAGTCTGCCCGCTAAACGCCATAGCTTTAACTGAAAAGATCTCTGGACACGCCTACATCTCAAAGACAAAGCATGGTTTCATGTCTCACGCATTGCTAAGTCCTGGCGAATCGAACTCCGGAAAACTCGTGACTCTGGTGAGACAAAACGCCAAAACACTAGCAGAAAAAGAACATGCTGACCTTATCTTAATAGATGGTTCGCCTGGAATAGGCTGCCCAGTCATAGCTTCGGTTACCGGAGTAGACGCCGCCTTAGTCGTTACAGAACCGACAATGTCCGGGATTCACGACCTTGAGAGAGTATTGCGGTTGCTGAGGCACTTCGATGTGCAGCCGCTTGTTAGCATAAACATGCACGACATAAACAAAGACAATACTGCAAGAATTGAAAACTCCTGCAGAAAAAATGGAATCGACGTCGTAGGGAAAATTCCTTTCAGCCAGATCGTGACAGAAGCTATGGTGTGTGGCAAAACTGTGGTTGAATATTCGCCTCGAAGCGAGGTTTCCAAGGAAATAAAGAACGTCTGGGATATTACACGACGCAATTTGCAGCGCGCGCGCGACTTGAAGCGGTAAAGGAGTTTTTGCAGGCGGCAGGTGCAGATTGGCAGGTGATAACCCAGCTCCTACGCGAGAACAAAATCAAGCGCATCGAGTTTGAAGGAAACACGTATTACATGCGAAAGTTCGCTGGCAAGAAAAAAGATGAAGGGTGAGCGTCAAACGCGTAGCACAGCAAAGCGGGTTGAATGAAAGTTGAGGGTTTTGGTCAATGTCTGATGAAGAAGGATTAAGGGAGTTATTGAGGAAGGCTGGATATTCGGAAAAAGCCATAGATCATTACGTAAAGAAGCGGAATGTGGGCGTGATCGAAGGTGCTGAGGCTGCAGAGTCGCACACGGGTCTCTGTGGGGACAGTATGAGAGTGTACTTGAAGATTGAGAAGGGGTTGATAATAGATGCCAAGTTTCAAGCGGTTGGATGCGCTGGAGCATTTGCATCAGGCTCTGCCCTTACAGAAATGGTTAAAGGCAAGACATTGAAAGCTGCTGAAAGCATAACGGAACAGGATCTAGCAAGAGATTTAGAAAAACTCCCGGGACCAAAGCTACACTGTGTCCGCCTAGCCGTAGACGCGCTGAGAAAGTCTATCGCAAGCTACAAGGAGTTGCAGGATTCCAAGGCTAAGGGCAAATGCAACACTCGATAACTAGCGACTTGACTCCCCAACCGATTGATACTATCTTCAGTATGAGTTAGCGCACATTGCAGCACTCAAGCTGATTCAAAATCAGTTTGCCAACCAACAATACAACTCTGCACGATGCGCGACATCTGGACCTATATGCGATAGAACCGTACGCACGATGAAGTCTTCGCAAAACGGAAAGTATAAGACGAGCACGCTCTCTCTACAAATGGGTGTACATTGGGTGCAACGCAGAGTTAGAATTGTTTTGATCATTTCCTCAGCTCTCATAGCCACCGCACTTCTGATCATTGCTGCGCTGTCAAATTCAGAGATATTCATGATCACAGAGGCTCTCCCAATAGAAGGCTTCAGACCAATTGGTCAAAATGCCTATGGAACCGACATCTATCGCAACGGAGTCAGAACAACTGATATCTACGTCGGTGCTGACCCAGTAAATCCTCAAACCGGTTTGATTTCAATGAGGTTTTCAATATGGCACATAAAGAAAACCGAGCTTGACTCGCTTTACTTGAGGTTTTCTTCAGCGAATCCTATGCAAGCCTATCTTGAAATGCCAGGTGGATATCCTTGGTCACCGATCAGTTTTCACCAAGGCATCGATGGAAAAAGTGTCATCTTCAAAGTGGACGACCTTGGATTTCAGGGTTCAGGGACGGTGACGCTTGATTTTCTGCTGAGACCAGGACAGGATCAAACAGGTTTCCAAGTCGAAGTGCACTACACGTTGCATACGCCGGCTTTCATGCAGCTAACTCAACAAGCAGTATCGGCACAAATTGAAATCCCTGTAGAGAGGTAGCGCACACTAGGGTCAGACGAGTTGCAGTTCGTAAGAGGCGTTCTTATGGTAGAGTCTGAAACCCACTTTTTCGTATAGTTTAGTCGCGTGTGTAGGATTCTGGTCATCCACGTAAAGCAGTGCGTTCTCCATTCCTTGTTCTTTCAGATAGGACATCGCTCTGAGCATCAAGGCTGTACCCACGTCTTTTCTTCTGTGAGGTTTCAAGACTCCGATGTTCAAAATTCAACCGTACTTCGCATTTTTTTCTCGGTTTAGTCCTTCGTCAATTCCTGCGACGACATAGCCTATGGGCTGATTGTCGAGCATGGCAAACCAAGCTTTTTGACGCTTGTAGAATGGCGTGTCCAATATCAGGTATCGTGTTTCTTCAAGGGTTAGCGGTCTGTAGTTGAAGTGCTCCTTGAAGGCCTCATTGTCAAGACGGTTGATCAATGTGATCTCTTCATTGTTTTCCAACTGCGCTTCTCTCAATCTTTCCGGCTTGTTCTCCTCGGTTCTTGGCGAAAAGTCCGTCAGGTTTCGGTTCATCAGACTCGAGCTTCGCACATGCTCGAAGCCAAAACTCTCGTAAAGATGCACACAGGCCAGCCTGTCGGTCTGCGCGTAAGCCGAAGCAACTGTCATTCCTTTCTCCTTCAGACTCTTGATTGCTTGTGCGAGAAGTCTCTTTGCTATTCCGTTGTGTCTGAACTCTGGCAAGACCGCAAGATAGTGAATGAATCCTTTCTTCTCTTCTCTGTTTTTGTCAACGTACGCCGGCACCATCCCCACTATCTGACCATTCCATTCTCCAAACAAGAGACCGTCAAGATTGAAGCTAGGAGCGTTTGCCATCGTCCTGACTTCTTGAACAGTCAGGGTTCTTATGTCGTCATAATCCAAAAACGTCGCATTGAAAACTCGGGCGAAGATTTCTTCGTCCTGCCCCTTCTGGAACGGTCTGATCTCAAGCAAAGTTATCACCGGAAGATTTCGTGATCAAGCACATTGCTGCACTTAAGTATTTCTAATTCAGAGTTGAACCACAAGAGCTAGAGCTGGAAAAGTTCTCGGTTGAACTTCGTCAGGAACTCCGTTCTCCTTGATCCCACTAGCACTATGTCTTCAACCCGGAAGTAATATTCCCCTGCGTTCCAGAGTTTCGGCTCTATCGCCATGACCATGTTCGCCTGAAGCCACTCCTCATTCTCTGGGTCCAGCCAAGGTGGCTCATGCACTTCGACACCAATGTTGTGTCCAACCGATTTGTTTGGCAAGCGTGCTCGCAAATAATCTCCATAGCCGAGTCTGTCCAAAGTTTTTTC
>Ga0315274_10005937_pt1 | contig 17848 bp, 19 predicted proteins | sample YL17G02_20_MG_FD_203700 | JGI IMG/M metagenome (GOLD analysis project Ga0315274, IMG submission 203700) | Sediment microbial communities from Yellowstone Lake, YNP, Wyoming, USA - YL17G02_20 | ecosystem: Environmental > Aquatic > Freshwater > Lake > Sediment | place: USA: Wyoming | collected...
AATTTCATGGTAAATGCAGTATCGTCTTTGATAGCTTACACACACAAAGAGAAGAAACCATCTCTGAACATCAGAGTTAAGGATTTTAGCAATTTACCTGCTATTGTTATATCGAACTGACGTTAAATACTATTATTCGTCTTAAAACTGTAAGATGATTTTATCAGTAGACCATATAAAAGTCAAGGAACAGTAATTCCCAACGGCTTAAATATCTAATCGGTAATGTTTAATGGCATATTAGATGTCTAATGTTAGATGATAGATTCATAAGAATAGAAACTCATTGAAAAAGCCAGCTAACTATGAAATAATACTGATAAGCATTTTTATAATCCTATGTATACCTTATTTAATATTTTACCGTTATAATAAAAGCCAATGTTGATTTGCCAAGAATTTTCCCAATAAGGGGGCTATAATATGAAAAACAAAAGAACCCTATACGTTTTATCAGTTTTCCTATTAATTTCCATGCTTATGAGTTTCTATACCTCAATTGGATATTCTCAGACATCGTCGCCGAAAGCGAAGATGATTTTGGGAAAATTCTTTCAAAAATATGATGCTCTATTCACAGATGGTATGAAGGGAATTAACAGTGCTGTATGCAAATTATCTATCAAAGGAGCAGGGAGGATAAACACGGGTAAACAGTCAGGAAATGTACCGGGGAATGTACCTTTGCTTATAGATACAAAAATAGAGCTATACGTTGCACAACCAAATAAAATGTTCTTCAATCTTACCGGGAATCTTGGTAACGTTGCGATTGTGATACCAGACAAGAAACCGTTGACGGCAACTGCATTATTTCCAAACATGAAGCAATTTGCTATTTTTTCAGTTCCAGAAAAAATCTTCGGTGGAATAAAACCACTTAACAGAGAAAAATTCTGGCAGGAAACAATACTCAGCTACGGCGGGCTTCAGACAACTAAACAGGGCAAAGCCCATAAGATAATCATGAAGTCAACCAAACCGTCACAAAAAGAAACTACAAATATATATATACTCGATAATAAATGGGACCCTGTGCTAATTGAGGTTAATGACCCGGTAGGTGGCAACACAACAGTAGAATTTGAGCAAATCATGCTAAATGCTCGCATACCCATAGAAAAGTTCGTGCCTAATACAAGTGGATATACCCAAGTATCAAAAGAACAGTTGTCCAGCCTTATTATGATGAATATGATGTCCGCAAATATGCAGAAAAAACAGGTCAAATAGCTATATGTGACGAGTGATAGGGAGATGAATTTAAGCAAACCCATCACTCGTTACCTGTCACTCATATTTTATTTTTCCCCAAATTGTTGTTAATCTACCAGCAGGTGAAACGGAAGCTAAACCCTGATACTTCAACATGAAAATCCCTGCGGCATAACCTTTGTATTCATTAGCATCAGCCATTCCACCGTTCTTGCTCCCCTGTCCATGAGTAGTCCTTATAACAATTTTCCCATCCTCACCGGGAGCAATATCTTTCCACTGAGCTACGTATCCTTTGTTATTTACTCCTGTCCTAAATTCAACTGAATCCTCTGCTACTTTATGCGTTCCATTCGAGCTTGCGTAAGTAAATCTATCCGCACCGATAATTTTCCAGTTAGTCACTCGTACTTCATAGTCAACACCTGCACCATTTCGGTTGACTGTACCGGCGAAGGTATATAACCCATCGGAACTTAAACCTTCAATTATCAAATCCAGATACCAGCCTGCGGCATCGCCATAGCTTATGTTCCCTGAAGGGTCTACAAAGTCACCGAAAATTTTATCTGCATCGCTTCCTTTGTCGAACTTAGCTTCATCTGTTGCCCAATTCAAACTGCCCACAGTCTTAAATTCTGAAAATGTAACGGTAACACCTGTATCACTGCCATCACTCTGATCAAGCAGATTTCCAGATTCTGGATGTGGGTTGCTCCGACCTATGGCATAAGTCGTCACATTATCCGCTATAAACTGGCCATCATTATAAACACAGTCGTTGTAAGCTACCCAACTAGCCCGGGTAAAAGCTGGTATACTTAATGTAATAAGTATTATTGCAAAAACAAAAGTTAGCTTCATGGCATACTCCTTTTAATAAATGATTCCTTAATCAACTTTCAGAAAAGACATTAAATTTTAGGAAATAGAACGCGGATCGAGCGGATTTGCGCGGATTAAAAATAAAGGAAAATCCGCGCAAATCCGTTTAATCTGCGTCATCCGCGTTCTATTCCTAATAAAAAAGTGGAAAATCTTATGTTAAACTTGCTTAATGTATTTTTAACAATCATTGTGCCAGTGCTTTTACTATTTCCCTGCAATACGCAGGCAGATCAGCCGTTGACCTGGACGTGATCAGGTTCCCATCTACAACGACTTCAGTATCAACCCAGTTAGCCTTGCCAATCTTGATATTTTCTCTTATACTGGGTGCAGAAGTTACATTTTTATCTACAAGGATACCAGCCGCTGACAATACCCATACTCCCTGTGATATAGCCGCAATGATTTTGTTCTGTTCATTGGCTTTCTTTATGAAGTCAAGCGTTGCTACACACCAACTCAACCTGTCTGACGCCCATCCACCCGGAATCAGAACAGCGTCAAACGAGTCTGGTTCAGCTTTATCTGTTCTCATTTGTATCCCGATCATATAGCCACGCTTACCTTTAATGTTATCGGCACTTAATACACTTCCGATAACTGTAACTACGGCACCTGCTTCCTTCATACGATAGTATGGATACCAGAAATCAAGATCCTCGTAATCGTCTGCTACCAATAATGCGATCCTTTTTCCATCAAGTTCCATAAACTCACCCCCGATTCATTAAAGGATGAAAAAGAAAAATGAGAATTTTATCCTTCCGCCTTCATCTATCATCCTTTTGCTATACGTTTCCCTATAAAATATACTGCCGAAGCGATATTATGTGAATTTTTGTTATACCTCAATACGTTATCAAGATAAACCAGAGGAAATGTAAGCCAACCTACTAAAAGAGATATAATCTTATATAACCATATATTGCCAAAAGAAAATAATATGCCAACGTATTCCCTGAATACCCAATGCAATGCACTTGTCGGTCCTACACACGAACCGCTTTCAACTTTCTCGAAATCCGAAAGGACGTTCTCTAATCCCCATACTGTATATCTCTGATAATCTCTCGGTGAAGCGTGATACCCCTGAATAAATGGAACAGCAACACATACCCATCCAGAAGGACGAAGGACACGGTAAATCTCTGATATAACGATTTTCGGTTCTTTTACATGCTCAAGCACAGCCTCAAGAATAACAGTGTCAAAAATTTCGTCCTTAAATGGTAATCTGTGGCCATCACCTACTACATCAACATTCGGCATCGGTTCAATCTCAAGATTGATTACGTGTTCACCTCTGCGGCGAGTGCCAGACCCAAGGTCAAGCACTTTTGCATTGGTTCCAAGTCTTTGTATCAATTCAGAAACTTTTTTATCCCAGATCGGTGATCTGTAGGGACAACTGCATACATGACGCAAGAATTTATTCTGACTGATCTTTCTCTTGAATCGGATAAAATTGTCAGTGTTTGACGTCTTTAATTCGCTCTTTTTCTCTTTCAAGTGTATGACCCAATTTTAATTTATAAAAACACTTTAGAACTATAACACCACAACCTCAAATGTTTATAAATTTAGTAAAATTAGACCGTTTGAGCTTTGTCGAAATGAAGCATTTTAGCTTGTACTGACTCCAGAATTGAATCACGGATAAAGTCACTTGCATTCAGTATCTCAACGCCGATCATTTCACCTTTGTCATTTAATTCTACTGTGATGTTAGGACTTAACTCAAAACTTCCACTTTCTGGTCCGCCAGAAATTTTTAAATATAATATATCTTCTTTGTCAAAATATTTCATCTTCATTTTATTAACAACCTATCAAAAGATTATTTGATATTTGATTGCATCTGCGCTAATACCATTTTTCATTTGAAAAGTTACATAATTGCCATTCCAGCAAAAGTTGGAATCCAGTCTTTAAAACCCAATAATTCTGGGCAGGTACAGTTCATAATCCATAATCTTAATTCTATTGGCTTATTGTGCCATACGCCTAGAACATCGTCAACTGACCCTCGCTTCGGGGTACGAATACTGCACAGGGAACGATCATTTCCTGCACTGATATTCCGCCGTGTGCATATCGAACAGTACGGCTGGATTCCTGTTCCTTTGCAGAAGTGATGTATTTGCCCGATTTAGCAAATCCATATTTCAATATACCTGACTCTGACGGCATCCTGGCATTTTCCGTGCTGAAGAATACGAAATCTGCGGATGTGATGTTATTCGGATTGGTAAAGCTTTTTAACCCGATGTATCTCCTGTGCGGGTCTGCCTGACTTCTATCTGGCGCAACTATACCCTTTCCCATCAATTCTACAAATCCATGATCGGACAGAATAAAAACTATCGAGTTCGTCGGTATCTTCTCCAGATAGGGCTGGATCGTATTGTCAAAATTAACCTGTACTTCCTCGTATAAAGTGACGAGGTTCTGCATGGTAACGTGGATTTTCAAATCAATCAAAGAAAAAATTACTGCTTTGATCTGGGCTTTTTCATCGAGGAACTTTAGCATATTGTTCCTTTGTCCCGGGAACTCTCCCGCTTTTTGTATTTGGGCAACCTGTAAAGGTTCTAAAGCCGATGCCAGTAACTCGCTTTCATCTCCTGAATGAAAGTCTCGTGGAAATTTACCAGCAAATATGGAGTTTCTTGACCATTCCGTTGTGCTAGGGAGAATAGACACCATCGGTATAATATCCTCCATTGCCAGCTTTCCATGAAATGTCTGTAATATACGGGGTTTCAATAGTTCCCATTCGTCCCATCTCATGCCATCAAAGACTATTATGTAGGCTGATTGAGATTCGTCTTTTACGTATTTATCAAACAAAGGTCGAAAAATTCTAGGAATGAAGTCTGTCGTCAGGATCGGTCTTTTTTCAACGTCCATGACCCAGAGCGAGTAATGCTTTTGTATAAGGTCTGCAAAGCTATCACTTAATCCTGTCATTATTTGCTTTACTTCATCAATCAGCTTTTGTATCAAAACGGGTGATAAAAGGTCACATTTGAAGTTCAGCGTCTCTATCCTATCCCGAAGTAATTCTATACGTGAAAGGTATTTAGGGTATATATCCTGCATCCATAAAGCAATGTCATCTCTTCGATCTCTGGAATGCCACCAGTCTTTATTCCTTATCTCATTTGTAAGATTCAAAAACTCGCAGAGAAACGAAAACTCATCGAAAGTGTCCTTGATACGTACGTAACCAGAATCATCTTGCAGGAACAGATGCCTTGTAGTAACGTTTTTCAGGATTGCATCTCTTAATTGCTGAGTTATGGCGATAGAGACAGACGAGGATACCATAGCCCTTGCAACTGTGCGTAAAGCCTCCTTTAGCGAAGTACAGAAACACCTTTCCTTAGCGGCGTATTCAGCTGCTTTTGTAATATTTCCCCCGCTTACCCCAAGCCATCCACGGAACAAGCGTAACTTTTCTTCATCTTGGCTTAACCATCCTTCAACGACTTTGATCTGATTCAATACACGGTCTGGGTCCCGCTCTATTAATTGCTCACATATCTCTTCTGCCCTTTCCAGAGGGATTTCACCATATTTTTGCCATATCTCATGTCCCAGGATACGTGGCAACAGCAATTCGTAGTTTTCACTGTGCTGAGACAGCGAGTAAGACAGCCAGAGGAACTTGGCAAGGTCTTCATCAGTGCCGATCTTTGCCATCAGTGGTATTGCTTCGTGTACCTTCTGTTCTAAAAAGCTTACAATTTGTGGATATTTATTACGAAGGTGAGCAATTTTTTCATCTCTATCCAATTTTCTCTGTAGCTCTATGGCTTCGGTAGGTAATAAAGGTTTCAGAAGGTCAATATTCAATATAGCAGACAGAATCACAGCATTACATTCCGCTGAAGATATACGCCCCGGTAAAGATTCTCTGAACTTCCGCAGTTTTTCAACGTTATCCCAGAAATCCGAATTTTGTAACTGATTCACATTATCAAGCCAGTTATACCCATTCTGAGAGAATTCAAGTAGAATTTGTGGTGTCATCTCGATGCGGTTACTGCGAAATATGTAATCAGAGATAAGTAGGTTTTCGTCTTCGTCTTTTGATGAGACTATGCAGAACCTGTTGTTCTGCAAGTTATCTTTGTGTTCTTCGAGTATATCTCTTACCTGAAGATCATTTTCATAAGGTATTATTTGATAGTTGCGATCAAGCAAATTGAGACCCCCGCTGGTAGGGAGTATCTGCGATGGATCAAGTAATACCAGCATATTACGGGGAGATGGTGACTTAAAGGCAATGTAGGACTGGATCAGGTTTATATCCATATCTAAGCTCTAAATTTGTCAATCCGCCCAGCGCTTCCCAGAGCATAAAGCATCGCTTCTGTTGCCTGGAATAACCCAAGCGAACCACGTCTGCATTCGCTTTCGCAGAATTTTTTTACGCCATCGGGACGGCACCATTTACCGACAAGAATGAAAGGCACGGGATGCCAGCTATGCCCTTTATAAGTCGCTGGAGTAGAATGATCACCTGTGATGATTACTGTGTCAGGAGAAAGTTCCTCTAACCTTGGTACAAGCTTATCAATATCTTCGATGACCCGTACTTTTTCGTCAAAGTTACCATCTTCTCCTGCGCTATCGGCTCCTTTTACGTGGAAGAATACAAGGTCATAATTGTGAAAGGTCTCTTCCAGTTTATCAAATTCACCTTCCAGATCATATCCAGTGTAAATTACGTCCATACCAACGATCCTTGCTATACCCCGATAGTCGGGGTACGAAGCAATAACTCCGATATTCTCAAGTCCGTATAGGTGCTGCATGAGTGGGAGCTTGGGCCTGTCGGCATATCCTCTCGTCAGGATACCTAGATGCTGTCCATTGGGCATTTCCACGATGTTTCTAACTTCTTTGCTTCGCAGAATTTCGTTAGCTTCTCGTATGAAGGTATTCGCTACACTTGCCGCATATTTTGACCTGGGTTTGAGAGATACGACCCGATGAGGAAAAACGCCCTCACCTGTAGCCTGTGGGTCTGAATCTGATAGGTCTGGATTTAAACCCTCACCCCTGAAGATAACGACTGAGCGGTAGTCAAGCACTGTTTCGATGATAATTTCCACATCGTGTATTTTGATTTTGCGGAGCAGTTTACAAAGCTCTACATTTTTCTCAGTGGGAAGGCGCCCCGCTCGGCGATCAACGACTGCTTCCGCCGAATTGAAACCGGCATAATTGACACGTACAGCGATGTCGTCCTCCTCCATATCCAGACCAACTCCGTAAGCGGCAATTGCACCTCGCCCTACGTCATAAGTGAACGGATCATACCCAAACAGCGCAAGGTGTGCTACGCCGCTTCCCGGTGCAACACCCGGCGCAACTGGAATACTCATTCCGGTCACACCTTTCGATGCCAGGCGATCAAGATTAGGTGTTCGGGCAGTCTCCAGTTCAGTTAACCCGGTCTTTGGCAATGGAAGTCCACCGACTCCATCAATTACAAATAAAATTATCTTGGATCCATTGTTTTTGAATTCTAGGTGTGGTGCGATCTCAGAACTAATCATATACTACCTCCAGTAAACAATGTTTGCTGTTATCTATCCTTAACTCTTTGTAATGCCTCAATATTCTATTGCAGTTCCGGTATTTTTTCCGGTTCTTCTATAAGTTGTGGAAGATTGATCTCTACAGTATCCCAGAGTATGTTCAAATTTATCTTGTAATAAACATGTACCAATATATTTCTCATTCTGATTATTTTATCCTATTCAATCTGTGACAATTGATCACGTGTTTCTTGTGAAACTTTTACGGCGGCTTCTCCTATAATTTCGATTTCTTTCATCAACGCTACAGTCAGCATCCTGTCACGAATAAGATCAGATTTCATACGTCCTGTAGTAAATAGTCTCGCTTCCCTTGCCGCATCGAGTATATGTTGTAAACGTATAATATCATTCTCGTTCATATAAAGCCTCCGCTTGTGTAAGGACTTTATCACGGAAGTAATCACTAAGATCATCAGGCGTACTCAAATCTACTTCTCTACCTATCATTTTTGAGAGTTCTATTTCCATCCCTGCTATCTCCATTAATCCTATTGGCACATTATAATCAAGGTCTATCAATATGTCTATATCGCTGTCTGATCGGAAATCATCTCGGAGGACGGAGCCGAAGAATGCGAGTTTTTTAATATGGTTTTTCTGGCAGAATTCTGCAATCTGTTCCTTTGTAAGATTAACCCGTTCTGGTTTCATGTAATATACATTCCTTTCCTGAATATCCTAATATCAAGCCATCTGTTTCAGAATATCCCAGTTATCAAGGCAATCAGAAAAACATATTTCTCTATCTTTCTCTGTAAAATCAAATGCCCTTTTCCCTTTATCATCAATCCAAATAAAAAAGTTGAAAATATCACCTTTAATTGTTCGCCTTTTCTTTTCGCAAATACGTTTCTTTAACTCTTTTGCAGGGATAATCAAATAATTTATCTTTATCTGTTTCTTCGTAGACCCCTTGTATGTGGTATCAACAAGATTATGTAAGACGAAAATAAAGAAGTCTATCCTGTATGAAGGTTCACAAATTGACTTTCTACCAATTTGAATCCATGCAGAGCTACCATCACCATACTTTTGCGTTTTTTTCTCTGTTGCTTCCCAAGTTCTACTACCTTTTACCTGTAATGTTATTGGCTTGATTTCTTCCATGTTCATTAGGATCAGATCAATGTCTTTCAATTGCGAATTAGCTGGAAGAAATACCTCATAATTTCTACCAAGTTTCTGCCTAATTTCACTTATGACAAGTGCCTCATCTACTGTTAAGGACCATATATTTCTTATCCCCATAATTAAACTTCTCCAACTAGATAAGTCAGATTCACAGCTTTACCTCTGGGCGTGTTTTGCGTTTTCTTTGCTCATATATTTCATCTAGGAAGTTTTCATCTACAATGTCCTTCCATCCACCAGCAGAAGAAAGAAATCTCCTTTCTCTTTCTTCCTCAGACATGAACTTACGACTTTCGATTGTGATATTGACTTCTGAACCATCTTCAAGATCGACTTTTTCAAGAGGTTCAAAGACACCATTTTTATATTTGGCTTTTATTGTATTTAGCATTTTCTAAACTCCCTTTAATCTAGTATCAGATCAATGTTATAAATTTATTTTTCAAATCCAATACCGTCAACAGATACTTTTCCCGGCTGATCCTGCTCTCCAGACACATTAAACTTAATAGGCAAAAACTGTTCTGCTACCTGTATGTTTGTTAATAGATGAAGCGATATTTTTGACGTTGTGAAGCAGGAATGTCCTTTCGCTAATGCCATCAAAGGCACAAGCTGATCTGCTAGATGATATTCCACAGCCATATCTGATTGAATAAAATCAAGACAATCTTTACAAGCTTCTTCTGCTACTTCCTCAGCCCTTTTTCCCTTTGCTCCCAGAGATGTGAATCCAGCGTAACTGTTTTCAAATTCGGTTACGATAAACACAGCAGTTCCCTGTCCTCGTGATGGTGCATTAATAATTTCAAATTCAGCCTTCAAGTTTTTTAGTAAGCTCAATGCTTTATCCTGTTGCCTTTGGGCAATTGTAATTGGAAGATTGGATATTGCAGAGATGCCTTTTATGCTTTTAAGAGTTCCGTGTTGTGACAGATCGATTCCATGCAGTTCCGCAGGATATATCTCAACGTCTACGTGTCCACCGCCCTTTGGATACCAACCCCACATTTTTAACTGAATATCTGCCTTCACTCCCATTTTTGAAGCAATCGGAAGATATACCATCTGAAGATAGTGTATTGGCGGACTCCATGAAACGTGAGTTCCTCCAAGAAGCGTTACTTTTGATATTCCACCAGCAAAAGCCAATGGCAGAAATACAGCCTGTAAGATCAGTGACACGGAACCTGCGCTTGCTTTAACGTCTGAAACATCAAATCTATAATTCCCCGATTTAATGGATTGGGGTATAAATAAAAGCTCTTGAGAGTTGAGCGAAGCACCGTCAACTTCAGCATCAGTTATTTTTGCCAGAGCGTTTACACAGGTTAAATGTTGAGCCTGTAAACCCGGGTTACGTCTTCCTGCTCTTATGTTACTGATCTTAATGGGCTTGCCAAGTAAGGCGGACATTGCCAAACTCGTTCGCAGTATTTGCCCACCACCTTCGCCTGCAGATCCATCAATCTCCAGATACATTTTGTCTCCTTATATTCAAGACTAAAACTTGTAGTTTAGAATTATAGCATCATGTCGGTTAAAAATCAACATCTGACTGAAAATTTCCATGTATAAATTTGTCATCAGCAGAAATCCAAACACAAAGGACACAAAGAATATAAAGAATCTTATGATTGGTACGATTTATTAATGGTTGACAAAAAAACAATATGGGTGCTATATTTTAATCATAAACTGAAAGATAAATGAGTTTTTTCTGTAAAAATTGCATTGCTGACTAAAATTCAGGGGGAATTAAGATGCAAAAACGTAGATTAGGCAGAACTGAGCTTAACGTATCAGTTATAGGTTTCGGAGGTATAAAACTACCGGGTGTCCAAAAGGATGATGCTGTAAAGATTGTAAACAGAGCATTAGACCTTGGCGTCAACTTCATTGATACTGCCCGTAACTATGGAGACAGCGAAGAGAAAATAGGATATGTTTTGAAAGATCGGCGAGATGAATGTTACATCGCTACAAAAACTGCCAATCGTGAAGCAAGTGGTTTAATGAAGGAACTGGAAACAAGCCTGAAAAACCTTCAGACTGACGTGATTGATCTTTATCAACTACATACTGTCAGTGAGCCTGATACTTTTCAGAAAGTTATGTCATCAGGTGGTGCGCTGGAAGGTGCCAAAAAAGCTAAAGCACAAGGAAAGATCAGGCATATTGGCATCTCTGTTCACAGAGATATAGATACGATGAAGGCGGTTATAAAGTCAGACGAGTTTGAAACGATAATACTGGCTTACAGCCCTCTTGATCAGGAAGGCGTAGCTGATGAAATACTACCAATGGCGAAGGAACACGACATGGGCGTTATAGTAATGAAGCCATTATCTGGTGGACTACTTTGCCTGCCTGAACATGAGCGAGACGCATCAGGAAGGGACCTAATCGCTTCTAACTCAATACGATTCGTGATTTCAAACGAAAACGTAACTGTTGCTATACCGGGCATAACCTGCATGAGAGAAATTGAGGAGAACGCCACTCTTGGTAATATGCCACCTATATCTAATGACGAAGTGGCTGAACTTCGGAAATCAATAGGGGTTATGAAAAAAGAATTTCGATATGGACAGGTATGCCTGCGATGCGGTTATTGCCAGCCATGCACACAAGAAATCGTAATTCCTACAGTGTTTCGTGCTGTGGACATATACCGTAGCTATCCTGATGAGTTAAAATACATGGGACTGGAGTTGTATAAAAGCCTTGAAGTGAAAGCTGACGAATGTGTGGAATGTGAAAAGTGTATGGAAAAATGCCCTGCTGGTCTTAACATACCCGAAAAACTCAAAGAAGCTGTCGCAATTTTTAATATTTAGTGCTTTTGGGGGGATTTTATATGAAAAGTAAAGTAGCAATCGTCAAGGGTGAAGACAGACGTGGAAATATCTGTCAAGCCCTTGAGTTAATAAAGCAAGACGTGATCTCAAAAATAAATAGTCAAGAAATAATCGTCAAACCGAACTGTTTGCAAAGTGCAGTTCCTCTATCTTGTACTCACATTGATGCTCTGAGAGGGATACTTGACTTCCTGAAAGGATTACCCACAGAATCAGTGACCGTTGCTGAAACCTGTCGGGATTCTGAACCATTTGAATCTTTTAATAGGCTTGGTTACACTTCCCTTACGGATGAATACGATGTAGAACTGAATAATCCACAGGAAGATAATGATTGGATTGATGCCTATTTGTTGAACAGAAACGATCAGGACGTGAAGGTTAAAATATCGAGAAGGTTGTTTGAGTGCAAATGCAGAATATCCGCCGCAGTCGCCAAAACTCATGACACTGTCACAATCACAGGGGCATGGAAAAACATGATGGGCGCACTTGCATTGGAAGATAAAGTCAAGATGCACGGCTGTAACAGCCATTCTGAACGAATCCTGATCTCAGAGGTTGAGATATTGCCTCAAAACCTTATACGTATAGCCCAGATTGTGCCTCCGCACATAAGCGTTATAGATGGGTTTATTGGCATGGAGGGAGAAGGTCCTGTGCGAGGTACTGAAAAGCACCTTGGGATTGCTATTGCCAGCACGGATTTCGTCTCTGCTGATGCAGTCTGCGCAAAAGCAATGGGATTTGAGCCATTAGAAATAAGCTATCTAAATTATGGAAATCAAATGGGTCTTGGTGTAGCGGATTTGGATGATATAGAAATAATAGGTGAGCCTGTCGAAAACGTGGTGAACCGTTTTACGCCACATTCACATTATCCAACTCAAATGAAATGGATAGAACTGCTCCCATCTCTAGCCGTTAAATAATGTTTCTATTATGAGATTTGTTTTGGTTGCCAGTGCGGGTGCATTGCCGCATAGCCTTGTTCTACATTGGTGATTGCATAAAGGTCACTGCCATCTGGTTTCATAATGTATAGCTGTCTTATGCCGCTACGGGTTGATCCTATGATCCAGAGCTTTGCATCGGGAGATGGTGTAGGATGGTAGTTGAAAACACCGGGCTTGGAATGAGTCAATTGCTCGGTGTGTCCTTTTAGATCAACCCGCATAATTTCAATACTTTCACCAATTTTTGCTGTGTAATAGACCCATTGCCCATCCTGCGACCAGACCGGAACATCACTGCTGCCGCCGTGAAAGTTGTAAACGTCAATTGTTTCCATTACCCCTGAGTATCCCTGCCTATCCCCGATTTTAAGCAAACCTGAACCATCCTTTTGGACAATGTACGGATGACAATCATAATGCTCACCACTTACAAATAACAACCATTGTCCATCAGGAGACCACTGGGGAGCAAAATTAAACGGATTTCCAGTATCTATGAGTCTTGAATTAGAACCATCGGAGTTAGCTATGTACACCTGATAATTCTTATGATAGCTGATCTTTTTCCCATCTGGTGAAGCACTATAGCCATAAGTGAAACCCTCAGTGCCTTCTGAAAGGTCTTTCTTATTATGTCCATCAATATCCATGCTGAATGGGTGTGCATTGCCATTGATGATAGGGTTAAATCCTAGCCTATTTGGATTATTGGGCCAGAACCATAATCCTGCGTTATAATTACTCACTCGCTCAACAGCCGTTACGTTAGCCAGTTTTCCAGTTGCTATCTCCAGCAGATACATATCATAAAGGCATCCCTGTGTATGTCGAAACTGCTCATGCTCTTCTTCCCATTCAGCATTTTCTGGACTTTCCCAGCCGCACCCAATGATAGCGATATTACCATTAGGCGACCAGTCAGCAAACTGAGTCCACGTATTTGGCTCTTTGGTCAGTTCTTCAGCAACAGGAAGTCTTCCAGTACCATCAGGGTTTACTAAATATGCCCTGGTAGTGTAGCGATTAGCTGTTAAACCGCCGGGAAGATTTGTGCGAAATTCAGAATATCCAATCATGGGATTTACCTCACCAGCCTACCCTAACTTGAGCAATTCTGTGCTTTTTCATTCACATTTTCCTTTTTGTTTGTAACGGCACTGTAAAATATTAAACACAAAGGCACGGAGTGGGTAGGTTGGGTTAAACGAAGTGAAACCCAACATAATATTAGAATTGTTGGGTCTACTGACTCAATTACGTTCCTCTGTGAATTTCTTATACATCTAGGGTGGATTGAGGCTTATGTATGATCTGTTTCTCTATGTGGAACAAATGACCCCACTGTAAGCGGATGCGGTTTATAATCTCATCGGAAGCGCACACCTGAAGTCGGGAGCTATTGGTTGAGAGAATCTGAATCCCGCTTGTGTGACCGATCTGCTCCTTCCAGTCAACAGGCTCTGATCCTCGAACCCCCCGTTTGACTGCTATGATATAAGTCTCTATGCTCATACTTTCAACTACCTTTCTGCTGATCCCGACCCACTCGTTGCACTCCATATTGTAGCATGCCGGAGCGGTTGCAATATCACCCTCCGGTTGTCTATCCTGCATGGAGTTAATCGAACCTAAACACTCTTGGGAATCCCCCGCCCTTGAAATATTGCATCCATCCCAACATCCTGACAGTTGGATTTGAGTAGCGCCCGCGCTCTCTCAGCGCGACTCACATCACGTGGTAGACTCTGATAATCCGGCGTTGCTGATAGGACTGTCGCCAGCGCGCCGCAGGCTGCAGGGCTTGCCATTGAGGTACCATCCATTGAACTGTAAGGCTCCGTAAGACCACGCCTTTCAGGAACTGTTGAGATTATTCCAACTCCTGGAGCGCAACAATCTATCTCCGGACCGAAGCAACTGAAATTGGCAAGAAACATTCGACCCGACCCGAACTTCTCTCTTTCAAAAGGTTGTCGAGTCGAAGCGAGCGTGCCATCGGGACCCCACCCTTCAAGACCGAGAGCCGACACAGCAACCGATTCAGGAAAGGCTGCCGGGAATTCGACCGGACCATCGCTATTGGCCGCCGCACATACACATAGCGTTCCCCGCTCAAGTGCGTCTCGGATCGCGTCTTGCTCTATTTCAGAAGGCAATTGAGCGCCGAGGCTCAAGTTGATGAGATCAACCTGACGATCTTTCGAGAGAAAGTCAATAGCATCGGCAATGTCACCCTGGTTCGCTCCCATTCCAGGTGGAAAGACCCGCGCGCAGAAGAGATCGACTCCCGGCGCTATCCCCACGAAGTCCCAACCGTTTGTTGGTCGCGCGCCTATCGTACCGCACACGTGCGAACCATGTGAGTCCGAATCTGCTCCGCCGCCGGGATCAAACGTGCCGTCAATGAACGATCCGACGCTTGTGACATGCGAAAGGAAACCATGCGGACCGACCCCTGTATCAATCACACCGACCCTAATTCCCGATCCACGAATGAGATCAAGGTTACTTATACCGAGCGCCCTATGCCACCAGGCTAGAGGACCATCCTGCGGCAAAGGGGGAACATTGACAGTCATTCCATCTTCTGGACCTCTCACGATTACGCTCCAAAATCCGCCTGCGGGAACTACTACCAGCGCCGTTGGTGTCCAGATGGGATTGAAGTTGAAAATGACCTGTCCCAGTGAAGAAGTGAGAGCTGTTAGTTTGCGGGCAAGACCACCCGATCCGCGTAGAAAGAGAATGAGTTCCGCACCCTCCAGAGGGTTTACACCACCGACCACCGTAACCGTAAACGTAACACCTGCGGAGACGGGTAGCGCCTCGGCGATTGCAGCGAATGGCGAAAAAGCCGAATAGAATCGCTGACTGACATCAGTGTAGTGAAGTATCTCCGGCTCTATCATAACATCCGATGGAAGGCTTGCCTTCTTGGACTCAATCTCGGCAGGTTCAGCTTCAAAGATCATCACCCGGCGTTTCTGATTATCGCTGGGATTTGTGTCCCCAATCAACTGGACATTGGCAGCTAACAGCGTGCGAAATGAGGTGTCTAGACTGGCGCGGGATGCGCGTTTTTCAGATTCGTGAAACTTTCCTGAGCGACGGTTTGCTATCACATATCTTGCCATCTGTAATCTCCTTTTAGTGCAAACAAAGCCTTATAGACATGTTCTTATAAATGAATTTAGTGGGTAGTAGGTTGGGTTAAACGAAGTGAAACCCAACATAATATTAGAATTGTTGAGTCTCGTTCCTCGACCCAACCTCTTATGCATATGCGTAGCAGATGCCATACAAGTTTTATGCATTTAAACAAGCCAGTCGGTATGTTCTACGTGAACCAGACAATGACATACTGCCTACCGACTTTTGAGTATGTGTTACCCGCAACCCAGTTGTTCAATATTTTCTAAGGCTTGGCTTAGGAGGCTTTGGACCACGTAAAGGAACTTCTACAATTACGCAATCTCCATCTGGTTTCTCTTGCGCTTTTTCATCAAGTGTTTCTGGTTTGGACGGTGAAATCTCTGATGGTTCACTTTGCCAGTCACAAACTTCACACACTATTACCTGGAACAGGCTTTCTTCTATGGTCATATACTCTATGTCTAATCGGTAAGACGCGCATTTAGGACATTTTTCTGGAACTCCATGTTCGTATCTGAGTATTGACAATGCCCATGCGGACAAAATATGGTCTGTAGCCGTGTATGCAAAATAGGCATCAAATCGCGTTGCTGAATCAGAATGCGTAAGCCAGTTTACAAGTTCCCATGTGGCTTTTGCCGTTGACTTTAGGTAACCCCTGCATCTTTCGGCGCTTGCACCTGCGGCTACTGTATTACCAATTAGGTCCATCCACCCATTAAAGTCGTTGGCGTTGGGCAAGATCGTTTTATCGTCGAGTTTAACTATGTCAGCGGATTCTTTTGCAAAACTAATTAACGATTCACGGCAGCGCATTCCGATGGATTGAAATTCTTCTGCTTCATCAGCCTCTATGAACGCTTCTGCCGCCTGTTCCCATTTTCGCAGCGCAATCGGAAATCTTTCAGCATGTTCTCTAGAAGCATAACGTTTATCTCGCTCCATGACTCGTTCTGTCAAACCGATATGAAAAGAAAGTGCTACATCCATACTGGGAAATTGTTTTTGCGAATATAAGTTAGTAGGCATTGTGATTACCCACCACCTTTCTTTGTTGGTGTGTACATCCCAAATATCAATGTGCCTACCAACAACTCGCTCAGATGTAACTTTTTCTAGATGCTCAACCGTTTCGTCGGGAGCACTCATATATACGTAGTCTACTATTTCCTGACGTTCGCGCTCAGTGCTTTGCATATCTTATTTTCTGATCTTATGCTTATTAAGCGAGTGTTGCTCAAAGCGTCCAACAAATGATTATATAGTTTCCGTATAACATTACTTTTTTCTAATAATTTTTTATAACGTGAAATCTAAGATAATATACAGAAACCAGATAAATACAAATGATTAATGTCACATAAAAATATCAACGAAATCAGAACATTGATATTTTACAAAACTTCATCTGTAAAGTCAACAAAAAAATGCTGTTGTTGGGTTTCGTTTATCAACCCAACCTGCGAACTAAAATATGTCGGCTATGCGTTTAATCGGTCCAAAAACTTTTTCTAACAAATCTAATCTGTCAACGGAAGCAAAATTTGACAAAACCGTATTATTTGCGATCACTTTTTGTTGCATTTAGAAATCTTTCTATTGTAAGAGAATCTTCACGAGCTTCTTCAATAGTTTGCGGACCTAACCTTGGTTTTATTCCGTTTCTTATTAAGACATCTTTCATTTCTTCCCAGCACAATCCCGCAATTTCCGCAGCTTTACCAAGTGATATTTCTTTATTTTGATACCTATGTACAGCAAGTTTGAGTCTTTGTTCAGGATTATTCTCTAAAAGCTGTTTTAAAGCAAAGTGCATAACTTCATCTTCTGATTTATAAATTCCTGAATTAACTGAGGGGTGTGCATAATTAAGGGAACACAGTCAGCAAATGTGAAATGTTATGAAACGATAAACCATATATGCTATTCATTAGCAATGCTAACTGTGTTAACATCACCCCAAATGCTAAGAAACTCTTTACATTACTCTTACCCTTTACTGGTAACTGCTTATGATTATCTGTTGTGT
>Ga0315274_10005940_pt1 | contig 17845 bp, 12 predicted proteins | sample YL17G02_20_MG_FD_203700 | JGI IMG/M metagenome (GOLD analysis project Ga0315274, IMG submission 203700) | Sediment microbial communities from Yellowstone Lake, YNP, Wyoming, USA - YL17G02_20 | ecosystem: Environmental > Aquatic > Freshwater > Lake > Sediment | place: USA: Wyoming | collected...
TTCCAAGTAATCTTCGGTTTAATCGAATCCATTGAGGTCTGCACCCAGCGACGAATGCAAAAGGGTCTGGAGCGCGATTATATACTTTGCCCAAATCCGCATTGATACATGCTCGGTATCCACGTCCCAAATCACCATTCAGGCGTGCTCCAATTTAGGTGAAGGAGTTATAAGCGCTGATTTTTCATAAATGAGACAAGGTGGAAGTTTTGATGGCGAGAGACGAAGCCATGGATCTAGTCAAGAAGCATGTCTCAAAAAAGAACGTCATCTATCACATGCTTGCGGTCGAAGCCATAATGCACTCAATGGCGAAATATCTCGGTGAAGACACGGCCGAATGGAGTCTTGTCGGCTTGCTCCACGACCTCGATTATGAAAAAACCGAAGCCACCCCTGAAAAGCATGGACTCTTGACAGAAGAAACACTGAGAGGCCTAGTTCCCGAGAAGCTCACGAAGGCAATAAAAAGCCACAATTCCAAGAACACTGGCGTCCTGCCCGAAACCCGAATGGAAAAAGCACTAATCGCATGTGATGCCATATCAGGTTTGCTGGTAGCTTGTGCTCTCGTGATGCCATCCAAAAAGCTTCAGGACGTGAAAGCCGAGACTGTCGCTAAGAAGTTCAAGGATAAGGATTTCGCCAGAGGCGCTGATCGAGAAAGAATCCTCATGTGTGAGGAGATAGGGATACCTAGAGAAAGGTTTCTTGAACTGGCGCTGTCGGGTCTGAAGGAATCGGCTTCAGAAATAGGCCTATGATGCCACTGCTGAATTACGTGGCTTGATTGATATTTGTAATTCTTAAGTAAACATACCTAGAATCTGGTTATCCGTTGCCACTAGAAGCCTTCAACCCTTCGAGACGTTGTTCCACATGAGCCATGTACGGCGTCATTACATAGAGTGTTGGTGAACACTAGGGATTGAATTTGAGTTATATTATTTTGCGGTAAATAATGTTGAACCTCCTTCGCGAAGAAGGTATGTCGCATCTTGCAAGGGGGCATGGATTGAAAGCGCGCACGCTTCGATATTCCCCCTCTGCCGACACACCTCCAGCGGAAAAATGAAGATATATTACTCCCATGGTTGCCTGTTAGCTATAGACGTGATAGCATTGTCTAAGGTCGATCGCTTAATGCCAAAACTGACAGCATTGGAAGTCAAACAAGAGGAAAGAAGGAAAGTTCTTGAACGTATCATTTCTGAGATGGAGACACTTCCAGAGCCGATGAATGAAACAGAGGGGATTGCGCAGGTTGAACGTGTTGAAGGGCTTCTTACATATTTTGTGTCACATAAACTGGAAAACTGGATTCAGGAGGGGAACTGGTTTGTTGGGGTTCTTTTGTCTGCAAGCCTGTTGGAAGACACAGGAAGACGAAGACTTGAGAGAAAATTTGCCCATAAGATAAGTCCTGAGGATCGATCACCTGACATTCGAAGAAACAATAATGTTCTTGTTGGCTTCAGGAACGATCAATCAAAAAACATACGCCAAGCTCATGGAGATAAAAGAAGCCCGAAACAGACTAGCTCATGATTCGTTTGAAGCAATGAAAATCTCGCTAGTTAAGGTCTCGCCCGAGAGCAAAGAAGCGAAGGATGCTAAGTCAATAATAAAGAAGGCAATATACTGTTTGAAAATGATCTCCCCTCCAGTCATTCCTTGAGCATAGCAATTTCGATAATGTTTAGCTTCTGCCAAACCCCCGCCGATCCGAGCAAGGCCGTTTGCCAAACGATAGCAAGCATTTATGAGAAGATCGGCAGATAGATTCATCAGATCACTGGAGAATCGAGAAGTGACAAGATTTTGGCGTCGTTGAAGTCGCACACGAATTCTGAAGAGCTTCTCGTAACATCTTCCATTCGGCACGAAGGACGCTTACGCCAGAGAGATAATGGCGGCGGACTTGGACAAGCTTGCTGACCTGATGAGGATCTGCGGTTCCTGATGTTGGCAGGGGCGAGGTCCTCCTCGATTGTCGCGGACAGGGAAATCTTCAACAGTGGTAAAGGGTAGGGGGTAGGTCGTTTTTGCGAGGTCGTTTAACTGCCAAAAACAGGGTATTCCGTCGGGTGGCCGAGCTTCGCAGAACTATTAATGTTAACCTCATAAGGGTCTGCGGGTTCCTGATGCAGACAAAGGCTTACCTGTTCTGGGAAAAGTGTGGGAGTCAGGCTTCCCGGCAATAGGAAAGAGAGTTACCAGTGTTGGCCAAAGTAAGTGCCCAAAATGATAGATGGACATATCGCTTGTTTTAGTAGTCAGGGACCTAGCCCCTTGAAGCATTGTAGGAACAGAGCCAAGTCTTTACCGTCTACCTTGCCATCACAGTCATAGAATTGAGGTGGAACTCCTCCGCCCAAATCGCCTAAGTACATCGCTTCAGCCGGAGCAGTTCCCTTATAGCATTGAAGGAATAACGCCAAGTCTTTACCATCAACAGAGCCATCACAGTTAAAGAACGCTGGAGGAACCCCTCCACCGAAGTCGCCGACTTTTGTTACGAGTATGGAGCCGTCTGTGCGGTTGTTGTCTCTTGTGTCAACATCGCCCGGAACGGGCCAAGCATAAGCGCTTATGGTGTAATTGCCTAAAGCAACGCCCGTGGTGTTCCAAGGAAAACTCACAGTCAGTGAGCTTCTGGCAGGCAGTACGATGTTGCTGAGCGCTCCAATAACAGATGCATTGGCGTAGATTGTTACGTTGATCATCTCCAAAGAGTCCAGTTGGTTTTCCAAGGTGACGTTTACTGTTAGCGTTGATCCCTGTCCTGTCACTGTTTTCGGAGTTCGGATGTATGTGACTGCTACATTCCGTTTTGAAGGATTTCCCAGAGGAGCAAACAGACTCAAGTGGTATATTCTGGCCCAGACGTAACCTGCATAGCCGAGAATGTCTGAAGGCGCTACTACGCCGGTGTCATTTTCCAGCAGCCAACCCGTGCCATTCCAGTAATACATATGCAGTGAGGACTGCCCTACGTACGCGGATATCACTTCCTCGTCTTTGAAGTAGACCCGGACTTCAATTGGAAACGTTATGTTTTCATGTGGTATTGTCGTGTCTACGGTGACGCATTTCAAGTAGTGAGCTTCGATTCCTTCTGTTATTGTTCCATCAAGGTTTATGTCTGTCGAAGTGATTGTGAGATTTCCCTGACAGGTCGAATTGATGAAAACGATCGTGTCAGAAGAGTTGATGGCGTCGACGGTGTTTTCGCCAACATTCACGGGGTACGCAGGAGCGTACTCTTTCCATTGAACATAGAAATAGTCGAGGCCGGCCAATAGGGAATTGTAGTACCAGCCTCTTACCCAATCTCTTTCAAATCGTCGAGCTCTCACTTGGGTTAATGGGAAACCTGGGCATTCCTCATGATAAAGGCGCTGAAGCTCAAAGTAGATGTCCCTCCTGTTCAATTCGCGTGTCTCAGCTATCCCTGCTCTGACTAGTTCATCGATGGTTTCATTGCAGTAGTTTTGGAACTTTGCGTAGTATCCAGTGCTGTACATGAAAGCAATAGCGAGGTTGTGTGGGTCTGCAAAATCGGGGTTCCAACCATAAATGAAAATAGGCAACTCATGGGCTTGTGCGGCGTCGTGATATGAGGCGCCACCGATTGGCTGGACGTCTACGTGGAACTTGGGGTTGAGTTTTTCTATGTTCATTTTTAGAATTTCGCCTGCTTTTTGTCGATAGGGGTTAGTATAGGGGATTGTCACGTTAAAGCCGTTAGACCATAGCTCTCCATTCCATGCTTCTCTAAGATAGGCTTCTGCTTTTGCCAGGTCAATGGCGTACTTTTCCTGGGCAACATTGTAGAAGGGGAGTCCAGGAATTATTGGCGTAGCTGGTTGATAAAGCTCGCCCGGAAACACATCTTCCCTAAATGTGCTGAAGTTGAAGGCGTATGCGAAGCCTTTTCGCACGTTAATATCGTTGAAGAAGTCACATGGTATTCCACTCTCGTTGAATGTCCCTTCGGGCAATCCACCTGCTACTCCGAGATACGGGCTTGAGGCTGCGATATCGAATGTGAAGAACAGTTCATCGCAGGCCAGCGTCGGTAGTGGGTAGATACAACGAATACCAGATTGTCCAAGAATGCTGTTGGAATCGGCTGTCGGAACAAGTGCTGAATCGAGGCATCCGTTCAAAAACATGCTCTTCCTGTTTTCCCAACAACCGACGCTACCGGGAGTCTTTGACAGTATTCTTTGCAGAAAGCCTGTGCACCCGGGAGCAGGCCATCCACCCCAGTAATCGTCAAACTTGACTATTGACCATTCAACGCTGGTGACGTAGTAGTCAAACATGAATGGGCCTGTTCCACACATGGCGTTGAGTCGTGGTCCAGGCGGCGCAGTGGCCTGCAGTTCTATCGCTGTTGCTGCAGGTTTGTTGTAGCTTGTCCAGTTGTCCCAAGTCTGCGGCCAATCGCCTAGCTGGAGACACCAGTTCTTGCTCAGTACAGATGCAAAAGGCATTGAGAGAGCCTGCAAGAGAGGGGCATAAGGTTTTTCGAGGTGCAAGGTGACCGTTGAATCATTGCGCGTTATGGCGTCGTCGATTTGTTGCGAGCTAACGATGAAGCTACCAATGGAATCTTGGCTCCCATAAGTGTTGAAAAAGGCCTCGTAGAACATCCACGCGCCTTCTCCTTCTATCACCAGAAGCCTTTCCAAGCTGTATTCTACGTCTTCGGTCGTCAAAACCACGTTATCGTGGAATCTGACGTTGTTCCTCACTTCGAAAGTGTAAGTCAAGCCATCGGCGCTGACACTCCAGTTGGAAGCAAGACGTGGGACGAATTGCTCGATCTTCTCTCTATCAAAGAAAATCAATGGTTCGTAAACGTTCAGCATAAGTTCAACTGTTGGCAGGGTATAACATCTGGCTGGATCCATCGTGTCCGGAGAAAAGTATAGAGTGGTGATCATAGTGTCCATTGAAGGGTTCTGGATTCCTGAGCCAACCAGGGGATAATGGTCAAGATTATGACTGTCTATGACATATGTGGAGTCTGCGATTCCGTCGCTTCCAGTCTCGTTCTGAAATGATCCACTGTACAAGTCCTGCGAGACTAGATCACTCCAGTAGTTGCCTCCTGAAGGATATCCATCGTCCCAGACACTGATATCGCCAACGACGGCAATATGCGCTTGTTCCGGGTTGTTGACAAAATTGTTGTGATAGACCCTGTTGTTCGTTGAATTCGAGAAGTCGATACCCCAATAACGGTTTGCGGTAATGTTGTTCACATGAATAGTGTTGTTGCTTGAAGAGTCCGAGGCCAAACCGCCCCAGTTGTCTTCCATGACATTTCCATAGACGTCGTTGTAGTCTGAACAAATGTCAAGCCGAATACCCACGTGCCCATTGCTTCTCAACTCATTGTCGAAAACCTCATTGTACTTGGAGTACTCTCTCAAGTCGATACCGTTATTCGTGTTTGCAGTCACGAAGTTTCTGCTCACGGTGTTAGTCGAAGAGCCCCAAAGACCAATTCCCCACTTATTTTCCGTAATCGTATTGTCAGAGATGTTATTTCCCCCGGACCATGACGGCAGATAGACGCCAGTTTCGAAAGCTGTTACAGTCAGGTTTTTGACAGTCACCATGCTAGCGTTCACGAAAACTCCACTTGAACCATAGGAGTTAGATCCTTGAACAGCAAAGCCTGCGCCATCAAGCGTCACGTAATCCCGCTCAACAACAATGCCATCAGCTGCGCTTGCGATGCTTTCAGTTAAGCAATAGACTTCACCAATTCGCTCAATGGGGGCATCCGGAGGCTCTACGCTTCCGTCAGCCCTAATGTATATGGTTCCGCTTGCCTCAACGTTTCGAGTAGTGAACGAAACCGCTAGCATACTCGCTAGAAGCAAAATGGAAATCATTATAGAGAATACTCTTTTCATACTCACCTGTCTCCTTCTTCCCAGAACTGACAGGTTATTCTATGATGCTTGTTCCTATTATGATTTATGGAAACGGGTTCTGGTAACTTAGCATCGGAGGGTTCTGACTGTTAACTTTCGTCGGATGCTTGACCATGTGAAAAATCGTCGGATGAAAATCTCGGCAGATTTATAGCCTTATGTTAGACAAATACATATCGGGTGAAACTCGAATGAGTGGAAAGCAGAGAGCAGATTTGTATAGAGTGACATTTGGTAGCAACACCCACATGAACTCAAATGGAATATTGAAAGTGAAGGGAAGTGAGCTTCTTAAACTAGAGAGAGGATCTGATGATCAGCTCTTAGTTACAACTGAGGTGCGTGACAACAAGGGAGTTTTGCTCGGAAAAATATGGCGAAATTCTTTTGCATTTGTGCATCCTAATTATGAGGGCAAGGTGGAATCGAAAGGTGGATCGCTAAGAAGAATCGTGCTAACCAAAAAATCAGATAAAACGACGGTGTTTGAAGCTGATATTAAGGGAAGAAGTGAGATTGAGGTCAATGGTATCTTCAACATTGGTAGTAGAAATATCGTGGCGACCAAAGAATATCTAGATACTGGTGTAATACGAATTTCGAATAGTACGTTCAGCTGCAATGGAACGAACATCGACATTTCCTGAACTAGCTCGTATTAGTCTTTGCTTCGACTAGCATTTTGAATCAGAGTTAGCCACTTGTTTTCTCCTTCAATTTTGATTCCGCAAGCCTCGGAGGGAGTTTTGCCGTATTGCCGCTTAGGTGACCGCAAGAGTCTCTATATCGGATAGAACCCGTATCTTCCAACGTTTTCATTTTTTGAAAAGTGAGCGTAATTTATTTTATCCATGACGTCTTCGGGTGGGTCTTTATTCTCAATAACAATTATCTGGACATTGTTAATATCCTTTAGATTAGCCAAGGATTCATAGAATTTCTTCTGAATTTCTTCTGGAATTTTCTCTTCTCTCTCTCCAATATTCTTTTCAGCATCCCGCTCTTTGTATTGAGTTAGTGGAGAATCCAAAACAAGAAAATTAGGGTGTTTTAGATTGTTCTTGAGGCAGAAAAGCAAGACCGCTACCATAAATCCGGACAGGTAGATTGCGCGATACCCCTTTCCAGAGTTACTTCTTTTTTCACCGTCAATTTCTATGTCGTTAGAAGTAGGGTCGTAATAGATCTTTTCACACTCGATGCCCCAAGACGTGAAGACGTTTTTCACTTCGTTTGATAGTTCCGAGTATATTTTCTCTGGCATTACTTTCTCAGGAGCCCTTTCCTGCTTCTCTTGGAGCTTTTCATAGTTGTATCCTAGGCCTCTCTTGAGCTCAACTATTTGTGATTCTACTAGGCTCACTTGAGCTTTTTCGTCCCTCAAACTAAGGAATCTGTTTAGATTTTCGGAATGAGTTGCATGAACCGGTCTCAACTTGTCTGAGATATATTTGTCAATTTTTTCAAACTCTTCTCTTTTTTTGTCAACCGATACCTTAAGTTCTTCTATTTTTTTGTCCAATTCTTTCGTCGTTTGAACTAGATCTTCCTGTTTCTGTTCTATCTTTGAAAATTCGCTCTTAACGGAGGTCGAAAAATCAACTTTTTCTGTGTAAGGTTCTAGTATTTTTTGGTCAATAAGGCTGTTACAGAGTGGGCAATTTACTTCCTTTAGTTGGTCAAGTCCCTGTTTACCTTCGTTTATGAATTCTAACCTGCTTAGATCGCTTGAATAATGCTGGTTTAATAGGTCAAACCGTTTTCGTATTTCTTCATTCTGTGACAATGCTGACTTAAGTTTGTCTAATTCTGACCACGCAAGCGCTCTATTCTTTTCTTCTCCTAGCAGTTCTTTGTGGGCTTCTTCAACTATGTTTATGAGTTTTTGGATTTGAACATTTATTTCTTCGTTTGTTAAGGCATCTGAATGCTGTTTAGTTTCCATCAAAAACTTTCGTTTGGCATCTATGTCCTCTTTGATCAAGTCTATTCTTCCCCGAATCCTGCTTTTGATAATTTCAGGATTCTCAATGCTCTCTAATTCGTCATCATCCTCGCCGGTGAGAAGCAATTTAAACAGCGACTTGTTTGCAGTTTCTTCAATTTTTTGTCCACTGTAAATAGGCGATTCTTTTTCTATTATTTTGGTTTCGCTAACCAAACAGAATCTTGCCAAATCACGAAAGCTAAGGCTTTTTGTTTGGTTGAGGTTATTTTTCTTGAGCCTTTTTCCATCAAGTTTAATGAGACTTAGCAGAAAAACGGAGATGTTGTCGTCATTCTTTTCACTATGGTAAGTCGAAAGTCTTCGTGGTGCTTTGTTATCAAATTCTTCAAAGGCACACTCAGCAACATAAATGGAATTGTCGTTGAACTGCCTATTCAACGTGAATACACGGCCGTCAAAAGTCCTTATTTCTGCCCTGATCTTTTCATATTCTTTAGCTTCCTTTATTTTCTTAGGCTCTTCTCTTGCTCCCAAGATGTAATCTATGCAATCTATCAAATACGATTTTCCAGTATCAGATGCACCTGTTACAACATTTAATCCAGTCTTAAAACTAAGTTCTGCTATTGGTTTGTTTGTTCCAAGTGCGGCAACTTTAGTAAAGTAAATTCCATTAGACATTAATATCATCTGATTCATCATAAATGACGGAAAACTCGCTTCCCCACTTTCCTATGTTTACTTCTATTAGTTGAGTTAATTGCTTGTCATTTAACTTATCAAAAGTTGAACAAAGCCAATCAGCTCTTTCCTGCAGATGCTTCGAATAAGCTGATTCAAAATATTTTGCAAAAGATTCCGTATTGTTGTTCTTTCTATATTGAATGCCGTCACTAGAATATTTTACGCTTATCAAGTCTTTCAGAATTAGTAACGTCAGACCTTTTTTCACAACTGATCTGTTAACTAACATTTCGTAGGATCTTCGGGGCAAGTCTGCATGGATGCTTTTAGGAGAATTCGGGATGTCTGCCGAATGGACAAGTAAATAATTATAGTAGATTAAACGTTGCAAATCTAATGACCTAGAAGTTTTGTTAAATATGAACAGAAGTCTCAAGGCAATTTCCAACGGCGAATTAAATACAAAATCTCTACATACTTTTACTTCTTCCATCGCACATCCTCCCGTTCATTTGCAAGATGATGACAAATACCTTTTCGGTCTTTAATGTTGACTTCGGAACTTAACGGATTGCTTGAACTTGTAATCAGTCCTTGTGCCAGTTTCAAAACCTTTCTTAGCCTTTCAAAGCCATTTTTTGCATCTTCTTGGATTTCATCAATAATTCCATGATAAAACTCGTCTTTTAATTGTTCAAAACACTGTAGTTCTGGAGCGTAAATTTCGCGAGAATATGCCGCCAGATACTCTGCCGAGTAGAAGTATAGTCTCTGGCGATTGAAGTCAGCCCACAATTGAGAGTTTGTTTCTTTCAGTTTCTTTGCATCTTCAATGTTATTTCCCAAGTATTCGCTATAGGCTTCAAGTATTTTCTTGATATAAATTAATTCATTCTCTTGAATTTCCTTGGGTGCGGTAGTTATTATTTTTCTCGGTTTGCTCAATTTGCCAAACCATTTGGTATAGTGAGGTGTTTTCTCAAAATCCGCAAGAAATTCCAGAGGAGGTATGTAATCAAATATGGAGAAATCAAAGCCATCAATGAAAACCAGCAAGCTGCCCTCCAATTTTATCTCTCTAGAAGAACTTATTTTTGATTGACATATTTTGCTCCAATTTGTTTTTAGTTCTTCCTTGAGGCTTGCAGGCGATTTAAGCAGGTCTCTTGCTTGTGTTGCCACTCCTTGAGGGGACACAAAGTAGTATTTTTTAGGTGTTAAGTAATCTCCCTTAGAACAATAGTAGCAGCATTTTCCAATTTCAAGCAAAATATCTTGTTTGTTCAGTTTTCTTTCGTAGTGCTTGCACTGATAAATATATGAATCACCATTGTTATCGGTGCAAATAACATCGCGACCTTTGTCTCCCGGGCCTCCAAGTTTTTCTACCTTATCATATTTTTTCCCTAAGGAGTCGCTCTGCCACTCTTCGACCATATTCTCATAGTCATCTTCGTGGAGCACTTGCAGAATCTTGATGGGGTCAAGATTCGTTACAAAGATGGTTTTTTCTGTATTTGCCATGTTTCTTCTAACGTGTTGTATGGTTTTATGATTTATATTGTTTTTGAAGTTCGGTTCTGGTGCGTCTTAGGGTGATGAACAATTTTCTTCTGGGTGGTGCATATCGGGTGATGAAAATTACTGGGATGGTGAGGCTGTTAACTGTACTAACAGGTTAGTCGGCAACTATAACTTTATTTTCCAAGTTCTTCGCAAATCTCTCTACTTGATGCTTTAGGTTCTCCAAACCTTCAAATTTGCTGGCTAATACTTGCTGTTTTTCCTTGCTGATTGTGTCATCATCAGCGGTGGGAATTTTTATCTTCAGTTTTGAAAGTCGCTTTTGGTATAATTTTGCGTCGTACTGAAAACGAGCCGTTGCGACCGAAGCACGAATAGCGTAAAGCACGTAATGAGGGTCAACCTTTTCGCTCACTATCTCAATGCCAATAGCATCATCATGTACAGCATATTTCGGTTCATCTCTCAGAAATACTGTCCCAACATTACCGTTCGCAGCTATCACTATCATAGGTTTCGTATAGACTGGAATTTTCTGTTCCTTCAGCCAATCTTCAGAAACGTGACCAAGATAACTCTCCTTTTTCCCTCTCCCAGAGATAACAGGTATGTCTCCAGAGTGCCGTTGACAGTCCTTCCTTGTCACTCGCCTACCTCTAAGGAGTTTGAAGTATTGCGGGTCGCCAAGACTAATTTCGGTTTGCTTGTTGGTAGACGAAGCACCATTCTTCAAATTTTCAAGTGTTTCGCTTATGGAACCCATAGTGCTTGTCGTTAATTTTTGGAAATCGGTCAGTGTAATAGCGTCGTCTTTAATTAGCCCTAACTCTTTTCTTTCGTCGTTATTCCAGAAAAGACTGTCAATATCCCACCGCAGTTTTGTGTCAAAGTTCTCAATATCCACCAACTTGCAAGCTACACTTCTCGGTTCGTAAAGTTCTTGGGCAGCTTTGAATATTCTAAACTGCCTTGCCATGTCTCTTAGGTCATTTCTGCAAGGCGAACGCAACACATCGCGAGTTTCGCCTATTTCCCTGACCATGTAAACGAATACTTTAGAACGTTGAAGTGTGTTCTTACTTGTTTTCTTGGTTAGCGCAAGAATGTACGTTGGATTAGTAGTATTGTAAAAACTCTTCTTCGGTAATGATATAATAGCGTCTAACTCACAATTTTCTTTCAAGCACGTTTTGAGTGAGGTTTCTGTTCTTGCTAAGACTCCTTTAGGGATTATTACAAAGGCGCTTGAGCCTGGTTTCATTGCGTTTATAATGTATCGCAAGAAGAGTGATTCCATTCCTGTACCGCTTTTTCCATACTGAGTTTTCAGGTTGGCACTTTCAGCGATTCTTGCTTTCACCATTCTTGTTCCGCGAACAACAAAGGGAATGTTGGTGATAATCAGGTCGAATGCATCTTGCTGTGGAAATTCCAAAGAGCCTAACATTTTGTCATGGTCAGTTAGAATAAACGTTGCATTCATCAAATCTGCAAAGTCTGCTCGCTGTTTTTGATTGAAAGCTCGGTATTCCTCTGCCAAGTGAATTAGCATGTTTGCTTTAGCTAAAATGTTAGTTTGCCTATCGACTTCAAGACCAATTAGCTTTGCTTTCCATTGAACTGTATTCGTTTCTAAATTACCCTTTAGCAGTTCTTCATGTAGTAATGGTTCGAGAATGAATCCGCCAACACCACTTGCAGGGTCACATATAACGGCGTTATTTCTAAGTTTGATTGCTTTAAGGTCAGCCATTTCAAGGATGGCTCTGACTATGTTTCGAGGCGTTAAATACTGACCAAGTTTCTGCTGTTTAGCACTCTTCTTGAGAAACTTCTCGTAAACTCTGGACTTAAACTCACTGTCGATGTTTGTTATTCGCCCGAACTCCATAAATGCTTTGATGATGTCCATGAAAGACTTGTTGAATGATGACAGCGGATGGTTATGTGTTGCAATGCCTGGTTCTAAGAAAGCGAAGCCATCTATGATAGATGTTGTGTCTGAGCCTTCAATGAAGTTAGCGATGGGAGGTGTTATTCTTTTTCCTTCTGGAAAGAGCCGTTTAAGGTGAGGTCGAACATTTTGAACGTAGAACTCAATTTGTGTCATTCCTTTGTCCGCAGTGTACATGGCTTCTGAGAGGTTAAGGTTGTTAATTCTCAGCGCGTTTGGAAGAACTTCTAAATCGCTTAAGAATTTGTATAAGAAGATTTCGACGAATGTTGACAGGCACAGTTTTGGTTCTTCATGTGTGGCAAGCCAAATTGTCTGCCAAACTTTATCAGCTAAGCTACTTGGGTCAACGGCTGGCGGATGCTTGATGGAGTCGCTCTCTTTGTCAAGTTCGAGAAGAACCTTCTGTAGCGTGCCTGCTTGCCTATAGTTTTTGGTAAACAATTGTTGTTCATCATAAATGTACCGAACTTCGCTGGACTTGTTTTCAGGGTCGTTTATCCACAGAAATTTCGTTCCGTCAGTGACTACACCTAATTGACAACGAAGTTGCTGCATGTAGGTAAGGCATTGTTCAGCGGCAGATTCTTCTAACTTTGGTGTTGCCAATTCTTCAGGAGTTTTACGTTCAATTACTAACTTTACTATTCGCCCATCGACAATAAGTTCATCTGGTCGTGACGCTTGACTGGATGAACCTCTCCAGATTTTAGGCTGAAAGGCTATTTCATTGACAAATGACTCAATTATTCCCGCTTGTTTGAGTTGAGTGAGGGTGGTAGCACCTAAAACGTATCGCTGGAATGAATCGAACGCTTCACCTTGATACTGAACGCGACCACCTGTACCTGTAACTTGATAGCGTTGTAGCTCTTCGCTCATTGCGAGGAGTCACTCTCTTTGTTCTTTTCAACATACTCTTTGATGAGTTCAGCTACAATATCATTCTTTTTTCTGTTACCGTGTTTTTGGATAACTGCAATGCTGAATTTTTTCCAGAGTTCATCATCAATGTCTATGGTTGTTTTGGTCATCGATGTGTACCTGTGTAAGTATTTATCCTTAACCCCTTATAAGTATTTTGCCTTGTACACAGGTAAATGGGTAAACGGCAACCCTTAAATAAGGCTATACCCTTATACCCTTATAGAAGGGGATAACTGTGACAACCCAATTAACCCAAAACCTCCGCGAAGAAAAAGGCTTACAGATAGCCAACGCGAAGAGCCAAATAAAATGCATAGAAGAGAACTTTTATGCGGTTCAATCTCAATCTGGAAACGGCGAGTACGCCGTTTCAATGGTAGATAACGAATGGATGTGTGAGTGTCCCGATAACAAGTTTCGCCATGTGAAGTGCAAACACATTTTTGCAGTAGAGTTTTCGAGCCAACTAAGGAATGAGGTTCAGATCAGAAGGATAGAGCCAGAAGCGAATGTTCAAGCTTGCCGATTCTGTGGCTCAAACCAAATAGTACATGCTGGAATGCGACACAACAAAAACGGAGACTTGCAGAAATATCTCTGTAGAAGTTGCGGTCACTACTTCACCATAAACTTAGGCTTTGAAAGAATGAGAGCCACACCACAGATAATCACTTCTGCCATGCAACTTTACTTCACAGGAGAATCGTTAAGGAATGTTCAGAAGTTCCTTAGACTTCAAGGCGTTAAGGTTAGCCATGTGGCGGTCTTGAAGTGGATAAAGAAGTATGTCGCATTGATGAACCAATATTTAGAAAAGATCAAGCCAAACGTATCTGACACTTGGAGAGCCGACGAATTATATGTCAAAATAAAGGGAGACATGAAATACCTATTCGCAATTATGGATGATGAGACTCGCTTTTGGATTGCTCAGGAAATTGCCGATTCAAAATACTCCCATGATGCAAGGACGCTGTTTAGGGCTGGCGTGAAGGTTGCTGGAAAGAAACCCATGACTCTGATTACAGATGGTCTTCCAGCTTATCATGATGCTTACAAGAAGGAGTTTTGGACGATGAAAAAGGAGACACGGACACAGCATATCAGGCACATCACGATTAGAGGTGATCATAACAACAACAAGATGGAACGGCTAAACGGTGAAATCCGTGACAGAGAAAAGACTATGAGGGGACTCAAAACAAAGGAAACAGCGATCCTCACAGGGTATCAGCTATTCCATAACTACATAAGGCCACACGAAAGCCTTAACGGTAAAACTCCATCAGAACTTTGCGGAATCAAAGTTCTAGGAAACAACAAGTGGCTTACACTGATTCAGAATGCTAGTCAACAGACGAAGAGTAACAGACCGAACAATTCCACGAAGAGTTAACGGAGCTACCAAACATGATTCATTTCAGCCAATTGTTATGGCGCGGGGTTATAGTTTATTTCTGGATATGGTGCATCAACTTCCACTCTGTCACAGTTGCCCACTGTGACCGTCTGGTTTTTCCAGATTTGCTCATAGTAGTCTGAAGCGATGGATACCGTATGGTTCCCTGATTCGACTTCGGGTGTAAAGGAATTTATATCGCCCGCGTGACTGCCAGTTTCTAATGTTCCTATCAGTTGGTTGTCAATGTAGGCTGTTCCAGTAAAATAGCGAGCGACTGAGCTAATTACGACGATGTACCCTTTCCGCTCAAGGTAGGAGACTGTAATATATGTATTGTTTTGCGGTTCTATGACTACAGTCTGGTTTTCAGGTGGCTGGTAATTCAGATAGTTCGGAAAAGATAGCGTATATTGTCCATTCAAAAGTCGAATCCAAGAGGAGGTCTGGCCTATTACGCGACCATCAGAAGTGACGTTCACTACTATTGCTGTAGGAAAATCCAAATCCCCATTTTTATAGGCTTCGCAGTTCACGTATAACATTCCATACTGCTTCTGCCAGATCAAGTAAGCAACAGATGCTGTAGTCGTGATTAAGATAAGAATCAACACCGACGCAATCGCATTCTCGTGTCTCCTTACTGCTGCCACTAGGAATGAGCCAAGCCCGAGCGGTTGTTCACTGGATTCTCTTCGCCGTGATTTGAGTTCCACAAGAACACAATAGGCGCTCGGATTATTAAACGATCTTTCACTGATTGACATGGCAGAACTCAAGAACAAGTGAATAGCCATAGTCCAAAACGGAAGCATCTGACGAGAGTTAACAGTCAAAACCCATAAGACGACAAGTTACCAGAACCTGGAAACGTCTTCTATAGACACGAAACAAAAACAGTATATGCTCTTTTGAATCAAACGCAACTCTCACAAAGGGCAAGACATACATAATCAAGAACATACTTGATGAGTCAAGATCTAGCCATTACTGGTTCGTGCATCACACGAGTCAATTCAGAGCCAAGAGTTCAAAACTGTCAAGAATAGAGAAAGGGGATTGTGCAAGAGAGGTCGCCGTCTTTGTGGAACCCGACCGGATCCCTCGATGTCGCCTCATATTGCTGCTTGTCCATCACCTATCGCCTCTCACAGGGTTAACATTGATGTTAACCAGGGAGACTAAAAGACCTCCTCGCACGTTCTTCATCAATCCGACGCGACTCATTCAGGGAACGTGGGGTGGATGGCGCTTAAAGGAAAGCCCCTTCAGGAGATCGCGGTTCCGGCCTTCCGACACTGAAAAATCCTGATTAAAATTCTTTCGATGAGCGAGCCAGTCCGGTTTGTTCAATTCTATTCGATACTCTCAGAGTCAACCGGCAATTGACTAATAACACTGCAGATTTCTTAGGACAGGAGGCTACCATATAGATTATCCACAGAGGGTCAGAGGTTGGGTCAGGAGAGAAGCCGAACTATCTTTCTAAAAAAATCTGAGCCTCTTTCGGAGGCTGACCTCTTACCCTCTTCAAAGGGGAATCTGTGTTACGAACCCTGTTCAAGAATTGAATTGAGAAACGAGCGAGGCCGAGAGGTTGGGTCACAGAAAAGGCTCTGATTTTTGTGACGAAAAAATCAAGGCCTTTCTGAAGGCGAGCCTCTGGGCCTCGCTACTCTCGAGACTATGAAGGCTCCATCCTGCACGATGTCGCACCTTCCTGCGCCAACATCCATGACATCGGTCTTCCGAGGCTTCTAGGCTAGCCTGCCGACGGTTGAAACTCAAGTCCCCGATGATGAAATGCAAAAAAAGAGAGGCTAGGTTCTCTTGCTTTTCATCCTGATCTGGGTAATGTTCTTTTTGAAACTCTCGCGCTTCTCCTCTGGCAATAATTCGGCATAGGTTTCTAATTCGGCCTTCGTCTGCGCGTTGGATTCCTTCACCTCTTGGAGTTCCTGCTTGAATGCGTCCAGCGTCATTGTCAGGTTGGCTATGAGCCTGTTTTGCTCCTGAATCTTGGCTGCAAGCTCGCCTTTCGCTTCTCCGCTGATTTTCGGGTAAATGTTGAGGTAGTCATTGTAAACTTTGGGATACTTCTCTTCGATTTCCTCTTTCAGCGTTTGCAGATAGGTCCGATCCTGTATTGGTATGGAGTGGCCGATTATGAACTTTATCTGGAACTCGTTGAAACCCGATCGCGATAGCCGACTCATCAGCCATTTCCTAATGTTGTGATACCTGATGCCACCTGTGGTCTTCAGGCCGCTGGTTTGTGCAAGCCTGTTAAGCATCTTGTTTATGCCGTCTGATGTGAAGTCGAATAGTCTATCGCTTGTGAACTTAGCTGTTTCCAGATACTTGCTTAACCATTCGATCGCAAGCGGGTTAAGAATCGCCAACCTGCTCACCCCTGTTTTCTGCCGCGTATCCTCAAAAAAGATGAACTCCTCGCTGTTGGCTTTGGCGTGTGCGATTAGCTTCGAAACCTTGTCGCGTTCCAGTTCTAAGAATGCGCTGATTTCCCAACCGAGGCTAGCTGAAGTCGCGATTATGGCCTTCTCGGTAACGTTGCCGATTTCGAAAATCGTCCTCAGGTCGCCGTTTGAGAAAACGTGGCTGGACGTATCTGCTTGGAGTGAGCCGAGTTGCCCCCGCCTGAACTTTATCGGTTTATCTATCGAGCTGCAGAAAGATCTGACTGCGGTGATAGTCGCCAAGATACTGTTTTGCGGTATGTTCGCCCTTTGTTGCTCACCTTGGTATACCATAAGGATATGCTTGATTTCTTTGGGTTCCCTCTTCTGCAGGTCTGCAACCGTGAACTTGGTATCTCCGAAAAACTTTAACAGTCGATCGGCGTACTTGTATCTGGTGATTTCGTTGCCGAATTCGCTTAACCATTCTTCGACCGCAGGCTCTTTGGTTTCTAGCTCTGAGATTTCATCTTTTAGTTGTCTGTTTTTCCGTTTTACCATTTTCATCGTTTCCGAGATAAGAGAGGCTTCCCATCTAATAAAGGTAGTTAATAGAAATAGGTGGAATCTGATTACTCTTAAATAGAAACGGGCTGAATTAAGATTGAACAGTTCTGGTGTTGGATTTGGCAATAGGTACAATAAAGGAAATCGAACTTGACAAGATTCGTCCAAGCAGGCTCAACCCAAGACTAGAGGTGAACATAGAGCGCCTAAACGAACTTGCCGAAAGCATCAAGGAAGTAGGTTTGCTGGAACCAATAATCGTCAGACCCGTTGACAGCGAGTTTGAAGTGGTCGTTGGAGAGAGAAGATACAGAGCGTCACAACAGGCAGGCCTCAAAAGGATACTTGCGATCGTGCGAGAGTACAGAGATGACGAAGTGGTCCAATTAAACCTGATTGAGAACATTCAGAGGGAAGAGCTCAACGCAGTTGAGAAAGGAAAAGTCTGCAAATACCTATTAGACGAAT
>Ga0315274_10005941_pt1 | contig 17844 bp, 16 predicted proteins | sample YL17G02_20_MG_FD_203700 | JGI IMG/M metagenome (GOLD analysis project Ga0315274, IMG submission 203700) | Sediment microbial communities from Yellowstone Lake, YNP, Wyoming, USA - YL17G02_20 | ecosystem: Environmental > Aquatic > Freshwater > Lake > Sediment | place: USA: Wyoming | collected...
TCCAGGAATTGGTTTAACCCATCGATCACCGCCGTGGAAAGAACGTAGATAATAATCGGTAGGGCAACGCCCGCGCAGGTCAGGAGCGTTCGCAGGATGTTGCGCGTCAGGTTCCGGTAGAGATAGATGAATCGCAACATGGAGACTTGTCATTCTGAGGTGAGGGAAGAATCAACTCCCTGCCGCTGTAACCCCTCGATCGACAAGATGCTTCGCCCTGCTCAGCATGACAATCAAGCTTCGCGCAGCGCCTTGACCACCGCTACACGGGCCGCCCGCATCGCCGGGACCCACGCGCCGACCACCCCCACCACGACAACCGACGCCAGCGCCCACACCACGGTCATCGGCGTCAATCGGATTTCGAAAGCGAGCGTGGTGAACGTCGAGGCCCCGAACATGTCCTTGGTGCTCCCGACCACTTGGAGCCACCCAACACACGCCGCACACCCCACGACTCCGCCCAAAAGCGATAGACACACCGATTCGAGGACGAACCCGGTCAAGATGTGGCCGCGGGAAAACCCGATCGTGCGGAGCATGGCGATTTCTTGCGTCCGGCCGGCGACCATGGAGAACATGGTGTTGGCGATGGAGAAGACGGCGGCGAGGCACATGACCACGACGAGCACTTTGGTGATGCGGAGGTAGGTGTTGATGCTGGCCGATTGCGACCGCCAGTACTGCGCTTCGGTTTGGGCGGTGAGCTGAATCGCGGGACCTTCGATCTGTTCGAGCACCTTTCTGGGATCGGCGCCGTTCTTCAGTCGCAGGGACGCCGCGGAGTACATCGTCCGATTATAGGCATTCATCAGCGAGGGAAGGTATCCCCACACCTCGCTCTCCGCAGGCCCGCCGTCGGCGGAGAAATATCCGACTACCGTGTAACTGCGGTTGCCGCCATAGCCGAGGTCGAGGGTGTCGCCGATGTTCAAGCCGTCGAACTGCTTGTGGGCCGACATCCCGACGATTACTTCCTGCGCCCCGGAAGGGAACTCGGGTCCGGTGTATTTCACATTGCGATGCACCTTGAAGGCCATTGGGGTGACGCCGCGCAGCGCGATATTCCCCCACGTCTTACCGCGGTCCCGCACCCGCGGCCGCGAAATCTGCACCATCATCTCCGGACTGATGAGGGGATCGTTCGTCGTCGGATCGCGTGCGGCGTCCGTCAGTTGGTTCAGTTTGTTGTAATCGTCCACGGGGATCGCGCTGCTGGTCTCCGCCGTGGCGCCGCGCTTCAGAACCAGCACCTTCGTCTCATCTCGCGCCTGGGAAAGGGAGCCGTCCAGCGCCGCCGCGAACCCCAGCATCCACGTGAAGACCCCCACGACCGCCGCGATGACCAGCACGGTGAGCAGCGTCGTGGTCTTACGGACGAACAGGTTTCGCCAGTGGTAGGAAAAGGGCATTGCCATAGGCAAAGCTCGTCGAGGGTCGTCCCTCCGCGACTAGGCGACTTTCCTGAGTGCATCGACGGTCCGCAAGCGCATCGCCTGGTACGCCGGCCAAAGTCCCGCGGCCAATCCGACGACCAAGGCGATGACCACGGATACGATCACCGCCACCGGCGAAATCTCCACGCTGCTGATCGGCCCCATCCGCAGTCCGCGCATTGGGACCAACGTGAGGATCGCGGCGGTTGGGAGCACCCCCGCCAGCGAACCGATGAGCGCCAATATCGCGCTCTCCGCGAGCACGATGGTGAAGATCCTCCCCGATTGGAAGCCGATGGCCTTGAACACGGCCAGCTCGCGGATTCGCTCGCGGAAGCTCATCATCATCGTGTTGCCCGCCACCAGGGCGATGATGCAAACCACCACGATCGCCATCGCCTGCATCAGCCCCGGGATGTCCCCGCCCGCCTGGGTGAAGTTTGCCGCAAAGGCGTTTTCGTCCTCCGACTTCGTCTCCTCCGGACTGTTCGCGAACGCCTGGTCGATTCGGGTCTGCAAGGCGCGGAGTCCCTCGGCCGACGTGCACTTCACCCAGAAAATGTTGCATTGCGGGTTGTCAAAACCTGCGGTACGGAGCGATTCTTCGAGATAATCCCGCCGCAGATAGAAGACGTTGCCCCGCTCCGTTTGGGTCATAATCTTGACCAGGTGGAACTCGAGCGTCAGATAGGGCGGCACGGTGCTTTCGAGGGTCACGCGATCGCCGACTTTCCAATGATACTGCTCCGCAACCCCCGATCCGGCCACGCACGCCGTCCGATCCGCCATCCATCGCGCCGACTCCTCGGCCGTCATCTGCACGTCGCTGTACACCACCGGGAACGTATCGGCGTCGGCGGCCATGCTGACCAGCATGTTCTGCGTATTGGGAACACGACCGCCGAACCAGCGCATCCCACAGACCGCCCGTAGACTCTTGCGTTCCGGGTCGAGGGCTTCGATCTTGCGGCGCACGCCCTCGGGCAGAGGATTGATGAGCGAGGTCTTCTGCCGCACGCCGAGGCGCAATTCCTTTTCGTTGGCCGCCGCCACTTTGGCGAGTAGCACGACCAGCGATATCGCCGCCACGAACACCGCCATCGGCAACGCGAACGCCGCCGCCGTCAGCATCGTCCGAAGCGGGTTGCGATTCAGGTTCTGCATCAGCACATAGGTGATGGTCACGTCGCAGGCTCCGTCCTAGCGTGATGCCGCCGCCGTGGAAGCGGCGCGGGGCGGAACGGCCTCATCGCGATAGAACGCCCCCTTGTCCAAATGCAGTTGACGCTGCCCATGCGCGGCCGCACGCGGATCGTGCGTCACCAGCAACACAGTTTTTCCGAACTCCGTATTCAGCACGTTAAGGAGGTTAAGAATTTCTTCCGAGGTCTTGGCGTCCAGATCGCCGGTCGGTTCGTCGGCGAGGATGAGCCGAGGATCGGTGACGATGGCCCGGGCGATCGCCACCCGCTGCTCCTGGCCGCCGGAGAGCTGATTAGGCCGATGGTCCATCCGATCGGTAAGTCCAACCACGCCCAAGGCCGTCGCTACCCGCTCGCGACGCTCCGCCGACGACATGCGGAACAACAGCAACGGCAACTCCACGTTCTGCGCCGCCGTCAGAACGGGCACCAAGTGGTACATCTGGAAGATGAAACCCACATGCCGGCTACGCCAGGAGGTCAGCTCCCGCTCCGTCATCCGCTCCAACTGCGCATCGCCGACCCGGACGCTTCCGGAGGTCGGCGAATCGAGGCCGCCGATCAAGTGCAGCAGGGTTGACTTCCCCGACCCGCTGGGTCCCATCAGCACCACGAACTCTCCCGTCGTGACCGTGAGGTTAAGGGCCTCAAGCACGGGAATCTCGATGCGGTCCTTGTGGTAGACCTTCCGTACGTCCCTTAGTTCAATCTCCACCGTACTCATTCCACACTCCCAGCAGGCGTTGGGCGCTCACAGCGTGTCCCTCCTGCGGTCGTCCCGCCCCCTGGCTCCCTCGTCCGCACCGACCGCGCCGCGAGCCGCCTGGACAGTATGCGGCGTGGATTCGTCGGTCAACCGAAGTTGTCCGCGCACGCTCCGGCCTTGTTCGCCTTCACCCTTCAGATTCCACCTCGCCATGGACGCTCCGGCCTGCCCCGGCGATTTCGACCATCACGGCCTGCAGAAAACTCCCGCCTCCAGGAGTCACGCCAGACCTGGCGCGCAAAACCGGGGCGGCGGGCCACCACCCGCCGCCCCGTGTCTTACACATCGAGGAACTTGGGAACGTCCCTACGGATAGATCAGTGAGTCGGTCGACGAGTACTTACCCGCACCGGACCCCAAGGCATCTTGACCGGGGTATGGTGGGCCGCCGGTCGCCGACCCATGCGGAGTATCCCCTTGGATACGGTTAGTGGCGGTTACGCCCCACCCCTGGCCGTCTATAACCGTGTAGATATTGTCGTTGTCGATTCCGCTGGCCGGAATTCGAATGAACGACGCGTGGCCGTCGCCGTAGAGAGCGTTCTCCCCCTCGCCGTTGGCCTGCCCGCCATGGTTGCTCGAGTTGAACGGCCGCCAGTTTTTCGGCGGGTCGTCAATTGTGATCGACCCGTTTTGCCCCACTTCCCAGTTCGGATTGGTGTTGCTAGGGGTCTTGGCGTAAAACGGTCCCTTGTCGGCTGCGATGATCTGACGGTTGTCCATGCCTTCGCGAGGCTGGGTATCCCGCGGTCCGAACGGAACCTGATACCCGTAGCTGATGTTGGTATAGCCCGTGAAGTCGTAGTACAGTTCCAGGTTTTCCGTGGGATCCTCGGCGTCGCCGGCGCTCGGACAGATGAACTGCTTCACCGTAATGTCGCCCGAGCGCACCAGCATCCAGTACGACCGAGTCACCGACATCGCTTCGCTGCCGACGTTGGGGGCGGTCGGGGTCTCCGACGTAGTGGAGAATATCCGCTGGAAGCCCACCTCGCCGGGATCCGTGGCGCTCACCGACGGAGAGGGCTGGTCCAGCACGTAATCGATGCCGCCGTTGTCGATCTTCCCGCGCTTGAACGGCGGAGTCATCCACTTCTCTTGGTTGTCGTTCGAGTAAATCTTCCCCGTCGTTCCGATGCCCTTGACGCTTGCCGCGCATACCAACCGTTTGCTCAATTCCCGAGCGCGCGACAAACTCGGGAGCAAGATCGAGATTAGAAGAGCGATGATCGCAATGACCACCAGAAGCTCAATCAGGGTGAACCCTTTGAATCGTTTTTTGACCATGTCATCTCCTCTGCTGTTAACGCTCGACGGACGCGTCAGAACTCAATGCGGGGCAACGCCGAGTCCCTCATCCACCCATTACGACGAGGGGCGACGAGCCGCCTGACTTCCGTCTACCACCACCTGAACTCGCGGGGCCGCCCCTCGGCCGTACAGCGCACGACTCCCGCTGTATTCGTCCGAGAACGCGATCGAACCGCAACTCACTCACACCATACAGTAACGAAAACGATACATAGCAACCCCGTTCTTCGCAGGCGGCGTGTGCACACCAACCGGAAACCGTCCCGCGCAACGGGATTTCAGCCGCGACCGTAAACCCATCTCGCCCATGCGAGACGATGTCTCACTCCAAGACCCACTCGTTACGATGCACGGTGATGTTCAGGCTTGACCACGAGGACGTAGGGGAAGGATTCCGAATAAAACACGTATGAATGACTGATCTATCTTACACGCGTACCCGCCGAAAAACGGCGGCATGCCACCCCTGGTCACACCTAGAACCTTCTCACCATTAGTGAGTCTACTCGGACGTTCCCGCAATGTCAACAGCTAATTCGCAAAAATTCCAAAAGATCCTTCCGGCCTGTGCCCCTGACATTCCAGCACGTCCCTAACGACGAAAACCTCCGATCACAGCAAGCCGTCATTGTTCTAACCTACGCTGTAGCAAATACTTACGGAAACAAGCAGAGTCTGCGACAAAGCCGAGTGAACGGACCACCCGCACCTTCAAGGAGTCGCATCCACAAGGTCAATCCCCGCCCACTCGGCCACGCCCAATCCAACGCCCTGCGCGTCCCTCACGTACCCAAGTTGTTCGCCGCGCCCGATGATCGGTCCCAGCCCGTTTTGCAGACGTACGTCGTTCAAAATTGTCGTCGCCACGCTGTCGGTCGCAACCGGATCAACAGATGCCAAGAGCATCCCTTCGTCGCTGATCGTATCCGCGCTGGGCTCCGGGCCCTTGTCGAAGACCACTCGCGTCGCGTCCACGAGACATAGCCGCAGCTTATCGCGGATTTGCGGCAGCGCCACGATGTCCGCGATGTAGGGCGAGCAACCGTTCCGGTGGAACTTGGCCGGGTGCTTGATGAGCCCGTGGGAAAGATTCTTGAGGCAGCACGTCGCCCCGGTGATGTTGTGGCTCTTCAGGTACGGAACGGTGATGAGCGCCGTCACCTGCTCCAACACGTTCGCCAAGTTGTCCGAGCCGCTGCCGAAATCCGTCGCCTCGCTCTGATAACCGGGCGCCGCGGGCGTTGTCGCGTTGCGGCCCTCGACTTCCGGCGGAGCTTCGATGCACACGATTTGCTCCGCCCGCCAACCGGCCTGAACGATCGAAGCGATGATCACGTCGGCGACGACGTTCGTCGTGTGTAGCGCGTCCTGTCCCGAACGGTTGAACTTCAGGCCGATGACGTCGTCCGCACGAAGGACCGCTCGCCACGCGGCCTCCACCGTCGGCTTTCGCGTGAGCGCGATCATCGCCCGGTCCAACATCTCGCCGAACACCGCCCGATGCACTTCGGGCCCATTCACGACGTAGCGGTTCTGGATTCGCACCACGCGCGACGCACGCCCACCCGGCGGAACTCGAAGTGACGGGTCCGTCGCCCACGCGTTGAGCGGCCCCAGCACCGAACCACCCGCTACGGATGCCGCCACCCCCAGAAAACCGCGGCGACTCAGGACGCCGCCCGAACCTGCGGCCCGGCCAGCGTTTTCAGTCTCTTGAAGACCGTGTAGCGCCGCCCCTCGTGGGCAGTGCAGGCCGTTCGATCTGGTTTCGTCGCTTGCCACGCCGCGTCATCCGAACATTAACCCGAGGACTTCCCTCGATTGGGTTATCGGATTCCGGTCGGAGCTAGTGTATTGTCTCGGGCTGATTGGCGGTTATCAGAGCCGCGCCCGTGAGGAAGCGGTCGGCTCGTCGGACGATCGGAAGGAGATCCCGCTCCCTGACGGTCGCGGCTCCGAGTTGCGTAAAATCGCAGCCGCTCGCTATGATTCGCCTATGGCTGATCGTCCCTTTGCCCAATCGCAGCCGTGCCCCCAACCCATCTTGGACTTGATCGGACGATTCGAACTGCACGCCGAGACCTACCGCCGACAGGAATACAACGAGACCCAGGTTCGCCGCGAGTTTATCGACCCGTTCTTCAAAGCGCTCGGCTGGGACGTGGACAACGAGGCCGGTCACGCGGAAGCCTACAAGGACGTGATCCACGAAGACGCGATCAAAGTCGGCGGATCGACCAAGGCCCCGGACTATTGCTTCCGCATCGGCGGCGTGCGCAAGTTCTTCGTCGAAGCGAAAAAACCGTCCGTCTCCGTCGGCGACGACCCCGGCCCGGCCTATCAACTTCGCCGCTACGCCTGGACCAACAAGCTGCCCCTCTCCATCGTCACCGACTTCGAGGAATTCGCGGTCTACGACTGCCGGATCAAGCCCAAGCCTGACGACAAGCCCTCGACGGCCCGCGTGCTCTATCTCAAGTGCGACGAATACCTCAAACGCTGGGACGAAATCGCCTCGATTTTTTCTAAAGACGCGATCCTCAAAGGCTCGTTCGACAAGTACGCCGAATCCAACAAGCGCAAGCGCGGCACGACCGAGGTCGACGACGAATTCCTGAAGGAAATCGAAAGCTGGCGCGACGAACTGGCCCGCAGCATCGCCCTGCGAAACCCGAACCTGTCCGTCCGCGATCTGAATTACGCCGTCGGCAAGACCATCGACCGGATCATTTTTCTGCGCATGTGCGAAGACCGCGGCGTCGAGATCTACGCCCAACTCCGCTTGCTATTGAACGGCCCGCGCGTCTACCCGCGACTGCTCGACATCTTCTACATGGCCGACCAGCGCTACAACTCCGGCCTCTTCCATTTCGAGCCGGAAAAGAACCGCCCCGACCCGCCCGACACCCTGACGCCCAACCTCACTATCGACGACGCGGTCCTCAAGGACATCATCAAGAACCTCTACTACCCGCAGTGCCCCTATGAGTTTTCCGTCATGCCTCCGGAAATCCTGGGGCAGGTCTACGAACAATTCCTGGGCAAAGTGATTACCCTCACCGCCGGTCACCGCGCCAAGGTTGAGTACAAGCCGGAAGTCAAAAAGGCCGGCGGCGTCTACTACACGCCCAAGTACATCGTGGATTACATCGTCGAGCACACCGTCGGGGCATTGCTGGGGGATGAGGGTTTGGGGTCTGGGGTCTGGGGTTTAGGGAAGGGCACGAGCAATGGCGATGAAAACCTATCGCGAACTGGAAGTGTGGCAAAAGGCGATGGACCTGGTGGAAGCGGTCTACCGCTTGACGGCGGCGTTTCCGCCGGGAGAACGGTTCGGGCTGGCGAGCCAGGTTCAACGCGCGGCCGTCTCAGTCCCCGCCAACATCGCAGAGGGATACGGGCGGGATCACCGGAAGGAATACCTCCGGCATCTGTCCATCGCCAAGGGGTCACTGATGGAAGTGGAAACGCACCTGACGATCGCGGTGCGCCTGGGGTTCCTAACGCGGGAACAAACGCTTCCGGCGTGGCAACTGGCGCAACAAGTGGGGCGGATGCTGACCAAACTCAGCGCCGCCCTGAAGCGCCCCCAAACCCCAACCCCCAAACCCTAACCCCGGAGGACGTTTCCAAACTTCGCATCCTCGATCCGGCCTGCGGGAGCGGATCGTTCCTGCTGGGGGCGTATCAGTGTCTCCTCGACTGGCACCTGCGCTGGTACAACGAGCACGAGCCGGAGAAATGGCTCAAAAAGAAGAATCCGCCGATTTACGAGACGACGGGGTTTGGGGTTTGGGGTTTCGGGTATGGAGGCTCGGGCGGTTCACCTACCCCAACCCCCAGACCCCCAACCCCGACCTACCGCCTCACCATTACCGAAAAGAAGCGCATCCTTCTCAACAACATCTACGGCGTGGACATCGACCCGCAGGCCGTCGAGGTGACCAAACTGTCCCTGCTCCTCAAGGTACTTGAAGGCGAATCGCAGCAATCGCTCGACAACCAGCTTCGCCTGTTCCACGAGCGCGCCCTGCCCGACCTGGGCGGCAACATCAAATGCGGCAATTCCCTCATCGGCCCCGACTTCTACGAGAACCAACAGCTCGACCTGCTCGACGACGAGGAACGCTACCGCATCAACGTGTTCGACTGGCAGCGCGAATTCCCGGAGGTCTTTCAGAGCCGCGACGACATTCAGAGCCGCGCCCGTAAGGAAGCGGAGTCGTCCCATCGCGCCCGTAAGGAAGCGGTAAGTTCCGCGGCGAACGACAAGAAACCGCTCCCTCACGGTCGCGGCTCTGATCAATACGCCCCCTCCGGCGGCTTCGACGCCGTGATCGGGAATCCCCCATATATCCAGTTGTCTATGGCCGAATACTTCGACGAGCGGGTCAACTTGTATCTCCAGGGACGTTACACATCCGCGATGGGACGCCTGAACACGTTCGGGTTGTTCGTGGAGCGGGCGTTACGGTCCGTGCTCACCCCGAAAGGTTTTCTGAGCTATATCGTGCCGAACACGTTCCTGACACAGGAGTCCTACCAGGATCTCCGGCGACAAATACTGACCCACCAGATCTCTAGTCTTGTGACCTTCAAGTATCCGGTATTCAAAGGTGCCGTCGTGGAGACCGTCATTTTTGTTGTCCAGCGAGGCGCACCGACTCCGCAGCAGTGTGTCGATGTCGTCAGCTTTGACAACCGGGCTATGTCATCCACACAGCGTCAAATCGAGCAATCACTTTTCGGAGAAACGCACTGCAATGCATTCCTTGTCAACGTGGATCAAAGCACGATCGCATTCCGATCCAAACTTGACACGAAGGGAGTACCGCTCAAACAATTCGTGAACATCAACCAAGCCATCGCGCTCAAGCACGATCGTAGCGCGTCAGTCTTTCGAGAGCGGCGGGCCAGCAACTATCAGCGCGTCTTGGACGGACGCCACATTCATCGGTATGCCGTGAACTGGGGCGGAGATTACTTGGCGTACGATGTAAAGAAGATTCACTCCTGTAGGCGCACGGACATCTTTGACGCCACTGAGAAGCTCTTCTTCCGCCGAGTTGGCGACCGCCTCATCGCCGCCTATGACGACCAACAGTTCTATGCCCTCAATACCCTTGTCGTCATAACGCTCCGCGAACACGTTCCGATGTCCTTAAAGTACGTTCTCGGGTTGCTCAATTCGAGGCTTTTGAACTTTTATTATGTGACGTATCTCAAGTCCACGAAGAAGGTGTTTTCGGAGATTCAGGCGCGGCAATTGGCGCAACTTCCGGTACGAGAGATCAACTTGTCAGAATCCGACGACAAATCACACCACGATCGACTCGTCGCGCTGGTCGGGCGTATGCTCGACCTTCACAAGCAACTCGCGGCGGGCAAGACGCCGTCGGACCAGACGGTCATTCAGCGTCAGATCGACGCCACCGACCGGCAGATCGACCTGCTCGTGTACGAGCTGTACGGGCTGACCGACGACGAAATTAAGATTGTCGAGGAGGCGACGCAACGATGAGTGCTCCACCCAATCCGAGCCGCGCCCGTAAGGAAGCGGATTCGTCACGCCGTGGCAACGACGCGGGTCCGCTCCCTCACGGTCGCGGCTCTGATTCCAATCGCGGCCCTGGTTCCGCCAGCGGGGGATCGCGCCAGAGCAAGGACTTACCGAACCATTATTGCGACGCTCGCGCCTATCTCATCACCTTCACCACCTACGGAACTTGGGTGCACGGCGATGAGCGGGGATCGGTCGATCGCGAGCACAACGTTCCAGGCACGGCTTTGCTGAGTCCCAGTGCGCCACGCCGACGCATGGTCACGGGGCTGATGAAATCAAACGAAGTGAAACTCAGCCGTGAGCAGCGTACTGTCGTCCGGGAAACGATCGACCGGGTATGCGCGCACTTTGATTGGGAACTCCATGCCGTCAACGTGCGGACCAACCACGTGCATATCGTGGTGAGCGCACCGGAATCTCCCGAGCGCGTAATGAACGTTCTGAAATCTTGGACCACGCGGGCGTTGGTTGCGGCGAAACTCGTCAAAAGTGGGTCCAAAATGTGGACCCGTCACAGCAGTACGCGCTATTTATGGAAGGCTCGCGACGTCCGGACCGCCTGCCAATACGTGTGCGAGGGACAGGGAGTGGACTTGTGATTTGGCCTAGGGTCGGCGACAAGCCAATCCGCTCCCTCACGGTCGCGGCTCTGATTCCGACCGCCGACCAGACGGCCATTCATCGCCAAATTGACGCCACCGACCGACAGATCGACCGGCTCGTGTACGAACTATACGGCCTGACCGACGACGAAATCAAGATCGTGGAGGAGGCGGCGACAACATGAAACCGATTCGAGTCTCCGCACACGCTGCGCAGTACCAAACCCCGCGAGGATTCACGGCCGCGGAGGCGGAGGAGGCCATCCGCACGATGCCGTGGCAGCCCGCGGAGCGGGGCCGCCTCGAGGTGCGCAAGGACTTTTCTTTCGCGGGCACCTGGAATGGGCGGTTTTTCCAGACCAAGCAGATCCGCCCGATATTCGTAGAGGAAGCGGAGGAAATCGTCGTTGTTACGGTGTATACTTATTACTTCTGAAGGAGCATGACCGTGCGTATCACCTATGATCCCGAAGTCGACGCGATGTCGATCGTGTTTCGAGAAACCACCGTCACGACGAAACACCTCGGGGAGGGGATCGCCGCCGATGTCGACGCCCAAGGGCAGCTCGCGGGGATCGAGATTCTTGACGCGGTAAAACGCTTTGGCGGCCGGGATACCCTGCGCCAACTTGTCGTCGAGGGGATCGGACCCGCGGTCTCGGCTCCGTCGTGACGCGAGTTGTTACGTAGTCGTCCCTGAAAAAGTGCCTGAAAAGGAACGAAGGGATGTCGCGAACGCCGAGACTCCTTGATGTGGTCGCTTTGACCCTGGACCTGCCGGATCGCGGACTGGTTCAAGGGCAGGTCGGCACGATCGTTGAAACGCTTGACGGCGGCGCCTACGAAGTCGAGTTTAGCGATGACGACGGACGGACGTACGCCACGCTTGCCCTGCGCCCCAATCAACTCATGGTTCTGCACCATCGCCCGCAAATGGTCGCGTAGCACACCCCCGTCGACGCCGTCGACCGCCGGATCGACCAGCCTCGGCGCGCCGGGATCGAATTCTTCGATGGTGCGTTGGGAACGCTGACGCGGCCGGTTCCCATCTTGCGGCCCCGATGCGACGGACCGTCGGCGTGGGTTCCTTCCACTGGGCCCACGAGGACTCGAACCTCGGACCTCGTCGTTATCAGCGACGCGCTCTAGCCAACTGAGCTATGAGCCCCCGCCCCGGCCGCAACCCTTGCCCTGAGCCGCGAAGGGGAAGCGGCCGACAATGTAGTACGCTGAGTGAACGTGTCAACACCGTCGGCACGGATCGGGACGGGCGATTTCGTCATAGCGAAGGCTCGGCCCTTCGTCGCTATTCGCCGTTCATCCTATCCTTCGGCACGGTCTCGTAGGCAACGGCGCTAACCACAACAACCACCCGCTCGCCGAGCGCGAAGCACTTGCCGAGATCGGGATGCTTGCGGACCAATTCAAAATACTCCTCGGAGAACAGCTCGACTTTCTTGGTCTCGGCTTTGGAATCGTAGGCCGCGTCGATCCAGCGATCCTCCACGCGGTAGAACGTCCGAACGCCGACGTTGGTGACAAGCGAACGTCCCTCGTCGTTCGCACTGGCGGTGTTCGCGGGCGACGCCGGCGTAGCAACGGCCCCCGAATCGGCGAACGCTAGCCTGCGCAATTCCATCGACGCGTCCACCGCGTCCGCGCCAGCTTTTGCCTTCATCGTTTCCTCGCGCGCCTTGCGCGCGGGGACCCCGAGCTGGGCCATGCCTGCTCCCGGCGCCGGGGCGACCGCCCGCTCCATGGCCCAGTGCCATGGTCGATCCGGGCGCTGGGCGACGCCGCCCGGCTCCGTAACGAGATACGCCGTGTAGGGGGTCACGATGCCGTACTGCGTCGCAAGCTGCACGATGGTGTCCTTGAGTTCCCGATTCTCGCCGTGAAGGCGAATCTCATCCAACAAGAATCCCACCTTGCGCATCGCCCAGAGCCGCGGCAGAAAGTCGTGGTTTGCGGTCTCACGCGGGAAGTTCGTCTCATAGACGAACCGTTCCGCCTTGCCGCGCCGCGTGCCGGCCAGTTCCACGGCCTTGGTCCCGTCGCCGCTGTATCGACCGGCCACGACGAGTTCGCTGCCCGCAAAAAGATCGCCGAGCTGGCGGGGGTACAGGTCGTACACGTTCAGCCCGCCGAACGACAGGGACAGGTCCGCGAGCACGGGGTCGGAGACTTTGCGGTAGAAGCTCGACAGCTTGAGTTCGAGGTTCTCGTGGGGTGTGACGTAATCGCGAGCGCCGCGATTCTGCTCGGCCAGAAGATCGAGCAGATGCGTGTTGACATCGTCTCCCACGCCGAAGACGAACAGTCGGACCCGACCGGCGTTCTTCCCGCCGACGTTCCTGAGGATCTCGTTGATGTCCGTGACGCCGATCGTGGGCTGACCGTCGGTGAGGAAGACAATGAGATACGGCCGACTTGCCTCCGCGTTTGAGGCGTCGGCGAGGGCTGCGAGTAAGGCGTCGTGGATGTTCGTCCCGCCGCTGCCCTGCAATCCCTCCACGAACTTGCGGGCCTGTTCGATCGTCTCCGGCGCCGCTGCCGCAAGGCCGTCCCGAAACCGCGTCGGCTCGTGGGAGAAAGGAATGATATTGAAACGATCGTCCTTGTTGAGGCTCGACAGGCAGAACTTGAGCGCATTGCGAGCCTGATCCATCTTCTCGCCCGCCATGCTGCCGGAGGTGTCGATCACGAACGCGATGTCCTTCGCCAACACATCCCCAGCCTCGACTTTCGTCGGCGGCGCGATCCGAACCAGGAAAAACCCGTCCTGACCCGGCAGCCGCTGGGTCAGCACGGTCATGCCGAACTCCTTGTCGCTCAGGGTGTAGTACAGCTCGAAGTCCTTATCGGGGTAGACGTTCTTGGCCTCGTAGCTCGCCGACGCCTGGTGATCCGACGCGCGACTGACGGCCACGTTGTGCGAAGGGCTGAACACGCTCTTGATCGCCGTTTTGCTCTCGACGCGGACCATGACGCTCACCGTTTCCACCGGCGCGGCGCTGTGCTTCTCGGTGCTGAGCGGATAGCGGTAGCGCACCAGCCCGTCCTCGGCCCGCAGCATCTGCGTGTAGGAGAGACGCACGCGGACCTCGCTTTTGGGACTGATGGGGAAGATGCGGGCCTTGAACATCCGCGTGCCGAGGTATTCGAGAAGGGCCGGATCGCGCATCGTCGCCACGATCGACTCGTACGTCCGCCGCGCCTCCTCCACGCTCAGCACCTTCCCCTCCACCTCCTGCCCGTTGACGAACATGCTGAACTTGCCCAGGGCTACGTCGTCTTCGAGCGGAAAGATGTACGTCCCCTCGACCGTCCCCTCGTGAGGGTTGAAAAAGACCTGGTCGATCGCCGTGACCGCCACGCCGTCCGTGATCGACACGTCCACGGCGTGCTTCTTGACCGTCAGGGCGATGTCCCGCGGCAGCGGTCTGGGTCGCGGGGGCCTGGGCTGGAGGTCGATGCGCGGCATCGGCGTGGGCCGACGCTCGGGGATGATCGTTTGCGCGTTCGCCACTCCCGCACCGACCACGGCAACAGTGAGCAGTCCGAGGAGCCTTCGCATGACATACCGATTCATCTGTTTGATCTCCATGTTCTTTCGATGCGCGTGCCCTCGCGCGGCGGTGCCCGGCGAAGTCACCGGCCCCCCGCGGGTCGCACCTCGATAGTTAAGCGTCCACGAGGGAGTTAGACTCGCAACCGAGCCGGAAGTTTCACGGTTATCCGGCCGGCGGGCGTATCGGTGCCGACCCGCCGACTACAAGTTCCGACAGCGGGCCCTTTCGCCTCCTTGGGCCCTGTGGTACCCTGGGGTTGTGGTGCGTCCGTCCGGTCACGAATCCTCCACGGACTTGTGAACATGATGGCCCGCTCATCCCGGCGACTCGGGATGATTCGCTAGCCCAATGAAAAACAGGGAGCCAATGATGAGATCGAAACGTTTCGCATTCCAGGTTGCCGCTTGTCTCGTGATGGTTATGCCGCTTCGCGCCGCGCGTGCTGGGGTGGCCGACGTGGAGGCCGTCCTCCGTCTGATGCCCGCCGATTCGCCCGTCAGCGTCGTCGTGGTCGATTTTGAGAAGCTCGACAAGACCCTCGCTGCCGTCGTGAAAAGCATCAAGTCCGACGCCGAATCTCCCCATATTCTCGCGGACATCAAGAAGGACCTCGGTATCGCCGATTGGATCGACTTCTCCAAGCCGGTGGGCATGGCCCAGCCGAGCCTCGACGGCGGCGGCCAATCCACCCTTTGGGCCGTAGTCCCGGGCTTTGCTGAAAAGGTGAAGACCGTCGCCGACGCCAAAGAAGAGGACGGCGTGTGGCACCTGACCTTCGAGAGTAAGTCGGACGTCTTTGCCAAGGCCAAGGGCGGCTATGTCATCGCCAGCGAGAGCAAGGAAGGTCTGGCGTTCGCGACCAAGGAGGGCAAGAACTTGGCCGACGAACTCAAGACGCGGATGGACTTGCTCGCCAACCGCGACGCCCTTGTCCACCTGAACTTTGATCCCATCCGTCCGATGGCGTTGGGCGGGATCGCCCAGGGCGCGCAGATGGCCCCGATGCTCGGCATGATGCTCGGACAGCAGGGCGGCGCCGATCCCATGGCCATGACCTCCGCATTGACCGGGCTCTTCGACGGCATCAAGAAGTTCGTCGAGCAGGTCAACTACATTGACCTCAGCATCGGCGTGACCGAAACCGCCGGCAACCTCACCATCGCCACCGGCTACAAGGACGGCGAGATCAAAAGCTACCTCGCCAAGCAGAAGCCCGCGTCCGCCGCTCCGATGTCGGAGATCGAGGACCAACCCTACTTCGTCGCCATGGCGTGCCACTTCCCCGGCGGCGAGTCGCCGTTCATGGATTACGTCTTTGAGAAGATGATGGCCGCATCGCAGAGTCCAGCCGCCGGGGCGCCGGGCGCTCCGGGCGCGACCGCCCCGGGTGCCACTGGCGGCTCGCCAGCCAGCGCCAATAACCCCGCCGCAGCGGCCGGACTCAACGACGCCGCCAAGGAGGCCCTGCAACTCTCCCGCGATTTGTATCGCAAGGTCGAGGGGTGGAACTCCGTCATCGCGATGACCTCCTCCGGCATGAAAGTTTCCGGCGATTACCTCGGCGGCGACACCCAGGGCATTCTCGATCTTTCCAAGAAGACGATGGCCAAGGTCAATCCCCTCACCAAGAGCTTCAACGGCGGCGCCTCCTACGAGTCGCTGGGATCGAAGAAGATCGGCGACGCCTCCGTCGATCAGTTCGCGGTGAAGTTCGACACGACCAACCCCGCCGCCGCCCAGGCCGCTCAGATGATGGGTGAAAACACCCGCTTCAGCGTCGGCGTCGCCCGCGGCCGCGTCCGCTACTGCATGGGCAGCGACGAGGACGCCGGACGCGTTTTCTCCGGCAAGGTCGAAAAATCGCTCGCCTCCAACAAAGTCGTCGCTGAGGCCATCGCCACGCTGCCCGCGAAGCGGAACGCGGTGTTGCTCATCGACCCCGCGGGCTTGCTCCCCTTGATCGGCCCCATGATGGGCATGCCCAAGGTGGAGCCGATGCCTCCCGGACCGCCGGTGGCGATCTCGGTCTCCATCTCCGGCGAACCGGCCCGCGTGGACATCAACATCCCGTTCAAGGCCATCGAGCGAGTGGTCCGCGCCCTCTCGCCGCAACCACCGCCGACGTGATCGCGCGCGAATCAGAGCCGCGACCGTAAGGGAGCGGATTGGTGTCAAACGGATGGCACGGTCAAGGGGGTCGGCCGTGCCAAGCGGGGCGGGATGCTACGCCGAGCTGTCGCGCAATCCTCGTTCGTACGACTCCCGATCGTTCACGTTCCGCAGCGAATCCCGCGTCGGATCGACGTCGGCCAGGTCGGCGGATGAAACAACGTGCGCGCCGCAGCGTTCTGTGAAGGCGTGCACGCACCGCTCGCTCCGCGCCAATAGCTCCGTCAACAACGGGCGTAGATCGAAACGGTACACCGCGACCAACGGGTAGGATCGCCCTTCATGAGTCGGCACGACGGCCTGATGGTCTCCGAGCAGCTCGATCAAGCGCGCGATGAACGCGGGCTTGAGCAGGGGGTGATCGCACGAGACGACGAGCGCGGCCTCGCATCGACCGGCCAATGCCTCGAACCCCGCGGCCATGCCCGCGAGCGGTCCTGCGTTTTCAACCGCGTCGTACACCACTTCGACCTTCGGCGGCAGAGCGGGCAGCGGCTGTTCGCGGCGCGATGCGGTGACCACCGGGCGCACCACGCTTCCGACGATCCGCACGACACGTTGGAGCAAATGTTCTTTCCCGATGGGCAGCCATTCCTTGGCCGTCCCCATCCGCGCGCTCCAGCCTCCGCGGAGGACGATCCCGCCGACGCTCGCTGCCGGGGACGGCATGTCACGACGTCCCGATCCAAGGCCCAAGGCAACCCGCCCGGCTCAGGTGCAAGACCCTCCAAACACCGTCGCAAGCGGCATTCTGAGGCTTCGCTGAACGCCGCTCAACTGCTTCCTGGGGCAATCCGATAACCCTTGGTCAGTGAAACCAAGGAGCGAATGATGATCGGACGTAAAGTTAGCCGTTGGGCTACGGGATTGATAGTGTTGGCGAGCGCATTGGCCGCGGGCTGCACGACGGGCTTCATCCAGGATGCCGCCCGGACCAGCTTGGCCTCTTTTGTGACCGGCGTCGTCGGCACGGCCGTGACCGAAACCATCGGCCCGTGACCCACCGCCGTGAAGGGCGCCTCTCGAATTACGAATTACAAATGACGAATTACGAACGGCTCTCCGCCAAACTCGCTGATTCTTGTGGTCGCCCGACCGCTGGATTGCGGAACACCAACTTCAACTCCTCGTCAGGGAGGAGACTTACCCCCTTGCAACCGCTTTCCCAGTACTGGCAAGGGCTTTGGCCCACGAAATCGAACGGTCGCCTCTTGCAAGCTCTT
>Ga0315274_10005942_pt1 | contig 17841 bp, 12 predicted proteins | sample YL17G02_20_MG_FD_203700 | JGI IMG/M metagenome (GOLD analysis project Ga0315274, IMG submission 203700) | Sediment microbial communities from Yellowstone Lake, YNP, Wyoming, USA - YL17G02_20 | ecosystem: Environmental > Aquatic > Freshwater > Lake > Sediment | place: USA: Wyoming | collected...
TGCTCTCCCTGGGCATTGGCCTGGAAGAGGTGCACTTGGCGAGCCGGTGTCGGCGGGGCTACTGGTGGATGAGTGGGAACGGGATCGTGCAACGGGCCTTGGACAACACCTGGCTCGCGGAACAGGGGGTGCCCAACCTGCGGCAACAATGGATCGAACTGCATTACGGAACGCAGCATCCGCTTGCGGACCCTGCCTCCGTCAATCTGACCGGAACCGCCTAGTGCGGACCCGCACGTCCGGTGGTGTGGGAGCCGGGAGGTCAATCCTCCCGGCGACCCGATTGGACGCTTTAGTTCTCATTTCACCAACGCGTCATTGCCGAATCTTCAAGCCGGGGATGGCTCTGTGCAGACGCTCCACCCCAGCCTGTGTAACCTGGCTTCCCTCGAGCCACACTTCCTCCAGCTCCTGCAACGTCTCCAGTTGTGTCAGACCGGCATCGGTGACCGAGGTTCCCTGAAGATCCAGCACTTGCAGATTCGTCAAACCTGTCAGATAGGTCATCCCTGTGTCCGTAATCTCTGGAGCGGCAATACCCAGGAAGAGCTTCCGCAGTTGGGTCATGCCCACCAAGTGTTTCAGTCCAGCATCCGTAAAGCGGTTTTGCTGTAGCGACATCTCCTCCAAGGCGGGAAGGGTACTCAACACCCCCAGCGATGCATCGGTAATGCCGGCATTCGAAATGTCCACCTCCTTCAGGCAGTGCAGATTGGCCAGGCACGTTACTCCCAAATCAGTCACACGGGCGCCCCACATGTAGAGGGCCTCCAACTCGATCAGCTTCCCAACGTGCTGCATCGCTGAGTCGGTTGCTTGCCCCCCAGTGAGCAACATCTCCCGCACTTCTGGCAAATGCTCCAGCTCTGCGGCGATCTGGTCTGACCGGTTCGTGCATTCGATACGATGGCCCTCAGATTCATCGTACACCAGACTGATCCATTTCACGAGCCCGTTCTTGTCCCAGTGGATGAATCCGCCGTAGTCGAGGATGGCCTGGATGGATCGGCGGCGGGCCTCCCGAAATTGCTCAGTTCTTTGCCGCGCTAACTGTAATCCAGGACGATGCGGATCGCCCGCCACGAGTTCCTCGCTCTGAAGGCTGAAAACGCGATTGCCAAAATACACACGCAGCATTCTCTGTAACCAATCCCAGCGCACCCAAGTAGGTAGGCGAGGTCGATGCTCAAGAAAATGGAAGGTAATCCTCCTCCGTCGCCCGTCTTCAGGCAGTCGGAATTCTATCCCTTTCCCCACGTCCTCTGAGTGCCAACTACCCCGCGCCCCCCAGTTCCGAAACCATCCGTCAACGGTTTCTTCCTCAATTAAGTATCTGGACAGCAGCGTCACGCGCTGCGTCCGAGCGTTGCTCACGCGAAACTCTGCCGCGATCGCGCCGTTTGTAAGCCTCGTGTAGCCTTGGAAACGCAGTTGGACAGGAACTCGTGTCCCGGTCAGCAAAACGCCAACCAGGGCTGCGCCGAGGAAGACCACAAGAAGGAGCAGGGCCAGCGGGCGCTTCATGGGCAATTCAACGTCCAACGCCAGAACTCACACACGCCGGACCAAAAGACGTTGACCGCGAAGTGGAACTGCGACGGCCATCCGGCGTTGTGTGCAGTGATTTTGTTAGCCGCGTCTACCGTTTTCATGGTCGTGTTTTATCTCTCTCCGGATGGACTGAATGATCTGAACAGGAATGAGCGCACATAGCGCGATCAAGGTGACAATAGCCACAACATGAATGACGGTGTGCTGCCACGTTCCCTTCCACTCGCGTACAGCGTAACCCAACAGGCCTATCGCGAATATCCAGATCAGAACCATCGCCGGCAGAGAAATGATAAGTGCTAGACGATTTGACTTCATAAACGCGTTCTGGTGCGGGCTAACAGCGTATTGGGCGAAAGCGGCCAATAGAAGACTAGACGAAATTCGCCTAGTTCGCTATTGAGTCGTTGTTCGCTGTGGGCAGCAGGAGAGCAGAAAATCATGGAAGACTCAAGCGCTAAAGGAGTTGCGGGACTCCGGACTCAGGAACCACTTTGGCATTGATTGTCTTGAAGCCCTTGCTAGCGTGAGCAGCGTTTTTCAGAACATTGTGTTGAACCAGAAGCCGGCCTCGACCGCCGGAATACAGTCTTGAGCTGCGACGGGAGCCAACGTCGGTCAACGAAAGGAACCCCATGAGCATCCATTCCAACAACTACCCGAAGCTTCACAACGCCATGTGGCCCGGCCTGGTCGGCAAGGGCAGCCCCGGCGCCGAACCGTTCCTCAGCCTGGACACCATGCTCGACCTGACCGCGAAGGCCGAGGTGGACGGGCTCAAGTTCGAGGGCGTGGACATCTTCCTCTACGAGCCCCATATCAACATCGACATCAGCGACGACGCTCTCAAGCGCGTGGCGGATAAGATCCGGAGCCGGGGCCTCGTGGTCGGGTCGGTGGTCGCGCCGGTCTGGCCGCCGACCGGGGGCGGCTCAGCGATGGGCAGCGTCGAGGACCGGATGCGGTTTGTCGAGCAGGTGCGGAAGGCCTGTCGCATTGGCAGCACACTGCGCGCGCTCGGCGCCCGACCCCACGGCGTAGTGCGGATCGACTCGGCGAGCAGTGTCGAGGAATGGTCGAAGGATCCCGACGGCAACACCCGGCTCATCGCCCGGACGTTTAGCGAGGCGTGCGACGTGGCGGAGAGTTTCGGCGAGCGGCTGGCCGCCGAGGGGGAGATCTGCTGGGGCGGCATGCACAGTTGGCGCGAGATGGTGAAGCTGCTCGAACGGGTCGGCCGGCCAACGACGCTCGGCTTCCAGGCGGACATGGCTCACACCCTTCTCTACACGCTTGGCTACAACGCCCCGCAGGACAGCCTCGTTCCCGAAGGTTACGACTGGAAGGACGAAGCCGTGTTTCAGGAAGCCCTGCACAAGTTGACCACTGCGTTGCGTCCGTGGACCCTCGACTTCCACGTGGCGCAGAACGACGGTACCGTCAAAGGCTCCGGCTCCCATGACAAGACCGGGCACCATTGCCTGGCCACCGATCCCAACGGCAAGCTCGACATCCGGCACGACGCCGGCCACTGGATGCGCGACGAGAAGGGCCAGGTGACGAAAGCGTTCCGCCATATCTGTTGGGACGGCTGCATGTTCCCGAACGAGGTCATGATGAAACAGCAGACCTGGAACGACATCCTCGCCGTCATGATCGCCGTCCGTGATGCCCACGGCTGGCGTGAAGCGGAAGCCAAAAAGCCCGCAGCGCCCATGCCGGGGGTTGAAGTCGTTGCCCCGAAAGCACGGGAACCGGTGGCGGCGAAGCCCGCCGCACCGGCTCCGGCTCCCAAGCCCGTCGCTCCTCCGAAGCCGGTTAAGAAAGCCGCCAAGCCGGCGCTCCAGAAGGCCGCCCCCAGGGAGAAGGCCGTGAAGAAATCCCGGGCGAAAGCGGCGAAGCCGGCGAAGAAAGCGCTGAAGCCCAAAGTCAAGAAGGGGACGAAGAAGCCGGTGAGGAAATCCGCCGCGAAGAAGATTCGGAAGCAAGGCAAGCGGAAGTAGATCCCAGTCGCCGCCCAAGACCGCACCCCACGCAGAGAAAGGAACTCGCGACCACGGCGTTCCTTCGTGGTCCAACCCATCCAAAACCACCAATGAAAAAACTCAACGTCGGACTCGTCGGCTGCGGCTTCATGGGCCGCACTCACTCGAACGCTCACCGCAAGGTCAACAACTTCTTTGACCTCGAATACCAGCCCGTCCTCAAGGCGATCTGCGACTTCAACGGCGAGAAGGCCGCGGCCTTCGCCGCCCAATGGGGCTACGAATCTGTCGAGACGGATTGGAAGAAGCTCATCGCCCGCAAAGACATTGACCTGATCGACATCTGCCTGCCGAACAATCTGCACGCCGAGGTCGCCATCGCCGCCGCCAAGGCCGGCAAGATGATCCTCTGCGAGAAACCCCTCGCCCGCGACGGCAAGGAAGCCGAGCCCATGGTCAAAGCCGTCGAGAAAGCCGGCGTGGCCAACTTCGTTTCCTTCAACTACCGTCGCATCCCGGCGGTCACGCTGGCCAAGCAGTTGATCGACGAGGGCCGGCTCGGGAAGATCTTCCACTACCGCGCCAAGTTCCTGCAGGACTGGACCATCTCCAAGGACCTGCCCCAGGGCGGCGACGCGCTCTGGCGGTTGGACGTGAAAGCGGCGGGCTCCGGCGTCACGGGGGACCTGCTGGCGCACTGCATCGACACGGCGCTCTGGCTCAACGGCAGCATCCAGAAGGTCAGCGCCATGACGGAGACGTTCATCAAGGAACGCAAGCACCAGTTGACCGGCAAAGTGGAGAAGGTCGGCATCGACGACGCCTGCGCGTTCCTGTGCCGGTTTGCCAACGGTTCGCTGGCGACGTTCGAATCCACCCGCTACGCCCGCGGCCACAAGGCGCTCTACACCTTCGAGATCAATGGCGAGCACGCCTCCATCTTCTGGGACCTGCACGACCTGCACCGGCTGCAATGGTTCGACCACAAGGACGAAGGCAAACTGCGCGGCTGGCGCTCCATCCATGTCACCGACGGCGACCATCCGTACATGAAGAACTGGTGGGTGCCCGGCCTGCAAATCGGCTTCGAGCACAGCTTCGTGCATCAGGTGGCGGACTTCCTCACGGGGGTCGCCACCGGCAAACCCGCCCGGCCGACCTTCCGCGACGCGCTCGAGACGCAGTACGTCTGCGACGCGGTCCTCAAGTCCGCCAAGACCAGCCGGTGGGAGAAGGTCAAGCGGGCGAGCTAGCCGGCTGGTCGGCGCGATTCCTTGTACTCCTTCAGCACCGCAAAGAACTGCGTGGCCTCGGGGTCAGCGGGATTGATCAGGAGGCGCTGTTTCATCCGCAGTGTCTCGATCTCGGTCACGTCCTCGTGCTCGGCGACGTAGTAAACGGGTTTGCCGCGTTCGCCATAGATGGCGTAGCAGTACCAGTTCATCATGAACGGCTCGCCGCTCTTGCGGTAGTTCCAGGTCTGAGCGTGAAACGTCCGGCGCGCCAGCAGCGCGGTCCGGAGCGAGCGGACGAGCGCGCGATCGGTGTGTCTGCCCTGGAGGATGCGGGGCGTCTTGTTGGCCAGCTCTTCCCGGCCGTAGCCGGTCATCTTGATCCAGGCACGGTTGACGTAAATGATGCGCGGCCCCAGCGGCGGCTCCAGGTTGGCGTCGGTCACCATGATGCCACGGCGGAGGTTCTCGAGAACAATCAACCAGTCGAATTTCAGTTGCATAGTCTGGTGGTCTTGCCGGCGTCGGGCGCAAGGGCATGCCCAACGCATCGATTCCGGGAGCGAACATGCCTCACGGTCTTGCCCAGCTCAAGCCCGGAGTCCACCCTTCCTGCGCGTGTGTTCAGCGCGCCCGGATGTCGTAGCAGAACAGCCGGTCGTGGTATCGGAGGTAAAGCCGGCCATCCAGGATGACCGGGTGCGCCCAGACGTCCTTGTCGTGGTCCGATACGAGCCGGAATCGGCCGGTGAATTCGAAGCGGTCGGGCGTCGGGCGGATCAGCGCCATCTCGCCTTCCTGGCTCAGGCAATAGAGCCGGCCATCGGCGTACGTCACACCGCAAAACTCCGCTTGCCTTCACGGAGCCCTTGTGAAATTTTCGCTCCCGGTTTATGGGACACGTCAAACTGCACATTCCGGGACCGGTCGAGGTGAGCGAGAAGACCTTCCGCGCGTTCTGCCAGCCGATGATCGGCCACCGCGGCCAGGGTTTCAAAGATCTCTACGCGAGGATTCAGCTCCAGCTCCAGGCGCTGTTTTACACGAAGCAGCAGGTGTTCATCAGCACGTCGTCAGCCTGGGGCGTGATGGAAGGAGCCGTCCGCAACCTCGTTGCCAGGAAGGTGCTGTGCTGCATGAACGGCGCCTTCTCCGACAAGTGGCTGGACGTGTCGAAACGCTGCGGCAAGGATGCCGAATCCCTCCAGGTGCCCTGGGGCTCGCCCATCCGCGGCGACGCGATCGACGCCCGGCTCAAGACCGGCCAGTTCGACGCGCTGACGGTCATCCACAACGAGACGTCCACCGGGACGATGAGCCCCATCCACGAGATCGCCGAGGTCAAGCGGAAGTATCCGGACGTGATGTTCATCGTCGATTCAGTCAGTTCATTCTCGGCGGTGAAGCTGGAGTTCGACGCGCTCGGCCTGGACGTGTTGCTGACCGGCACGCAGAAGGCGCTGGCCCTGCCGCCCGGCACTGCGCTGTTCACCTGTTCGCCGGCCGCATTGGCCAAGGCAGCGACGGCGAAGGACCGCGGCTACTACTTCGATTTCCTCGAGTTCCAGAAGAACGGCGGGCTGAACATGACGCCCAGCACGCCGAGCATCGGCCACGTCTATGCCCTGGCCTCGAAGCTCGAAGACATCTTCGCCGAGGGCCTCGAGGCGCGGTACGCCCGACATGCGAAACTCTCACAGATGACCCGCGACTGGGCGGCGAAACATGGCTTCAACACCTTCCCCGAGCCGGGCTATGAATCCCACACGCTCACGTGCGTCAACAACGGCGCCAAGCCGGGCAACCGGGTGGTGGACGTGCCGAAGCTCCAGAAGTTGGTGAAGGACCAAGGGTTCCTGATCGACGGCGGCTACGGGAAGATCAAGGGGACGACGTTCCGCATCTCGAACATGGGCGACGAGACCGAGGCGACGATGCAACAGCTCTACGCCGCGTTGGACAACGCGATGAAGCTGTTGTAGTCGCCGGATGCCGCGCCCGACGGAAGAACCGTTTTCGCGCAGCAAGAAGGCCGTGGGGCTTGTAGCGCCCCACGGCCTCAGTGTCTCAATGGGGAAACCGGCCTACTGCTGGCGGAGCCGGTAGAAGCGTTGACCCGATCCGGCGATGGCCGGGTCGGAGAAGCTCAGCACGCCGTCCGGGCTTTCCACAGTGCCGATCGGCGTCCAATCCTTCAGATCCGACGAAGCCTCGATCACGTACGTCACGTCAGCCTCCCCGAGGAGGCGCAGTTGAACGCGGTCACCGGAGGCGCCGACGGTTGGCGGTTCCAGGTTCGGCCGGATCGGATCCCGGCCGATGAAATGAACCTGCGCGTCCGGGAGTTGATAGATGTCCAAACCCTGCGCCGAGGTGACCTCGACCCCGCTGAGCCGCACAGGCCAGCAGTACCGAGCGCTTTGTCCGGGCTGAATCTCGAAGGTGAACTCCGCCAGGACTCCGTTGGATTCCGGCCACGCGGTGGCGCTGCTCAAGCCGAGCGACACCCGCCCCGGCTGCACCCGGTAGTCGTTCTGCGGCGGCGCCACGTTCCACATGGCCAGCGTGTTCCCCGCCACCAGCGCACCGAGGCGGTGCGACTGCCGGTCCACCAGCCGCAACGCGTTCGTCGAGTACTCCAGCGTGAACGCCGCGCCGGAGAGGGGCACCGGAACGTCCTGCAACCGCACCTGGACCGTCACCCGATCACCCGGTTGACCACGCAAGACGTCCGCGGACAAGACCGCCGAGCCCGCCGAGCCCGGGCCATCCTTCGCACTGAAGGTGGTAGCTGCCGGTTTCGCATTTCCGGCCGACGCGGGGACCGGTTGCGGGTCCAAGCCCACCACCACACGCAGCACCCGCACGACGTCGCCGGAGTCAAGCTGCGTGTTTTGGTTCACGTCATTGCCCGTCCGGTCCCAGTCGCGCATCGGGTCCAAAGCTGCCAGGAGGCGCTGGATGGACGTGGCGTCGCCCGTGTCGAGCCGCTGGTTCGCGTTGTTGTCGCCGATGATGCGGCGGACGCGAATCTGCGCGGATCCAGACCGGGCCTCGTTTCCGAACCCAATCGAGTTACCCGCCACGTTGGAGACATCCACCAACTCGAGCGGCAGTTCGGTGGTCAGCGTGGCGGGGACGCTGCGAGCCCGGAAGACCACCGTGGCGACGGTTTGCGTGTCGGCGGGAATGGCGGTGCCCATGAGCGCGAACGTGGCCCGGATTTCACCGGGCACTTCCAGGTTGACCTGTTTGAATGAGGATTCGCCGGCAGCAATCCATTCGAAGTCAAGCGGCCGCAGGTAGTCGGCGTTGTAGCGCACGACGAAGGTCAGACCGCCCACGTCGCCATTGCTGACGAGCTTGACCGGCACATAGACTTTCTCCCCTTCCTGGCATTCCTCAGGATTCACCACGAACAGGATGCGGGCGGGAGTCCACGTGACCAGCACCTCGGCCGAGCCTTCGTTGCCGGCGTCGTCGGTGGCGATGACCCGGAGCCGGTTCTCGCCGCCGTGAAGGCGGATGACCGGGCCGAGGATCTGGCCGTTGCTCAACTCCAGCGGCGTCTGCGGCTGGCCGTCCCACTCCAGGCGAACCGATACCACACCCACGTTGTCCGTGACCGTACCGGAGAGTTGGACAAACTCATTTTTAGTCGGGCCGGGGGCTGGGGACGTGATCGTGACCACCGGGGCTTGCTCGTCTCCTGCGACGCGTGTGAACGCGACGATCGAGACGTCTGAGACTGGGCTGTCATTCACGAACACCCGCGCCTTGAGCGTGGTCGAGGTCGTCAGCAAGACCGCGTTGACGTAAGCAGGCGAGGCCGTGGTCGGCTCCGAGCCATCGGTCGTGAAGCGGATCGCGCCATCGGGCACGACCGTGGCCAAGGTGACCTCGATCTGGTTCGTGAACACGCCGCCCGGAGGGTTGATGCTCAAGAGAGGCGGCGCGCCCAGGGTGACCAGCCGGATCCGATCATTCCCGTCGTCGGCGATCAGCAGGTTGCCATCCGCCAGGGCGAGCACCTTGTTGAAGTGGCCAAAACGAGCGACGTCGGCCGGACCATCCAGGAATCCGGGTGTGGGGTTCAGCATCCATTCGGGTTGACCCGTCGGGGAGAACTTGCGGCAGGTCCGATCGCCGCCCAGGCTGGCGTACACGTTCCCCGCATCATCAACGTCCACCAGCTCAGGATAGGAGAGTCCGGTCACCAGTGTGGAAACCAAGCCAGCAGTGTCGATCTTCCGGATCGATCCATTGGCCCAATCCGCCACGAAAACCTCTCCCTGGCGGTTGACGGCCACACCGCTCGGGCTGTCGAACGTGGCCGACTCGCGCGGGCCGTCCTGGCTGCCTCGTTCCCCACCAGCGTAGGTGGTCACGAAGCCGGTAGGGTCAATCTTGCGGACTCTCAGGTTGAAGAAGTCTGCCACGTAAAGGTTGTCCGCTCCGTCAATGGCGAGGCCGATCGGCACCTCGAACTGCGCCTCATGGCCCGAACCGTCGCGGTAGCCCCGCGTTGAGCCGGCAAAGGTCGAGACACTCCCGGTCGCATCGATCTTCCGGATTCGGTGGTTGGCCCGGTCGGAAACGTAGCCATTTCCTTGGGAATCGAAGACGATGGCCTGAGGACAAGCGAAGCGCGCTTCCGCCGCCGGCCCGTCCACCAAGCCGGCTTCAGCGCCGCCAAACGTCGATACCATCCCGTTCGGGTCAATGATCCTGACCCGGTGCGGTCCGGGTCCCGCTTGGTCGTAACTCACCAGACGCGCCTCCGTGACCCAGAGCCGGCCTTGAGCATCCCTGGCCATCCCCGCAGGTGTGTCGAAGGTCGCTTCGGTTCGGAAGCCATCCTGGCCGCCCTTCACCGACCCGGCGTAAGTGCTGACAAAGAGTGGCACCCGCTTCACCGAAGACGCTTCCAATGGGTTGGTCCCATCAAGGAACTCCCGGTAGTTGTTGGCTCCGTCGCTGTCCGGATCCGCCGTCGCGGCAGCACGTGGGTCCGTGGCGAAGCCCGGCCCGAAGTGCTGTTGCCGCCAACTGTCGGGAATGCCGTCGTTGAACGCCGGCGGGACTCGCGCCGCGAAGAACTCAGAAGGTTTGAGGGCCCGGTTCGAGATGCGTGCACGGTCGATGAGCCCACCGAACCAGAAACCGCCGTTGTAGTCGCAGCCCACCGAGATGCGCACCGGCGCGCCGGCTGCCGGGAAGGGGAGGTCCACTGAGGCAGTGCCAGCGAGCCGGCCATCGAAGAACAGTGACAAGGTCGGGCGAGCATAGACGGCGGCCAGATGGTGAAGCGCTCCGTCGTCCGGAACGGGAACGCTGAGGTCTCCATCGGCGAGACCCAGGCGGCCGTCACCGCGGTAGCCCAATCCGAAGAATGGGGCGCCCGTCGCCGGATTGAAGCCCCCGATGAGGTAACGGTTCCACGGTCCCTCGTTGTTGCTGGCGGGTGTGAACTGAACTTCCAAGGTGTACGCGTCCCCCAGATTGAACGCCGGACTGTCCTCAGGCCGAAAACCGCTGTTCGAACCCAAGGCCAAGGAAACACTCCCGCCGGCAGCCGGAGGGCTGCTCGTGAAGGTCGGACTGCCATAGACAATGGACCCAGTGTGTCCGTTTCCGGACGCATCGAGGACAGAGAAGACGCTCGCGCCCGGCGTGCCCTCCTCAAAGGTCCAGTCTGCTACCGTCGCGGAGGGTGTGGGCGGGACCGGGCACTTGCCGTTGCTACCCGCGGCACAAATGGTCTGGACCTCGGCAGCAGACAGGGCGCGCCGGTACAGGCCGAACTCATCGTGCAAACCCTGGTAGGACCACAAGAAGGCGTCGCCCGAGACCCTTCGTCCAAACCACAGATCGTAGGAGGTTGCCGGAGTGAATACTCCTAGATTCCTGGTTTGAACGGCTGCCCCGTCGAGGTACAGCACCGCCACACCTCTGCTCTTGTCGTAACTGACGGCAACGTGATGCCAGCTCCCCGCAGTCAGCAATCCAGTGCCCGTGTCAATGATGTGCATTTGGCCCTGGGTATCGGGAAGATTGGCGAACAGAGAGTGCCAACTCCCCCAGGGGTATTCCACGTTGATCCAGAAATGCGTCCCGATTCGTGAAGTGGCAGGATCGTTCCATTCCACTAGAGGACCGATAGCCGTCGCGTAGTCCGGCTTGATCCACCCTTCGATCGTCAAGCCCTCCCCGGCACCAACGTCCAACCCCGCCGACGCCAGCACTCGCACCACTTGATCCGCTCCTGCAAACCGGAACGCCTGCCCGACTTGGCCGGCGGCATAGCCCACGCCCGACGGGGCTGTGCCGTGGTGGTCGCCTGCGCTGTCCTGGGGGTTGCCCTCACCCCGCCACCAAGCCACCAGACCCGCGGGCGCAGGCACACACTGCGGCGGCGGTGCCTGCGACTTCGCCAGAAGCTGCAAGCCGTTCATCACGGCGAGCCCCGTGCTGCCCGGCTTGACGGTGATGACCAGAGGCTGGCCCGAAACCGCCACATTCTCGAACAGCACATACTGCTGGCCCGCCTGCCAGTTGGTCGTGTTCCATCCGGACGAGGTGGTCGTGGACTTGGTTCCGTAGTCCGCCCCGTTGCACGTCACTTGCACCACGCCGTTCTCTCCATCGGGTTGACCGTGGGCGTAGAAGTATAGGTCGTAGGTTCCCGAGGGAATTTCAGTCAAGGTCACCATCATGTCCCCGCCGCTCAGGGGATACAGGTAGCTCTGGAACATCGGGTCGGCGGAATCCGTGAACCACATGCCCGGCGCGTTGGCCACCACCAGGTCCGCCGGCGACACCGTTCCATCCGCCCACTTCAGATCGATGACCGAACCGGAGGGGAGGAAACCCCCGTTCCCATCATCGCGGCTGTAGAGATTCCAGAAGTCGTTCGGGCCTTGTCCGATCGCCGCCGGCCCCACCTTGTTCGTGAACGACCAGTTCAAATGGGCGCAGAAGTCCACGTTCAAGAGCTGTTGGGCGTGGGCTGCGAAGACCACTTGCGCGAGCAGCCAAGCGCTGAACATCCGCCTCATCCATCGAATCCCAAGAGTGACTCTAGTCATGGGAACCTCCATCAGTTAGTTTCTTGCGAATTTAGCCAGAAGTTAGGCAGGTTTACGTCGAGAATCAAGCGCTATTCCCGGCGTTTTACGGGCGAGCAGCATAGCTGGACCGGGCACGCTCCGGCCCGCCGCCAACGTCGGGGGTGTGCGGTCTAGGGCGATCTTCGCAAGCGGTAGAACCTCCGGTCCACGCCGGTAGCCGTTGGGTCCGGGAAGGACCAATTCGTCGGGGCATTCACCTCGCTGGCCAACGTGCTCCAGTTGACCAAGTTCGAGGAGATCTGGATCAGGTAGGTGACCCCCGCCTGGCCCACCACGTCAAGCTGCGGGCCCTCGCTTGTCATGCTGAGGCTGAGTTGCCCGGAACCGACTCTCAGGACGGCCGACGCACTGACGACGGCGCCATCCGCGTTGGAGACGCGAACCGCGTAGGTGCCTGCCTGTGTAGTCTGGACGTTGTTCAGAATCAGGATCTGCCCGGTGCCGCCGGCGACGGACAGGCCATTGCGCCGCCAGAGGTAAGAGAGCGGCTCTGCGCCGACGGCAGTGACGCTGAAAATCACGCGGGAGCCAATCACCGCGTTCTGACCCAGCGGTTGGACGGTGATAACGGGAGGGAAGGTCACCGTGAGCCGCGCCACCAGGCTGGTTGCCACACCGTAAGTGTTGCTCACCACGACCTGGTAGTCCCCCTCATCGCTGACCTGGATGTTGGTCAACACCAGCACGTCGTTGGTGGCTGCCTCGATGGCGTTCGTGCTGAAGTACCACCGGTAGGTCAACGGCGGCGTTCCAGTTGCCGTCACCCGGAATGTAACGTCTGTGCCCTCCGGGACCCTCTGGCTGGCCGGATTCACCGTGATCTCAGGTGCGGTCGGGGGAGGCGGGGGGCATTTGCCGGCGGTGCCGGCATCGAAGATGGCCTGAACCTCCTCCGCCAGGAGGGCGCGGTTGTACAGGCTGACTTCATCCACAATTCCGTTGAAGAACTGCCCAGTGAAACTGCAGGCGTCCTGGAACCCGCCGATGTAAAACGGACAGGTCGAGGCGGCGGGCATCTGGGTTGTTGCGGTCTCGCCACCGAGCACGCCGTTGACGTAAACCCTCAGCGTCGCGCCGTCCCAGGTGCCGGCCAGGTGGCTGAACTGGTTGATCGGGATTTCGTTGGTGCTGACGGCGGCCGGAAACGAGGTGAGGTTCTCGGCGAACATGAACACCGCCTGCAGTCCGTTGGTTCCGGGTCGAACGACCAGTTGCGGCTTGCCGAACCCCTGCCCGAAGATCAACTCCTGGTTCACGGGATCGGTCACTTGCGAGAGCGGTTTGACCCAGGCCTCTACCGAAAAGTTGGTGAGGTCCAGGGCCGCGGTGAAAGGGATCAGAACGCAGTCATTGACGCCGTCAAAGCGGAAGCCGGAGCCAGCGAGGCTGGTCTCGTAGCTGGTTTCACCCAGCAACGTGCCGTCGTTCGAACCGACCGTGTCGAGTGCATTGGTTTCCCCCTGCCACCAGCCGACCAACCCCGCAGGGCTGGGCAGGCAGAGATCAGGGCATTTGCCGGCGCTGCCGGCCGTGAAGATCGCCTGGATCTCCGCCGTTGAAAGGGCTCGGTCATAAAGACTGATTTCATCCATCAAACCCTGGTAAGGACCGAGCCAGTACCCTCCACCCGCGGCGCGCTTCCCAAACCACAGAGGGTAGCTGGTTTGCGGGGTGAAACTACCAAGTGACTCCGTCAGAACCACCGCACCATCCAGATAGAGAACGGCGACCCCGGAAGCCTTGTCATACGTGACGGCAACGTGTTGCCACCTGTTACTGCTCAATGGGTTGGAAGTTGTGCCGATCACATGAATACCACCTTGGGTGTCAACGAGGTTCACGTACAGAGGTCGGATGACCCCCGGGGGGTATTCCGCGCTGAGCCACAGGTGTACACCAATGGCCGAGACGCCGTCGTTCCATTCGATCAACGGGCCGACGGCCTGCGGATTGCCCGGGCATATCCAACCTTCGAGAGTCATGCCCGCACCCAATCCCACGTCCAGGCTCGCCGCGGCGCTGATGCGAACGTAATCATCCGCGCCATCGAAGCTAAACGCCCGGCCCACCGTACCGGAGGCGAATGTCAGACCATTCTCCACGGTGCCGTGGTTCGTGCCGGCCGCATCATTCGCATTCCCTTCGCCAGGCCACCAACTGACCAGCCCGGCCGGGGCGCGAACACACGAGGTCGGGCATTTGCCGGCGCTGCCGGCCGCGCCAACCGCCTGGATCTCCGCCGCCGAGAGCGCCCGGTCGTAGAGGCTGAGTTCGTCCACGACGCCATTGAAGAAGGCGCCGTTGAAAGGAGCTCCCGAGCACGAACCCACGTGCCCGCCGATGTAGAAATCGCAGGTCGCCGGCGTGGGGACCTTGCCCGGCACGCTTTCTCCGCTGAGAACGCCGTTGAGGTAGATCCTCAAGGTGGCGCCGTCCCAGGTCCCCGCCACGTGACTGAATTCATTCAGCGGCAGCTCGGCGGCCGCTTCGATTGACGGATAGTCCCCCGCACTCCAGTTGGCGGCGAACAGGAAAGCGACCTTGATTCCGTTCGTTCCGACCCGGGCCAGCAGAGACGGGCTGCCGAGCGCCTGACCGAAGATGAATTCCTGTCCGTAGGCCGGATCATTCACCTGCGAGAGGGGCTTGATCCACGCTTCGACCGAGAAGTGGGTCAGACTCAAGGAAGGCGAGTAGGGAATAGCCGCATAGTCATCGACGCCGTCGAAGAGCATCCCCTGACCGACTTTCCCGGCGGCAAATCCGGCGCCATTTTGCCGGACGCCCTGGCGAGCTCCGACGGAGTCCTCTAAGGTGCCCTCGCCGCGCCACCAAGCCACCAAGCCGGCCGGAGCGGGCGCACAGTCCGATCTCTCCAGGAGCTGCAGCCCGTTCATCACCGCGAGGCCTGCGCTGCCGGGTTCCACTTGAATCTGCAGCGGCTCGCCACCGTTCACCTGGATCCCTTGAAAGCGGACATACTGCCGACCCTCCTGCCAGTCCGGGGTGTTCCATCCGGCATCGGTGGTAGTGGACTGGGTGCCGTAATCCGCGCCCCCCGTTGTGACGTGGACGACTCCGTTCTCAACAGCCGGCTGACCGTGGGCGTAAAAGCAGAGGTCATAGAGCCCAGCCGTGAGGTTCGAAACGGTGATGGAGATGGGACCACTTCGCAAGAGCGGGCAAAGATAGACCCCCATCATCGGGTCAGCAGCGCCCGACGGCCAGGCACCCCCGGCGTTGGAGACAATCAACGAAGCCGGACCAGCGGTCCCGTCCGCATACTTCACATCCGTCAGGACACCCCCGGCGCGGTATCCTCCGCTGCCGTCGTCCCGGGTGTAGAGGTTCCAGAAGTCGTTGGTGGTCTGCCCGGTCGCGGCGAGGCCCACTTTTGCACTGTTGGTCCCGACGCCGAAGTCGACGTTGAGCAGATTCCCCGCTTGGCTCCAGACCGGGACCCATAGGAATTGCGCAAGAAGGGCGAGGCCCAGCGTTTGGCAAAGAGGCTGGATGAGGAGCAGGTGAGTCTTCATCGGGTATCCATCGCTATGCTTCCCGTTTGGGGTGGATTCACTTATAGGACGGCTCCTTGCGAAGTCAAGCCCGCGGAACCGAGTGGCAAACCGAGGCCCAACAAACCAGCGCGCCAAGGTCTTCCGACGCCACAGCATGACGTCATTGACCCGGATGAATAACTCGGCCAGACGGAGAAGCCTCCGCCTCTCAGACCAGGCTAGAATCCTCGCCGCAGAAGCACCGCACAGTTCCAGGTCAGAAACTCCCGGAGGAGCGGAATCCGCGTAATGAAGGACAACTCCGGGTAGTAGCGGGCGGCGACCTTCACCAGCGTCAGGTCAGGCTGGACGCGCAGTCGCTTCAGAGTGCGGCCGACCTGCGTGGGGAAGAGGTTGACGAACGGAGTGTGCAGGCGGGGTTTGCGCACGATCCGGTCGTAAACCCGGTGGCCACACCTCGCGCCCAGGTAGTGGAACGGGGAGAATTCATGTCCTCCCCAGGGTGAGAGCCAGTTGGTCCAGCTCAGGTAGAACCAGCCACCGGGATTGAGTAGTTGGCCGATGGAGGCGATGAACTGCTCCGGCTTGGCCAGATGCTCATAAACGTTCGAACAGATCACCAAGTCGAACCTCCCGAGCATGGCGAGGTCTTCCTGATCGACGTTTACCCGGCGGAACGACAGCTTGGGGATGTGGGGCAGGAGGTAATCCGCTTCGTCTGCGAACGTGACCGGGCAGCCTCGCTTCATCAACTCAGCGCCCACAATGCCGTGACCGCAGCCCAAATCCAGGGCCTGCGCGGAAGGTGACAGCACAACCCCCTGTTTCTCGAGCCACTGGAGGGCATCCACCGCCTGGAGGACGTAGAACTCCGCGTCATCCCGATGCGCCAGGTGCTGCAGGATGAGCTTGTGGATGATCATGACCGATCGTCGGCGCCCACCTGACCAACTCGCTGCGTCCGGCGCAACGAAAAAGCAGCCGCGCTGACGCCAAGGGCGAATTGGCTGGCTGTAAGGGGCGCACGTTGGCAGAATGCGCCCGTCACTGGGATGCGAGCTAACGCCCCGCAATGCGCTTCCTGATGCTGAACTGGCGGGATCCGAAGAACCCGCGGGCCGGCGGCGCCGAGCGCGTCACGCTGGGCTACCTCTCCGCGCTTGCGCAGCGCGGCCACGAGGTCTTCTGGTTCACCTACGACTTCGAGGGCGCGGCACCGGTCGAAACCCTGGACGGCGTGACCGTCGTCCGCGGCGGGAGTTTCCTCACATCGGTCGCGGAGGCGGTCGTCTGGTGCCGGACCCAGAAGCGGTTCGGTCTCGTGATCGACCAGCATCACGGTATTCCCTGGGCCGCGCCGCTGTGGTGTGGAACCCGCTGCGTGGCCTATATCCACGAGGTGCTGGGACCGATCTGGTCGTCGTTCTATCCCTGGCCGCTCAACGAGCTTGGCCAATGGCAGGAACGCTGTACGCATAGGCTCTATCGCCACGTGCCCTTCTGGACCGCGTCGCAATTCACCAAGGACGCCCTGCACCGGCACGGCGTGAACGACGTTACGCTCATCCCCTATGGCGTTCAGACGGTCGCTCTGCCGGAGCTGGACGAAAAGCCGCTAAGTTCCCCGTTGCGACTCGCGGTGGTCTGCCGGCTCGCGCCCAACAAGCGCGTGGACCATGCGCTCCGCGCTGTGAGATGTCTGCTCGAACGCGGCGTGGAGGCGGAAATCCAGGTGGTCGGCACGGGCGAAGCCGAGGCCGCCGTGCGCAGAGTGGCCGGCGAACTGGGCCTCGGCGCGCGCGTGGTCTTCACCGGTCCTCTGCCCGAACCGGAGAAGGACGCCCTGCTGCGACGCGCTCACGTGTTGCTGCACACGTCGCAGCGGGAAGGCTGGGGCCTGAACGTGATCGAGGCAAACGCGATGGGCACCCCGGCCGTGGTGTATCCGGTGGCCGGCCTGGTGGAATCGACGTTGCATCGCAAGACGGGGCTGGTGGCGAAGGCGGAAACCCCGGACGCGTTGGCCGACAGCCTGCAGGACCTGCTCAAAGCCCCCGAGGCCTACCAGCGCTACCGGCGCAACGCCTGGGAACGGGCGAAAACCTTCCACTGGTCGAACGTCCTGCCCCAGGCCTGCGACTGGCTCGAAGGCCAGGCGCGCCAAAGCCCCGTCCGAGGTTCAGAGTTGACCGTCGAGAGCGCAGGGTCGAGGGTTTCGGCGCTCTCGCCCGGCGGACCCCCATGAACATTCTGATCGTTCATAACACGCTGAACGACTCCCGCTCGGTCAACGGCGTGCTCCGGCATTACGTCCTCATGGCGCGGGAATGGATCCGGTTGGGGCATCCCACGGACTTCGTCGTAGCCAAGGCCGGCTGGCCGCAACTGCGCGACCTGGCGCCGCAGTCCGAGTTGATCAGCAGCG
>Ga0315274_10005943_pt1 | contig 17840 bp, 19 predicted proteins | sample YL17G02_20_MG_FD_203700 | JGI IMG/M metagenome (GOLD analysis project Ga0315274, IMG submission 203700) | Sediment microbial communities from Yellowstone Lake, YNP, Wyoming, USA - YL17G02_20 | ecosystem: Environmental > Aquatic > Freshwater > Lake > Sediment | place: USA: Wyoming | collected...
TAGCAGTACCCGTGGTATTAATTGATGAAACATTGATTCCCGTACCAAAGGTAGAGGTCGTGTTGCCGCCGACATTGTTACCCGCTACATAGATGGGTCCGTTAATTGATAAGCTGAAGGCGGTGGCAGGAGAGGAGGTGCCGATGCCAACCAGTCCATTGGCGCCAACAGTTAGAACCGTGGCAATGGTGGCACCCGAGGAAGTGGAAACCATGAAGACCGGAGAGGTAGAGGTACCCATAACAGAGAGAGTGGCGCCCGGTGTAGTGGTGCCGATGCCGACCCGGCCATAAGGATTAATCATGAAATAGGTAGTGGTGGCAAGGCCGCTGGTTGAGGAAGAGACGTAGAAGAGCGGGAAGGTTCCGCCTCCGCCGTAATCAAGTGTCAGTAAAGCATAAGGTGAGGAGGTGCTGATGCCAATCAGGCCGTTTTGATTTACACCCTTAACAATGAAGGCAGGAGAGCTGCTGCCTGAATTAGAAACAACAAAGGCCGGATCAAGCGGTCCCATTTCCACGGATAGTTTTCCCCAAGGAGTGGTGGTGCCAATGCCGACTAAGCCAGAGAGGCTGGCTCTGGTGGAAATTGAAAGGATTGGCGTGTTGCTCGTGGAAGTGGCGATGCTCCAGGCATTGTCCTGGAGATTGGGAATGGTAGTGGTTGAGGAAATGGGATAATTAATAGTCCCGGCCTGGAGGGTTACAATACTGGAGGCGTTGCTGCCCAGATACGCAGAGCCTCTGACTGATAAAGGAACAGAGGGTGAAGAAGAACCAATACCCAGATAGCCGTTACTGTTGATGGTTAGCGCAACGATGGATGAGGTACCAATGTATGAATTTGAAGTCGTGCCTAAATAGAAATTACCGCCCTGAGGTGATAGGAACCAATGCATATTGGCTGAAGTAACAGAAGTATCAGTCAGAGTTAAGAAGGGTCTGGCTCCGGCTACTTGTAGATTCCAGTTAGGAGTGGTAGTGCCTACTCCGACCATGCCCCAAGGCAGAGAGGTAGTGGTGGTCGCTAAGATGGTAATAGTTGAAGTGCCATAGACCGCATTGGTCGCAGAAGGATACCAGGCGATCTGACCGACGGCTGTACCTGGGTTGACGGTACCTCCCCCGCCGCTAATACAACTGCCATTAACATAGAAACACCCGGCTGATAACTGGATGCCGTTTGAATAGGTTGAGGTAGCAGTACCAGTGGTATTAATTGATCTCACATTGATACCCGTGCCGAAAGTAGAAGTAGAATTGCCTCCTATATTATTGCCGGCTACATAGAGAGGACCGTTAACTGACAGACTAAAGGATGTGGCGGGTGAGGTTGTTCCCAATCCCACTAAACCATTGGCGCTGACTATTAAGACGGTGGAGGTGACATAACCAGAGGTTGAAGTGGCAACGACGAAAACAGGGACAGTACCGCCGGTAAGAGGAAGACCGTTGATTGATAAATCCGCCCAAGGAGAGGTCGTACCAATACCAATGTCCTGATCAGTGTCAATTATTAAAGATGAAGTTCCCGAAACCGTTGTGCCAGCAGCCGCAAAATATGCAATTTGACCGATGCTACCGCTGATCACGGTTCCGGAACCCGAACTAACAGCTGAACTCCAAGCAAGCGATCCTGACCCGTCTGTAGACAACACCTGTCCGGTGCTACCAGAAGACGATGGCCAGGTAGAGCCGCCGATCGTAATTCCACCGCCGCCAGTTGGCGTATTGAGATGAGTCAAACTTTGCATCGCTGCCCAGTTATAGAAAACACTATTAGCATTGGTTGATACTTCCTGTTTTGCTTTCTCAATTGCCGCCAACATCCTTATCTCAAGCTCTGCTAAATCGCTAGGCGTAGCATACTTAACAACATTGGATGCTGAAGCCTTAGACGAGTTGGTGACGTTATTCGTTACCTGAGATGTTGATACGCTCACCAACCTTGTGTTAGTACTGTTAGTTTTCTGATTAATTGATGAAGGTTGGTTATTGTATGAGTTTTCAGAATTAACAGCCGCCAACTGCGAAGCTAATGCCGGAGAAGTAACTATTTTATTAATAGATAGCGCCGCGGTGGGTTTGTAAACAATAATATTGCTGCGCGATTCGCTCAAAAAAGGAACCAGGGCTGAAGATATTTCTGCAGTCATTACGCTTAATTGTTGATAAATTTTATCGGGCAAAGACGAAAAAAAAGCTCCAATGGCACTAATTGGATTAATTATACGAGAGTAGGTTATTTTTTTATTTGATAGATTAGAAGAGTTTAAACTCTTATTTGTAGTACCATCTTTATCTGCCGCAGAAAAAGGCCCAATTGAAATTATATTTGCTCCCCTATTAATTATTTCTGGCAAAGAAGTAAAAGGGTTCAAGATGAATGCTTTGGTCTCACTAATAAAGTTATCGGCGATTCTCGAATCGATTGATGAAGCTTGTGCCGTTGCGACTGAAATAAGTCCCGCAACCAATATCAAAAAAGCCGACAAAATAACGGTAAGTTTTCCTCTTACCTTTTGTTTCATAATTTCTCCGTTACTGATTCTATATTATATTTTATTTTTCGTCTCTATCTATTTTAAATTTTAACATAAAAGAACAAACAAAAAAAGCCTCGTCAAGGAGGGTCTCTGTGGATAAATAAAAAGCCTTTTTAGGACCGAATTTGAGGAGACTTCTGTATATTAAATTATAATAAAATCATCAATATTAACGAATTATATTCTAACTTCCTTAATCATTAATAAACATTAATAAGTATTGATATTTCTATATAAAAAATGAATAAAAAATTCTATTTTTACCAACTTTTAAGCCTTATTCTTTGAATTAAATAGATTAATTTTATTCATAACCACCTCCTTTACTGCTTCAAAAGATGGTTGTAAAATTTTATATGGTGTAGTTTCTTGAGGTTTTTCCTTAATTTCTTCCTCCAAACTCTCTTTGTAGGCGACGCGCAGCTCCGTATTTACGTTTATTTTAACGATACCAAGCTCAATCGCTTTTTTGATATCGTCTTCGGGGATGCCTGAACCGCCGTGCAAAACTAAAAAGACTCTATCGTCTAGTATTTTGCTAATTTGCGCCAATTTTTCTAAGTTCAACCTCTCCTCGCTTTTCAAAAAAATTCCATGAGCATTGCCAATAACAATAGCCAAAGAATCAACACCTGTCCGCTCTACAAAATCTTTAGCTTGCTCGGGACTGGTTAAGTCTTCTGGTTTAATTTCGAGCGCCTCCTCGTGAATTGATGATGAACCGCGTAGATAACCCAGCTCCCCCTCCACAATTATTTCGCGATCAAATTTTTCTTTTATTCCTTTGGCGTAGTTAACAATCGCTGCGGTATTGGCAATATTTTCATCATAGCTTAAGGCCGAGCCGTCAAAATGAATTGCGTCATAGCCCGCCTCAATTGCTTTTTTAACGCTCTCCAGAGTTTTGCCGTGATCCAAATTTAAAATAATCGGCAATTTTGTCCCGTGCCGCCAAGCCCCAACCAAAGCCGTTGCCTCAGCCATACCAATAAATTCCCCTTCCCCTTCGGAAGTGGAAACAATAACTGGCGAGTTTAATTCTTTAGCTGCCAAAACAATCGCCTTCAAAACCTCGGCAGTCGAAAAATTAAATGACCCAATGGCATATTTTCCCCGTTGAGCTTTTTTTAAAATTTCTTTCATAAATTGGCTACAGAATACGGATGAATTACGGATATACGGATTTAATTAATATTTAATACTCTTTTTGTTTTGACTCCTTGATTAGTAAAATGAGCAATAATCCCTAATTCCAGTTTTTTGGCTTTTAGATAAGAATAAACCTGCCTGATATCTTTTATTGAAAAATAATTTCTAACTTTGATTTCTAAAACAACTTTATTTTCTACTAAAAAATCAAAATAATATAGACCAATTCTTTTTCCTTTATAATTTATTTTTACAGGCAATTGCTCTATAAATTTCAGTTTTATAAGACTCAATTCGCGAGCCACCGCCTGCTGATAAAAATTTTCTTTATGCCCCGTTCCAACATCGTTAAAAACCCTAAAAAGCGCCCCATTAATTTTATAAGTCAAATCTGCATAAATTAATTTCGTTTTCATCTGTATATCCGTATAAAATCTGTATTCTGTAGCTTATAACAGAATAAATCCTTTCTCTATATTCTCCACAATCAATTCTTCCAGTTTTTCCTCTCCCATATACTCAATGAATATTTTGTTCCAAAGCGCTTCTTGCTGATGATAAAGATATTTGCCGAGGCCCCCGTGCGTCAAGGACAACACATTGTCTAACAAATCAAAACTGACAATTTCCTCTCCCATTTTGCCCGCCGGAAAAATTTCACCGACAAAATCATCCACCCCGCGCCAAAAATCAAGTTTTGCTTGCGGGTTTTTTTGCGCCATAACATCCATTTCTTTTTCGGCCTTTAACCAATGAACGGTTTCTGGATTAACGTGGGGCTCAAAGAGCCTTGGGTCTTGAGGGTCAATTTTGGCGAGGTATCGCTGAATAACTCGCCATCGCAGGCCGTCTTTTGGCAAGACAGCAGTTCCCACCGTACCTGATAATAATTTCACTAAATTGGCGCCAAAATTTGGCAGCTCTGCATATTTTTGAAAAAGCTGGCAATAAAAATCGATTTCGTGAAGATAATGTAAGATCAGGCTAAAAGTTTCCAAGGATTGACCGGCAAAATTTTCTTTTTTTATAGGAATCATAAAAACCAGACCGACTTCTTTTAAATGACTGACATTGTGTAATTTTTTACCGACAAATTTTTCGGCTATTGATAGCCATTTTTCACCCAAAACTTTTATTTCCGTTTTCCTTTCTTCAAAATTGGAGGCGCTTAAATCGTTGTAGGGACGGAAAAAAACTTCGTTGAGCCAGCGTTCGTTTTCCACAAAGCGCAAGGCGGCGAAAATTTCATAAAGATCCTCTTGCGCCAATAACTTCGATACGTCGACGTATCCGAGTGCGGCCATAATGTTTTTTGGCGGATTTAAAACTAAAAAATCACGCAATTTTTCTTCTTTTATAAAATAGCCGGGTTTTAATTTGGCGATTGTTTTTATTACGTCGATCATTGCGCTACAACAGGACTGCTGGCTGAAATCCGGCTTGCTCAAAAATTCATAAAAAGCGTTGTCGGCTTCTTTGGTTTTTTTTAAAAGTTCGGCTTCAACATATTGGGCATCGGCTTTATCTTTTTGGACTCCAAGTTCCTTCAATTTACGATTGACTATCGCATCATTTTCCTCATATATTTTTTGCGCCACACCTTTTTTGCCGGTGTTTTGCTCCATCTTTTTAAACAGATCTACTAATACCGGCTCTGGCGTTCGCAAAAGTTTGGCGATTTTTTGAATTGGATTCATATGTTTTCTTGTCATTCCCGCCCCGCATCTGTCATTCCTGCGAAAGCAGGAATCCAGTACGGGGTAAACTGCAGCGGGAATCCAGAATACTGGATCCCGCATCAAGTGCGGAATGACAAAAATAAAATTTACAAATTTATTTTTGTCACTTCAACCTTTTTCCACTGGCCCCATTCGCCCTTGGGCAGTAATCCCGTTTTGGCGCCGATGGATTGAATGGTTGAGGTCGCATTAGCTGTCCCAAACTGGATTGCCTGCTCAATCGTGCCGCCATCAATAATCGTCGCGACAAATCCCGAACCAAAAGCATCGCCTGAACCCGTACGGTCAACATAGCCAGAATCAGGAATTCCAGCGGTATAAATTTTTTCTCCGCCCGAGACAGCCACGCCTTGGGGTCCTTTGCTCATAATCGCGATGCCAGGCACCAGTTCGTCAAACTTTTTAAAAAGTTTCTGCTCGTTTTTGTAATCAACGCCGGCTACTAAACTTGCCTCTTCTTGATTAATAATAAAAATGTCAATTTTATTTAACAGACTTTTTAAATTTTCTAAATCTCTGGTTATTTGATCGTGGCTTGGGTTGACGGCTATTTTAATTTTGTTTTGCGCGGCAAACTCGACCAAAGGCTTGAATACTTTTGAAGATGCGCCAGAAAGTCCGGCGATATAGAACCATTTTGCTTCTATGATTTTCTCCCAAGGGACATCTTTACTTTCTAAAAGATGCGAAGCTCCCTCATACACCAAAATGCTGCGCTCTTGTCCCGGCGCCGATAAAATTATTGAATAAGGAGTTTTGGCTTTAGTTGTGACTTTTAATAATATAGTATCAACGCCTAACTCCTCTAATTCCCTGACAATTTCCCGCCCGCCTGCATCATCGCCTATCAATCCCAAATAAGCGGTCTTTAAATTTTGCAGCGCAAAAGTCGCGGCCGTGTTTGATCCGCCCCCGCCCGAAGCAAAAATTAGCTCATCAATATGAACCTTCGAGCCAGCCTCCACTGCTAAACATTTCCCGGTTAAAAATCCCGGATTCTCAATAATTTTCAAATCCTTGCTTCTCACGAATATATCGCGCGTGGCAGAGCCAAATGTGATGACGTCGAACATAAAATTAAACAACTAAATGCGAATTATTTACGAATATATAAAAATATTAATCAAAAAGCACAGGGCTTAAAAAAATAAAGAAAAAGGTCCAAATGATAAAAGCGACTGCCATTCCTTTGGCAATATATTTTCTTTTCCTAAACATGAAAACTAATACCAGTAAGTATAGCAGGAAAAAACCAACCGGAAATACGAATCCATATTGCCGCCAGCCGTTAAAAGCGTCGTATGGAAATAAAAGCAAAAATAAAAAACCAATTGATCCAAGCACAAAATCGATATCTTTTTCTTTCCGATTCTGATAGATTTTCTTGTGCCTAAAATCCCAAAAACTTGTTTTTTGCTGGGTGGTTGATTGGGGTATTTCCATATTTTTTTTCTTCCGCCCCTCCTCAGATGAGGAGGGGTTTGGGGAGGTGTTGATTTAATTCCAGCACCTCATCCTACCCTTCTCCTCACTTGAGGAGAAGGGATCAACGTAAATCTTCAATTATTTTTAACAAAACGCCTTCTAAATTATTATTAACTTCATTATCCCAGAATCTTAAAACCTTAAATTCTAATTTCTTTAAGTAGTTATCTCGTTCTGCATCGTAATCGCGTTGGACTTCTATGTGTTGACTCCCGTCTATTTCTATAACCAAATTCCTTTCGGAACAATAAAAATCAACAATATATTTACCAATTGAATGTTGTCTTCGAAATTTATACCCTAATTGGTTATTTCTTAATCGCGACCACAGAATTATTTCTTGAGGCGTAGCTGATTTTCTGAGACTTTTACGAAATTGTTTTTTGTTTTGTAAATTGTGGATGGTGCGCATTTATATCAACACCTCGCCCTGCCCCTCTCCTCACTCGCCTTGCCGAAGCCTTCGGCGTAGCGCAGGTCTGAGGAGAGGGAAAAAATACAAATTTATAATGCTTTCAAGATTTTTTCTTTCAACCCCATGGGATCAAATCCAGCCAATTTATAAACTTCTGCCGGCGGACCAGATTTAAGATATTCATTAATCCCAATGACGCGTTTGGGGTAGTCGCCGGGCAGAACAAACGGATGTAAAAATCCCGGCCAGCCGTTGTGCAGCGCAATCACGTATTGGCGTTCCTCGTCTGAAAGAATGGAATTTGCTTTTTGGGGGTCGCGCGCTCGCAATTCCTCAAATAATTCCGGCGAGGTCACGGCAATAATTTTAATATCTAGGTTTTTTTCCAACTCCGGCAAAATTTCCAGCACATTAGCGAGAACTTGCCCTCCGCAAATAGCCAGTATTTTTTTCTGTTTCCCATTGCCCGCAAATGGTTTAAAAACATATGCGCCATTAATTGCTTCTCGCGCCGGCGGCACACTATAGTCTTGCCCTGAGCCTGTCGAAGGGCCGCGAACAAGCACCGGCGTTGGTGGCCGCATGACCGAAAATGCCACGGGCTCGCCTTTTTCCATGGCGTAAAAAAGCATTTCAATGGTTTCGTTGGCATCCATGGGTTTATAAACTTTTATACCCGGATAGGCATTATAAAGCGACATCCAAAAAAGTCCGTGGTGAGTTGGTCCGTCCTCGCCGGTCTCCGGTCCATCGTGCGCTGCCAGTACGATAAAAAAACCATTAGCTACTGAATCAAAGGCGTTATTAATCAGTGCCATACGAACCGAGTTGCTCATAATGGAAGTAAAAACACCGTAGGAGGCAAAAACGCTCATGGCTTTGAAACCGCCCGGTAAAATATCTTGCGTCATGGCCGTTGACATCATGGCCATATTGGACTCGGCAATGCCAAAGCGAATTCCGCGGCCCAAAGGATTTTGTTTGCTGATGACGCCGTAAACATTTTCCGCCGCGCCCGTCAAAATTGATTTCATTAAATCTCCGGCGCCGATGTAAAAAAACGCGCTCTGGCCCATCAACCATTTGAAAAATGCTTCGGTCGCTTTTCTGGTCGGCACTTTTTCCCCTTCCTTAAACACCAGCTCCGCCGGTAAAGTTTCCGGCCTTTTGATATTTCGGTAATCAAGCAGGGGTCTGCCTTTCAAAGCCTTATCCATAGTTTTTTTCAATTCCTCCTCCGGTTTTATTTTATGCTTAGCCACCTTAAGCCGCTCAATCACATATTTGACGTCCTCGGCCTTGATTTGAGAAGTAACAACATCGATGTCTTTTTGAATCTCTCCGTCAACACCCGAAATGTCAAAGCCTAATTTTTTCATGATTTCAACATATTCAGGATGCGGGGCGGGAGTGCCGTGTGAATCGGCCGTATTTTCATATTTTCCATAATATTTTCCTTTTATGGTGTGACAAATAACGACGGTCGGCCGTCCATTGTCAAAACCCTGAACCGCTTTTTGATAAGCGTAGGCCAGCTCGGTGATATTGTGACCGTCAACTTCAATCACATTCCAGCCCAAACACCACCAATAATTCATATAAGGCGCGCTCATTATATCGGTAATCGGTCCGTCTATGCCAAAGGTATTGAAATCTAAGCTGACGATAATGTTATCGGTGCCTAGGGTATTAATAATATTTCTAGCTTCATAGCTAATCCCTTCTTCTGTTTCCGCGTCGCCCGCCATCACAAATACCTTGGCGGGCAGACCGCATGATTTCTGAAGCGTCGCCAGTCCCAGCGCCGCAGAGAAACCGTGGCCGGAAGAACCGGTAGAAATATCGGCCAGAGCATAGTGTGACTCAACATGACCAGAAGGACCATTACAATGCCTAAATTTGGATAAGCAGCCAGGCAAAACGCCACCTAATTTGTCCGTATCAATTTCCTGACCTTCGCGTTTTAAAGATTCATAAATCAAAGCTAGTGTGGCATGAAATAGCGGTGTGCAATGGCCCGCCGACCAAACCATGCGGTCCCGGCCCGGATGTCTTTCGTCCATTGGGTCAAACGCCATGACACCGCTTAAAATCAGCGTCAAAATTTGTTCTACTTTTGAAGAAGAGCCGCCCGGATGTCCTGATTTAACGCCCTCAATTGCGGAAAAAGCCAAGCCGCGAACTATGCGCGCTAAATTGGCAATTCTTGGCAGGTCCAAACCGTCAATTGGTACCAGCTCCAAACCCTTTAAATTTAAATAAAAACCGCCTTCGGCTATATATTGAAAGCGCTGCGGTTCCTTGGCTTTGAGGACGTCTAATTCTTTGTGATTGAGAATATTGTACATAAAAATTTTATTTTTATTATTTTAAAGCTTCATTAAGCTGAGCTATTATTTGCTCGGGATTGCCGGCTGCATAGATAAAAGATCCCACCACTAAAAAATCAGCTCCCGCCAGGGCTAATTTCTTTACGTTTGATAAATTTACACCTCCGTCTACTCCTATTTTAACATCGGGGTATTTTTGCCGCAATGAAACTATCCTGGGGATAACGCTTTCCTGAAACGGCTGGCCGGCAAAACCCGGATTCACACTCATTAGCAGCACCAAATCAACTTTATTAATAAAATGGTCCAGTACTTCAAGTGGAGTTTCCGGATTTAGCGCGATGCCAAATTCTTTGTTCCGTTCATATGTGTATTGAGCAAAATTTAAAATTTGTGATTTAAAATTGTCTAAAGCTTCCCAGTGCACGATGATGCGCTGGACAGGACTATCCGTCCACTGCTCAAAAACTTTTTCGGGTTCTGTTACCATTAAATGCGCCTCTAAAAATAAATTTGTCTCCAGATTTTCCAAATCTACAACAGAAGGTTTACCTTGAGCCGCCGCAGCGGCGAAAGGCCAAGTCTCGTTTGATACAAAAATACCGTCCATGATATCTAGCTGAACGGTTTGAACGTACGGCTCCACAACCTTGATTTTGTTTTTTAAATCTTGGAAATCTTTGGCAATAATAGCTGGAATGATTTCAGCCATGAAATTTTTTAAATTTCTTTATCTATTTTTTCAATTCTTCTCCGATGCCTTTCTTCGCTAAGGAACTCCGTATCCAGCCAAATTTTAATAATTTTTTTGGCGGTTTCCTCATCCGTGACGCGTGCGCCCAAACAAACAACGTTAGCATCCAAATGCTCGGCGGCGGTTCTAGCAGTAAATTCGTCATAAACAAAAGCAGCCCGAATACCCTCGAAGCGATTGGCCGTGATACACATACCCTGGCCCGTGCCGCAAATCAAAATGCCGCCTGATTCTTCGTTCTCTAAAACTTCCTTTACTACTTTTTGAGCAAAATCAGGATAATCATCAGCTAAATCGAGCTGCTCGGCTCCCAAATCAATAACTTCGTAGCCCTCATCGGCTAAATACGCTTTGAGCGTTTCTTTTAATGGGTAGCCGGCGTGATCGGCGGCGATAAATAACATAAAAATTAAATTTTATATTTTATATTTTTTCTGCGCCATTCCTCGATTTTTTTGTGATCACCTGACAATAAAACTTTCGGTACTTTCCACACTTTAAAATTTTCTGGACGCGTGTATTGTGGATATTCAAGGTTGCCTCCGGAAGCAAAACTTTCTTCCTTCAAACTTTCTTTTTTGCCCAAAACTCCCCGTACAAGTCGCGCCACTGTATCTACCACAATCATAGCAGGAATTTCACCGCCAGTTAAGACAAAGTTACCCACAGACAGCTCCTCATCCGCAATATGTTCGGCTACGCGCTCGTCTACTCCTTCGTAGCGACCGCATATCATGATCAGCTGGTCATATTTTGCCAGCCTTCGCGCGTCGGCTTGCGTAAATTGTCCCCCTTTGGCACTAAATAGAATAACATGCCTTTTTGCTTTTTTATTTTGAATTTTGGATTTTGAATTTGTTTGTGATTTGTGGTTTGTAATTTGTAATTTCTTTAAAGCAGAGACTGTTTTAAAGATCGGTTCAATCTTTAACACCATCCCCGGTCCGCCGCCGTAGGGGCTATCATCCACCGACCTGTGTTTATCACTCGTCCATTGCCGCAAATCATGAACGCCAATTTTAATCAATCCCTTTTTCTGCGCGCGCTTCAAAATGCTTTCGGAAAAATAGGAATCAAAAATTTTTGGGAATATCGTTATTATATCAAATCTCATATTAGTTTATTTAATTATATCACGCTTTATTATTTATTTTCGCCAACAAAAATACGCCTGCAAAACTGTGGCGTATTTTTGTTAGAATCTACTAAATCTTATAACTTCAGTTCGTCGACTACCTGATCAACATCTCTCGCTGCAGAAGAAGATTCGCTGCGAGGACGCATCACTCGCCCGCCTTCCGGTTCCTCAATCTTGAAATTGACGCGCGCGTTGTGCTTGGCGCCAATAACTCGAAGTAAAGTACGGATAGCGCGAGCAGTGCCACCCTGACGGCCAATAACCTGACCCATATCTTCGGGATTGACCTTGAGAGTCAAAAGAACTCCCATTTCGTCAACCGAGCGGTCAGTCTTGACATCGTCGGAATGATCCACGATGGCCTTGATCACAAACTCGACAAACTCCTGATCTGGATGCTTAGCCATATCTTTCTTTAAGAATATATTGTTATTTTATCGAACTTTCCGTAGTAGTCGACCCAGAATTTCTCTGCCTACTACCATTATTGGCATTATATCAATTTGGCGGTTGAGTGTCAAATAAAATAAAAAAGAGCGTCTATTATTTCTAATAGACGCTCAAGCGATTCACAGCATAAAAATTTCATGGACCCCTCCTTTACTTTTTCTGGATATGGAGCGGGTCAACCCAGTAGCAATACCTGGGCTTATCGATGTGCTTGATTTTCGCTCTATTTTCTTTAAGCGAAGCACCTACCAAGATCACATCGAATTGGGATTCAGATTGTCCCCATCTTTTATAGGACACTCGTTTCCCAAGCGCTCCATTCAGAAAAAGATTCAGCAGGATTTCTTTTCTTTCTTTTTCCTTGTCCGGCCTACTTCTTTCTGTTTGGAGTCTGGTCCTAAGCCGCGCGGCTAACCCATCATATCCGGCACTCTCGCACTGCTGTAAGTAATTCTCGAGCAGCCAGATAGAGATATTGGGGCTAACGGCAGCTTTATAGGCCATTCTCCTCAAGGCAGCTAAGTCCATTATTCTCACCTCCCTCCATTTTGTATTTAAAACAACTGCGAATCACTTACCGCTTTTCAGGCGGCTTGATATCAGGCGTGACTGGGTCAATCCCCGTATGCGCCCGATACCCGGCTTCTTTCAGAAGCCTTTGGAGCTTGCGCGGCGAAGCGTTAAGAATACGTTTAGCCGCTTTTTTGAGCTCCTTGAGCGTTACCTGTTGCATTTCACTCCCTCCTTTCTTTAGTTTATTTAGCAAAAAAGAACATAAAAAAGGATAGCATATATATGCTATCCTGTCAATATTTGTAGCCCAAAATTTTTAGATAACTTTTTCTTCTGTTTTTGACTCTTCTGCCGGCGCTTCGACCGCTGAAACGGATTCTGTAGTTTTGACTGGTTTTTCTTCTATGGGAGTTTCGGTCTTGGCTTCAGCTGCCGCAACTGGCTGCTCGCCAGCCAGTTTGGCCGCTTCGCTCTTTTTCACTTTCGGCCGCCACGCTTTGACTTTGGGGCCGGAAACTATATTTTCCGAAACCAACATATTGTGCACGGTCGGTGATGCCTGCGCGCCTTTACTGATCCAATATTTTATCCGTTCGGCCTTGAATGCTTTGGTTTTTAGCCGGGGATTATAATTTCCTAAAATTTCAATGAATTTTCCCTTGACCGCTTCTCTTTTCTCAGCCAAAACTACCCTGAAATAGGGTTGATTTTTTTTACCGATTCTTGTCAGACGGATGACTAACATAAAAAGATTTAAGATTTATGAATTATGAATTAAGATAACCTATTTAAATCCAAATGTCAAAATCCAAATTATTCCAAATCAAGCTCAAAATCCAAAATCTAAATTTTTTAAATTTGAACTTTGGACTTAATTTGATTTTTGAGCTTTGACATTTGAACTTACTTATCGTTCCACCCTTTCGCCTTCAGCCCTTCCTCCGCCGCTTTCTGCTGCGCTTCCTGTTTTGAAGCACCCTCACCTTGCGCGACTAATTCATCTTCCAAAAAAACGCCGACTTTGAAATGCTTGGCGTGGTCGGGGCCCCATTCACTCAAAACTTCATAGCTTGGAGTGATGCCGGCTCGCTCCTGTGCCTCTTCCTGAAAAAGACTTTTAGCATCGCGATAAGCCCCTATTTCCAAAATTTCTGGCAGCTGATTCAGAATATTTTTCTCCACAAATAGCTTGACTTTCTCAATCCCCTGGTCCAGATACATAGCCCCAATCACTGCTTCAAGCGCATTGGCTAAAATATATTGCCGGGCGCGTCCAATATCCTTGGCTTCACCCCGACTCAACATCACAAAATCATTCAATTCTAAATTTTCTCCAACTTCGGCTAATTTTTTAGCATTGACCAGCGCCGCTCGCCAGTTGGTCATTTCGCCCTCTGGATTTGGGTAGTTCCGATAGAGAGATTCCGTCACAATCACCTGCAACACCGCATCGCCCAAAAATTCCAGGCGCTCGTTGTGGTCTAATTTAAAATCGGGGTTTTCATTGAGATAGGAGCGATGCGTCAGGGCCTGCGCCAACAAATCTCTGTTTTTGAATTTTACACCAAGCTTATCCTCTAAAGCCGCTAAATCTTTCATTAAAATCGATACTAATATACAAATTAATACTAATTATACTAATATTTGTATCATTAGTATGCATTCGTATATTGGCATCGCGTTACTCGTCTTTCTGCGGCTCGCCGATTTCGCGGTAAACCGTACCTAATACTCCGTTGACAAACTTACCCGAAGACTCGCCGCTAAAACCTTTTGCGAGCTCTATTGCTTCATTAATGGCGACTTTGGGCGGCACCTCTTTGCGGTCGCCGAATAGCAACTCATACAGCCCCATTCTTAAAATATTGCGGTCAATAATGGTAATCTGTTCCAGAGGCCACTCTGGCGCCGATTTTTCAATAATTTTATCCAATTTTGGTAAATTATCTACCACGCCTCGCACCAGCCGCAAAATAAAATCGGTGTTTTCCAGCCCCACCCCAAATTCTTCGATATTTTTATCAACTATTTCTTTCACCTTGCTTTCGTCCTTATTCCAAAAATCCCACTCATAAAGTGATTGCATGGCGATGGATCTGGCAAGATGTCTGTTAGCCATTCTAAAAAATTTTCAATTTCCAATTTCCAATTTCCAATCCAGTCCCGCCCGCTTCGCCAAAGCTACAGCGAGGCGAGCGGAGCGGGACATTATTGGTTATTGGTCATTTAGATTTGAAGTTTACTTTTTGCTAAGATCTTCTGCGCTTAACGGCTTCTCTGTTTTTGCCTGCTCTTCCTGTTCTTGCAATTCTTTCTTTCGTTTTTTCTGCTCGCGCTTGGTCAGTTTTTTCAAAACGTCGATCACTTCACGGCCGTTATAGACCCCGCAATTTTTGCAAGCTTGATGAGGTAAAATTGCCTGGCCGCATTTGGGACATTTGGACAAATTCAAAACTTTCAGCGCCAGGTGTGAACGCCTTCTGTTACGTCTTGATTTAGTATGTCGTTGTTTAGGTAATGGCATAACCAGGCAGTAGAAATTTGACTAAATAATTAGTGACTTGCTTTTTTTATATTTTACCTTCATTTGCCGAGGCTGTGAAAACCTAGGAGGGTTTCAATAAAAAATTAATCCGTCAAATTTTCACTACCTGGCATAATAAAAAATGACACCAACGTGTCATCCTGAACGGAGGCCTTATCCGGCCGAAGTGAAGGATCTCTCGCGAATGCGAGAAAATAAGTTCCCCACATTCGTGGGAGATTCTTCCCCCGCAAATGCGGGGTCAGAATGACCACTATTTAAAGTATATCAAATAATTTTATTTTTGGCAATAGAAAGAAAAAGGCCGGCCCTTGGTGGCGCCGGCGTTAGATAAATTTCTAATTTTCTAAATTTATGCTTTGGCAGATTTGGAAAAAGCATAGTGATGTAGCCGAATCAAAAACCTAACAATTTCCCTTAGAACTATTAGAGCTACTATTAAAACCATACCCCCGACTACGCACAAACCACTAATAAACAATTTGGCAAAAAAATCGGTAAAAAAAAGCAACTCGTTTCCTTTCGTGATATAACGCATTGAAAAACCAAGCCATGCCGACCAAACCACTAAGACTGTATACTTTGTAGTTAACATATAGGTTTGCAAGTAAGGCAATTTTCCGCTCTTTGAAAAAAACAAAAACATAACTGTCAAAATAACAAACGTACCAAAACCGACAAATAAGCGAAGCACATCTGGTGGAATTGATAGAAAGGAAAAATGACCCGGCGGCAAACCCAAAAAACAAGACCAAAAAAGCACACCTATTGAAATCCATCCTGCATTACCGTCCAAAACATCGTCTGGCAACATCTCTTTCACTGTAAACACCGCTGCCGCTAAAAACAAGGGCAGAAGGCAGAAAAAAATTGGGGGCACAGGCGGCACAAAGAGGAACCTGACCAAAAAGTAAATCCCAAGAGCAATATATGCCCAAATAACAAAACAAAAAAATTGAGCGGCTTTCTTTCTCATCTTTCCTTACCTCCCACTGGTTTTATTTAATGAAAAGAGCCAATACATGAATTTAACGCAAAATGCGCAAATTGTCAATTAACCACGAACGGCGCGAAACTTAAACGATGAATTTTGCACGGCCCGTGCTTTTGAATTTTTTCAAAATGCCTCTTCGTACCGTAACCCTTATGCCTATCAAACCCATACTGCGGAAATCGTTTGTGATATTTGCACATCAGCCGGTCGCGGGTAACTTTGGCGACGATTGAAGCCGCGGCGCAAGAAAAAACTTGCTCGTCGCCGCGGATAATTGATTTTTGGCTGATCAATAAATCTTCCAACAAGAAACTGCCGTCTAATAATAAATAATCCGGCTCTATTTTTAAGTTGGTAATTGCCCGTCGCATTGCCAATTTTGTCGCTTGTAAAATATTTATTTTGTCTATGATTTTTTCCGAAACTATTCCAACGCCCCATTTAATTTCCGGATTATTGATTAAAACCTTGTGCCAGCGCTCTCTCTGCTTTGCGGTTAATTTTTTTGAATCCCTAATCCCGTCAAAAATTTTTAATTCTTGCCCTGAGCGGAGTCGAAGGGTTGAATTTCTAACTTTAAATTTAGCCGCAGCAATTTGCGTTTTTTTAAAAACGCAAATTGCTGCGGCGCATACTGGCCCGGCCAATGGCCCTCGCCCAACCTCATCTAATCCGACCACAAACTCATAGCCTTTCCGCCAAAGCTTTATTTCCTCCTTGAATGTCGGGCAATTTTTAATTTTTATTTTACCTCTCATCTTGTTTGTTATCGCCAGTTTTCATATAATTATACCATGCCAGGGAGTGAAAATTTGACAGGTTAATTTTCCTTAATATTAGCCTGCCAGCTTTATACAACCTTGGCAAATGAAAATAAAAAACTAATAGCTGAGAAAAAATAAATATTAAGTCAAATTTCTACTACCTGGTATGACCGAAAACAAATTGGGCCTTAACTGGTCGGCGGTGGAGCGAGCCCTGGCTGAAGGGACTTTTTCTGGTTATAAGATTGGGATTCTCGAAACCGAAAAATTAATGCAGGAAGTGCTTAGAAACAAAAGTATTCCCGGCTCCACGCCCGAGCGCAAAATTAAATATATAAAAAAATATTTAAGCCTGCCAGACAAGCTTGAATACAGTCGCAATGTATACGAGCGAATTATCCATGAGCCGCATTTTGAAATTTCTCGCGAAGAAACCAAACACGTAATTTCCGGTTATTGGCAGGCGATGCTGGATATTGAGGAAGCGGTGCAGTCTTTTAGCCTTTGGGAAAAAATCACGCTGCGCGCCAGATACATTTTTGGCCTCTTCCTGAAAAATTTGAAAATTGTTGCCGCAGTTTTATTTGGGGTCCTGGCATTAATTTGGTTTTTGGGTGAAACGAGCTGGGGTCAAAAAGTGGCGCGTTTTGTCGTTACGCTTAACCATTTTTTTATTTTTAAAATTCTGCTCTGGACGGCGATTATTCTGGGAACGCTGATTATAATTGCCATCATTCTTTATTTCATTTTAAGAAGTAAAAGAAAATTTTAGAAAATTACAGATTACAGATATTTTACGGATATACAGATAAAAATTCAATCTGTAAATCTGTATGAATCTGTAAGTCTGTAAGCTAATGAAATTTACTCACTTACACGTCCATTCTCATTACTCGCTCCTAGACGGTCTTCCCAAAATCGACCCCTTAATTGACCGAGCGCTGGAACTTGGCATGGATTCTTTAGCTATAACGGATCACGGCTCGCTTTACGGAGCCGTTGAGTTTTATAAAAAAGCC
>Ga0315274_10005944_pt1 | contig 17839 bp, 18 predicted proteins | sample YL17G02_20_MG_FD_203700 | JGI IMG/M metagenome (GOLD analysis project Ga0315274, IMG submission 203700) | Sediment microbial communities from Yellowstone Lake, YNP, Wyoming, USA - YL17G02_20 | ecosystem: Environmental > Aquatic > Freshwater > Lake > Sediment | place: USA: Wyoming | collected...
GTTCGTGGCGAACTCGTGTCGGCTGAACGACGTTCCCTTCCAGCGACTCGAATTAGAGGTCGAGTGTGAAGAACGAACAAGCCCCCGCCGCATCGGTGTGATGGAACTGATCATTCGCATCGACCCGGAGCCGCCCGAGGACGTGAAACGGCGGCTGGGGGAAGTCGCTCGACACGCCACCCTGGTCAATGCACTGGCTCGTCCGCCAGCGGTCAGTATCCACTTGAGCGAAGAATAAGGAGAGCGATGCCAATCTACGAATACCGTTGTCAAAATTGTAACGCCAAGTTCGAGACGCTCGCGCGGGCGGACACTGAGGTGACGTGTCCGCACTGCGGCAGCGCGGTGCTGGACAAGTTGATTTCCGCACCTTTTCTCTTGAGCGGAGAAAAAGCCCGTCAGCCGGGACGCACTTGCTGTAATCGTGAAGAACGATGCAGCACACCTCCCTGTTCAACCGGAGGAACTTGCCGGCATGAAACATAGTGCAGCCTCCATACATTGGTAATGAGTGACAAGTCGCCAGGCGATTATCAAAGCAATGGGAGTAGCGAGTAATGCGTTACCTGATCCAATTCGTCTTGCTCTGGGCTTCAATCCTGACGGCTTGCAGTGGCGCTGCCGCTCCGGCGCCCGCAGGCAGTCGGCTGCTGGTCACCGCCAGCATCCTGCCGTTGACCGATTTTGCCCGGCAAGTCGGTGGCGACCGTGTGCAAGTGGAAACACTTGTGCAGCCTGGTACCAGCCCGCACACGTACGAACCCACCCCCGCCCAACTCAAGTCGGTCAGTCAAGCACGCGTGCTGGTACTCAACGGCGTGGGGCTGGAATATTGGTCCGACAAGGTGATTGCCGCCGCCAATAATCCGAATCTGATCGTCGTCAAGACCGCCGAAGGATTGAACATCCTCGCCGGCGACAAAGATGAGCCAGGCGGGAATCCGCACGTCTGGCTCAGCCCGGTCAACGCGATGCATCAAGTCGAAATGATCCGCGACGCGCTGATCCGGGCCGACCCGGCGGGCGCGGACACCTATCGTGCCAACGCCGATCGGTACATCGGTGAGTTGCGCGCGCTCGATCAAGAAATCCGCGAGAGTGTCGCGACGTTCTCCAGCCGCAAGTTCATTGCCTTCCATGCGGCGTGGGTGTATTTTGCGGGCGACTATGGCTTGGAGCAGGCGGCGGTCGTTGAGAGGGCGCCTGGGCAGGAACCTTCCCCGGCAGAGATCGCCCAAATTGCCAAGACAGCAAAAGCCATCGGCGCAAAGGCAATCTTCGCCGAGCCGCAGTTTTCGCCCAAGGCAGCCCAGGTGGTCGCCGAAGAGAGCGGCGCGGAGGTGCTCTTCCTGAATCCGCTGGGACAACCCCCGGACTACTGCTATCTCGACTTGATGCGCTACAACCTTGCTGAAATCGGCAAGGCACTCAAGTAGGACTGAGACCCAAAGGGTTCGCCTTCGGCGGAAACTCTTCGGGGCCACTCGAATACGTGGAGAGGATTATGCCTAAACCCAAAGTGGCTGTGCTACGAACCAAACCCGAGACGGTGTTGGGGGACTATCCGCGCCTGTGCGAACTGGCGGGGATGCGCGAAGCATTGGATCCGTCGGCGACCACGATTCTCAAAGACAACATCAGTTGGCACTTGCTCTACCCCGGATCGAATACCACACCCTGGCAGTTGGAGGGCACCATTTTAGCACTGCGGAACGCCGGCTTCACAGACCTGGTGGATGTGCACAATCGCACCGTCGTAACCATCGCCGACCTGGGCGACCGTTACAACAAGTTTGGACCCGTGCTGGCAAAATATGGCATCCCGAAAAAGTACAACTTCAAGCCGGAGGATATGACCTGGACCGAATATCATCCCAAAGTCAAGATGGCGGTACTCGACCGCATTTTCCCAGCAGGCATCTACGTCCCTGATTATTTCATCGGCAAGAACGTCGTCCACCTGCCGACGGTCAAGACGCACAGTTACACCGTCACGACCGGCGCGATGAAGAACGCCTTTGGCGGGCTGCTCAACGTCAACCGCCACTATACCCACACCTGGATTCACGATACGCTGGTGGACTTGCTTGTCATTCAAAAGGAAATCCACGCTGGCATTTTTTGCACGATGGATGGCACGACTGCCGGCAGCGGGCCAGGCCCGCGTACGCTGATTCCTCATCAAAAAGATGTCATCCTCGCGTCGGCTGACCAAGTGGCGATTGACGCAGTCGCGGCGCGGATGATGGGCTTTGACCCGATGCGAATTCCCTACATCGCCCACGCCACCGAACGCGGGCTGGGTCAGGGGAATCCGCGCGAGGTTGAGATTGTGGGTATGCCCGAAGTGGCAGAAGAGCGATGGGGCTTTCGGGTGGGTGTGAATGTGGGCACGGGCGTGGGGATGTTGCTTTGGCGCTCGCCGCTCAGGATTTTTCAGCGACTCTTTTTCCACACGCCGCTTGTCAATCTCTTCATCTTCGCCAGCGAGGTCTATCACGACCGCGTCTGGTATCCGCTCAAGGGGCGTCGGGTGATCGAGCAGTGGAAACGCGAGAGCCCCTGGGGACGATTGTTTGAAACGTATCCGGAAAAATGATATGGAGAATCCAACCATTGTTCAACTCGATCATGTCTCTGTGACCTATCAGGACTTGGTTGTGCTCGAGGACGTGAGCCTGAAGGTCCCGTGCGGCAGCTTCTTGGCGATCATTGGCCCAAACGGCGCGGGCAAGACGACGCTGCTCAAAGTCATCTTGGGGTTGGTGCGCCCAGTGAGCGGCGAGGTGCGCGTGTTCGACAAAACGCCGTGGGAGTTGAATGGCGACCGGCGACGCATCGGCTATGTGCCCCAGGTGATGTTTGTTGACTTGAACTTTCCAGTGCGTGTGGGCGAAGTCGTGCTGATGGGACGATACGGACGCATCGGGCTGCTCCGCCAACCCACAGCCACCGACCACGCGGCTGCTCTGCGCGCGCTGGAGTGCGTGGGCATCACCGATCTCGCGGATCGTCCGATTGCGCGTTTATCAGGCGGACAGCGGCAGCGCGTGTTCCTTGCCCGCGCGCTCGCCAACGAGCCGGAATTGCTGCTGCTCGACGAACCGACGACCGGCGTGGATGTGACCTCTACCGAGAGTCTGTACGAACTGCTGCACGGCTTGCACGAGGCGGGCATCACCATCCTCGTCGTTTCCCACGATGTCGGCGTGGTGGCGTCGTATGTGGATGGCGTCGCGTGTGTCAATCGGCGTTTGGTTGCGCACGGGCGTCCAGACGAGGTGCTTGGCTCCGCAGAACTGGCGCAGATGTATGGCTGCGACGCGATGTTCTTCCATCACGGACGCGCGCCGCACCTGGTTGTGGAGAGAGAACGATGACCGAGATTCTTGGATATGCCTTTATGCAGCGCGCGCTTTGCGCCGGCGTGCTCATCGGCGCGGTGTGCGCGATGATCGGCGTGTACGTCGTGCTCAAAGGGCTGTCGTTCATCGGCGCGGGCATCGCGCACGCGAGTTTTGGCGGCGTAGCGTTAGGCTTTTTGGTTGGCGTCAACCCGGTGCTGACGGCAGTGGTTTTTTGCCTGGCGACCGCGTGGGGCATTGGCTTGGTCGCGCGCAAGGGTCAGGTCAAGGAAGATACCGCCGTCGGCGTCTTCTTTGCCTCGACGATGGCGCTGGGGATTTTGTTCATCGGATTGATGCAGGGCTACAACGTGGATTTGTTCGGCTATCTGTTCGGCAGCATCCTCGCCGTGACGGAGCAGGATTTGTGGATCACGTTGGGTTTGGGCATGGGTGTGCTGATCGTCGTCGGCTTGTTCTTCAAGGAACTCGTGTTCGTCACCTTTGACCCGGAGATGGCAGAGGTCACGGGCGTGCCGGCGGGCAAGGTGTACTTTTTGCTCATCAGTTTGATCGCGCTCACGGTGGTGCTTTCGATCAAAGTCGTGGGCATTGTGCTCGTTTCGGCTTTGATCGTTACCCCGGCGGCAGCGGCGTATCAACTAACCGAAGACTTTCAGTGGATGATGGTGCTGGCGGTTCTGATTGGCGTGGGGAGTGCAGTGGGTGGGCTGTTACTCTCGTACCCGCTCAACACCGCGTCCGGCGCGACGATTGTTCTGCTGGCAACCTCAATTTTCTTCATCGCCGGGATGGTCTCACCCAGGCGACGCTGACGCGCAAAGTGCCCGCCAGAGAAATAACGCATCTTGGAGGATGCATGCGAGAAAAGCGAGACCGCCAGGTTGCAACAGCGGCGTTTATCGTGATGTTGTGCATAGTCGCCCTGACGATTGTGACACAACTGTTGTGGACGCGTCCCACTGAGGGATTGCCCCGAGATCGCGCGGCGGACGACACACAAACGGTCGAGGCGCGCGTCGTGCGTGTGATCGAAACAGGCAAGGTAGAGATTGCCCCAGGCCTAACGCAACCGTTCCAACGACTGGAACTTGAAATCGTCAGTGGACCTCTGCGCGGCGAGCGCGCTCAAGTCGAACACGGCGCGACTGATTTGTCCAGCGAGGAAAGTCTTTTTCGTAAAGACGATCACGTCCTGGTGACAGTCGCCGCGCGTGCCGAAGGTGGTTACGCGTTTATGATCACCGATGTAGTGCGAACGGGGGCGTTGGCGTTGCTGGGCGCGATCTTTCTTGGCTTTACTGTCCTGGTTAGCGGATGGAAAGGGTTACGCGCGCTGGTCGGGTTGGCAGTCAGTTTCGTCGTACTGCTTTGCTTTGTCCTGCCGCAGATTCTAGCAGGGCGCAATCCAGTTTTAGTAAGTGTCATTGGCTCATTTGGGTTGCTGGCAGTCACACTCTACTTGACCCAGGGCTGGGCGCTCAAAACGCACGCGGCGCTGTTGGGGGTTTGCATCACGCTGATCCTCACTGGCGCACTCGCGGCGTTTGCCGTCAACCTGTCGCGCTTGAGCGGTTTCGGCTCCGAAGACGCAATGTTCTTGCAGACCGCTGGCGCATCCGTCAATCTGCGCGGGCTGTTGCTGGCGGGCATCATCGTCGGTACCCTGGGTGTGCTCGACGACGTGATTGTGGGACAGGCATCCGCTGTGATGGAACTGGCGAAAGCCAACCCAGCATGGGACTGGCGCGAGCTGTACCTGCGCGCGATGAACATCGGACAGGATCACATCGCGGCGACCGTGAACACACTGGTACTGGCATACGTCGGCGCGGCGATGCCGATGTTCTTGTTGTTCCAACTCTATCCCGAACCGTGGACGCAGACGCTCAATCGCGAGATCGTCGCCGAAGAGATTGTGCGTACACTCGTCGGCAGTCTGGGCTTGATCGCGGCAGTGCCGATCACCACGTTTATCGCGAGCGTGCTGCGCTCGCGAAATCTGCGCGCGCCTGCTTGTCCAAGCATGGGACCGGAGTCTATTGGAGGATGAGACTATGCAAAACAAAAAAGTGCTACCACCGACTTACTTGCTGATTTCGATTGTGCTTATGGTGGCGCTGCATTTCCTTCATCATCCAACTATGAGCGTTATCCCCTTGTCGTGGAACATCTTCGGCATTATCCCACTGGTTCTTGGGATCGCTATCAATATCATCGCAGACAATGCCCTTCACAAAGCCAAAACCACTGTCAAGCCCTTTGAAGAGTCAACCACCCTGGTGACGGGCAGCGTATATCGAATCAGCCGCAACCCTATGTATCTCGGCTTTGTGCTTATTCTGGTTGGGGTAGCCATCGTCCTAGGATCACTGACCCCATTTGTCGTCATTCCCATTTTTGCTATTCTGATGGACGTGGTCTTCATACAGGTTGAAGAGAGGATGTTGGAACAAAAATTCGGACAGGTGTGGCTGGAGTACAAGCGGAAGGTAAGACGCTGGATATAGAACCTGCCTTCGAATGATAACGAAAGAGAAGCCCAGGTAATGAAATACGTCTTTGGTCCCGTGCCGTCTCGTCGGCTTGGACGATCAGTGGGAATTGACACCATCCCGTTGAAAACGTGCAACTGGAATTGCGTCTATTGCCAGTTGGGACGCACCGTTCCATTGACGGATGAACGGCGCGAGTATTTTCCGCGCGAAGAGATTCTTGCGGAAGTGAAACAGGCATTGGCAGCCCACAAGCGCGACGAGATTGACTGGGTGACTTTTGTCGGCTCGGGTGAACCGACGCTGCACAGCAGTCTGGGTTGGCTCATCTACCAAGTGAAAACGCTGACGGACATTCCAGTTGCGGTGATTACCAACGGCGCGTTGTTGTATCGGCCTGATGTGTATGGCGGATTGCTGCTCGCTGATGCGGTTTTACCTACGCTCGACGCGGGCAATGCGGAACTGTATCGCCGAATCAACCGCCCGTCCGCGCGGCTCCCGTTCGATCAATTCGTAGAAGGATTAGTTGCCTTTCGACAAAAATATCGCGGCAAGTTGTGGATCGAAGTGATGCTGGTCAAGGGCTTGAACGACACCGATGAAGCATTGCGCGAGATCGCCGCTGTCGTGCGTCGCATCCAACCTGATCAGGTACATCTTAATCTTCCCATGCGACCACCAGCCGAACCGTGGGTGCAACCGTCGGATGGATTTGGCTTGATGTGCGCCTCGTTCATTCTGGGTGACGTTGCGCGAGTTGTGCATCCTGCAGAGGGAACATTCAACCGAGTAGAGAACGAGAACGTCGTGGATGCCATCGTCAGCATCATCACGCGGCATCCGATGCGCGAGGATGAATTGATTCGCACATTGAAACAGTGGACATCCACTCCAGTAGAGGAGACACTGTCAGCCCTGATTGCCGATGGCCGTGTCCAAGTGGTCGAGCGTTACGGCGTGCTCTTTTATTGCGCGATGGCAGCGCGCTATCCAGGTTGATCGTTCCTGCTGATTTGTCGGGCGAGGGTGAGTTGTGGCTTCTGAAACTGTTTCGAGCAAACTGACGATTGTTATTGATTGCCACACTTCGGATATAGAGAATCTTCATCATTCCCGTAGAGGCACAGATGCAAGATTCAGAAGGTGAGATCCAAAATCTACAATCTCCCAAAGGAGGGGCAGAAATCCAGAATCTGAAATCCTTGAATGACTTGCCCGCCGGGACGCGTGGTATTGTGCGGCAACTGTGCGGCGGCAGAGAGTTTACCAGTCGCGTCGTCGCGTTGGGCTTTACGCCGGGTACCGAGGTGGAGATCATCCAGAATAGCGGCAGGGGAGCCATCATCGTGACCGTGCTCGATACCCAAGTCGCGTTGGGACACGGCGAAGCCGCCAAGGTGTTGGTCGAGGCTCTCACCGAGAGCCAACCGGTCGCCCTGCAAGATTCGATCAAGGTCGCGCTGGTCGGGCAGCCGAATGTTGGCAAGTCTACGATTTTCAACCTGTTGACCGGTCTCTCTCAGCACGTGGGCAACTGGCCGGGCAAAACCGTCGAGTACAAGAGCGGCATCCATCGCCATGGAAACTCGATCTTGTGGGTAGTAGACTTACCGGGCACGCACAGCCTGACAGCCAGTTCACTGGAAGAGCGGATCACGCGCGATTACATTTTGACGGAAAAGCCTGATATCGTGGTTGCGATCGTGGACGCCACAGCCCTGGAACGCAATTTGTATTTGTTGTGCGAGTTGCTGGCGTTGCCTACGCCAGTGGTGCTGGGCTTGAACATGATAGACGTGGCGGAACAGCAAGGCATTCAGATCGAGCCGCACGTGCTCGAAGCCGCCCTGGGCTTACCCGTCGTTCCGATGGTCGCGACCAAGAACAAGGGCGTGCATGAACTGGTGCAAGCCATCGAACGGGTCGCTCGCCACAAAGAAACCTATGCTCCCCGTCGCCCGGAGATTCGCCAGGATCACAAGGATGTGCTGTGCCAGCTTCAACAGCTCCTTGCCGAGCATACGCCATCGCCCTACCCGCCAGAGTGGGTCGCGCTCAAACTGCTCGAAGGGGACGAGGAAATCACCCGGATGATGCAGGCACGTTTGGGCGAGGCGGATTGGGCGCGCGTCCACAACATCCTCAAAGCACACGAGGACGCTATCCTGGCGATTGCTGGTGGTCGCTACGAATGGATCGCGCGAATGGTGCGCGCCGCAATCACCCGACCCAAGGCAGGCCAGGTCACTCTGACAGAGCGGATGGACCGAATCGCCGTTCATCCTGTTTGGGGAATGGGGCTGCTGTTGGCGATACTGGGTGTCGTCTTTTGGCTCACGTTCAGCATTGGCGCTCCGCTGCAGAAACTGCTGAACACCTACCTGGTGCAAGCCGGAGCAGACTGGGTGCGCGCCGCGATGAACGGCGCGCCGTGGTGGCTCGTCGGGCTGCTCACGGATGGCATCATCGCGGGAGCGGGAATGGTGCTCACCTTTCTTCCCATTCTCGTAATTTTCTTCACCGTGTTAGGCGTATTGGAAGACATGGGCTACATGGCGCGAGCGGCCTACATGATGGATCGCTTTATGCACTTGATGGGGTTACACGGCAAATCTTTCTTGCCTCTCTGCGTCGGCATGGGTTGCAACGTGCCGGGCGTGCTTTGCACGCGCATCATTGACTCACCCCGCGCCCGCTTGCTGACCATCCTGCTGACGCCGCTGGTACCGTGCGCTTCTCGCCTAGCTGTACTGGCCGTGCTCGCGCCGCTCTTTTTCGGCTCTGCCGCCGTGTGGGTATCCGTCGGAGTGGTGGCGCTCAACCTGTTGCTGCTGGTTGGGATTGGTTATGCTCTCCACGAGCTGGTGTTGGGCGGTGAGCATATTGCTTTCATCATGGAGATGCCTCTCTATCACCTGCCCAATGCGCGCACTATCGGTCTCACGGTCTGGCAACGAATACTGGATTTTCTGAAAAAGGCGGGCAGCGTCATCGTCGTGGTTTCTGTACTGGTGTGGGGTCTTTCCGCACTTCCAGGCGGCCAACTCGAAACCAGCTACCTGGCGAGCCTGGGACGCTGGTTGTCTCCTCTGGGAGCGTGGATGGGTTGGGACTGGCGCATGATCGTGGCTTTGTTGACCAGCGTAGTCGCTAAAGAAAACACGATCGCGACCCTGGGAGTGCTCTATCAAGCCGGGCAGCAGGCAGGCGGGCTGGCCGGGACGCTGGCTGGTACGATCGCGCCGGCGGCAGGACTGGCCTTTCTCGTCGTGCAGATGACGTTTGTGCCATGCGTGGCAACGATCGTGGCGATCCGGCAAGAGACTCACTCGTGGAAATGGACGGCATTCAGCGTGGGTCTCTTGTTGGCGCTCTCGCTGATCGCCGGCGTGGCTGTTTACTGGGTGGCGCGGTTGGTCTTGTGAGAGGTGCAGCATGACTGAGACGCGAGTCGAGACAACCAATCGCGGGGTTTGCCAATGCCCCAACTAGCCAAGCGCGGCAAATGGGTCTTGGGATGGGTCGTCGTCTAATGTCCACCGTATCCCAATCTGATCTGACAGGAAGGTAGTGAACCAGGATGCCTGATTCTATTTTTGAGCTGCAAGCCGAACTGTGCAAAATGATGGGCAATGCCACGCGCCTGCAAATCGTTCACTGTCTGCGCGCGGATCCCCAAAGGGTGAGTAACATCATCCACGCAACCGGCCTGGCGCAAGCCAAAGTCTCGCAACATCTCGGGGCATTACGCGCCCGCGGGATTGTCACCACGGAGCGACGCGGAAAGGATATTGGTTATCGTATCAGCAACCCCAACATCGTGCGTGTCTGTGATCTGATGCGTGAAGTGCTGGTGCAACAGGCAGTCGAACGCTCGGAGATGATAAAAGTCCCGAAGGAGACCTGATCCCTCCAGTTGTTCATCGAGGTGAATAGATGGAATGGCTACTGAGTGCCGCACATTGGTTCGGCTCGGCGGTATGTCACCAATTTCCTGGACATTCGTATCAGGTCGCGGGTGTACCTCTGCCATTGTGCGCACGCTGCACTGGGCTGTATCTCGGCGCACTGCTCACATTGATCCTTCACACGTGGCGCCGTCCGCGCGCGGTCGGACTGCCGTGCCCATGGATGCTTGTTGTGCTGGTTCTGTTCTTTTTCGCGTGGGCGGGCGATGGACTGAACTCATTTCTCTCGATGACCGAGGTCACCTTAGTGATTCCGAATCTGCCGCATCTCTACCCGCCAAGCAACCTCTTGCGCTTGATCACAGGAACAATGATGGGGATCACAATTGGAAGCCTGGTTTTCGTGATGTTCAATTCGCTTGTCTGGCACGCGCCGAATCCTGAATCCATTTTCGCAACGCGCCGCGAGTTTTTCGCGTTGCTCGGATTGGGCGCGTTATTGGTGTTCATCGTCCACAGCGAATTCGCACCGCTCCTATATCCGCTCAACCTTGCCATTCTAATCGCGATTCCCACACTGCACACAATGCTGGTGACCGCGTTCATCGCGAATCTGACGCGCCCCGCGCTGAACTGGCGACAGGCAGTGCCTGCTTTTGCGCTCGGCGCACTCATCGCGCTAACGTACCTCTCGGCGATTGCGCTGTTGCGCGTTGTACTATTGCCCACACTGTAACAATGTCTACACCGTCGAGCCCGAATGGAGGAAGTAGAGGACTAGAATGAACATCATCCAAGTCTCGCAATTGACGAAGATTTACCAAACAGGCAAGGACAAACCGCCGCTGCGTGCGGTAGACGGGATTGATTTTGCCGTGCGCGAAGGCGAGGTCTTCGGTTTTCTGGGACCGAACGGCGCGGGCAAAACGACGACGATTCGGATGCTGACTGGTCTTGCGCGTCCCACTGCGGGCAAAGCGTCGGTGATGGGACTGGATTTGGCAACGGACGTGACGCGCATCAAAAAACAGATTGGCGTCGTGCCCGAAACGTCAAATCTGTACGACGAGTTGTCCGCGTTCGACAACCTGGTTTTCGCGATGCAACTCTACGGCGTGCCGCGCGCCGAACGCAAGACGCGCGCCGAAGAACTGCTGGCGCGCTTTCGCTTGAGCGAGAAACGTGACGCGCCCTTTGCCAAACTCTCGCGTGGGATGAAGCGCGCGCTGACGATTGCCGCCGCGCTCGCGCATCGCCCGCCGCTGATTTTCTTGGACGAGCCGACGACAGGCTTGGACGTGATGAACGCGCGCAACCTGCGTCAAATGATTGCGGGACTGCGGAACGAAGGCGTGACTGTTTTTCTAACGACGCACTATATCGAAGAGGCGGAGCGGTTGTGCGACCGCATCGCGATCATCGTGAAGGGACATATCGTCGCGTTGGACACAGTGGAGGGATTGAAATCCACCGCGCAAAGCAAACCGATGGTCGAGGTGATGCTGGCAGGCGCGCATAGTGGTGTCGAGACGCGGCACATCGAAGGCGAAGATATCGAAGCGGCGGCGCGCGCCGCGCTCGCGCAAACGGATGGACGGCGTGTGCTCGCGATCAATACACTTCGTCCGACGCTCGAAGATGTGTTCGTCAAACTGACGGGACTGCACGCGGAAGTGATGTTAGCCGAAAAAGGCGGCAAGGGAGGTGGCAATGCTAGCGGATGACCTGCGCGGAATGTTTTACATTGGGCTCAAAGACTTGCGCGCCTACTACTTCAAACCACCCAACATCAGTTGGGGTATCCTCTTTCCGTTCGCGTTCATTCTTGCGTTTGCGATTCGCAACCCAGTTGATTTGCGCGCATTGGTGCCAGGGCTAATCGCGCTGACGCTTCTGTTCGGCACCAGTTCGATGGAAGCCATCGTGATCGCGTTCGAGCGGCGCATCGGTGCGCTGGAACGATTGTTCCTCGCACCGGTGAGTTTGTCCGCGCTGTTGGCAGGCAAATTGCTCGGTGGGATGGCTTTTGGATTGACGGTGACGCTGGTCGTGCTGGTCATCGCGCTCATCGTCTTTGGCGCGGCAGGGGTCAATTGGTTTGTGCTTGCGCTCGCGATTCTATTTTCGGCGGCGGCGTTTTCCGCGCTCGGCGCGTTTGTCTCGGTCGCAGTGAAAGAAGTGTTCGAGGCGCAGACGCTCGCCAATTTCATTCGCTTTCCAATGATGTTTCTCGGCGGCGTGTTCGTGCCCGTGGACTCGATGCCGTTCGCGCTCCAAATCATCGCGCGCGTCTTGCCGCTGACCTACGCGGTCGAAGCATTGCGTGCGGCACTGGCTGGAGGATCACAGGTTGACGCCGTCCTCGACTTGCTGGCGCTCGGATTGTTCACCGCTGTTCTTTTTGGATTGGCTGTCCATCGCCTGGCGCGATTACTGGACTGACCCAAGAGGTGAAAAATCGTGCGCTTTTTTCGTTATGCGTTTTCTGTGTTGGAATTCACATTCGTTTTGCTGGGTATGGGGCAAGTATTACCTGCCTCCGCGGATAGCCCCGTGGTTCGCGCGGTGCTGTTCTTCTCGCCATACTGCGGACATTGCGAGCAAGTGATCAACAAAGATTTGCCGCCACTGTTCCATAAATATGGCACGCAGCTGCAAATCATCGGCATAAACGTCGCCCAGCCAGATGGTGCAGCCATGTTCGAAACCGCGATGCAGCGATTCAACATCCAGGAAATCGCCGTGCCCACACTGATTGTCGGAGATGTTGTGTTGATCGGCTCGCTAGATATTCCGCAGCAGTTTCCCAGTTTGATTGAAAAATATCTCGCGCGGGGCGGCGTGGATTGGCCTGATATTCCCGGTCTTACCCAGGTAGTTGAAATCGGCAAAGATTATCCCGCGCCGATTGTTGATCACGTCGTTCAGCGCGAGCGTGCACTAGCAATGTATCGGAAAAAGTAAAATGCAGTTTGACGTACGTGCTCACGCATCCAACCGCGCGACGAGCAGCGGCACGAGCATTTCTTCCTCCGCCAGCCCCCCGTGTCGTCCGCGCATTTTCACTTCCTCGTGTTCTTCCCAGAAATAGTTGTCGCGTGGCAGGACGATCAAATCGCCGACGCGGTGTTTTACTTGTGGCGCGATTTTCCCCCCGCCGAATAATTCGTGTTCAAGTGCATCGCGCGAATCCAACACGAAAAACTTGTCGCCGAGCCGCGTTTCGATGTACGCGCGCGCCGCGTCCACTTTGCCGTTGCGGCAGTAGAGGTACGCCGCGCGCGCTTCGCCTGCGAAATCCATTACAAGGTGATCGCGCAATTCAGGGTGCGCGCGCCAAAAGACTGCGCGTTCGGGTGGCGTATCGAGTTGCCCGTGATCGGAGGTGAGCAAGAAGAGCGTCCCCTCGCGCGCGGCAGGCGAAAGTCGGCGCAGAAATTCGTACTCGAACGAGTAGCCGAAGTTGTTGAGTTCGGCGATGACCGCGTCGTGCGAAGGTCCGTAGCGATGCGCAATGCTATCTAGCGCGCTCCAGTACGCGACGAACAACGCGCGCTCGGCGCGGTGTTGTTCGATCTGTTGACGCAAGACGACCCACATATCGGAGGACGTAACAAAGCCGAATGTTTCCTTGGCGCCGCGAATTTGAACTTGTGATAGCGCGGTTTCGGCGTACGGCGCTTCGATGAAATTGTAAACGGGGATACCGAAATGCTCCAGGGTTTGCGGCAGTGATTGAATCGGCAAGAATTTGTCGGGTTCGAGTCCCGCGTCCACGAGTTGCTGCGCGCCGAGTTCTTGCGTTGCGACGGGACTGAACCCAATCATATCCGCGCGCACGCCGTACTCGCGCAGAAAAAGTTGATAGCCGACAAAGCCATGTTCGGCAGGCGTGTAGCCCGACCAGAGCGAAGTGAGCGCGGCGGTTGTCGTTGAAGGGAAAGTGGAAGTGATTGGCGTGAGGTTCGCGCCTCGCTGGAGCAACTTGTTGAAACCGTTTTGCGGATTCGCGTCGAGCGCATCGAGCAAACGCTGATAGCCCATCGCGTCTGCGATGATCAAGACGACGCGCTGAACGTTCGTCGTAAATCCTTTGGTGATTTCAGGATCGAGCGGCGGTGTGTGAAAATATCCGCCGAGCGTTCGGATGATCGTCGCGGGGACATTCACGATGGATCGTCCGCCGTAATTCGGCGTGATGAAATCGGCGGGCAAATTCAGTTTCTCGTACTGCGCGTTGCGTTCGGCGCGAATGCGTTTTTCGATTCTTTGTGCGACGGACATATTCCTCCAAATCAATCGAATTCTGCGATTCGTTTTATTGAGCCGCGCGTGGTAGCGTAAACCAAAAACGACTGCCGCGTCCAAGTTCACTCTCCACGCCAATCTTCCCACCCATTGCTTCGACCCACGCTTTGGCAATCGCTAGCCCCAAGCCCGTGCTACCGCTTGCGCGCGTGCGCGATTTGTCACCGCGATAGAAACGTTCAAAGACGTGCGGCAAATCTTCTGCCGCGATTCCTTCACCCGTGTCGGCAACGGTGATGCGAACAAATCGCCCCGCGATTTGCGCCGCAAGAGTAATTGTTCCTCCGCTCGGTGTATGGCGCAAAGCGTTGGCGATCAAGTTTCGTAGAATTTGCGCCAAGCGGTCGGAGTCAGCGCGCGCCGATAACTCCTCGTTCTGCTCCAGTGCGATTCGAATGTTTTGAGAGTCCGCCGCTACCGAAAAGTTGGAGATAGCCGTGCGCACAGTTTCTGAGACATTCACCGTTTGCGCGTTCAGAGGGAGTTGACCCGCGTCTGCCAACGCGAGTTCGCGCAAATCGTCAACCAGGCGGCTGAGCAAACGCGTCTCATCGTACAGCGCAGCGATCTCACTGCGTTCGAGCGGATATACCTCGTCGAGCATCGCGCTGAGATTTCCCTGCAAAACAGCAAGTGGTGTTCGCAATTCGTGCGCGATATCTGCGATCATGTTTCGCCGTACTGTTTCCGCGCGCTGCAATCCATCTGCCATATCGTTGAACTCGCGCGCGACCTCCGCAATTTCGTCCGCGCCCTGAACTTGCACTCGGCTATTCCAATCGCGCGCTGCAAAAGCGCGCGCGGCTTGTGCTAGATGCGAGAGTGGCGCGGCAACCGCACGGCTGATTAAGAGCCCCAACACAATACCGAGACCGCCCGCCAACAACGCGGAGACAATCAGCGTGTTGCGCAATCCGTCGAGAAAGTTTTGCTCGACGGGAGCGAGCGCAGCGCGCGCGGGCTGCCCCATCACCAGATAGCCGACTGCCTTGCCGCTCAGCGTCACAGTCTGCGCGAGCGCGCGTTCTTCCATGCTGAGCGAACCGCCCACATTTGTGCCGCGCTCGTCGTACATGATTTGACCATTGGCATCAGCGAGTAGCAACGCTGGGCGACCGCGCCCTTGTCCCGCGCCTTGTCCGCGCCCACGACCTATCGGCGTGTTAGATCCACTCAACACGTCGCCAACGCCATTCCAATTGCCACTGCGCTGGTAAAACGCGGCAAGGTCGTCGAGCAGACCACTTTGCGCGAGCATCTCTTGACGCTGGAGATACTGTCGAAATTCGTCGCCCGCACTCCAGTTTGTGAGGAGCGCAACCGTCGCGACGCCGACCAACGTGATGAAGACGAAGGCGAAAGTGAGACGTACCCACAAGCGGTTCATCGCTTTGCCTCATCTTCACGCAAGCGGTAGCCGACGCCGAAAACTGTTTCGATGTATTGCGGATCACTCGGATCGTCCTCGATTTTCTTGCGGAGATTCTTGATGTGGGTGTCAAGCGTGCGCTCCATGCCTTCGTACGAATACCCGAGTGCCTTTTCGATCAACTCACCGCGTGTGAAGGCGCGGTTGGGATTCTCCATCAGGATTCGTAAGAGGGTGAACTCGGTGGGCGTGGTTTCGATGGCGCGCTCGCCCATCATCACCGTATGCCGATCTACATCGAGTTGCAGGTCGCCCACCAGGAGCACGTGCGGCGCGCTGGGCGTGGCCGTTGTGCGCCGCAGAATCGCACGCACGCGCGCGACGACTTCGCGCGGATTGAACGGCTTGGTCAGGTAATCGTCTGCGCCGAGTTCGAGTCCGAGAATCTTGTCGCCGTCTTCCACGCGCGCAGTCAACATCAGAATCGGCGTAGCCGATAACGCTTGATCGGCGCGGAGCCATTTGGTGATTTCGTATCCGTCGCGCTTGGGTAGCATCAGATCAAGCACGATGAGGTCGGGGCGCTCGCGACGAATGACGCGCATCGCGTCTTCGCCGTCGTACGCGGTGAGAATAGTATAGCCCGCCTTTTCGAGGTATGATTGGACCAAGCGAGCGATTTGTTTGTCGTCGTCAACGACGAGAATGCGTTGTGCCATCGCCAACCATTATAAATCGTAATGCGTGAAACGTAAAGCATGATGCGTGAAAAGAGTATCACGCATCACACTTGAATTACTTGCTTTGGAGTGCTGCCACTACTTTTTGCACGTCAGTTACCTCGGTGAGCTTGCCTTGCGAGATCAAATCCTTGATCGCGATGTTCGGATCCGTCTTGGGATCGAGTTTGAGTCTCGCGACTAGTTTGTCTAGCGGAACCGCGCACTGCTCGCTGACTTGCTTCAGCGTATCCTTACCCTTGATCTGATCAGCAGGCAAAACTTGTCCTGCAGGCAGTGGCGTTGGCGTTGCGTGAGTCTCACCCGAGGTGACTTTGGCAGTCGCCGTTGCACCTGGGATGGAAGTTGCCTGCAGTGCCACAACGGGTGTTGGCGTTGCGGCAACCGGCGCTGCTTCGGCACTTGTGGTTGGCGATGCGTCACCATAGTACGCCGTCAATCTTTCGCGCAACGTCGTCACCGAGACGACCGCCTCCATATCTTTCAACGCCTTTGTCGGCGGCGTGTCAGCGGGAATTCCGCCAACTCGATACAACTCGGCTTGAGAAATTGGTAAGCCGTCAACAAGTTCTTGTAACGTCATCCAGCCCTTGAGATCGGCAGGCGTCAGTTTAGCTACATCGACGGAATCACGCCCGCTCGTTGACCAGATGCCCAGCGCCTGCGCGCCGCACGTCGTTCCCAACAGCGCGACGATCAACAGAATTGGCATAAAGAATGGATTGATCCGCATTTTAGACCTCCTGTGCTTTCTGAGCCGCGCGATTGCGTTTCAACCAAGCGCGAATTCCATCTAACCATGTCGGTGCAACTTGGACCTCCAATGCACCGTGCCGCGGACACGCTTGGACGCACGCAAGACAGCCAATGCAATTTGGACTGATCGTATTCGCGGTCGCAACCGGCAATTTCACGGGGCAGGGTCGCTCGCACACATTACACCCCTCGCACGCATCGCCCGAGCGACGAATGCGGAGGAAACTCAAGTTGCTGAGCAAACTAATCGCGCCGCCGAGCGGACAAGCATAGCGACACCACGCGCGTTCGACGAAGAGTGAAGCGACGATGACGATGATCGCGACCGCGTACGTGAACCACGCTTCGGCAAGATTGAATTCAAACAGCCAGCCCAGACCAAACAACGTGCGATACGGATCCCAATCGGCGAACCACAATTTCACGAGCGTGATCGTCTGAATGAGAACCATCGCGAGCACGACGAAGCGACCGTAGCGCAAAATGCGATCCAACTTTCCAGGCACCTGAATTTCGCGGATGCGCAATTTCGTGCGAACCCAATTCATCAAGTCTTGCATCGCGCCAAATGGACAAACCCAGCCGCAAAACGCGCCACCTGAGAAGAGAACGCCGATCACCAAACCAAGACCAAGCACCAAGTTCGAAAGATGTGTCTTGGAAACAAATTGACCACCTGTTACGATCCAGCGCCACAAAGTTTCCAACCCACCGAACGGGCACAACGCATCTATGGACGCGGTGGCGGCTTCAGTCTGCGCGGCGCTATGCACGGCGCTCGTGTACAGAACGAACGCGGCAAAACCGAGTTGGACTGCGTGGCGAATCCGATCCGTCCATAACATACGGAAACGTCGCGCGGTCGCAGGTGTTTTGGGTTTCAAATCGAGAAAAA
>Ga0315274_10005945_pt1 | contig 17839 bp, 11 predicted proteins | sample YL17G02_20_MG_FD_203700 | JGI IMG/M metagenome (GOLD analysis project Ga0315274, IMG submission 203700) | Sediment microbial communities from Yellowstone Lake, YNP, Wyoming, USA - YL17G02_20 | ecosystem: Environmental > Aquatic > Freshwater > Lake > Sediment | place: USA: Wyoming | collected...
CGCGCGTCAGCCCTTCACGGTCCAGCATCGCCAGGTAGTAGCGCACCGTCCGCTGGCTCATGTCAATGCCCATGGCCTCCAGGTCACGTGCCAGCCGGCTCGCCCCCAAGGACCTCCCCGCGTCGCGCAGCGCGCGCAAAATCCCGATACCCCGCCTCTTCGCCTTGGCGTCCACGCTTCTTCGCTCCTCGCATCGGGGTCACTGACCCCAAACTGGCGGAGCCAACCCCCAGATACCCTACGCCTGCCCATCATAACGTCAGGGCCTGCCGGAGTCAAGCAGATCTCCGGCATTTTTGCCGCAAGCGCCCCCAGTTACGCCATTCGGATGATGGCGATGCCGTGCCCATCGGCATGCGGCATATGTTGCCGCCTCATCATCGCAGGATTAAGCAGTTCCAACGCACCGCAGCCGTGGTAACTACCTTATGGCGCGGATGTTACGCCAGATCCGCGTAGCCGGCAAGCATGCCTTTGTCCTGGAGTAGAGAGCGGCTGTGACGAGGAATATTGCCGAAACGAGCGGATTGCTGCTTGACATCGCTTCGGTTGCGTGCATAATAGGCATGCGTTGCCGCTTACTGGACCTTTGCAGCCGTCAGCCCTACCGAAGGGAAGACCAAGCCCCCACCAGCCGTCAATGCTGCCGAAGACCGCGGCAGCAAAGACACGAAAGGAGACTCGCGGATGCACTTGAGTCGGCCGAATGCAAACGAGGTGTCGCAGACGTTCAACCGCTCTCGCGACGTGGCGCCCAGCTCAGGCATCTGCACCCGATGCATTGATGGGTGCCGAGGGAACTGCGAGATTTTCAAGGCGTCGTTTCGCGGCAGAGAGGTGATCTACCCCGGTCCGTACGGCACAGTGACCGCAGGCGGGGACAAGGAATACCCCGTAGACTACTCGCACCTGAACATCCATGGCTATGCCTTGGGCGCCGCAGGCCTTCCCGACGGGCGCAAGGGCGACCCCGACAACACGCTCTTCCCGATGGTCAACACGACGGCACAGTATGGCAACAAGAACAAGGTCAAGATGACCATGCCCGTCTTCACCGGGGCGCTCGGCTCCACCGACGTCGCGCGGCGGAACTGGGAGCACTTCGCCGCGGGAGCCTCCATCGCCGGCATCACCATCATCTGCGGCGAGAACGTGTGCGGCATTGACCCCGACCTCCAACTCGACGCCAAGGGGAAGATCGTCGAATCCCCCGAAATGCGCCGCCGCGTCGAGACCTGGCGCCGCTGGCACGAAGGCTGCGGCGACATGATCGTCCAGATGAACGTCGAGGACACCCGCTTCGGCGTCGCCGAGTATGTCCTTGGCAAGCTCGGTGTCGAATGCATCGAGCTCAAGTGGGGCCAGGGCGCCAAGTGCATCGGCGGCGAAATCAAGGTGGACACCCTCGAACGCGCCCTCGAGCTCCAGAAGCGCGGCTACCTCATCACCCCAGACCCCTCCAACGAAGCCGTCCAGGCCGCCTTCCGCGACGGCGCCACCAAGCAGTTCGAGCGCCACTCCCGCCTCGGGTTCATTGACCAGGACGGCTTCATGGCCGAAGTCGAGCGCCTCCGCGCCCTCGGCGCCCGCCGCGTCACCCTCAAGACCGGCGCCTACCCGATGCGCGAGCTCGCCATGGCCATTCGCTGGGCCTCCGACGCCGGCCTCGACCTCCTCACCATTGACGGCGCCGGCGGCGGCACCGGCATGAGCCCCTGGCGCATGATGGCCGAATGGGGCATCCCCACCTTCTACCTCCAGGCGATGGCCCAGAGCCTCTGCACCCGCCTCGCCGCCCGCGGCCGCCACGTCCCCGACATCGCCATGGCTGGCGGCCTTTCGACCGAGGACCACATCTTCAAAGTCCTCGCCATGGGCGCCCCATTCGTCAAGGCCATCTGCATGGGCCGCGCCCTCATGATCCCCGGCATGGTCGCCAAGAACATCGCCCTCTGGGCCAACGACGGCAACGGCTCTCTCCCCAAGACCGTCAGCGAGTACGGCAGCAAGCTCGAAGAGATCTTCGTCTGCCACGAAGAGCTGGTCGCCAAGTATGGCAAGGCCAGGGTCAACGAGATGCCCGCGGGCGCCATCGGCGTCTACACCTTCGTGGACAAGCTCAAGGTCGGCCTCCAGCAGCTCATGGCTGGCAGCCGCAACTTCTCCCTCGCCACCATTGGCCGCCACCACATCTTCGCCCTCACCAAGGAGGCCGCCGAGATCTCCGGCATCGCCTACGTCATGGACGCCTATCGCCAGCAGGCCGAGGCCATCATCGACGCCTGAAAGGCCGCAGAGGAATGAACTGGGGAGGGACTTCTTGCAAGAAGTCCCTCCCCAGCCCCCTCTTCAAGAACTCTCACATTGGGCTGCGGATTTCGGCTGTCCCGCCGACGCGTCGGCTCCCTACCCCGGCCTCTCCCTCGTGCACCCAACGCCGAGCACCCAATGCCGACAACCGTTCTTCCCCCCTTCCCCCCGTCGGCGACCCAGCCGAAATCCGCAGCCTCTCCAGTGCGCGGCCCGAATCGCCCCCCGCGCCCAGCCTATCCTTTGCAGCCAACTTCCTCCTCCTGCCCCCGACGCCGAACAGCGAACACCTGCCCGCGCACATGGCACTTGCGCAGCGGGCACGCGGCGGCTATACTTCGGGTCAGCGTGCACCGGCGGAAGTGACACTTGACGCTCCGGGAGGTCTTGGCCATGCCGCCCTTCTCCATGCACAGCGACGAGCCGACCCTCTTCGACCAGCTCCACCGCGGCGCCCTGGTCAAAGAGGTCGGCGACGCCATCGCCCACTGCGAGCCGCCTCAGGTCCTCGGCATCCACGGCGACTGGGGACTTGGCAAGACCAGCCTACTGCATCAGGTCCAGCACCATGTGACCGGCCGCTGCGCGCAGTACGACGAGGCCGTCTCCGAACAGGCAGGGGCCCGCAACGAGTGGGAAGCAGGCGCGTACAAGGACACCGTGGTAGGAGTTTGGTTCGAGGCTTGGCGTTACCAGAACGAGCCAGCCCCTATCGTGGCCCTTCTGCACGAGATTCGCGCCCAACTCTCGGTGTGGACTAAAGCTCTCAGGGAAGGCAGCAAGCTGGTACAGGTCACGATTCGAGGGGCGCTGCTATCCTTGGAGAGTCTCACGGCGAAGATCGGCTTCCAGGCATCCAAGATCGAGAAGGCTGGTAAGGAATGGGAAGCGGAACACTTCGCCTCCGCTCTCCCTGCCAACACCATCCGCGACCAGTTGGAGCAGGCCATACGGCAGTTGCTCTCCGAAGGGGAAACGGGCAAGCCTGCCCGCCGCCTCGCCGTGCTCATTGACGACCTCGACCGCTGCGAATCCGATGCCGCCTATCGGCTGCTGACCGAGTTGAAGCTGTACCTCACCCTGCCCAACTGCGTGTTCGTCATCGCGATGAACCAGAAGGTCATCGAGGACGCCATCGCCAGGCATATCCCCGGCCCGTCCAAAGACAGTGCGCATGCTGGCGAAGAGCGCCGCGTTCGCGCCGCCGCGTACCTCCAGAAGCTCTGCCAGAATATCTGGCATCTCCCCGCGGTCGCCGAGCCCAATCGCGTCCTGGGCGAGTGGCTCGATGACGCCGCCCTGCGGCAACGCCTGGCATGCGTGCTCGAAGCCAAGGAGCCGTGCGTGCCTCCGAATCCGCGCCGCATCAAGGCGCTCGCCAATCTCCTGCGACGCTGGGCCGGTCGGCTCGATCCCAACCCCGAATTGGCGCCAGACATCCGCGACAAGCAGGCGCGGATGCTCTTCCTCGTCGCCTACGTCTATCAGTTCCATCCCGACCTCTTCCGGCGCTGGGAGCACCGCCCCGAAGTGTACCAGGAGCTGGTCGCCCGGTGCCACGGCCGCGAAACGCCGATAGAGCCGCTTCGTGCCCTGAATCACCCGGGCCGATACGAAGCCGACTCGAGCAAGCCCGACGCGGCCTATGTCTACAAAGGGACCGCTTTCCCGGATCCAAGCGACCCACAGGTTTTCTGGGCGCAAGCGGTGGTCCACGCGCTCCACCAGGCGCAAGCAGTTCCCAACGACTTCGCGCCATACCTCAGAGGGTAGAGGCCATGCCGGCCGAAAAGGCCACCAGTGCCACGCGACCGCACCCCCTGGTGCCCGAGGACCCCAGCCAGCACCCGCTCCTGTACCAGTACTTCGTCAAGGTCCGAAGCTGGCACGGCTACATCCGCTTCCTGGGCCTCCCGCGGCTGGAGGACAATCTCGATATCCCCATCAGCCAGCTCTTCGTCGAGCCGTTCATCGCGGAGCAATCGGTCTCGCCCGACATGGACCCAAAGGAGTGGCCGCGGGCTCAAAGCGCCCTCGTTGCCGTGGCCGACCACCCGCGCCTCGTGCTGCTGGGCGACCCGGGCTCGGGGAAGTCCACCCTCGTCAGTTGGATCGCCTTCAACCTCGCGCAGTCGCCAGTCAACCCGTGGATCGAGCGCCTGGGGCGCCTCGTACCCTTGCCGATGGTCCTACGCGAGATGAAGATCGAGCGCGGCATCAGGTGGGACGGCCTGCTCGATGCCTTCCTCAACCACCAGATGGCCCAGCCCCTGAGGGCTGAGGGGGGCAGGGCACTCGTCGAGGCCCTGCTTGCCGAAGGCAGGGCCTTCCCGCTCCTCGATGGTCTCGACGAACTCGGTTCCGTGGCCCTCCGCCGCGACGTCCACGACGCGGTCCTTCAGGGCATGAGGCTGTACCCACAGTCTCGTTTCCTTCTCACCTCCCGCATCGTCGGTTACGAAGAGGTCCCATTCGACATTATCCTTGTCCGGGTAGTCGGGCGGGAGGCGCGGGAGCGCGGCGTGCGGCCCTTACTCGAGGAGACCCGCCGGGAGGCGCGGATGGCCGACCGCGCCTACGTCGCCCCCTTCACCGACGCGCAGGTCGAGGAGTTCGCGGCCAACTGGTTCCGGCGGCGCGAGGCCGCCGAGGCCGTCGCCATCGGGCAGGCCAGGGAGTTCGTCGCAAGGGTCCGGGCCGACCGCGCGACGACGCGCCTCGCCCGCGTCCCCAATCTCCTCACCATGATGGCCCTCATCTACCGCATCCGGGCCAAGCTGCCCAACGGCCGCGCGCTCCTCTACGACCAGATCGCGCAGGCTTACCTCGAGACCATTGACCAGTACCGCAAGCTGCTGGTGACTAGCGAGACACTGGCCGAGAAGAAAAGCTGGCTGGCCCGCGTGGGCTTCGAGATGCAGAAGCGCCGCTCGCCGGAAAGGGACCGCGCCGGCGAGATCCTCGCCACCAGCGCCGAGGTCCGCGACTGGATTGCCGAAGCCATGAGCGAAATGGGGCGGGCCGGAACCGAGGAGGCCGCAAATGAGTTCGTGGACTATATCGCCCGCCGCAGCGGACTCCTCCTGCCCCGGGGCGAGGACCGCTTCGCGTTCACCCACCTGTCGTTCCAGGAGTACTTTGCAGCCTGCCACCTCGTGGCTCGGGTCGTCAACCCTGCCTTCCTGCTGCCGGCCTCACAGGAGGAAATCCGGGCCTATGCAGCCGCAGCCGTCTGGCGCGAGTCCATGCTATTCCTCTTCGAGCTTCTCGCCATCGAGCCAAAGGACCGCCCCTGGCTCTCCTGCCTGAGCGACGCGCTCTTCGGCAAGGGCTTCGCGGCGATTGGCCCGAGAAAGAGGGATCATCCCGTCACGGCGGGCCTGGCGGCGCTCCTGGCCCGCCTGGCCGTGGACCCCTACAGTGGGGTGTCGGAGGCCCAACGCCCCCAGGCCTTCGGCGCCTGCTGGCGCTTCTTCTGCGGGGAGAGCTTGCGCCTGGCCGGTCGCCTCTGGCTACTTGATCCTGAGGTCGCCCGTACCCTCTTCGCCGCAGAGGAGGATTACCGCCCCGCGGTCCGCAAGGAGCTTGCCCTCGCCGCTCAAGGGCTGAACGTGACAGGGCTGAATATGACAGGAGCGCCGGTCGCTGACGCAGACCTCGACGCTCTGCGGGGACTCAAGGGGTTGCAATGGCTTGCCCTATCCGGCACGCAGGTGACGGACGCGGGCCTCGACGCTCTGCGGGGACTCAAGGGGTTGCAATGGCTTGCCCTATCCGGCACGCAGGTGACGGACGCGGGCCTCGACGCCCTGCGCGAACTCAAGGAGTTGCGGACCCTTTGGCTCGGCGGGACGCCTGTGACGGACGCGGGCCTCGACGCCCTGCGCGAACTCAAGGAGTTGCAGGTCCTTGACCTCGGCAACACGCAGGTGACGGACGCGGGCCTCGACGCCCTGCGCGAACTCAAGGGGTTGCAGCAGCTTGACCTCTCCGGCACGCAGGTGACTGACGCGGGGCGAGCGAGGCTCAAGAAGGCGCTGCCGAAGTGCCGCATCTCTTAGCGCCGCTGCTCGCCGCGGCGGAGGCGCGGGCGAGGCGGTGCAGCGAGACCGGTAGGAGATATAGGACGTATGGGTGCGATGGGGCGGGTCGGGTCGCAGGGGCGGGCGGGGCGCCAAGGGGTCCCCTTTGCCAGGGCGACGCGCTATCATGGGGCGGCGGCTGGATGAAATGCAGCAGCGCACGGGGGCCGGCGCCGAAGATGGGGGCCAGGGGCGAGACCAGGCGCCGCCCCGGGCAAAGATGGGACCTATGGGACCCATAGGCCCAATGGGGCACCTCGGCCCACGGGCGCACGGGGCAGGCGGCACGGGGATTTGGTTTCTCAGGGCGGGGCGCTATGATGAAGGGCACGAGCGCGCGGCGCCGCACGCGGGGGCGGCGGCTGAGGCGAGCCGCGAGCGCCCGTGCCGCCCAACGCCTTCCCTACCTGTCCGGGACCCTCCCTCGTTCCGCGGACCGAATAGCCTCGCCGCGTCCAGCCTCTCTGCTCCTCTCCCTTGACCGAGTGCCGCGCCGGGGCTCTCTCCACACCGTACGCCCACGCTTCGGACACAAGAGCTGTCTGCTACCACAGTTGGAACGGCTTCCGGGGCACCCCTTGACAGCCGCCGAGATCGTGGTATAATACAAACGTGGGCGTTATATAACGCGGCTATTATATAAAGGAGAAGCAGGCGATGGACTTCACGATAGGCAACGCGGCGACAGGACAGGCATTCTTTGACAGGGAGGAGCTGTTGGAGGACATCTGGACCGCCCTGGTGACAGACAACGTGCTGCTTGCAGCGCCCCGGAGGGTGGGCAAGACAAGCATCATGCACCGGCTCAAGGATGCCCCACAGCCCGGGTTCACGGTCATGTTCGTTGACGCGCAGGGCTTCGACACCCCCGCGGCCTTGGTGGCGGAGCTTGCCCTGGGCGCCGGCAACCTGTCGAGGGATCCCAAACGCACAGCCAGGAGCATCCTTCGTCAGGCGACCGACCGCATCGAGGAACTCGAGATCTGGGAGATACGGATCAGGCTCCGCGAGGCCATGCGGGCGAACTGGCATGAGCAGGGGGAGCGCGCGATCGCCGACGCCCTCGGCGCCATTGGAGCCCGTGACAAGCTGCTACTCGTGATCGATGAACTGCCGCTCCTTCTCCACAAGATAGTGAGCCGCGACAAGGAACGTGGCCGCGAAACGGCGGGCGATCTTCTCGACTGGCTTCGCCACGTCCGCCTCCACCCGGACTTCAACAAGCGCCTGCGCATGGTCCTTGGGGGCTCCATCGGCATGGCACGGGTCGCCGCCTTCATCGGGGCATCGCACAAGATCAACGACCTGAGACAGATCGACGTCGGCCCCCTGAACGAGAGCAAGGCACGTGAACTGGCGAACGGCCTTCTGGCCTCCAACGGCGTTGCGCCAGAGCCGGCGCTCGTCGAGGCTATTCTCACCCAGGCGGGCACCCTTCTCCCCATCTACATCCAGATCCTCGCCAGGGCGCTGGTCACAGACGTTAGAGGCCGAAACGTGGAGCCTACGCCGGAAACGGTCCGGGAATGCTACGAGCAGAGGGCCTTAGGCTCAGAGTACCGGCTCTGCTTCGAGGACTACTACGAGCGACTCGACCGCTACTACGCGCCCGACGAAGCGCGCGCCGCCCGCCGCATCCTGCGCGAGCTCGCGATCGCAAAAGGCCCCATCCTCAAATCTGCCCTCCTCGGAACCTACCGCGACGAGCTCGGCCCCAACGCCGACCCCGCCAACTTCGACCTCCTCCTCGCTTGGCTCCACGACGATTTCTACGTTGACAAGACGAACGGCGGGAAGAAGGTGGCTGTCAAGGACAAGTGGATTCGCGACTGGTGGAGGAAGCACCATGCCGACGCCGAGTAGCTTCCCCGCCCCAAGGCACCCGTTCCTCACGTGGCTCAACCGCCCCGAACAACTGGCTCGCACCCTCGTAGGCCGCGACCCGCTGATGCACTCACTGCTCCAGGGCCTCGCGGCCACAGCCCAAGGCGGTCCGGCCAACCACATCCTACTCGTCGGCCCGAGGGGAATCGGCAAGACCCACGTCCTCGCTCTCCTCGACCACTACACCTCGGGCCGGCTCACGCCACCCGATGATTCCAAGGGCGCTCTTGCAGGCTGGGTGCCCATCTTCTTCAGCGAGGAAGAGTTCGCAGGTCAGAACTCACTGGCCAACTTCCTCCTGACGGCGATGCACAAGCTGGGCGAGGCGCAGCCGCAGGAAGTGCTATGGAAGCTGCCGGCCGACCTGCCGGCCCAGGGCGACGCCGCGATCACGGAGTGCTGCTTCGACCGCCTCCGCCGCTTCCACGCCGAGCGCGGCAGGCGCCTCTTGCTCCTCGTGGACAACCTTCAGCGCATCCTCCCCCAGTGGCCCTCCGACGACCACGACTCCTTGCGCGCCTTCCTGAGCGGCCAGGGCTTCGTCCTCCTCGTCGGCACGGCGCCGAGCGTCTTCAAGGATGTCCTCGACCAGCGCGCGGCCTTCCATCAGTTCTTCGACATCCAGGTTCTCCCCGACCTGAGCGAGGGGGAGATGCTCGAGCTTCTGAGGCGGCTCTACCGCGAGGACGGGCGCGAGGCGGACTTCGAGGCGCGCCGCGAGGAGCTCAGCCGCAAGCTACCCGCCTTCCTCTCCCTCACGGGCGGCAACCCGCGCCTCGTCCTATTCCTCTACCAGGTCGCCACCCGCTCCACGTTCCTCGAGATCGAATCGGCCCTCAGCGAGCTTCTCGACGGCCTTCACGACTACTTCCTCCAGCGTTTCGAGCGGCTTCCCGACCAGCCACGCAAGATCCTCGACACCATCGCCCAGATGCCTGGCCCCGCCACCCCCACCGAGATCGCCCAGGCCGCGCGGCTCCCCGTGGCCATCATCAACGCCCAGATCCGGCACCTCAAGGCCGACCACTACGTCCAGATCGTCAAGTTCAAGCGTCAGAGGGCCACCCGCTACGACATCACCGAGCGCCTCTTCCGCATCTGGCGGCAGACGGCCACCGTCGCCGGCCGCCGCCGCTTCCGCTTCCTCACCGACTTCCTCAAGCTCTACTTCACCCCCGAAGAAGTCCGCTCCCTCTACTTACAGCACGCCGCATTCATCGGCCCAGATCTGGCGGGCGACCGCGAAGCCATCCTCCGCCACATCGAGGAGCTCTTCTACCTCCAATCGGCCGCTGATGGCGCAACACGACGCGAGATCTTCGCCACGCGCATCGCGGGCCTTCTGCGCTTGGGCGAGACACACTGGGCCGAAGATGAAGCAGACCATCTGGCGTCCGCTTCAGTTACAGATGCCGACAAGGCCGGCTCCGTAACTGCCTACGCCGCTAAGGCCGACGTCCACATCGAATCCGAGCGTTACGAGGAGGCGTGCGACGACCTAGTGTCCTTGGAGGATCTGGGGGGGTGCGAGGAAGCCATGAAGGGGGCCGAGAAGCTGGTAGGGCGTTGGCCGAAGGCCCGCAGGGGATGGCTCCGACTCGCCTCCTCTGCTCTTCTTGTCGGTCAGTGGGCGCGCAGCTTGGATGCCCTTCGCAAGGCCGAGGAACTGGGGGACCCAAGCGAGCCAATCTGCACGGCGGAAGCGGAGGTGCTTTGTGCCATGGGGCGGTACGACGAAGCTCTGACATGCGCCAGGAGGGCAATAGAGCTTGACCAGAACGAGCCGGGGGCATGGGAAGCCCTCGGCCATGTCGTTGCCGAGGTTGGAGACGATGCGCAAGCGCTGGATGCGCTATCCAAGGCTGCCGAACTGGGGAAGCCAACTGCTGAGCTTGAGGCCTCCCGGGCCGCTGCACACAACAGATTGGGCCAGCACAGTGAGGCCCTCACGTGCGCTGAGCAAGCCATAGCCATGAATCCAGACGAAGCGATGGCGTGGGAGGAGGCAGGGTTTGCATCTGCCTGCCTGGGGAACCTAGAAGGCGCATTGAATGCATTCCGTAGAGCTGCACAGTTGGGGCGCCGCGCTACCTCTCTGAGCCTCTTTCAAGGACTTGCGCTCGGTTGTTTGGGTCACAGAAGCGAGGGCATCGCTGGCATCGCGGAAGCCCTTTCGGTGTTGCCTCCTTGTGCGGTCGCGATTGAAACAATCACGTTTTGGGCCCTTCGCCTGTTCGCGGACCACGCGAAGCTTCTTGCGGAAGTCAACACGGCCCTATCACAAAACAAGAACCTAGCCAGCCTATACCTGGCGAGAGCATTCGTGCTGGCCGACCGCGGGCCCATCGAACCGGCGATCGCCTCGGTGGAACTTGCCCGACAGAGCGGGGCCTCCCTTAATGACTTGCAGTTAGCTCAAGCAGACATCCTGTTAGTCGGTGGAAGGTACGACGAGGCGCTAACAGTTTCCGCGCAGGAGCTGGCCGGCGGCGAAGACGACTGGTTGATCTCCTCCCGACATCAGCTTGCTAAGGCATGCCTCGGCCAGCAGGGCCCACACATGGAAGCTCTGCCAGCCGAGCTGCTCAGGGCCGGGATTCCGCAGCAGATGACGTCAGACGTCTCCGACTTCCTGCTCCGCCTTGCTGAGCGCGCGCTCGAGCGCGGCGAAGCCAATGTCACGCTTGGGCTGTTGAACGCCCTTTCGAGCATTGCGTCTTGGCGCTTGCGGGATTGGTTTGGGGAGGGAGTTGGCGCCTTCCTGCAACGGGTGTTGCAGACTCGGCCACAGGAGTTCCTGGCTGCGGTGGAGATCGTGCGGCAGAACGTGACGGAGGAGGATGTCCTGCGGCTCCTCGACCCGTTCCTCCAGGCCGCCGAGTTCGTGCGGGCGCGGGACCTGACGCTTCTGGAGCGCCTCTTCCCGGAGGTTCGGGGGCTGGTGCTGGACATCGTGCATCGTGTGGCGCCGGAGCTAGACGACCTGGTCCGGCCAGCTCGATAGAGTTCTCGGCTTCGCGTCTTTCGTGGGCGGTTCTTCTCTGCTCCCTCCGCTGCCTCTGCGTGGGAGTTTCCGTTTAGCGTTTCGCGTTCGGATTCGCGCAGATTCGCGCGATTCGCGGTCCGAAGATCGGTGTTCGGTGAGCGGTGTTCGGTGTTCGGGTGCGGAGGGAGGAGGGGCTGCCGAAGTGTCGCATCTATTGGCGCCGTTGAACCAGATGCAGCAGGGCGAGGTCGGCGAGGAGGGGGCTGCGAGCGAAGCCAGGCGCGTGCGCCGAGACGAATAGGACCTATGGGACGTATGGGTGCGATGGGGCGGGTCGGGAAAAGATGGGGGCGGGGCGGCGGAGGCGCGGAAGGGGGTTGCTTCCCAAGGGCAACGCGCTATGATGGGGCTGTGGTCGTTGAGGCCAGGCAGTGCCTCGAGCGGGCGCTGGCCATGGCCGAACGCGGAGGGCGTTCGTGAACGCATTTCACCCCTTCAACCTCGATAACAGCCGGCGGTGCAAACAGCGTGCCAGGCAAGCGGCCGGGGCTGGGCCTGCGCGGACCAAAGGTTGGGGAACGGAGAAAAGATCGCTTGAGTCGGATGAGCCTCCATTTTCTCCCCCCAACACCGAACACCGACAACCGCCTCTCCCCTCCCCCCACCGACCGAGGTCCCTGTTGCGTCCCGCCCCTTGCGCCGCTAGAATCAAGCGAGGCTGCACCGAAGTGTCGAGCCGCTAACGTATGGGAGGCGCCGGTGGCAACGATCACCACGGCCAAGCCGGGCCTACCTGGGCCGCTCTTCGGCGCTGCGTTGCCTTGAACTGAGCGCCCGATAGGCATATAATCAGAAGGGCCGGGGGCGCGCCTGGTGTGTCGCAGGCCTTGGTCCACGCTCGGCAGAACACGAACGGGTCACGACATGAGCCATACACCCGATGCAATCACCCGCCTGTTCCGGGCGTGCGATCCGAGCGTGCCCTTGCAGCCCACCGACGCCCGCTACGTCAACTGCGACGACGTTCGCGGCGAGAACCTGATCCAGATCTACGAGCGAAGCCTGCGCCGCGCCGACCCCGCGAGACCCGAGGTCAAGCTCTTCGCCGGACACCGCGGCGTGGGCAAGAGCTCTGAACTGAACCGGCTCAAGGCCGTTCTCGAGAGCGAAGAGGCGGCTGTCCCCTTCAAAGTCCTTTACATGGACGCCACCGATAAGCTCGACATGAACGATCTGGACCTGCCCGACCTCTTGACCTTGATCGCCGCCCAGGTTCTGGAGCAGTTGCGCGCGGCAGGGATTCCGGGCTTCGACGTCGTCACGACATACATGAGGCGCGTCTGGGACGACATCAAGGGTGCCCTCTCCTCTGAGGTCGCGCTGAAAGAAGCAGAGGTGGCGACAGGCTTCGGCTCGTTGACCGTTGAGCTCAAGAACCGCCCGAACTCGCGGCAGAAACTACGTCAGGCGATCGAAGCGCACAGCACGAGCCTGCTGGGAGCCGTGAATGACCTCCTCCAGGCGGCCAACGTGGCGCTGCGCCAGAACGGCTGCCAGGGGCTGGTCCTCATCGTGGACGGCCTCGAAAGGCTGGTTCTCCGCCCCATCCCCGAGTCGGGCACAAACACGCACGAGCGGCTGTTCATTGACCGCAGCGAGCAGTTGGCCAGCCTCCATGCCCACACGATCTACACCGTGCCCATCTCGCTCTTCTACTCGCCTCGGTGCGCCAGCCTGGAGCAGACGTTTGGCGAGCACAACATCCCGGTGCCCATGATCCGCCTCCACGAGCGCGACACGGTCGAGGTCGCCCCTGACTCGCCGGGGATGCGGAAGATGTGGGACATGATCGATGCCCGCTGCCGTTTCGCAGGGGTGGACGCCAACGATACATTCGACGACCGAGCCACGGCCGAGTACCTGTGCCAGATGACAGGCGGCCACCCGCGGCATCTCATGATGTTCCTCCAGGCGGCGATGAGCGCGGTCGAGCGCCTGCCCATCACGCGAGCCGCCGCGGAGAAGGCGGTGCGCAACTACGCCAATAGCCTGCTGCGCGAGATCCCCGACGATTTCTGGCCGAAGCTCCGCGCCTTCCGCACGCCCCAGCAGGACATGCCCAAGGACGACGCCCACCAGGCCATGCTCAACCTCCTTCACGTCTTCGAGTACATGAACCGGGCGCCCTGGTATGAAGTCAACCCCGTCATCCGCACCCTCGACCGCTTCAGCCGAGGCAGCGAGCCGGCGTGACGCGGCCGACGGAGTTACGGCACTGGTCCGAGGGCTCGGGCGGGCCGACGGCTTCGCGCTCTTCATCGCCGTGTGCAACCACCCGGCCGAAAGGGAGGAGCTTATCGGCCTCCTGCGCGAGGCGATGCGCGGCGTCACCCTTCACCGCGTGCGTGCCAGGCCGGAAACCACTGACCTGTTGGCCCAGGTGCTCGAGCAGGTGCCGCAGCCGGCCGGCCCGATCCTCATCACGGACCTCGAGATTGCCGCACCGCCAGGCGAGCCGAGCCACCCCATCCTCCAGCGCCTGAACCTCCAGCGCCCCGACTGGCAACGCCGCTTGAGCCGGCCAGTGATCCTCTGGACCCCCGAGTTCCTCCTGGCCCTCCTGGGGCGCGAGGCCCCCGACTTCCTCGATTGGCGGAGCGACACGGTTCATTTCCCCGAGCTGGCGCGGGCAGAGGTTCCCCTGCTTCGCGAGATGCTCGGGGTCTCCATCTCAGCCGGGATGACCCCTCTCATACCCACCAGCCGCGAGCGGGTCGCCGAGCTGAGGGAACGCCTGGCGCAAACGGCGCAGAGCCGCGAGCGCGCTGCCCTCGCCGCGCGCGCCGACTGGCTCGTCGAGCTGGCCCGAAGTCTTGTGTTGCTCGGCGAATCCCCAACGGAGCCGACCGGTCTCCTTGGACAAGCCGCGGAGATCCTGGATGCGTTCGGCGACGTTGAGTCCCGGGCCCGCTCCCTGGTTCTCCGCGGCGCGAGCAAGGCCATGCTCGGCGACACACCAGGGGCGATGGCCGACTACACCGCGGCCATCGAGCTCCCCGGCGCACCGCCCGACCAGGTGGCCCAGGCGCTCAACAACCGGGGCGTGAGCAAGGGGATGCAGGGCGACACGCAGGGGGCGATGGCCGACTACACCGCGGCCATCCAACTCCCCGGCGCGACCCCCGGCCTGGTGGTCAGCGCACTCGCCAACCGGGGCGTGAGCAAGGGGAGGCTCGGCAATACGAAAGGGGCGATTGCCGACTACTCGGCCGCCATCGAGCTCCCCGGCGCGCCGCCCGACCCGGTGGCCCAGGCGCTCGTCAACCGGGGCGTGAGCAAGGGGATGCAGGGCGACACGCAGGGGGCGATCGCCGACTACAGCGCCGCCATCGAACTCCCCGGCGCGCCCCCCGACGCGGTGGCCTGGGCGCTCGTCAACCGGGGCGTGAGCAAAGGGAGGCTCGGCGACACGCAGGGGGAGATCGCCGACTGCACGACCGCCATCGAACTCCCCGGCGCACCGCCCGACCAGGTGGCCGAGGCGCTCTACAACCGGGGCGTCTGCAAAGGGATGCTCGGCGACACGCAGGGGGCGATCGCCGACTACACCGCAGCCATCGAGCTCCCCGGCGCGCCCCTCGACCGGGTGGCGATGGCTTGCGCCAACCTCGGCATGTGCCACCACGCTCAGGGCCGCGTGGCCGAGGCAAGCCACTGGCTCGAGCGGGCGCTGGCCATGGCCGAACACCTGCCCGACAAGGGCGAACAGGTGCGGCCGCTGCTGGAAGAGATGCAGGAGGGCAAGGGGGCCGGCGCCAGGGATGGGGGCAGGGGTGAAGACAAGCGTGGGCCGGGTGAGCCATAGGACCTATAGGACCCATAGGCCCGATGGGACGCCTCGGCCCAGGGGCGCACGGGGCAGGCGGCACGGGGGTTTGGTTTTCCAGGGCGGGGCACTATGATGGCGGGCATGAGGGCGCAGGAAAGGGGCGGCAAGCCGCCGGAGAAGAAGCCGCGCGGCCAGGGCCACCGCGCCAAACGCGAGGGCCAGGGGTGAGACCAGACGCCGGCGCGGAGAAAGATAGGACCTAAGGTCCTATAGGTCCTATGGGAAGCAGCGAAGACCTTGAAGGAAAGGGCCACTGCAATGCCAGAGCCACCGCGCCCACCCAGGCCCAAGCCCAAGATCATCGCGCCCCACGGCGGCTATGAGCAGCTCAAGTCGTTTCAGACCGCCGAGATCATCTTCGATGCGACCGTGGCGTTCTGCGACAGGTTCATTGACCCCTGTTCCCGCACGCACGATCAGATGGTGCAGGCGGCGCGCAGCGGCAAGCAGAACATTTCCGAGGGGAGCATGGTCTCGGGCACGTCGAGCAAGATGGAGCTGAAGCTGCTGGGCGTGGCTCGGGCGAGTCACGAGGAGTTGCGGCAGGACTACCAGGATTTCCTACGGACGCGCGGGTTGCCAATATGGGGCAAGAATTCTGAGAAGGCGCTGGCGATCCGGAAGCTGGCCTATGTGCCCGATAGGACCTATGGGACCTAGAGGACATCCCGCCGCTGGACTGAGTAGGAGGCAGTGCGATGCTGAAGGACTTCCTCGAGCGCGCCGTTGAGATGGGCGCCGATGCCGTGGAGATCGAATATGAGGATGGGGAGGAGATTGTCTACGCGGTCCGGGGGAGTACCGGGCTCGGAATAGGCTCGGTTCCCGCCGCTCAGAGGGCCACGCTGTTCTCGGACCTGCGGCGGCTGAAGAAGGCGAAGGCCGTCACCCTGTCCGGGCAACGCTATCGGCTGTCCTTTTCCGAGCGCGAAAGCTTCGGGGAGACCCTCTACCGGATCGCTCTGAAGCGGGGGTAGGAAACGGGCTGAAGAGCAGTGCTCGGTTGTCGGTGTTCGGGGCCGGGAAAGAGAGCTTCCACAGATGGACACAGATTCCCACAGATGAAGAGAAGCCAGGAACTGGGCTTCAAACCCAATCGGCGTTCTTCCCCTCTCTGTGCGAATCTGTGTGAATCTGTGGACACGGGATCGGTGCTCGGCGTTCGGGGCGGGGGAAGAGACCGTCCACAGATGGACACAGATTCCCACAGATGAAGAGAAGCCAGGAACTGGGTCTCAACCCCAATCGGGGCTCTTCTCCTCTCTGTGCGAATCTGTGTGAATCTGTGGACATGGGATCGGTGTTCGGTGTTCGGGGCCAGGAATGAGAGCGTCCACAGATGGACACAGATTTCCACAGATGAAGAGAAGCCCGGAACTGGGTCTCAAGCCCAATCGGGGCTCTTCTCCTCTCTGTGCCAATCTGTGTGAATCTGTGGAGTGGACTGGCGTTGGGTGAGTTGGTAGGATGGGGGCGAAGGGGTCGTGGGGAGGGAACAGGTGCACCACTCCCGTGGCCGAGGGGACGTCCATGAGCCAGCACGATGCGGGCGAGGCGCTGAGGGCGAAGTTCCGGGCGGAGCAGCGGGCGCTGCGGGCGAAGTTCGATGCCCAGATCGCCGGCGGCAAGCATACTTACGAGAAGGGCCTCCGCCACGAGCAGGTCCTGATTGACTTCCTGCGCGAGCACCTGCCGCCGCGATACGGGGTGTCGCGGGGGGAGATCGTGGACTCTAAGGGGCACGTGGCGCGGCAGGCGGACGTGGTGGTCTACGACGCGCATCACGCGCCGCTGCTCCAGGGCTCCGAGGGCTCGAAGGTGTTCGCCTCCGAGAGCGTCTACGCGGTGATCGAGGTGAAGCCGAAGCTGAGCCGCACGTCGCTCGCGGACGCGGTGGGGGCCGTGGCGACAGCGAAGGCGCTCGACCGCTCGGCCATCGTGGCAACGCATCACGGCCACAGGCTCATCGGCGGCCCCAGGGAAAACCCGCCTGTGTTCGGCGCCATCTTCTCCCTGAAGGGGACCAGCCCCGACTACATCGTCCCTGCCCTCGCCGACCTTCACGGCGCGATGCCGTGGCAGCAGTGGGCCGACGCGGTCTGCATCCTGGACGAGGCGCTGATCTACCACTTCGCCAAGCGGAAGGGCAAGGATGGGCAGGAGGGTTGGAGCCCGACGGTGCTGACGAGCGACTCGCGCCTGGGCTACTACGACTCGAAGGAGGACACGCTCTTCTACTTCTACCTCTTCCTGCTCTACCAGCTCAGTGCGAAGGAGTTGTTTCCGCCGGACTTCGTGCGCTACGCGGCGGGGCATCCCGGCCCGCCGTTGCGCATCTACCTGGGCGACCGCCTGCCGTGCCCGAGGCCTCCTCGGCGAACGGGGCGCGCCGACCCCCAGAAGGGCAAGCGTGAGCCCTGAAGCGGCGCTGCGCGAGACGTGGCCCACCAGACTCGGTGTTGGGCGTCAGGGCGTGGGGGAGCCAGAATCGGTGTTCTGATTCGGGTGGATTGGCGCGATTCGCGGGCAGTTGCGTTCCGCCGCGATCATCGGCATTTTGCCGCCTTTTCATGCTTTTCGTCGGATACTATTGCCGGGTTCGCGGGAAGAGGGGATTTATGGCTGGAGGCCACGGGCGGCTGGGTTTCCGAAAACGGCTTGACATTCCCGGGCTGCTCCGTATAATAC
>Ga0315274_10005947_pt1 | contig 17835 bp, 27 predicted proteins | sample YL17G02_20_MG_FD_203700 | JGI IMG/M metagenome (GOLD analysis project Ga0315274, IMG submission 203700) | Sediment microbial communities from Yellowstone Lake, YNP, Wyoming, USA - YL17G02_20 | ecosystem: Environmental > Aquatic > Freshwater > Lake > Sediment | place: USA: Wyoming | collected...
GATGTTGGTGCCGGTGCCGCTAAAGCAGGACATGGCGACGAGAATCTTTTTATCTGCTGTGGTCGAGGTATAGGGAATCAGGGTGCCAAACCAAGAGAAGACTGAGTTGTAGGTGATGGCCCGCTGGGTGCCGTCAGAGACGATGACGGCACAAATTTCGGCGCCGTTGGTCAGGTTTTTGGCGGAAACATGGAAGGCGCTGCTGGCGGTTGTGATCTGATAGGCAGCGCCGGTCATGTCGTAATAAAGCGTGCCGCTGATCGCGTTGGAAACGGGAACCGTTCCAATGCCGACGATCAAATTTGGGACGGTCAAATTGCCCGTCATCGTGCCGCCCGCCGAGAAGTTAGGGATGGTCGTTCCGCTCTGGGCCAACTGATACGCGGCCCACGCCACGTTGCTGCCGCTCGTGGCCAGATTGTAAGCTGCCGTTCCCGTGTTCGTACCGATTTGGGCTAAGGCATAAGCGGAATCTGCAAGAGTGTACGCTGCCGTTCCCGTGTTCGTACCGATCTGTGCGAGAGCGTAAGCAGCGCTTGCTAATTCGTACGCTGCTGTGCCTGTATTCGTGCCGATCTGTGCGAGAGCATAAGCTGCCTGTGCCTGATTCGTACCGCTGACCGCCAGAGTGTAGGCGGCGGTGCCTGTGTTGGTACCAATTTGTGCGAGAGCATAAGCTGCCTGTGCCTGATTCGTACCGCTGACCGCCAGAGTGTAGGCGTCGACGGCCACAGAGCCGGAAGCTGATCCTGAAGCGGAGATCGCGATGTTGTAAGCGGACTGGGCAAGGTTGTACGCGGCGGTGCCTGTGTTCGTGCCGACTTGCGCTAGGTAGTAGGCGAAGTCAGCCACCGATTGGGATGTGGCGGCAGCGTTCGTGCCGAGCACCGCGATGGCGTAGGCGGCGCCTGCGGTTGACTGCGCTGTAGCCGCTGCATTTAAGGCCGCCGTGCCCGTGTTCGTGCCCATCTGGGCTAAAGACCAAGCGATTGAGGCATACGCATTCGCATTCGCGGCGGCGTTGGTTCCGCTGACCGCGATGTTGAAAGCTGAATCAGCCGTGGACTGCGCGCTGGCAGCGGCGCCCAAGGCTGCCGTGCCGGTGTTCGTTCCAATTTGTGCGAGCAGATAAGCCGCGTCAGCGGCGTTAGTCCCAGCGACCGCTATTGCGAAAGCACCGTTGGCCGTGCTTTGTGCCGCCCCAGCGGCGCTGAGAGCAGCCGTTCCCGTATTGGTTCCAATCTGGGCCAGCGCGTAGGCCGCGTCCGCCGTGGATTGAGCCGTGGCCGCTGCGTTCGTTCCATTAACGGCGATGGAAAACGCGCTGTTGGCCACGCCAAGAGCGGTGCTGGCGTCGGTGGCGGCGCTGCCTGCGAGGGCGTAGACACTTCCGGCGAGATCATAGGCCGTGCCCGCGAGGGCGTAAGCATCCGTGCCGACAGTGTAGGCGCTGCCCGCGAGGGCGTACGCGGCTGATCCCGTGTTCGTCCCGATTTGGGCAAGGTAGTAAGCGGCCCACGCGATCTCGGTGCCGGTCTGGGCCAGCGCCAGCGCTTCAAGGGCGATGGCATCTGATCCGCTGGTGGGCGTACACTGGTATTCGTACAGGAGCGAAAGCACCGACCATTTGGTGGGATTGGTGCGCGTGGGCGTGCGCCGGGGATTATCACCCACGTTGTCTACAATGCACATGTAGAGCGTGGTGGCGTATGTTACAACATCCAGCGTGCTGGCGAAGTACGTGCCCGCGCTCGACCATGTGCCGGTGTAGTTGTAGTCGTTGTCATCGACATACTTGGTGTTGCCGGTGACATCCGCGAAACTGTATACACAAACGTTGCTCACGATTTTTGAAAGATGAGGATGAGATCAGTGCCCCAGACGAAAGTGCTCGCCAGTTTGAAACCTTCGGCCAGTTGTTTGTCGCACGCCGTGGCAAGCGTCTTGTCGAGAGTTGTCGCGGTGGTCAGATCGAGGCGAAAGACGCGGGTGTTCATCGGGGTAGCTCCGGTATGGCGTTGATTTTGGCGTTGATCGCTTGCACGGCATTGGACGAGATGTTGCCGTCCGCGTCCTTGGCGAACATGAAGGCGGCGCCGGGCTGTTTGACAGCCTCCGCGCCAACGGCAAGGCGCTGGTAGATGCCGCCCGACCGGCTGAAGATGCCGCTGTAGCGCAATTCCATGAGCACCGGGCCGCCATTGGTGGGCACGAGGGCCATCTCAGCGCGGGCATAGCCGAACTTGGCCTCGTAAAGCTGGGTGGCTGGGTTCTCGGCAATCTGAACGCCGAGGATCGTGCCGGTGCCGGTGACGACGTAACTGTGATTGATGGCGCCGCATCCGGTCAGGAGCAGGGCGGCGAATAGGGCGCAAATTTTCATTTTCTCAGGTCAATAATGACGTTAGCGTTCGTGGCCACCGTTACGGTCGTAAAACTGGAGAGGCCGAGATTAAGCTGGCCGCTGCCGGTGTTCAACCCGAGGGCGGTGGACGTGATGATGGTCGGTTGATTGGTGCTCACGTTAACCCAGCCGAAGCCGATGATCGGATAACAGCGGCCATTACCGCACGCGCAGCCACATAGCAGCACGCAGGCAAGTAAAGCACTCAGTCTCACAACGTAAATACCAGCGGGTAGTTAGTTTTTATGAGACGTGTCTATACCGACGAGCGATTTCCGGGCTGCGAGATTGTCAACGACGGCTCGCTGGTTTTTGAGGTTTACTGCCACGGTGAACTTTTACAGTCGTTTGAGACATGGGAAACCGCCGAGCAGGGCAGCCAGCGTCCAGCCAGTGAGAGGGTTAGTGAGCCGTTTGCGGCGCGGCGGGCGCAGGATTACTTTGATCGCTGGGCGAAGATGGCCTTGTCGGATGAAGTTGAAGCACAGGATTTACCCGCAGCCGAAGAACCCGCTGGCGAAGAAGTTGTGGCGCCGCAGCAGGACATCACGCGCAGCATTGACAGTCTGATGGCCAAGGAGCGCTTGGAAACAAATCCCGAGCGCAAGGAAACACTTCGCCGCCGCATCATGCAGATGATGCGGCAGGAAGGTTCGGTGGCGGTCGCCGTGGTCAACGAGTTGATCTCTTAGCGCGGTCGGCGGGGAGCGTTAAGACCCAAGACCGTCCAAGCTTCAGGCACGCCGAATTGGTACTTCCACGAGTCCGATCCGACGAAGGCGCCGTTGGCGTCCAAGGCCGTCACGGTGACGATGGTGCTGCGCCAAAGCAGCGTGCCCTTCACCGGCAGCACCCCGCCGAGCGGCAGGTCACCGATGTACTTGCCATCCTGATACACCATCAGCTTGTAGCCGCTGTTATTGATGACGGTGTACTGGCTGGTCGGCATCTCCGGCGGCGGGGCTTGCGCGCCAATGGTGCTGTGGCTGTAGGGGTAGTTGTAGGCGCAGCCCGTGGCGAGCACGAGCAACAATGTGGCGAGGGATGTTTTCATAATTTTACTGGCTTTCGACGTTTCCATAATAGGGGAGGTTTCCGTTTACACCGATCTTCCGCTGGACGAAGCCGTCATGGTTTCTGTTCCAGAAGAAAATGCCGTCGGCGTCGATGCGGTAGGCCACGATCTCCGCCTTGATCGTCAGGATCGGGATGGCCGCGCCGGTATTGCTGGCTTTGAAATAGACGGTGTTGCCGCTGAGCAGGATAAAATCTACAACGCCGTCACCATTCAAGTCCATCAGGTAGCCGGGATTGTCCGGGCGCACGGTTGCCGGATCGAGTTTGCTTCCGGTGGCGTTGCCGGTGATTTCGGGCACAGCCGCCGTGGCAGGCATTTCAGGTTGGCGCTGGCGGCAGCCAATCAACAGGGAAATGGTTAAGAGGGCGGTGAGTATTTTCATGCGCGGGCCTCCCGCGCTTTGAGCCGGATGCGGCGGTCAGCGGCAGCGATGCTACGGCGTTCGCGGACGGCCTTCAGCTTGTCCTTGCGCTCGCGGGCGCGTTCAAGCTGGGAGCGGAGGGCGCGGTTGCGGAGCGCCCATGTGAAGATGTCCTTGAGGTTGACCCGGACTTCCTGCCGGGTGCCCTGCGGGTAGAGCACGATCTGGTCGACCCCGACGAGGCCCACGACGAGCTTACGGTGCTTGTCGCGACCGAACTGGCCACCGAGCACGTCCCGGCAGACGCGCCAGACATCAGCATTGATGACTTTGGTTTCGGGCTGGCCATCGGCGCCGATGACTTTGTAGAAGGTTGGTTTGCCGTCCTTCACCACGCGGCGTCGGACAGGAACGATTTTTGTTTTCCCAATTTCAATCATGCCTCAGTGTAGACTATCACCGGCACGATGTCAACACTATATTTTAATAGTAGCCGATCCGCTTGCCGTAGCGCTCCATGAATTTCATCACAATCTCGCGCTGCTTGGGGCTGAAGTGATCGCGGGTCAGATTGGACTCGATGAACTGGGCCTCCCAGTCGGAGACGGTCACATCGGCTCCATCAAGCAGCTTGAGGAATTTTCGCAGTTCCTCGCTGTCGTCGGGTGCGCTCATTTTGTTTCCTTTCCGTGTGTCGGGCATTTTGGATCAGTTACCCGCCCCGGCTCGTAGCAGGAGCACGCCGGGGCGGGGTGAACTCCTGCCTTGTCCAACGTGGCGATTAAGCTGGCGTCGCAGGCGCGTTTGCATTTGGCGCACACATAGTATTGTGTGGTGCGGCCCTCAACGCGCACGTTGGCGTTGCAGCAGTTGGACAGGATTACAGTCATGACCAATCAAGGACGCAGGGGCCAATGGAGTAGATCGCAACCTTGGCCTTGCGCTCTGAAGCATCGGCGATGAACTCGAAGATGTCGGCGGCCTTGAGCACCATGCAGACGGGTTCGCCGCCCTTTTCGACGCCCGACCAGTCCTTGACGACGAAGCCGTTGGTTTCGCTGAAGCGCCAGCGGTTGAGTTCAACCCGGTCGACGCTCGTTTGTACTGGCTGTGGTGTTGTTGCCATAGCGTATAGAACTGAAAAAGACTGCGGTGGCTTCCTTCGTTGTGGACACGTAGCCTCGCGATGAAATAAGCAGCGTCAAAAACAGGTCACCGACTAGCCTGTAAAACACGCCCTCCACTCTGCGCTTTAGACCGCAATCTTAAATTACACTTCCTCCGGCGCGTTAATGAGCACCGGTTCGATCCATGTGAGCCGCTTGGTGGTTGTGTCTGTCCACGGCTTCGGGCCGAAGGGTTGGTTGCGCATGTGGCCACGGCGCCAGTGCATACGCGGGGAGGCGTGACTGTGCGGCTGGCAGCCCATGATCGCTTCCTTGCCGGTTTCCTCGGTCGGAACTTCGGGCACGGGGCGCTGGGCGCGGTAGTCCCAACCGATCAAATTTGGATTCCAGATCGCATCCCGCACGCGCCCGTGCTTGATCTTTTCGGGGCGCGACTGGGCGCCGTGGGCAATGAAATTCGGACGCGCCGTCAGGAGCAGCATCAGCTTCACGGCGAAATTCTGCACCTTCATGTTGAACTGGTGCTCCGGTTCCCCTTCCGGGGGAAGCTCTACGTCAGTGCGGTTCAGGTAGAAACGACCGGGGTCGAGCGATGCTTCCTCCATGTAGGTGGCGTCATCAAACGGAGCCGTACCCATTTCGTTTACATTCATCGTCATGGGATAACTGCCCGTGTAATCGACCGGTGCGGCGTTCTGGCTGTAGACCGGATAAATCACGTTAAACCGGTCAATTGTGCTCTGGACGGGATGAACTGCGTGGATTGGCATTTCACACTTGGGCAGTTTTTTGAGCCGCTTGGGATATTCTCCGGCGGGGCTGTGGGTGACGCTGATGAAGGGGCACATATAACCAAACTGCTTGAGCACGAAGTCGGTCGGCAGGACAAAGAGCATGGCGGGCATGGGCCAGCGTATCTCGCTGAACTTGAAGTCGGCGGGCGGCTCCGTCTGGGCGACCGCCTGCGCAAACTCGGAGCGGACAAAGTAGGTGGGCACTCCGTATTCAAGGTGGAGCAAGGCGTTTATCAGGCCGGTAACATGGGGCAGCCGGTTCATTTCGGCGTCGAAACCCACTTCCAGTTCGCTCCAGAGCGTGATGGAGAAGTATTTGGGATTCAGATAGCCGCCCGGCGGCGTGATTCGTTTCGGGTAAATGGCCTTGAACGTTTTGGGCTGGCGTTCAGGAACGAGGGTCAGGAACGTTTCGAGAGATTCGTGCATAGTTTGGTTTTCACTTTCATACTGAAGACTATAGCAGGTGTATGCAGTTGTCGTCAACTCGAATCTTTATACGTGACTGAAGACTACGTGCCGAAAGGTGTAATTAGGTCATGGCAGAAGAAGTAAAAACACGGGCAATCGCGAATATATTCAACGTGGTTGAATCGGTCGTGCTTGCGATGAGTGTGGGCTTGATGCTCTGGGTGGCGAATCTCGTGGTGGAACACGGTAAAATGCTGGCCTCGCACGAGACATCCATCAGAGCGGCTGACAGCCGGTTGTCCGAGTTGGAAAATCGAGGCAGCCGCAATCTGGCGTCCCATGTGACGCAGGATGAGCAGCAAGCAATGGCCGTAACAGAGCGTCTGAGTAAGCTCGAATCCGCTGTGTTATTGCTTCAGACTACTCCCGGTGAACTAAAGGCGATCAGCGTGCGTTTGGAGGGTCTGCGCGAAGGTCAATTACGGCTGGAGAAGACGCTTGAAACGGTCGCCAAAAAACCCTGACTACTGGCCGATCTGACTGAAGATTTTCTGCATCAGCGGCCCGTGAGATTCCGGTATCTCAAACCGGCGGGCTTCATCCATAATGTGCTGTAGCTGGCCGGGGTCGAGCGGTTGACCGGTGGCGAGGGCTTGGCCGATCTGCTTGTCGAGATCGCTGCCCAACATGCCCGCCAGAATGAAAATCATCACGTCCTTCAACTGGCTGAGTTCCTTGCTGGAAAACTGGCCCTTGGGGATTTCGGTTTGACCCATCACGCGCTCCATGTCTCCCGGCATGTCACCTTCCATTTCGCCTCCCCGGCGCCGGGGCGGCATGGGGCGGCGCGGCGGCAAGCCCGTGCCGCGAGTTCCGGGTGGCCCTTGCGGGCGCGGCAGGTCTTCAGGAGTTTCGGCTTCGGTCACTTTTTTGCGAAATAGGTCTTTTGCGTTCACGTCCATAACTACGTTGTTGGTTTGAGCATCAGCGCGACACGTCCGTAAAGCTGAGCTTTTTTCGCGTCGTCAGCGGCCAGCGCTTCACCGGCCAGTTCTGCCGCCCGCTTCCACGCATCCGCGCCGTGATTCTTTTCCAGTTCACGAGCGGCGATGGTTGGCTCCCATGCCAGTTCAATCACATGGGGACTGCCTCTGCTGTCCAAAAAGGCTTGGATGCCGGTCAGGATCAGCAGGGCGCCACGGGCGCCGCTTTCAGCTTGGCTGGCGTCATCGGTCAGCAACCGGGCCAGCGTGTTGGCCAGCATCTCGCTGGGGGCGCCTTCGGCGAGGGGCAGCAGTCTAACTTCGGGCGAGGATGAGGCTTGTGGAGATTCCGGGTTCATAAGGTATCAGTTTTATTTTGGCTCCGACTTCCTGTGCGGCAGCGCGTTCATCGGCATCGAGAGTGTCCACGGTGTAGTCGCCGCCTTTGAGCCAGATGTCCGGGCGGATGGCGCGGATGAGCAGGTCGCAGCGTTTTTCATGGAAGATGACGCAATGGTCGACGGCTTCGAGGGAGGCAATGACGGCCAGCCGTTGCTGCTCCGGTACCAGCGGGCGGGTCGGCCCCTTGAGTTGGCGCACACTGGCATCGCTGTTGACGCCTACGACCAGCGTGATGCCGTTGCCGGGTTGGAATTTGGCGGCTTGCACCAGTTGGATGTGGCCGTAGTGGAGCAGGTCGAAGCAGCCGTTGGTTAAGACGACGGTGCATCCGATGACGGTGCTGCGCCAGCGCTGCCACGCCACCATGTCGCGGATGATCTTTTGTTCCCAGCTTCTCATTTTTTATCTTTGAAGCGCAGTTCCGTTTTGCCGGTGAACAGGGCTACGCAGCCCATGCGGAAGAATTTGGCGCCCAGTTTCCAGCGTCCTTTGACGCCGTTGGCGGCGAACCGAAGATGATGAACGGAATCGACTTCGGTGTGCGTGCCTGCGGGCGGCAGGTCAGCAAATAGTTTTTCTGCCTCGGCGAAAGCGGCGTCGGCGCTCTTGAAGGCGGCGTCAGCGTGATTCCAGACGCGATCTGTTCTTGTCATATAAGTGAGAACTTGTAAAATTTATTGATTACCATAAAAAAGTGTATACGATGTGTCAATGCTTCAGTAGCTCAATGGGGGAGCGGCGCTCTCTAAAAGCGCTGGTTGTCGGTTCGAGTCCGACCTGAAGCACCATTTCATCATGTATGAGCCTAAATACCAATTGAACAAGCGGGATGCGGAGCGCTGGCACCTGCTCTTGACCCGCCACTGCCTTGAATGCCCGGACAAGTCGGGGAAGGTAAAGCGCCACCGCAAGTATCCGCCGCTGACGCCGGAGGAAAATATAGAGTTCGAGCAGCTTGATCGCAAGCGCAGCAAAAAGATCGAAGCGCACCCCAAGGTCAAAGCCTCTATTCGGCGGTCGCAGCGTCAGATGCGCAAGGCCGATAAACTCATGGCCGTCTTGGAAAAATTGGTGTTAAAATTAAGGGTTGACCGAAGGAAGTGAGATGTATACAGTAACCGTATGAAGCTAAATCTAAAAGTCGAATGGATTCGCAAGGTTAAAACCAAAAGCGTGGCGGAGAGCCACAAATGGCGCAGTCCTGACCAGTGGTGCGAAGTTGACATCGAGGAACTGGAAGAAGTCGATCTTGCGTTTCTGCTCGACCTGATGGAGAAGCACAAGGACGTGAAGGGCAGCATCGCGGTAAAGCAGAAGATTGTCACGTACCGTAAGCTCATGCTGGATGCCAAGGGGGTGAAAATTTCCCGTCTGGAGCCGCTGGTCATGGCGATCAAGCTGTTGATGGAGCCGACCCCGCACAAGTGGCTGTTCGTTGAAAACGAGGACGGGAATCTGGTGCCGTGGTATGTTTACGATGTCAGCTATCATCCGCCGGATGAACGCACCGGCAGCCCGGCCAAGACGGAAGTCAGTCTCGCCGCTACCAAACGCGGTTCCAAGATCACCCAAGACCTTTACTTCCATGTCAACGATCTGGGTGACAATGCCGGTGAACTTCTGCGCAAGAAAGGTTACTTCCTTGAGACGCCGGAGATCATTACTGAATACACCAAGGAGAACCTGCGTTATCAGGCGATCTGCGGTTTGACCGGTGAACAGTTTCTTGCGGTCGGTGAAGGCTTCGAGCGCGGCGATTACTACGGTTCCTCCACAGTAGCAATGGAGCGCGACGGGATGCCGACGACCGTAGTCATGGATGATGACTCGGAGGAAGGGGAAGGGCGCAATGAACGGGAACGGGAGCATGTGACTTCCAAGTTCTGGACGCAAAACAAACGCGGCGATGACGACGGGGGCGAGGCCGACGAGCACAGTGTGGTCGATCTGCCGTTGCATCCGTACGTGAAAACCTTCGACCTAAAGAAGCACGTCTTCACTACGATTCATGTCGGCAACCTGACGGAATACGTGTACGACGCGACCTTGATCGACAAGCTCGTGCTGCCGGTGGAACGTAAGGAACTCGTCGCGATGCTTGTGGAAGGCGCCGACTTGGCCCTCGACGACATTGTGAAGGGCAAGACCGGCGGCATCATTGTGATCTGCACCGGGCCGCCGGGCACCGGCAAGACGCTCACGGCGGAAGTGTTCAGCGAGCAGGTGAAGCGCCCGCTCTACTGCGTCCAGTGCTCACAGCTTGGCACCGACGAGGAACAACTGGAGAAGGAACTCAAAATCGTTTTGAGCCGGGCGCAGCGCTGGAAAGCCATCCTCCTGATCGACGAGGCTGATGTATACGTTCATTCGCGGGGCACCGACATCCAACAGAACGCCATCGTCGGCGTATTTTTGCGCGTGCTTGAATACTACCGGGGCATCTTGTTCATGACCTCCAACCGGGAGACGATCATCGACGATGCCATCATGTCGCGGGCCACGGCGTGGATTCGTTACGAACTGCCGGATCGCGCTGCCGCTATGTCCATTTGGCGCGTGCTCGCGACGCAGTACAAGGTCGATCTCTTGCCCATCGACATTAACACGTTGCTGGACAATCCAAAGTTTGCGCACGTCAGCGGGCGTAGCATTAAGAACCTGCTCAAGCTGGCCAAGCTGTTGGCGCGTAAGAAGCAGCAGCCCGTGAGTGTAGACATGATCGTGTATGTGTCGCAGTTCCTCGATCTGGAGTGCTCTAAACCCGATAGCGAAGACCTGCGTGGCTGACTGCCAGCGTGCGCCCCAAAAAGGAGGGCACGCCGTTCCAGAGGAATTGTGTTGCGACTGACGGGCGAAAGCCGACCGGCATTTGAATAAAGTCGTCGAAAGTGATTAAAGGCGCCAAAATCGAATAAAGTCGCCGACGTTACCAGAAGATCGTTGAAACATTCCCATGCGCAGGCACATACTGTTCCATCGCCCATTTCTGGCCCAGCGTCAGGTAAGGGTAGGCTTGCCCTTCCACCTTGGCCAGTTGCAGCCAGATGCCGGTCTTGGCGTCGGTGACGCTGCTCAGCGTGATATTTCCGGCGCGGAGGCTGGAAGTGTAATAACCTTCCGGCTGCACCGGAGCTTTCAGTCCGTCGAGCGCCACCTGATACATCTTGGCGAGCAGAGGCCCGTTGATGCCAGAGACAACGCTGTGGTTGCGGACTGCGGATTCCAAGGCAACGATGTGTTGCTTGGCGATGTAAGTGTAATGGCCGAACATGCTACCTTAGAACAGATTTTTCGTTCTGATGATCGTGGAACAACACTTTAACTTCGGTGCGCTGCTCGCCTTCGGCGCACCAGAACTTGCGCACGCTGCCAACGGCGATGCCGGAGTCGTCCTTGAACAGCGCGTCGCAGACCGCTTTGCCAATGTTGTCCCAGTCGGGTTTGGCGCGGTGCATCTGGCCGACGTGGGCCGCTTTCTTTTTCTGGCTCCACGAGGCCGCCATCGCGAGGTAGGCCGTCACAGCGACATCGTAGACATCGGCGGTGAGAACGACAGTGGGCGCCGCTTCAATGATCCGGTCGCAGTAGTCACGGTAGCGCAGCACCACGTCGCGTTTTTTCCATACGTCCCGCTGGGTCATGCGCGGCTTGCCCATCGGGTCACCGATGACGACAAAAGCGATTTCTCCGGTTGGCGATGTTTTTTCAATAACCTTTGTTATTTCAGTTGCTTGCTCTTGGGATTTAATGTTTACTCCCAGCAGGTTGTTCACCTTGGGATGCCGGAGCAATTGATCGGGTGTCCAACTCATAACACGCTAGAACGTATTTAATTTACTATGGCATACACCGAGCCGGAAGTCGCAATTTTGAAGAAGTACCGCATTCTGCTCCCAGATGGTACTTGGCGCACCTGTAACTTGACCCAGCCGACGAACGCGGGCGGCAATCCACCCGGCCCCGGCCCCGTGATGGCGCCGGACGTGGCCAATCGTCTGCTCAAGGCGGACACGTCACCCGACAAGCGCTGGCTCGACTGGATTTTCTTTCAGGCGGGCGGCGGTGCGAAATCAAAAGATGCCGCCGCTGACGCGCTGCGCCAGATACGGGATCGCTTCATTGACGAGCGCACCAACGGGTGGACACATCCCGAGTCGGGCAAGTATCAGCCGCCTGTGCCGCGTGAGCAGGCCGAAGCCCGCTGGGCGAATTCCGAGGCCAAGTTCCGGGAAGTGCTTGCGGTTTGCGATCAGGATGCCGTGAAGCGCTTGCGCACGTTTGGCTATTTCCGTGACTGGCCCGGTAACGCCAACATCTACCAGAATGTCGTGGCTGCGATCACCACCTATCTCAAGTTTTATCCAAAGCTTTTGCAGATGAATAAGGAGGTTGCCCGCGAAGGGGGTGAGGCGCTGCCGGAATCTCCTGATCTCATTCCCACGTGGGAGCGGATGAACGAGGTCGCCAAGAAGGTGGAGCGCTATTTTGCCTCGAAGAAGGCGCGCACCGACATCCGGGCGGAAACGATTTACGACGACGACACGATTACGGCTGTGGCGCCGTTGACCTATGCCGCCGCCGTTAAGTACGGTTTTGACATCTGGCCGTGGGCCAGCCGCAAGGGCTTTGAAGCTGTCTTGTCGGGCGAAACATCAGATTGGCGCTTCAAGGATGAGTGGAAGGGGCGCACGGGCAAGGGCAACGTGATTGTCTACCTTACCTTCAAGGTGCCGGTGCCTGCGTGGGTGGCGCGGCGGGAAGGCAACTGGGAACTTAAAGACCTCACTGATCTGGCGCTGGAATTGGACAAGAACACCGCCGGTCAACCGGTGAATTCTTGGACGGTGTACGATCAGGAAAATCGTAACTCGCTGAATGTTGAGCAGGTCAAGCAGATGATCTTGGCGGAGCCAACCCGCGTCGATCCGACGGACGAGGAAAGCCCGATCAAGCGCGGGGCTAATGTCTACAAAGACGAGGCCGAAGCACAGCAGGTGGTGGCCAGCCTAGATCACGCCTTGCGGGCAATTAAGAAGTGGGTCGGCAAGTTTGACACCAAAAAGGTCAAGTCTGACGTGCTCACGCTGGACTAACGATGCGAAAATTTCACTGGCGCTGTCTTTTTGGTTTCCACGACTGGGTTAAGCTTAGCCGTCACAGGTGGTCAACTTCCGCCCAGTGCCGTCGGTGCTTAAAGTTCAGATGATCGCGCTTTACTGCATCACGCTTTAGGACTCGCCATCTTCGCAATCCGCTGGACGATCCCGCGCAGGGCGTAGGCCACGCTGCTGTCCCGCACGTTGCCCAGACCGTCGATGACCATTGAAGCCAGCGCGTGGCCGTAGCAGTTGAAGTCATCGGCGGAGGCATAGGCGCTCACCAAGGGCACGAGGCAGTGGTACTTCTTCAGGTTGCAGTATTCGGCGGCTGGCCCCCACGTCATGATGTCCACGCCCACGCTGTCAGAGAAGGCGATATTGTTGGCCAGCAGCGCGTTCATAATGTTGATGTAGACGAGCCGGTCAACGCTGTGGCCGCTGCCGGGGTAAGTGTCGAGCACGTCCTTGTAGGTCTTGCAGGTTTGGCGCAATTCAGGATCGGCCAGCTTCTCCTTGACCGTGGCTACCTGCTCGGCGGTCGGCGCGTCCAGCTTGCTTTTCCAGATGGCTTCGCCCCGGTTGCCTGCCCGAAGCAGCACGAAGTTACCGAACTCGCGCAGCACGCGCTGCGTGGCGTCAGGCATCTTCTCCAGCGCCGGGTAGAGATGAATGATGGCATCGCCCTTGCGATCCAGTTCGACGCCGGTGCTGAGGTTTTCGCTGTGGCCCTGCCATTCAATCAGGCGCCAGAGCGGAAGCAGGATGTCCTTGAGTTCCGACTGCTCGATAAGCTTGCCGCCTTGGGCGACGATTTGTTTGAAATTCATAATCAATTTGTCCGGTAGTAAACCGCATCGTTTTCCAGTTCGTTCTGGTTGTGATCGTAATGGGCGAGGAAGTGGGCGACGCCATCGGTATCAACGGCGCTCTGGGCCGCTTTGGGAATGTCGATGCCTGCCATCTCAATGGCGTGTTTGGTTGCGTCTTCTTCTCCGTAGACATCTCTCAGCCACTCCCACGGGTCAACGGTAGGTTTTTCTTTTTCAACGTAGCTGTCAACGTAAGCTTCCAATGCCTTGGCCCGCGCTGTGGTTTCAATTCGCGGATCACCGTTGTTCTTGTAGAACAGGCCGTCGTCGGATTCCACGTAACCGGCGTCAACCATTTTTTCCAGCCGCTCGGGATAATCAAGGTCGCGGACTTCGTTTTCCCAATCTTCGTAGGGATCGCCGATGGCGTCCTTTAGCCGTTCTTCGTTTATGAAATCCTTGAGCCAGCTTTGGGTGAAAATCCCCGGCTCGTCGTTGAGATCATTGGAAACCCGCTCGATGGCGTATTTTTCAGCTTCGTCGTGATTCTTGAACAGGAGGTAGGTACTGCCGGGAGCTTCAATCTCGACGGCAGTGGTTTCCTCCATGTTGGAGGGATCGTAGTTTCCGTGCCGTTCGCTCCAGTGCTCGTTGATGGTGAGATCGGTTAACGCGCAATCCAAATCGGCAGCCATTCCGCGCAGGGCCACATCCAGCCAGTTGCCCAGCAGCAGGCGCTCGATTTCACTCTTGGTGTCAACGCCAAAATCAGGGTCATCTTCGGGCGGGATGGGTACGCCTTGGGGTTCAGGTGGCGTGTCGAAGGGGTCAAAAGGTTCAACGTCCTCTTTAACGATCTTGGCCATCTCCTTGGGCTTGTGATCCGGGTCGTGAACCACGTCGTAGACCTGATCCTTGATGGCGTTGATGGCGTCGAGATTGCAGTCATTGCACAGCTTCTTCGCGTGTGCCTCCCGCATGGTTTTGAAGTTACCGTGAATCAGTCCGCACTTGGGGCACTTGGCGTAATAGACCGCCTCGTGGGGCCACTTGGAAAAATTGCCGTAGACACCGCCTGCCGTGGCCCAACCTTCGGGGGCGCGACCTTCGACCACAAGCTGGATGGTTTCCAGTGCATTCATGATGTCCGCTTGCGTCGGCGTTTAAGGTAGATGGGGCGTTCCTGTGCTTTCAGGTAGCCGTTGGGCATGATGGTGTCCTTGTCGCTGTAGGGAAGAAGCGTGTCAGAATCCCAGTGGTGGCCGTTGGCGGCGTAGTTGAACCAGTACCACACGTGGTCTTTTTTGTAGATTTTCCATCCGCTGGGCGCCCACGAGTTGATCCGATCCATCGTGGTGGTGCCCGGTTCGCTGCGCCATCCGTAGTCTTGCTTTCCGCCGCCGGGGCGCCAGCCGCCACTGTCAACCACTACGCGTCCATCCGGGAACGCAGTGACCACATCGGTTTGGTGTAACCGCACCGCCAGCCGGTCAGGGTGCCGGATGATGTAGGTGTTGTTGGCGACCTTTTTGCGGGGCTTGCCGTCCAGCTTGTGCTCAAGCCGGGCGTAGAGATCGGTCGGCCCGCTGCCGGGAATCTGGAAGGGTGTATCGGCATACCGCATGATCTCCGACGTAGGGTCGAGATCATCGTCGTTGAAATCCAGACCTAGCTGGTTCGGGTCTTCCGGCGGGGGAGGTACCGGTTGCTCGTCGTCGATGAGAAGTCGATAGATGGCACGCGCATTAAGCATTGGCTCGGGCCTTGTCGACCACCCGCACTTCGTTGAAGCCGTAGTCACGGTTCATCGTGGGTTTTTCGGAGCCAAAACTGAGACGGATGCGTCCATCCTGCGAGATGCTGGCCACCTTGCCGGTGAAGGTCTTGTCCTGCTCCGCTACCATTGCGTCGTCACCGATCTGCGGGGTGGTTGTTTGTGGATCGGAGGGGGTGGTCGGAGTGGCCGCTGCCTGTGGACGCGGCAGCATGGGCGCGGTGGGCGTCATGCTGGCGGTCGGCGGGCGTTCCAAACCGAAGCCTGCGAAAGCCTCGCGCATGGGCATTGTAGACGTTTGGCCTGCTTCACCTTCACTGCCACAGGCGCAATCCATTTTGCCACAGCGGCAACGGCAGGCGTTTTCCAGTTCGATCATTTTGCCGCCATTGCTGTTGAGCATTAACATGCCGGAATCCGGTTCGGGCACGATCCAGCGATTCAACAGCGCTTCCTGCATTCCCTCGCTGCCGATCAGATTGAGCAGTTCACCGGTCGTCACAATGGGAGCGGCACGAAACCGGCGCTCGTGAAGTTTTCTGGCTACGTTAATGTTCATATCGCAATAACTACGCGAGGCCCAGTTGTCCGGTGGGCATATCCTCCGGTTCGGGTAGCTGATTATCGTCGTCTTCGGGTGCGGGCGATCCGGGCACGGCACCCGGTGCTTCTTCTTCACCCGGCTTGGGTTCGCCCGGTGCGCCCGCGCCCGGAGGCATCTCACCTTCGGCGCCGGGAGCCGGTGGCGGCATTTCGCCACCGCCTGCACCACCCGCGCCGCCCGCGCCGCCTTCGGGCGGAGCTTCCTCTCCGGGGCCGAATGCCGGTGACATCGGCGGTGCGCCGCCGCCCCCGCCTCCGCCCCCCGCCATCGGTTCGTTGCCGGGTTCCTCCATGCCACGCGGAAGTTGTTCTTCCGAGGCGATGAGGATTCTAAGCTGGTCTTTGAGCGATCCGAAGTAGGCTGACATGTCCCACTGGTCAACGGCCAGAATATCTGCCGCCGATTTCAAAATTTCGAGGGTTTCGCGGTTGATGCTGCCGGTTATTTCATTGGCCCGCCAAATTTTTAGGAATTCCCGGAGCTTGTCGGCATACGGGTAATTTCGGCCTTTTTCGGCTTCGGCCAGCATGTTTACCAGTTGGCGTTCGATATTGCCTGACCATTTAACGATCTTCGTTCCGCTGAAGGCTTCGCAGATGTCGGGGCGCTTCTGTTTGAAATTCAGTAAACCGAAACTTTCATAGTCTTGAAAAGACGAGCGTTGATTCTCGTTAACCGGTGCTTTGACTTCACGGATGAGCGCCTGCGGGGAGCGCCCTTGTTGCGGTGAGTTTAGTGGACTCCACGGTCTGGCAGCGTCTTGATTGGGCGGTGGTGGTGCAGTGTAGCCCATCGTTTCGTAGTCGTGATAGTTCATACTCGTTCTGGCGGTAGCGGCGGTGCTCTAAGGATAATGCGATTGATTGCGTCGGTCTTGCCTTCCACCCCTTTTTTCTTAGGGGCCAACGGTATGGTAGACCAATCAGCGGCGTCTTTGTCGGTGATGTAGAAATACTCGTACATCCCATACTTGACGGGAATCCTAAATTCACCGGGTCTGGTCTTCCATGTCTTGGTTGCCCCGTTTCGGCGCACTTCAATCGGGGTGCGACCATTCTTGTACGTATGCAACCGGCTGTAAAAACGTGAAGCTGTCAGCGCGGTTTGCGCGGTCAGCTTGCCTTCGCGGGCGTCCTTGTCGATTTGATCCGCGTACTGGTGGAGGTAAGTTTCCGGGTTAACATCATCGGGTTCGATGTTTACACTCGGCTCATCTGTCTCCAGAAGGACATCAACGATATGGCTTGCCGTGGTCATCTGCCTTGGTCAAACGCTGCTTGTTGCGAAAGCGGCTGCGTTTCGGGATGCGTGACGGCATACCAATCGGCGGCCCCATCGGCGATTCGACAGTGGGAATACCAGAGACACCGGTCATCTCTTGCAGATTACCTTCTTCGTCCAACATTCGACGCGCCAAGTCACCGGCACTGAGCGAATCCTTGATTTTTCCCTTGGGCTTTTCGCCGTCGGTGGGTTTGCCGACGCCCTTTTGCTTGTCGTCGCTGGGCTTAATGTCCGTCTCAACGGGGTTGAGTTTGTCATCTTCACGGTCAAGGGGCGTGGTAGCGAATTTTTGCGCATCCTTCATCACCTTGTCGAGTGCCGGAACTTTGTCTGTGTTCTCGGGCATTCCGATCATGTTCAGTTCGATGAAGCCAATCTTGAAGCCGGGCGCCTCGTTGCTCATGGCCTGATCGCCGCACAAGGCAAAGACCCAGCCCAGTTCGGCCAGCTTGTGCATGTTGTCGGCGTCCGTAAGCAGGCGCACGTGCTCTCGGTATTGGTTTTCGTCGTCGCAGTGGATTTCGCACCATTGCGCTCCTTCGACAACCTCGTTGGAGATGCCAATGGCTTTGAGGGCCGTGGCGAGCGGTTTCTTATTGGCCACCATCTGTTCGGTTTCTTCGTCGGCAGCTTCCTCGAAAAGCTTCACCACGTCTTCCCCGAGGTTCTGGGTAGACTGCTGGGCAGCCGTTGGGCCGAACAAAA
>Ga0315274_10005948_pt1 | contig 17834 bp, 12 predicted proteins | sample YL17G02_20_MG_FD_203700 | JGI IMG/M metagenome (GOLD analysis project Ga0315274, IMG submission 203700) | Sediment microbial communities from Yellowstone Lake, YNP, Wyoming, USA - YL17G02_20 | ecosystem: Environmental > Aquatic > Freshwater > Lake > Sediment | place: USA: Wyoming | collected...
CTTTTCCAGGCTTATAATTTGGAGAATCAAAAGTTTATGGAATATGTAGAATTTTCCGGGATCTATTCAGATATCCCTGTGGATCAAATCGTGGCAGGGTGGAGAAAAGTTTATGGTGACGACCGCGTCGAAAGTTGGATCAAGATGTTTGAGGAAGGAAGTGGTCGCAGTTTTCCTGACTTTGAGAGTGAGGATATTTTGAAAGAATAAGGAGACGATAGGCCAGATTTTCCGAAATTTCGCTAAACTATTGGACGAGTGGGGAGCAAATCATCCTGGAAGAAATTAGGGACACCTCCCATATTTATGGCAAGTAGTAAATCGGGGACGGGTTACCCTTATTGATTTGTGCCCCAATTGATTTTAAGTAGGGATCTAACCAAAGATATTTGAAATTTCCCCTCACCCCCTCCCTCTCCCCAACGGGGAGAGGGGAAGGGTGAGGGGGCCAAAATGTTAGAGAGAAATTCTCAGCCTTAAATATGTAGGAATCTAATATGCGAATTTGGAATTATTTTGTTATCATGGTTTTAATATTCACAATAGCCGGAATAATCAAGGGAGAAGAGAAGGGAGAAATGAATCCAAAGATTTCCCTGCCCTCAGAAGTTGGGGCCTGGAAGTGGGACGAGAAAGACATGAAATACCATTCCAGGACCCTATTCGGTTACATTAATGGGGCCGCGGAACTTTATCTGGCATATGGTTTTCAGAATCTCACGGTTCGCCGGTTTGAGAAATCGAACCAACCTCCCATTATCGTTGAACTCTATGAAATGGCCTCTTCAGAGGATGCTTATGGGGTTTTTTCTTTTGAGCATCAGGATGAAGCCGTAGGAATCGGCCAGGGATCGGAGTTTGGGGGAGGGTTGCTCCGGTTCTGGAAAGGAAAGTATTTTGTCAGCATCTATGCAGAAGGGGAGGGGACGGAGGTCGAATCGGCAATCTTAACGATGGGAAGGGCTGCGGCAAATTCAATCCCAGCAACGGGTTCAGAGCCGAAATTGGTTGGCTTTATTCCGGGGAAGGACCTCGGGCTGGTCGATAAGAGCGTTCGCTATCTCAAGAGTCACGTTCTCTTGAACCAGCGGTTTTTCATAGCCCACCAGAATATTTTAAACCTGAGCCGGAAAACGGAGGCCGTGCTCGCTCAATACCTTCAAGATAAACAAAAGACCCAAATTCTTCTGATTCGATACCCCAATTTGAAAGAGGCCGGAGATGCTTATCAGAGTTTCATGAAGGTTTACCTTCCTGATGCTGGGGGGAAGGATCGTTCAAAAACGGAAGACCGGAAGTGGACCTTTGCCCGGCAGCGAAAAGAATTTGTTCTCATTGTTTTTGGAGCTCCCACGGAGGCCGATGGCGAGGCCCTTCTCAAGGCTACAGAAGGAAAATTACCTGGGAACATAGAAAGGAGTTGAAGCGGAATGGAGGCAAAAATCATCACCCGTAGGGATTTTCTTAGAGTCACGGCTGGAACTGCGATCGCCGCTACCTTGGGGTCAGGGATCCTGGGGGAAGCTCGGGCAGAACCAACGGCAAAAGTCGTCCTCATCCGGAATGCTGAGGTATTAGGGCTCCAAGACAAAGTGCACGAGGAGGTCCTGCAATCCATGCTGGATGAAGCCGTCAAGAGTCTCCTGGGAGCCAATCAACCCCTGGAAGCCTGGCAGAAGCTTTTCAAGAGTTCGGATGTGGTGGGGATTAAAAGTAATGTATGGAATAGGTTGCCGACTCCCAAAGAATTGGAAACAGCCATCAAGCGCCGGCTGCTGGATGTAGGAGTGGCGGAGAAAAATATCGGCATCGATGACCGAGGAGTTTTGAATAACCCGGTCTTCCTAAAAGCTACTGCGCTCGTTAATGCGCGACCGCTGAGGACGCATCACTGGTCCGGGGTCGGGACTTGTTTGAAAAATTATATCCAATTTGTCCCAGACCCCTCGTCCTACCATGATGAGGGGTGTTCGTCCCTGGGCAAAATTTGGACTTATCCCATCATAAAGGGAAAGACCCGCCTGAATATCCTCAGTGTCCTCACGGCCCAATTTTATGGGAGGGGGGCCAATTTTTTCGACAAGAGATACGTTTGGCCGTATAAGGGGTTGATCGTGGGCATTGATCCCGTGGCTGTGGATGCGGTAGGTGCCCATCTCCTCCAGGTAAAGCGGATCGGTTTTTTCGGCGAAGACCGGGCTCTGGATGTTCCCCCCATCCATATCATGGTGGCAGATAAAAAATACCACCTCGGGGTCAGTGATTTGAGCCGCATTCAGCTGATCAAACTCGGCTGGATGGAAGAGGTGCTGATATAGCCTTTGTTAGAGGAAAATCCGTTGAGAAATTGGGTTCGGGGTAGGGGAGATTTGAAGGAAAATCTATGAAGTGGCGAAATTCAAATTTTTCATTCATCACCATTTTATTCAAAAATTAAATTCAGAACATCGAAAGGTGGAAACGAGTATACTACCTTTTCACTCATTGAAAGTTCTGGAGAGTCCATCAGAGTTTTCACCTGGGGCACCCCAAAATCAAAGAAGGCCAAAAAGTTAAAGTAACGGGGACCTATCGGAAGGTTAAGAAAATGAGGCGGTACACTTTCTATAATGAAATTGAAGCGGTTGAGGTCAAATAGAAAAAGAAATCACCCATTCATACATTCATCAGAAATTTGGTCTTTGGAAAGGATTTGGATTTTGTGTAGAGCTTCCTATCGGCTGTGATAAAAGGGCAATCCAAGAGGTGTGATAGGGCTAAGAAGGATGCGTCGTAAAAGGTAATTCCGTATTTTTTTGCAAGGTGGAAGGTATCCTCTGCAAAAGGGAGATCAATTAAATATATCTTTATATCCAGCATAAAGGTTTTCTTTAAAATCGTCATTGCATCTTTCGATGCCAAGTCTTCCTTAAATCGAAGTATGTTACCTAATTCATAGATGAGCAGGTCGGGAACATGGATTTCCAGATCTCCATTGAGATGGTTCTCAAGGATAGCGATTGCCTGAGAAACGTAGTCTTCATCGCCAGGTTGTCGGTACCATTTGAAGACGACAGAGGTGTCAACCACATGAGGATTCATCTAGAGTACCTGCTATTTCGCATTTCCCTGATGATCTTAGTGGAATCGAATTTACCTTTCCATTTTATAGAACGAAGGCTTTCGAACGCTTCTTTTACCTGAGGGTTGTCAATGGGTTTTTTGTATTGTTTGCCCTTACGAAGGTATTCACGCAAAGCCTCTCGGATCAATTCGCTTCTTGTGCGTTGTTCAGAGTTGGCTATTTCGTCAACCTCAGATAAAAATTGGTCAGGCAGGGAGATCATTACCTTTGACATGATTTATTACCTCCTAACTCCTGATGTAAGGATATCAGGAAGGATATAATTTGTCAATAATTATTATATAATTATTATATAATGAGAATCGCCTTGTTTGTTTGGAATAGGAAACGGGGTATATTGTGAGTGGAATCACTTTAATCCCTTCGGGTTGTATTCCCCGCCGCTTGCGGCGAGTTCGTCATTCCGGCGGAAGCCGGAATCCAGAAGACCGGACTGGATTCCGCATCAAGTGCGGAATGACAGAATTTAAAGTTTTTGATACCCCGCTGCTTGCGGCGGGGTAGTTCATTCACCTTTAGGTTCATAGTTCGCGATCATCGTTCATCGCGCAACTGGCAGGACTTATGAAGAAGGGGTTGCGACTACTATTTTTATCAATGTTGCTTTTGTTTTTCGGGTGGGTTTGAGTTATGCTTAAAATGAAATCACACCCTCTTTTTGAGGCCCGATGTGAAGGAGGGAATGTGCCATGAGTGAACCGCGCCATAATTATTTTGCCCCATCCTCCGGTCGTAATCTGATGCAGCAAAAAACAATATTAAGTCCCCAACTGACGAAAAGGGAATTTTTGAAGTTTTGCGGGATGAGTTTCTGTACGCTCTCCGCTGCTCACCTCTTCGGTTTTCCAGAAACCTCACGGGCCCAGATGGCCAAGAAGGGCCTCATTAAGACAAAACTATCCCCCTATTTCACCTCATTGGATGGAGGAGAGATCCAGTGTGAACTCTGCCCCAAGAGGTGCCGAGTTTCTAAGGGGAAAAGGGGGTTTTGTAGAGTACGTGAGAATCGAGAAGGAAAGTATTATAGCCTGGTCTATGGGAATCCTTGCGCGGTTCATTTGGATCCGATCGAGAAGAAACCTTTTTTCCATGTACTCCCTGCCACCACTTCTTTTTCTCTGGCAACAGCGGGATGTAATTTCGAGTGCAAGTTTTGCCAGAATTGGGAGATTTCCCAGGCCTCTCCGGAGGATGTATTTAGTTATGATGTTCCACCGGAGATGGTGGTAAAGAAGGCGAAGGAGATGGGAGCTCGTTCTGTTGCATACACTTATGTGGAACCCACTATTTTTTATGAATATATGTCGGACATCGGTCTTCTTGTGAAGCAGGCCGGCCTTCTTAATGTCTACCACTCCAATGGCTTCATCAATCCGAATCCACTCCGAAATCTATGCAAAGTGACGGATGCTGCCAATATCGATTTGAAGGGATTTACGGAGGCATTCTATCGGGAATTGTGCAGCGGTGAACTTGGCCCGGTCCTCGAGACCATAAAAATCCTGAAGCAGGAGAAAGTCCATCTCGAGATTACAAATCTTGTGATCCCCACAAAGAACGATGAGATGTCCGTAGTAAAAGAAATGTGTCTCTGGGTGAAGAAGGAGTTGGGTGCAGATACTCCGATCCATTTCTCACGGTTCTATCCTTTGTATAAACTCCGGAGTCTTCCGCCAACACCAGTTTCGACGGTAGAGAAGGCAAGGGCAGTGGCTCTGTCTTCTGGTCTTGAATATGTCTACATCGGGAACATACCGGGGCACGAGGGGGAGAACACCTTTTGTCCCAAGTGCAAGAAAATGATCATCCAGCGGACGGGGTATATGATTGGAGAGATCCATATGAAGGGAGGAAAGTGCGGGTATTGTGGGAAGCCCATCCCCGGCATTTGGGCCTAAAGGGCAAATCGCATAGGGCAAAGAGCCTTTTTATTTAAAGACATGTTAGTGTGCCCTCTCAGAAATTCGTTGAATTTGTATGAAAGTGCATCTTGATCAAAGCGAAGATGTTTCCTACTGCACTTCCTAAATGATTCTGGACGCTCGCCCCTCACCCTATCCCTCTCCCCAACGGGGAGAGGGGAGGGTGAGGGGGCCACGGTTATTAAATGTACTTTTGAGACATGATGTTAGTTTGACCCGCGGTGACGGTAAAGATTTCTGGTCGCCACAGACTGAGGATCAAGGTTCGTCAAGCCGTATTTTTCAGCCCATCCCATTGCCTCCAAGAATTCCTGGGCGGTGATCCCGCGGGAAATTTCTGGGTAGTCAAAGGCTTTGTATTCCACACGGTATTGAGCCATGATGTTCACATAGGTGGATTTGGGAAGAGCCTCAGCTACCCACTTAACGAATTTCTCTGTCCCGGCCACCCGGTTGGGCATGACTAAATGTCGGATCATCAAACCACGAATGGCAATTCCCTGTTCATCCAGCTTGTGGACTCCCACTTGCCGATGCATTTCAAGAATTGCTTTCTTTGTCACTTCAGGATAATCGGAAGCCCCGGCTGAATACTTTGCCGCCTTATCCGCATCCATATATTTCATATCTGGTTTATAAATATCCACGATGCCGTCTAAGATCTTCAATATCTCCAATCGTTCATAACCACTGGTATTGTAAAACAGGGGTAGATGGAGCCCTTTATTCAAGGCGATCCTCGTTGCATTGAGGATGTTAGGCATGACATGGGTGGGCGTAACGAGATTAATATTATGACAGCCCATCTTCTGGAGGTGAAGCATCATATCCGCCAGGTCTTCATCTTGAACTTCCTTTCCTTTTCCTTCGTGGGCAATGGGCCAATTCTGACAGAAGACACAGCGGAGATTGCAGTTGGAGAAAAAGATAGTGCCGGATCCCTTTTCTCCCACCACCGACATCTCTTCACCAAAATGAGGATGATAGCTGAAAATCACGGGTTTAACCGGAGCCCGGCAGAACCCCTTTTCGCCCTTTAACCGATTCACGCCGCACTTCCTGGGACAGAGCTGACAATTTTCAAACATTGCATATGCTTGGTTGATCCTCTGAGCCAATTTCCCCTCGGCCTCCAACTTTTCATAAGCGGGGATCCACTTTATTGCATTCCTCACTTTTGCATAGAGGGAGGTAGGAGAGAGGAGGATTGAGCCGCCTAATAGGAAGCAATTCCTGATGAAATCCCGGCGCGTGGTCTTCATACTGGTAACTTCTTTATCCTCCTTTGCAGAAAGTCACGGGCTTTAAGACTGTGTATGAGTGAGATGGAGGGTACCCCTCAAAGCTCGTAAGGAGCGCAGAGGGTATGCTTCGGATGGTTTTGCCCTTCGCGAAGCATGTGGAGAAGCTATGGGCTTTAGCCCGTAGGGCTCCACTTCAGAGGCCAAGATCATGCTACTTTAGTATGCCGCCTCTTGTCAATGGCAATACGTCTTCCATAGAAATCCCTCAGTTACGGGGTTTTTGGAGATCCGGCAGGGGTACTGGAAAAGCTTTATAGCGGTTACCTCATGGTGCACTCTACGTGAGATAAATGGCTTCTAAAAAGCTGACTTAGGCGATAAGGAACGTTGCCCATAAGGTCTTCAACGATCCGCTTCATAAAGCTTTGGAAGTATTCCTGTCGGATCGACCACTTGCTCCCATAACTGAGACATTCCCTCCCATAATCCATCAGGATTAAAAAAAGTTGGGTCATCCCGTTCAATTTTTGTGATAAGATTGAAGCAGTATAAGAAAAAAGTAAATGGTATAATATCGATCAGTGACGATGGGATTTTCTTTCTTTTGAGAGGGAGTGATAAAAATCTACCGGATTTAAATTGAATGATTCTCAAAATTCTTGCCGATATCGTTGTACTAACACATTTCCTTTGGATCTTATTCCTCTTTTTTGGTGCCTTCTTAGGGAGAAGAAATAAGGCTCTGAAAATTTTTCATCTCTCGGGCCTTTCCTTTGCATTTGTCATTCAGATATTCGATTGGTACTGCCCTCTGACTTACCTTGAAGTTTGGTTAAGATCGAAACATGACCCCGGCTTTATCTATGCAGGCTCCTTCATTATTCATTATGTTGAAGGGATCGTTTATATGGAGCTCTCCCACTACCTCGTACTCATATTCACTATTTTTCTAATTGGATTCAATATCTGGTTTTACCTAAAAAAGGGTGCGACTTCGACAAATCGTCGGTAGGCAGACCAGGCAACCGTACATTCCATTTAAATAAAGAATATTCTCTATGAAAATCATTCGGTATCAATAAGTTATCCAATCTTCATCCACAGTGGATGTTGATTAGTTGTGGAATTTGGTCCGCCTGGTCTTGAGGGATGCGAGTTTGACCATTTTGCCCAAAAAATAGGCACATGTAAGTTCTGGAAAGAACTATTAAATCCCTTCGGGTTGTATTCCCCGCCGCTTGCGGCGAGTTCGTCATTCCGGCGGAAGCCGGAATCCAGAAGACCGGACTGGATTCCGCATCAAGTGCGGAATGACAGAATTTAAAGTTTTTGATACCCCGCTGCTTGCGGCGGGGTAGTTCATTCAAAGAAATATTTTGGTTCGGCTCATCGGTTTTGTTAAAGTTTGGTCAAAGATCGGCCAGGGCTTTCAAAAGGAGATAACTTTTAACCTTCGACCTTTAACTTTCGCTATCCGAATTTTTCTTTTAAAACCTTTAACGCCTCTTCTCGGGTTCTAATCTCCCCCTCAACCTGCTTTACGCGGATGAAGTTCAGAATTTCACCCACCTTTGGTCCGGAGGAATAGCCTAAAGCCATCACATCGTGGCCGTTGATGAAGGGAGGTGGATGGACGATCTCTTTTTCCTTAAATAATTCGAGGATTCGAAGGCAGTGGCCTTCAACCACTTCATCAATCTGGATGGATAAAATCCCCCGGCTTGCCTCCTTATCAGCGAGGGTGTGGAGCACAAGTAAAGGGATTTCATCCCCTACCTGGTTGACCAGTCTCTTGAGTGCTGTCTCTTTGGTCTCTTGAGAGAGGTTGAGGATTCTCATATGGTTCTGGATGAGGCGGAGGATTTTATTCCGCATCGGGTTGGAGAAACGGAGTCTTTCCATGATACCCTCCGCCCTCTGACATGAGTAAGACTCGTGGTGATAGAAGTGAACCCTTTCTTTTTCATCTTTTGAAAAGGTATCCTGTTTTCCGATGTCATGGAAGAGGGCAGCATAATATAAGGAGAGCCGATCCTCTTTAGTAAGGTGGATCTTCCTTTCAGATAGGCCGATCCACTCAGAGGCCCATGATATTTTTTCAATCATCAGAAGGGTATGGGAAAGAACATGGAGGTGGTGGTGTTCGTTTTGGCCAAGGTTTTCCAACCCCTTCAATTCTGGGAAAAGGCTAAAAAGTAAACCTAATTCATAAAGCGACTTTGTTCCAACTTCTGGATGTGGGGAGAGGAGAATCTGATCCAGTTCCATCTTGATCCGTTCCCCAGGAAGTTTATTGATCTGTTCTTTCTTCAAAGAGATTTCTTCCTTCAATCCTATATCTATGATGAAGCCGTCGAGGGTGCAAAGGTAACGCACAGCCCTTAACATTCTCAAAGGGTCTTGATCGATGGAGTGGTTTGTAACGGTACGGATCACCTTTTTTTCAATATCCTTCATGGTTCCTTCAACCCAATGGAAGGTCTCATCAAGGAGAGAGAAAGCAATGGCGTTGATGGTGAAGTCCCTTCTCTGAAGGTCTTCCTCAATGGTTTGTCCCTGGAGAAAAGTGATATCCATGGAAATATCTTTGTTGATCATCCTAAATGTGGCTGTTCCCAGCTCCTCTTTTCCAACTTTAAAAAAACGAAAATGGAGGGTTTCCTCCATTATTGAAATGAAAGAAGAAGCACCTCTGGGCAATGCGAAGTCATAATCCTTTCGATGAATCCCAAGAAAAAGGTCTCGGATATATCCGCCCACGAGGAAAAGGGGAACCTTCTCCTCTTTCGCCAGGTTTGAAATATTAGAGAGAATCGGATCCTTTAGAATCTTTTTTTCTGTTTCCTTTGTGTCCATCTTATCTAAACAACGATTTCTAATCCCCCCAACCCCCCTTTGATAAAGGGGGGAGAAGGGGGGGGTCCAATTTGATAAAGTTCTTTTTTTATGGTAGGTTAGCTATCAGAAGCATAGTCGATTGAAGGGAGCGTTGTCAATTGGGGAAGACAATTAGGGAAGAGTTGGAGGAACAGGAGAAGTCCATCCTCTCCCCTTTTGCAGCATTGAGCTCAAAGACGAAAGGACGCCAATTTTTTGAGGAAGAATGTCCACTCAGACCCGCCTTCCAACACGATCGAGATCGAATCATTCATTCCAAATCTTTTAGAAGGTTGAAGGATAAAACCCAGGTCTTTCTCGTTCCAACGGGCGACCACTACCGGACCCGATTAACACACACCCTTGAGGTTTCTCAGATAGCGCGAACCATCTCTAAGGCTCTCCGACTCAATGAGGATCTGACAGAGGCCATCTCATTGGGCCACGATCTGGGTCATACCCCTTTTGGACATGCGGGGGAGGATATCCTCAATGAAATTGTCCCAGGTGGATTTAACCACGCCGATCAGAGCCTGAGGGTGGTTGATCTTTTGGAGAAAGAGGGAAGGGGATTAAATCTCACTTTTGAAGTGAGGGATGGCATTCTAAAGCACACGAAAGGGAAGGGAGATATCCTCAGTGAGGATCCTTCTGGGAGGGCGTCCACCCATGAAGGTCAGGTGGTTCGGATTGCTGACATCATTGCCTATATCAATCATGATATCGATGATGCGATTCGGGGGGGAGTGATTTCTCAAAGCGATATTCCCAGTGATTGTTTAGAACGTTTGGGGGATAGCCATTCCAAACGCATCAATACAATGGTCAATGACATCATCACAGAGACCCTCCGGAAGGATATCGGACAGCTCTCCATTTCAAAGGAGGTTGTTTCAGTGATCTGGGATCTAAGGGAATTTCTGTGGGATCGGGTCTATGAGAACGAAACCGTACATGCCGATTTTCATAAGGCAGCCAAAATTCTGAAGGAGCTTTATCAATATTTTATGAGTCACCCAGATTATTTTTTAACATTGATCGAAAAAGAGTCCCTCTACGACACCCTGGAACGGTGCGTGTGTGACTTTCTGGCAGGCATGACAGATCGATATGCCTTCAATCTTTATGAAAAACTTTTCCTTCCCCTTCCTTGGGTCGTTATATGAATTTAAGAGATCAAAGGATCGGATCGAAGGTCAGTCGCTCAAAGGGTGAACCCATTCGGGTGATCATCCTTGGGGCTGGAGGAAGGGATTTCCACAATTTCAATACCTTCTTCAGGGATCATCCATCCTATCAAGTCATTGCCTTCACCGCCACTCAGATCCCTTTTATTGCCAATCGAATTTATCCTCCAGAACTTGCCGGAGCCAATTACCCTCGTGGGATCCCCATCTACCCTGAAGAGGATCTCCCTCAATTGCTTTCGGAATATAAGGTGAACCAGGTGGTTTTTTCCTATAGTGATGTCTCCCACGAAGAATTGATGGATAAGGCTTCTCTGGTGCTTTCCAAAGGCCAGGATTTCGTTCTCCTCGGCCCTGAACAGACGATGATCCGGAGTCAGGTTCCAGTGATTTCAGTCTGTGCCGTTCGTACGGGCTGTGGGAAATCGGTCATCACTCGAAAGATGGCTATCTTTTTAAAAAAGAGAGGGTTCAAAGTCTCGGTGATCCGGCATCCGATGGCTTATTGTGTCTTCGAACCAGTCGTCCGTTTTTCCGATATGAGGGATGTGGACGAGGAGGCCTGTACTCTTGAAGAGAGGGAGGAATTCGAACCTCTGGTAGAGATGGGGATTACGGTCTATGCGGGTGTCGATTATGAAGAGGTTTTGAGACAAACCGGGAAAGAGTCTCAAATGATCATCTGGGATGGAGGGAATAACGATTTTCCTTTTATCAAACCGGATTGGGAGATCGTACTTTTGGATGCCCTGAGACCTGGACATGAAAAGCTCTATTATCCTGGAGAAGTCAACTTTAGAAGGGCCGATCTTCTCCTCATCACAAAAGTGAATGAAGGGAGCGAGGAGTCCTTAAAGAAGATCAGGGAGAATATCTCCCTAGCGAACCCAGGGGCGATGGTTCTGGAAGCCCCTTCTGTGACTCATCTGGATCACCCAGAGAGGATCGAGGGTAGAAGGGTATTGGTCATTGAAGATGGGCCAACCATTACCCGCGGAGGCATGCCTTTCGGAGCAGGTGCGGTGGCTTCGAAGAAGTTGGCCCAGGAATTGGTCGATCCAAGACCTTATGCGGTGGGTTCATTGAGAGAGGTCTATAAGAAGTACCCACATATCGGACATGTGCTTCCGGCCATGGGTTATTCAGAGGAACAGGTAAAAGATCTTGAGGAAACCATCCGCCGCTCTGTTTGCGATGCTGTGGTCATTGCTACGCCAACGGATTTGAGAAGGAAGATCAGGATCGATCAGCCCACGGTGAGGGTTCTCTATGATTTTGACATCGATCTCACTCCCCTCATCGATCGGTTCTTGAACAAAATAATTTGACCGGGATGTACCCCGGAAGCCCCAGTGCATCATCGTTTAGGGCTCCTTCATGTGGAAAGAGGCTTTGCAATTCAGACACTGGACTTCAGACTATAGACAACAGACTTTTCTAGATAGGAAATTAACCCTTGCAGGTTCTTACACCGTCTCTATCTTTTATCTTTGTATAACCTCTGGCCATTTCCTCCCCTTAAGTCTGATGTCTGGAGTCTATGGTCTAATGTCTGAATCACAGGAAAGAGGCTTTGTCATCTGTTAGCTAAAGTTGAAAAGTGCATAATTTAAAGTTCAAAAGTGCATATCTTCTCATCTCCTCTCCCCAAGGGGAGAGGATGAAGGTGAGGGGGATATATTTAAACTCCACCCTCACCCCAACCCTCTCCCGCAGGCGGGAGAGGGGGATCTATTAGTCTTGATTATCTGATCCTCATATCGGAGTTAATCAGTGGGCAACGCTCGTTACAAGGGGATTAGGTGTGCACTTTTAAACTTTAAATCCACCCAAAACGGTGCACTTTTAATTCTTAAATGACAAAGAGGCTTTGTCATCTTGACATTCTGGGTTCCTTGTGATAAGTGTGCTAAATTTAATAGTCGGGTCATGACTTTTTCCTGCAACCTTTAAGAGGAGAACCGAAAATGGCAAAAGAGATTCTCGTCGCCGATCCGGATAAGGCCGATCAGGAGGAGTTTAAAAAAATCTTCGAATTGGCGGGTTACCGTCTCGTTTTCTCTGAGAATGGAGAAGAAACCTTACTCCGAATAAAACTTTTCAAACCGGACTTGATCGTTGCGGGGACGGGCCTCGGCGAGATGAGCGGTTTTGAACTGTGTGAAGCCATCAAGGCTGATCCAGAATTGCGGCAGATTCCTGTTATTCTCCTTTCGAATATTTTCGAGGAGGTCTCGAAGAAGAACTATGACCGCGTTCGCGCTGACGGGATCATCTCTAAACCCTTCCGTGAGGATGAGGTGCTCAATCTTGTGGACCACCTGCTCGAAGAGGAAGCCATGAAGGCGAAGAGTGAGTTTTCGCTGGACGGACTTGATGAGATGGAAGAGGAGGAGATTATCGAACTGTTGGATGTGGTAGAAGAGCCGGAACAAAGGATGAGTATCAATGATTTCGTCGCCCCGGTGAAAGAGGAACCCTTCCAAGAAATCGCCTTTTTGGAATCATGGGAGAAACTGGAAGTGGAAGAAAAGCCTTTTGAGAAGGAGCTCACGCTCGCTCCTGAGGAGAAGGATGAAGAGATAGAGGGAATGTTCCTCCATTTAGAAAAAGAAGTTGGTTTGAAAGAGGCCACTCCTGAGGATGACCTGTTTGGGAAAATTGAACTGGAGGAGATACTCGAAAAGATGGAGAAACTAAAACCTGCTTTAGAAAAGGAGTGGCCGGTGGAAAAAGAAGAAGTCCTTGAGGAAGAACCCCTTGAGGAAGAACCCCTCATGATTGCGGAACCAGCCGAAAAGTATGTAGGCCTTGAAGCGTTCAAAGCAGCCCTCCAGAAGGAAGTGCAGGGTGAAGCCATAGGTGAAGCCGCAGATGAAGCCATGGGTAAAACCCTCCAGCCTTTTCGTGTTGAGGAGCCTAAGGCGGAAGCTCCACCAGAAATCCCTGCTACAGAGATATCCTTGGAGAAGGAATTGAAAGAAATAATTGAGGAGGAGTTTCCGGCGGAACTCTTTGAAGAGCTTGGGGAGGAAGAGATTGAGGTCGTCGAGGAGCCCCAGGAGGAGAGGCTTGAGATATTTGAGGAGGCAAAGGCTCCTATGATCTTAGAGGAAGAGGTTGGCCTCATTGAGAAGCCAGGAGAGATAAGAATCGATGAGCTCGAAGAACTGGGATTTCCAAAAGCAGTCTTTGAGGAGGCCGGGGAAAAAGAGATCGGGGTCATTGAGGAACCAAAGGAGGAGAGGCTTGAGATATTTGAGGAGGCAAAGGCTCCTATGATCTTAGAGGAAGAGGTTGGCCTCATTGAGAAGCCAGGAGAGATAAGAATCGATGAGCTCGAAGAACTGGGATTTCCAAAAGCAGTCTTTGAGGAGGCCGGGGAAAAAGAGATCGGGGTCATTGAGGAGCCAAAGGAAGAAAGGATTGAGATTTTTGAAAAGGCAGAAGCCCCAAGGTTCCCGGAGGAAGAGATCGTTCTCCCGTTAAGGGGGGTGGAACAGCAGATGGGAGAGGTCATCGCCAAAGGGGTTCAGGAGATGATGGAGAATTTCATCACTAAAATCGTCCCGGAGATGGCCCAGAATATTGTCACCCTCACCGTGGACCGGATTGAGAGGATGGTGAGAGAGATCGTTCCGGATTTGGCCGAGAGGGCAATTCAGGAAGAGATTAAACGGCTTCAGAAGGGAGAGAAGGATTAAGAGATTTCTGAAAAAGTATAGAAATCTCTGCAATCATTTTCTGGAATCTGTACTACTAATCTTGAATTTCTTGAAATTTTGTTAAGCAAATTTTGTCAGGATTTTTCCCCTCACCCTATCCCTCTCCCCCGTCTTCGGGGGAGAGGGGAGGGTGAGGGGGTGATTTCATTGGTTCTTTTCGGTTGCGGCTACGCTGCGCTATGTAATCAGGGGCGAAAAGTGATTTTTCAGAGCTCTCAATAAGGAGGGAGAAGGTGCGTCAATGGCCTCAAAAATCTTGGATAAATCTTATGATCCCCATCAGGTGGAAGAGAAGTGGTATCAATATTGGACGGAGCATGGCTATTTCAGGGCGGATGAAGATTCAGAACGTAAACCGTACTCCATTGTCATCCCACCTCCAAATGTCACGGGTGTTCTTCACATCGGACACGCACTGAATAATACATTGCAGGATATTCTAATACGATTCAAAAGGATGGAGGGCTTTAACGTCCTCTGGGTGCCAGGGACTGACCATGCGGGGATTGCCACCCAGAACGTGGTGGAGAAGCAACTCTTAGAGGAGGGTCTCGACCGACATGACCTTGGCAGAGAGAAGTTCATTGAACGGGTCTGGAGATGGAAGGAACAATCCGGGGGGACGATTATCAGTCAGTTGAAGAAACTGGGGGCTTCCTGTGACTGGAGCCGCGAACGGTTCACGATGGATGAGGGCCTCTCTGAGGCGGTCAAAGAAGTCTTTATCCGCCTTTACCAGGAAGGGCTGATTTATCGCAGTCATTATATTATCAACTGGTGCCCCCGATGTCAGACTGCCCTATCCGATTTGGAAGTGGAATATCAGGAAATTTTGGGGAAACTCTATCATCTCAAATATCCCTTTAAGGAAGGTGATCGGTTCGTGGTCTTGGCGACAACCCGGCCGGAGACCGTAATGGGTGATACGGCAGTGGCGGTCAACTCAGAAGATAGTCGCTATCACGATGTTATAGGGAAGATAGTCATCCTTCCGGTCATCGGCCGTGAAATTCCCATCATCGCAGACCCCTATGTGGATATTGAGTTCGGAACAGGTGCCCTTAAGATCACTCCTGCTCACGATTTTAATGATTTTGAAATTGGCTTGAGTCACGGTCTTAAACAGGTCAAGGTGATCGATGAAGAAGGGCGAATGAATGAAAACGCAGGTTCCTATCAAGGGATGGATCGTTTTGAATGTCGTAAACGGATCGTTGAGGATTTTGAGCGTGATGGCGTGCTTATCCAAACAGAGGACTACCATCATAAGGTAGGCCATTGCTATCGTTGTAAGACGATCGTTGAGCCGAACCTCTCCATCCAGTGGTTCGTCAAGACCAAACCGTTAGCCCAGACAGCCATGGAGGCGGTGAGAGAAGGGCGGACTCGGATTGTCCCTGATGTCTGGGAAAAAACCTATTTCGAATGGATGGAGAATATACGGGATTGGTGTATCTCTCGACAGATCTGGTGGGGGCATCGTATTCCTGCCTGGTACTGCGAGGCTTGTGGAGAGGTCATTGTGGCTAAGGAAACACCGACCTCCTGTCCAAAATGTGCTTCGGTTCACTTGAGGCCTGAGACAGATGTCTTAGATACGTGGTTTAGTTCTGCGCTTTGGCCTTTTTCCACTATGGGATGGCCAAAAGGGACCAAAGAGTTAAAGCGGTTCTATCCTACCTCCGTCCTGGTGACGGGCTTCGATATCCTGTTCTTCTGGGTGGCCAGGATGATGATGATGGGATTGAAGTTTATGGGCGATGTTCCTTTCAGGGATGTCTACATTCATGGTTTGGTGAGGGATGAAAGAGGAGAGAAATATTCAAAGACCCGAGGGAATGTGGTGGACCCCCTCGAGCTGATCGATCGCTTCGGCGCAGACGCCCTCCGTTTTACCTTGGCTGCGCTGACTATGCCGGGAAGCGACTTAAAACTCTCAGAGGCCAGGACAGAGGGTTACCGACACTTCGCCAATAAGATCTGGAATGCCTCCCGGTTTGCCCTGATGAATTTAGATGTTTCGGAAGATATCACCGGTGAAATATACGAGAAAAGTTCATACAGCCTTCCGGACCAATGGATCCGGGGGAGGTTGAACAGGACGATCCGTGAAGTGAAGAAGTCATTGGAAGATTACAAATTTAATGAAGCGACCCATGCCCTCTATCAATTCATCTGGCATGAATTCTGCGATTGGTATTTGGAACTGATCAAACCCTATTTATATCAAGACAAAGATGTGAGGAGAAAAAGAATTACTCAGCAGACCCTTTTAAAAGTACTTGATGCGACGCTGAGGTTGCTCCATCCTTTTATGCCATTTATCACCGAGGAGATTTGGCAACAACTTCCTCTGGAAAAAGAGGTAAGTTCCATCATGGTGGCACCTCTTCCACAACCGGATAAAGGATTTGATGATGATCAGGTTGCAGATGAAATGGGACTGGTGATCGAGATCATCACAGCCCTCCGGAACATCCGGGGGGAGATGAATGTACCGCCAGGAGAGCAGATCGATGCGATCCTGCGGCCAAAAGAGGAAGAAGTCGAAAGGAGACTCAAAAGAAATCAAATGTTCATCCAAAACTTGGCAAAGGTCAAGAGCTTGACGATCTTTGGGGAGAAGGAAAAACCGGCTTACAGTGCCTTCGCTCAAGTTCAGGATGTAGAGATCTTGGTCCCCATGGATCGATCCCGAATGGAGGAGGAGGTCAGGCGACTGCAGAAAGAGATATCTAAGATTGAAAAAGACATTGCCTTCGTCAATCGGAAACTCTCCAATGAACAGTTCCTCTCTAAGGCGCCGAAGGAAGTTGTTCAGGAAGAGAAAGAGAAGGGTTTCCAGTATCAAACTGTTCGGAACAAATTAGAAGAAAGCCTCAAAAAGATTCGAGAGGTCCTAAAATAAAAAGACCTTAAATTTCCTCCCCCCTTGAGGGGGAGGATTAAGGTGGGGGGTAATCCATATCAACCCCCACCCGCCCCCTCCCCCATCAAGGGCTGAGCTTTACACGCACTTGACACAGGGGGTATGAAAATCTCTTGTAATAACAACAAATTATCCCCTCCCCCTTCGATGGGGGAGGGTGAGGGTGGGGGTGGACAAAATGGCTGTCTTTCACCCTCCCCTTAATCCCCTCCCGTCGAGGGAGGGGAGAGTAACAAGTTGAAAACTAATTGATTTTTACAATCGGGTTACATGACATTGTAAAAAGCTATTATCACACCCCCTGTGTCCAGTGTGTGCCAGGATCAGCATCAAGGGGGGGGGAAAATGTTTAGGGTTCGTGCATAATAAACCCATCATGGGAAATTGGATAGGAAATGAAATAGGAGTGAAGAATGAAGGTGGATATTGGAAAAGTGGCAAGACTTGCTCGTCTTGAATTATCTGAAAAGGAAAAGGAGACTTTCGGAAACCAGTTGGAGCAAATCCTCACCTACATGGAGCAATTGAATCGGCTGGATACGACAGGGGTGGAGCCCACTTCACATGCCATCCCCATTCAGAATGCCTTCAGAGAGGATATGACAAAATCTTCTTTTCCAGGAGAAGAGGTGTTGGGTATAGCACCTGAGGAAGAGAATGGACATTTTAAAGTACCGAGGATCATTGAATAGCCCCCTCACCCTTCCCCTCTCCCCCTGGGGGCATAAGCGCTAACTTATGAACAAGGGGCAGATTTATGTGAAGATCCCAATAGGGATATTCGAAAATAGACCGGCGATTTATCGCCGGTATCACGAATCATAAG